>Ga0183095_10091_pt2 | contig 333574 bp, 305 predicted proteins | sample BioMet4_FD_130346 | JGI IMG/M metagenome (GOLD analysis project Ga0183095, IMG submission 130346) | Microbial communities from bioreactor (seeded with sewage sludge) at LBNL, California, USA - Biofuel metagenome 4 (v2) (version 3) | ecosystem: Engineered > Bioreactor > Anaerobic > Unclassified ...
TATGCAGTAAAGTTTATGCCTAATGGATTTGCAAGTATAAGAGATTTGACAACAGGAGAGAAGGAGAGTATAAGGGTTTATCCTGTACCTGCAAAGGATTGGGTCTGTGTTCAGATAGAGAGCAAAAATATAGGAGTTGGTAGCAACATATCTATTTATAATATGAGTGGAGAGTTAGCCACACAGCAAGCGCTCACAAAGGCAGACACTAAAATAAATGTCTCTTCCCTCGCTGCAGGAGCATACACATATGCAGTAGTATTAAACGGCAAAAGTCTCAGTGGTAAATTGATAATACAATAAACTCTTTGTTTTATTGTGTAAGTATTTGCTTGCATTGTAGATAGAGGTTTTATACATCTTATTATTATCATAAAGTATAAACGGCGCTTCAATTTGAAGCGCCGTTTTTGTGTATGTTTATTTTTTTGTTAGGCTTTTGTAGCTTTTATGGCTTTGTCTGCTTGTGATTGAGCTTCTTCCTTGGCTATACGTTTGTTGTCTCTATAAATTCTTATAGAGAAAGCAACATAAGTGGTGAAGAAATAAAAGCCTGCCAAAAGCCACAAACCAAAATGCTCAGCCGAAACGTCTCCTGCAGAAGCTCCGAGAGTCATCATGCGCACAAATCCGTTTATAGCACTTGTTGAAGGTACTAATTGAGAGAAGAGTAACCAAAAATTAGGCATAGCTTCTCTTGGCCATGAAAGTCCGGAAAGTAATAAGAAAGGAATTGACATAAATAAGAAGACAGGAATGGAGTTTTCTCTGTTTTGGAAAAAAGAAGCAACAGTAAGTCCCAAAAAGATTGTTGCAAACAAAAATGGAGTAATAAACCAAAGAACAAAGTAAGGCGAAGGTGTTAGTTGAGGAATATTGAATATATTTGGAACAACAATCAGAGCATAAATAACTATAGGAAGATAAGTAAGGAAAAAGGCAATACTACGACCAAATATTAATCGGAAAAGACCACTATAACGAGTATTGTTTGGCAAGAGGGCATGGTGTTTGTTTTTTTCTGTGGCTGTTCCTCCCAACATGCCAATACCTATTAGAAGGGTTTGTTGCAATACAAGTATATATATTATTGGAAGAATAAAAGAAGGGTATCCTCCGGGATTGAAAAGCACTTGTTCTGTTGGAATGAAAGGCATGGAAGACTTTTTTGCAGCCTCAATATCCTCACCTTTGGAAATACGTCTTTGGACTTGAATTTCTATTCCCATTAGTTGGGAAGTGGTAGAGTTTGATAACATTGCATTACGATAATAGAAGAAAGAAGTTAGGTCGCAAAACAAATCCAAGTGTGCTTGTTTTTCTGTGTTTATGTTGTCTGCAAAATCTCCAGGTATAAGAATAATTCCATGAACAACAGAGGTGCGTTGCAATTCTTTGGCTTCAGCCAGGCTTGTGCAGTATTTTGTTATGTGTACTTCTGGAGTTGCATCAACCCTTCTAAGATATTCTCTACTCAAAGAAGAAGCAGACAAATCTACTGCTGCCATTGGCATATCGCGTAACATTTCTTTATTATAAACAAAGCTTACAACTAAAGGATAAATCAAACATGCAATGAAAAATATAATTAACACACCTTTGTCAGTGAATATGTTGTATAGTTCTTTGCCTATTATGTAGAAGAAATCCTTCCAAGCATTTTCGTTATCGTGTATTTTGTTTTTAAATTGTCCAAACATAGCGCCTCTTTTTATTCTCTTGGGAAATTAAGTCTTATACATGCAATCTTTAGTCTTATCATGACAGAAATAGCAAACAAATTGAACGCAAATAAAATTAAGAACGGTTGCCAAGTTTGAGCAAAAGACAAACCATTTATTTGTATGTTGGCATACAAGTTATAGTATTGCGTTACAGGATAAAGCAATGAGTATGGACGCACAGCTGGTAGCATGGCAAGATTAGGATACGTAAATCCACACAAAGTAAAACCAATTACTCCATAGAAAGCTCCAATGCTAAGTGCATCACGCATTGCAGGCAGCATGCCAATCATAAATATTCCCATTGATTGATAAGCAATGACACTCATCAATGAGCCAAGGAACATCAAGAGTATGTTTCCATTTGCAGGGAACCCCATCATTTTGTTCATTACAATGTAGGCTGCTGCAAGCATAAGGAAATATAGTATTGTGTAAGGAGCTAATTTACCCAATAATGCTTTCCATATATGTCCTCCTGCAGTGGCAAGCCAGCGTTTTGAAGTGCCAAATTTTAATTCTGTTCCTATGCAATAGATTGTGCAAATCATAGCCATAAGGAATATTATACCCGGCATAAGAATAGAAGTGAGGTAATAAGAATAGTTTGTCATAGGATTACCAATCAAATGAGCCTCAAGTTTTATAGGTTGAATATCTGCCATTATAGTTTGAGGGTCTTCGCCTTTGGCTTGACGCACTTTCATATTAACTCCATAAGCAATGGTAGTGAGTGTTGTTTTTATCTCTCGCATTATCAGAGAAGAGGCAAGGTAGTGAGCGTATTGTGTGTAAAAGACAACATAAGGAGTTTTGCCTGATTGCAAATCATGATTGAAATGTTGAGGAATAAGAATGAAAGAATAAATCTGTCCTCTTTGCATTGCAACCTTTGCCATCTCATAAGAGTCAAGACGGAAAGAAACATCACACACTTGACCTGCATCAATATTTCTTATGATAAGTCGAGAGGTTGATGAATTGTCCATATCCACAACTCCAATAGGCATATTGGTTGGTAAGCCTTGATTGAGGAATGTTGCAAAGAAAACAATAATAATTATAGGAATGATAATGGTCATCATCAAATAGATGGGACGGCTCACCATTCGGTGTAATTCTCTTATAAATACAGGAATTATACCTTGTTTCATTTCTTTATTTCTTTAGCTTAGTCCAGTTGATTATTACGCTCATTCCGGGACGAAAATTTTTCTCAGGATTTACTGGCACAGCTTTTACTTCAAAAGTACGTGTGTCATATTCGTCAGTTATCTTTGTTGCTTTCCATGTTGCATAAGAGCCCAAAACCTTTATATAGTTTACTCTTATCTTTATTTCTTTATTTCCTAATGCAGGCACTTTTGCATCAATAATATCGCCCATATTTATTTTTGAAAGCAAGTTTTCTCTAACATTAAATGTAATCCAAATATCGCTAAGATCAACAATAGACATTAGAGGAGAGCCTGTTCCTACTAATTCGCCAACTTTTGGATATATATCTGAAATCTCTCCAGAGATAGGAGCGATAAGCTTTGTCTCTTTAAGATAAGAAGATGCTTCGCTAACTGCACCTTTAGCTCTTGCTACTTGTGCAAGAGCGGCCATTTTGTCTTCTTTTTGAGCTCCGTTAAGTGCCATTTCATATTGGCTGGCTGCTGCTTGAGCCTTGCTTTGAGATGCAAGATATTGTGTTTCAACCTCGTCAAACTTCTGAGCAGAGATTACACCTTTTTTGTATAGACCATTCATTCTGTCATAAGTTTTCTTTGCAAAAGAGGCTGCTGCATTTGCCATATCTAATTGGTCTTTTGCTGCTGCAATAGTTTCTTTGCGCGTTCCGTTTTTGGCTTTGAGGCTTATGGCTTGGGCACCTTCCTCTGCACCAACGGCTTGAGCAAGTTTTGCATATATTTCAGGAGAATCGAGAACTACAAGTGTGTCTCCTGCATGTACAAAATCACCTTCTTTGGCTCTGAGTTGAAGAATTCTTCCGGGCAGTTTACCGCTTACTCTCACTTCGTTGGCTTCAACCTCTCCTTGAAGAATAATTTCTGAAGGTGTCAGGATAAAATATCCTATCAATCCAACTAAAACTACGATTGCTATAAGTACTACGAAACCTATAACCAATGTTTTGTTTTCTTTCTTTCTCATATCACACTTATGTTTTTAGTTATTCAACCTTATTTTTTTTTCTACTTGTTTATTATCTGGAACTTTCAAATTCCCTAAAGATTTCTCTAAGTAAATCTTTGTCATAATTGAGTTTATCTTTGCATCAATGTCTTCGCTCTTTGCACTAACAAAAGCTGTTTGAGCTCCCATATAATCTGTCAAAGGAATAACTCCTGCATCAAAACCTTCTTTTGCATCTTTTAGGTTTTCATTGGCTTGCTCAATGTTGTTGGTCGCCATAAGGCTTTGTTTTTTAGCTTCATTGACTTTGAATTGCATTTGATTAACTTGCAACTCCATTTTCTCTACAGCCTCATCTCTTGTGAGCTCTGCAATTATTACATCTCTTTTTGCTGCATTAAGTGTATGGACTCTCTCTCCAAAGTGAAACAAAGGCATTTGAAGAGCAATACCAATAGTAAACATACCACTTAAGTTCTTGTCAAATCCATTGAATATATTAGGATTTGAAGCAACATAGTTAGCTGTCCCTACAATATTAGGCATAAACCTTGACCATGCAATTTTCTCTGTGGATTGAGCTATCTTTATAGCACTTTCTAATAGTTGTGTTTCATTGCGGTTTTTAAGGCTTGCACGTATTTCATAATTATTAACCAAAGGTTCTTCTTTGTAAGAAGAAAGGTTTTCATCTTCCAAATTAAACTCACTATCCAAAGGCATACCAATGATTTGGCAAAGCAACATCTTTGATAGGGCTAAACCATTTTGAGCTTTTGAAAGACTCATATCAGCCTCATTGAGTTTTACTTTTACTTTCAGTAAGTCGCTTTTTGTCGCCACACCTGCATTAACCATTTCTTTCACATTATTATATGTTGTATCCAAAAGGGTGTGGTATTCTTTGGCAAGATTGTATTTATTGACCAAAGAGACAACTCTCCAATAAGCCTCATCTACTTCAACCATAAGATTTACTTGGGAGGCATTGAGTTGAATCTTTGACATTTGCTCCATTGTCTTAGAAATATTGTAGAATTCAAGAATTTTTCCACCCATAAATATTGGTTGAGTGAAACCAACTCCAACCGTGAATATGTTATGAATGTCAAAAGTCATGCTTTCTTTTGGTAAGTAAGCATAATCTTTGAATTGAATTTTTTCTGGATTTGTTACAGGGTTAAAAGGGTTACCACTTGCGTCCAAAGGTACTGTTTGTCCATTTGCAAGAGTGATAAAAGTATTAGCCATTTGATCGGCTCTTACTGTGAAAGAACCGTCAGAAGCTTTTGTGCCTACAGGTAGCAAAGCATCTGAACTCAATAGACTTATATCTTTTGAATTGTAGTTATAAGTTGCTATTGCATTGAATGAAGGTAAGAACTGAGTGAAAGCAGCCTTCCTGTTGTCTATTGAAGAGAGCAACTTCTGTTGAGAGATTTGTATGCTCTTGTTGTGCTCTAAGGCCATATTTCTGCAATTTTCAAGAGAAAGAGTTTTTTGGCAAAAAACCATTCCTGCTTGCAAAAACAAACATACTAAAAACGTTAAAGTCCTTTTCATATCACATTATTGGTTGTTCGTAAAATAATTTTCTGTTATTGCAAATAACGTACCAAAATTAGTATTTTTATTTGAAATAACACCCATTTAAATCAAAATAACATCATTTTATTTTCCTATCTTAAAATTCTGTTTCTTTATTTTGTGAAATTAAAGGGAAGTTTTATTACTTTTGCACTGAGTAAAGAAATGCTTTTTCTTGCTAACAGACATAATAATAAATAACAAAACAACATAAAATGCTTACACTGATAAAGAATATAAAAAAATTGGTTGGAGTGCAAAAACAACCAAACGAAAGACTTTATGGAAGCCAAATGAGCCAATTAGAAACTATCAAAGATGCTTATTTGCTCATTAAAGACAAGGAAATAGAGGATTTTGGACAAATGTCTGCTTTGGATAGCTCATTATATAATAATGTAGATAAACAAATAGATGCCAGCGGCAAAATGGTATTTCCTTCTTTTTGCGACTCACATACTCACAGCGTTTATGCAGGCTCACGAGAGATTGAATATATTGATAAAATCAAAGGTCTCTCTTATGAAGAGATTGCAAAAAGGGGAGGAGGTATACTTAACTCTGCAAAACGTTTGCAGCAGACCAGCGAAGAAGATCTTTATCAAGATGCAATGCTGAGACTTAACCAAATGATTGCTTATGGCACTGGAGCTGTTGAGATAAAATCTGGTTATGGAATGGATACAGTAAACGAATTGAAAATGTTGCGTGTTATTAAGAGACTGAAAGAGACTTCACCTTTGACAATAAAATCTACTTTGCTCGGAGCTCACGGAGTGCCGATGGAGTATAGAGGTCGTCAAGGAGAATTTGTTGATATGGTTTGCAGAGAAATGATCCCAGCTGCTGCAAAAGAAGGTTTGGCAGACTTTGTTGATGTCTTTTGTGACAAAGGTTTCTTTACAGTAGAAGAAACAGACAAAATGTTAAAGGCAGGCAAAGAATACGGACTTACAGCAAAAATTCATGCCAACGAACTTGATTACTCAGGAGGAATACAATGTGCAGTTGCAAACAATGCTCTCTCTTGCGATCACTTGGAATATGTGGGAGAGAAAGAAATAGCATGTCTCAAAGACAGTCCAACAGAGCCAACAATATTGCCTGGAGCAGCTTTCTTCCTAAATATGCCTTTGTCGCCTGCAAGAAAGATGATTGAGAGTGGGCTTTCTGTTGCCATGGCATCTGATTGCAATCCAGGTTCTTCACCTTCTTGCAATATGCAACTCATAGTTTCTTTTGCATGTGTCAATTATCGCTTAGTTGCTGCAGAGGCTATCAATGCCACAACAATAAATTCTGCTTATGCAATGGGACTTAGTCGCACTCATGGCTCAATAACAAAAGGTAAAATAGCAAACTTCTACATCACAAAGCCTATACCAACAGTGGAATATATGCCTTACTCTTATGGAGAAAACAAAGTAGAGACACCATTCTTAAATGGCGTTGCTGTTCAAGTTAGAGCATAATTGCAAATATTGCTAAGGAAAAATTAAACGCTGTTTTGTTAGAATAAAACAAAGAAATAATTTATTAAAACAAAGTTTCCTTGCATTAAAACAAAGAAATAATTTGGTAAAACAAAGATACAATAGAACAATATAATAAATGACACAAGTAGAAGAGTTGATTGGAAAATATTTTCCTGATTGCAGTGCAGAGAAAAGGGAGCAGTTCGCAGAGCTTTGCGACTTATACAAGGAATGGAACGAAAAGATAAACGTTATTTCACGAAAGGATATTGACAATGTCTTTATTCATCATATATTGCATTCATTGGCTATTGCAAAAGTCTTGAAGTTTAAAGATGGAACAAAGATTCTTGATGTTGGAACAGGAGGAGGTTTTCCTGGAGTACCACTGGCAGTAATGTTTCCTCAAGCTCATTTTACTCTTGTGGATAGTGTGGGTAAGAAGATAAAGGTTGCAAGCCAAGTTAGTGGGGCTTTGGGTTTGAAAAATGTGGATTGCAGAAATGAAAGGGTAGAGAAGTTACATGAAGAATATGACTTTGTTGTCTCAAGAGCTGTTACAACACTTGACGAGTTTGTCTCTTGGGTGGCAAACAAAGTCTCAAAAGTTCAGAGAAATGATATCCCAAATGGATTATTGTATATGAAAGGAGGGGACTTGACAAAAGAAATAGAGGATATGCAAAGGAAAAGTGAGAGATACTTGCATCATCGCCCCAAGGTGAAACTTTATGATGTGCATAATGTGTTTGACCAAGATTATTTTGAAGAAAAGAAGATAGTATATATAAGATTGTAAGCAAATTGCAATAGAGGATAAAACGAAAAAAGGGAATCAAAAAATGATTCCCTTTTTTGCTGTGGATATTTTGAAAGAAATATCTTTATTACATTCTTTTTTCTTTGATACGTGCTTTCTTTCCAGTCAAGCCCCTTAGGTAATAGATTCTTGCACGACGAACAACACCTCTTTTGTTTATTGTTATTTCGTCAATGAATGGTGAAGCAAAAGGAAATATTCTCTCAACACCTACACCATAAGTTATTTTTCTTACAGTGAAAGTTCTTGTCATTCCTTTTCCTGAAATTTGTATTACATCACCCTTGAATTGCTGAATACGCTCTTTGTTACCTTCTTTAATTTTGTAGGAAACAGTAATTGTGTCTCCTGATTTAAAAGCTGGAAATTCTTTTTGCTGTGCAAGACTTTCTTTAACTGCTTGCATTAATATTGGCTCACTCATTTCTCTTTTCTCTTTTTACTTAGTTAAACACTTACTGATTATTATCCCTTTTTCACTTGTTTTACTATTGCAGAGAAAGCCTCAGGGTTATTCATTGCAAGGTCTGCAAGAACTTTACGGTTAAGGTCTATCTTATTCTTGTGCAATAAGCCAATGAATACTGAATAAGAAACATCATTCATTCTACATGCTGCATTGATACGATTAATCCACAATGAGCGAAATTCTCTTTTCTTTACTTTTCTGTCTCTGTAAGCATAAGTCTGTCCTTTTTCCCATTTGTTTTTTGCGACAGTCCAAACGTTCTTACCTCTACCCCAAAAACCTTTGGTACGTTTGAGGATTTTCTTTCTGCGGGCTCTTGAAGCCACTGCATTTACTGATCTTGGCATAAATTTTAATTGTTTTTTCGTATTAGCGTCTCATCTTCCTTTTTAGATGAAATCTTTTTGCTAAATACAATGGTTAATAAATCCTTTTGAACAAGTAATTACTTATTGTAAGAGCATTTCTTTTACTCTCTTTGTGTCTACACTGTCAACAGTGCTTGTGTAAGCAAGATTTCTCTTTCTCTTAGTAGTCTTCTTTGTTAAGATATGACTGTGATAAGCATGCTTACGCTTCAATTTACCTGTTCCAGTAAGTGTAAAACGTTTTTTTACACTTGCTTTTGTCTTCAATTTTGGCATCTTTCAGTCCTTTTGTTTATTGTTTTTACTAATAATTTCTTTCTTTGGAGCAATAACCATCATCATTTTCTTGCCTTCAAGTTTTGGCATCATTTCTGGTTTGCCATACTCAAAAAGAGCTTGAGCAAATTTCAATAACTGTGCCTCACCTTGTTCCTTATATACAATAGTTCTTCCTCTAAAAAACACTTCTACTTTTACTTTGTCACCTTCTTTAAGGAAACGGATAGCATGTTGAAGTTTGAAGTTAAAATCATGCTCGTCTGTTTGAGGTCCAAGTCTGATTTCCTTTATAACAATCTTTGTGCTATTAGCTTTAATATCTTTCTGTTTCTTTTTTTGTGTGTAAAGAAACTTCTGATAATCTATAACCTTACAAACAGGAGGATTTGAAGTGGGTGCAATTTCCACTAAATCACATTCCAAATCACTTGCTATTCTCAATGCATCTTTTATATTATATATGCCTGAGTCAATGTTTTCTCCTACCACCCTGACTACAGGAGCTGTTATTCTTTCATTTACTCTGTAGGGTTCTTCTTTTTTCTTTGGTGGGGTTCTTCTGTTTACTAAAAATGGTGTTGCTATAATCCTTTCCTCCTAAATTAAGTTAGATAATTGTATTTATGTGTGTTTTATTCTATTTATTGTTATTCAATTCTTTTGCTACTTCATTGTTTATAAAGTCTCCAAACTCCTCAATAGTCATTATGCCCAAATCTTCTCCACCTTGCTTACGAACAGAAATGGTAGAGTTTTGTTCTTCTTTTTCTCCTACAATAAGCATGTATGGAATACGCTTTAACTCTGCATCTCTGACCTTTTTACCAGTCTTTTCTGTCCTATCATCAATAGAGCCACGAACGTCTTTTTGAGTCAGCAAAGATAATACTTTTTCTGAATATGGCGTATATTTATCGCTCAAAGGTAGCAAAATAAATTGGTCAGGAGCAAGCCAAAGAGGGAATTTTCCTCCAGTGTGCTCTATCAAAACAGCTACAAATCTCTCCATTGAACCAAATGGCGCACGGTGAATCATAATAGGGCGGTGCTTTTGATTGTCAGCTCCAGTATATTCCAATTCAAAACGCTCTGGCAAGTTGTAATCTACTTGAATTGTACCTAATTGCCACTGACGACCAATAGCATCACGTACCATAAAGTCTAATTTGGGGCCATAAAAGGCAGCCTCGCCAAGTTTTGTTGTTGTGTTTAAACCTTTGAGTTTTGCAGCTTTAATGATTGCACTTTCTGCTTTTTCCCATACTTCATTAGAGCCAATATACTTTTCAGTGTTCTTTGGATCACGCAAAGATATTTGAGCTGTAAAGTTTTCAAAATCAAGTGTTTTGAATATGTATAATACTATATCTATTACCTTGCAAAATTCATCTTCCAACTGTTCTGGTGTACAAAAAATGTGAGCATCGTCTTGTGTGAAAGAACGTACTCTTGTCAAGCCGTGTAACTCACCGCTTTGTTCATAACGATAAACTGTACCAAACTCTGCAATACGGAAAGGCAAGTCTTTATATGAATGAGGTTTGTAACGATAAATCTCTATATGGTGAGGGCAGTTCATAGGTTTAAGCATATACTCTTCACCTTCGTAAGGAGTTTTAATTGTACGGAAAGAGTCTTGTCCATATTTTTGGTAATGTCCTGAAGTCTTATAAAGATTAACATCTCCAATGTGAGGAGTTATTACTTGTTGATAGCCATAAGCTTTTTGTACTTTTTTGAGGAAATTTTCCAATCTTTCTCTGAGGGCTGCACCCTTTGGTAACCACATTGGTAAACCTTGACCAACATTTTGGGAGAACATAAATAGTTCTAATTCTTTACCAATTTTGCGGTGATCTCTTTTCTTAGCTTCTTCCAAAAATGCAATATAGTCATCAAGTTCTTTTTTCTTAGGGAAAGTTATTGCATACAAACGAGTGAGTTGTTTTCTTTTCTCATCTCCACGCCAATAAGCTCCTGCCAATGAAAGCACTTTTATTGCTTTGATAGGGGAGAAGTCTATTAAGTGTGGGCCACGACAAAGGTCTGTAAATTTTCCACTTTCGTAAATAGTTATTGTGCCGTCTTGCAAATCGTTGATGAGCTCTACTTTGTAAGTCTCACCTCTATCTGAAAACATTTTCAAGGCATCAGCCTTTGAAATATCTTTTCTTATTAATAATATGCCTTTTTTTACAAGTGCATGCATTTTCTCTTCAATCTTGGCAAAATCATCTGTCGTCAGTTGATAGTCACCAAAATCAATATCATAATAAAAACCATTTTCTATTGCAGGTCCAATACCAAATTTTGCATTTGGGTACAACTCTGCAATTGCTGCTGCCAAAAGGTGAGCTGAAGAATGCCAGAATGTTTTTTTACCATCCTCATCGTTCCATGTGTTTAGCTTTAGGGTTGAGTCTGTGGTAATGTCTCTGTTTAAATCCCAAATCTCTCCATTTACTGTGGCAGATAGGACATTACGAGCTAAACCTTCGCTAATACTTTTAGCAACATCAAGGGAGGAAACACCTTCTTGCATTTCTTTTACTGTGCCGTCAGGCAATGTTATTTTAATCATAATTTAAAATGCTTTGTTTATATCTTTTGCATCTTGTCTTTTTGAGTAAAACAAGTTTGCAAAGATACAATATTTTTTTAGAATATGGAAGCGAAAGACGCTAAAACTTGCATTTATTAACACGAGAAAATAACAAAAGAAGATTGTGTGAAAATAAAACAAAGTTTCCTTACGCTAAAACAAAGAAATAATTTACTGAATCTTTGTTTTAGAAAATTATTTCTTTGTTTTAATAAGTGTTTGTTATTGAAGTAATAATTTCTTTGCTTTTTCAAGTGCTACAAAGAAGGCATCAATGTCTTCTTTGCTTGTGTATGCAGCAAAAGAAAGCCTTGCTGTGCCTACAATTCCATAGTGTTGCATCACAGGTTCAGCACAATGGTGTCCAGTTCTTATGGCTATACCCATTTGGTCAAGTAATGTGCCTATGTCAAAAGGATGGCAACCATTGATATTGAAAGATATGACTCCTGATTTCTCTTTTGCTGTGCCATAAATAGTAATATCTTTGTCTTTTGAGAGCTTGCCCATTGTGTATTGCATAAGGGAGTCATCATTAGCTTGAATATTATCCAATCCAATAGCATTTATCCAGTCTATTGCTGCACCAAAACCAATAGCATCGGCTACTGAAGGTGTGCCAGCTTCAAATTTGTATGGCAGTTCGTTGAAAGTGGTTTTTTCAAGGGTTACTTCTTTAATCATTTCACCACCTCCTTGGTATGGAGGCATGGCATCTAACAATTTTTTCTTGCCATAAAGTACGCCAATTCCCATAGGAGCATACATTTTGTGAGCAGAAAAACAATAGAAATCACAATCTAACGCTTGCATATCTATTTTTAAATGTGGAGCACTTTGAGCTCCATCAATCAATACTGGAATGTTGTGGCTGTGAGCCAAAGCAATGATATCTTTTATAGGATTTACTGTACCTAAAACATTACTTACATGAGCTAAAGCAATAATTTTTGTCTTTGGACTAATGAGTTGTTTTAGCTTTTTAAGGTCAAGTTCTCCGTTGTCTTTAAAGGGAATATATTTAAGAGTAAAACCAATTCTATCTCTTTGAATTTGCCATGGCACGATGTTTGAGTGGTGTTCCATTTCTGAAATAATAACTTCATCTTGTGCAGATATAAATTGTGAGCAAAAAGATGATGCCACCAAATTTATGCTATCGGTTGTGCCTTTGGTGAAGATAATTTCTTCTCTTTGGCTTGCATTGATAAATGTTCTTACCTTTTCTCTTGTGTTTTCAAAAGCAGTAGTAGCTTTTTGAGACAAGGTATGAACACCTCTGTGTACATTAGAGTTTATGTGCAGATAGTAATCGCTAATAGCCTCAATTACAGCAAGAGGTTTTTGGGTTGTGGCTGCATTGTCCAAATAGACCAAAGGTTTTTTATTGACGCGTTCGTTTAATATAGGGAAGTGTTTGCGTATGTCTTGAATATTCATTGCTAATATTTCATTCTATATATTATGTACATCACAAATAAGAAGATAAATAAGGATACCAAGAAACTATAAAAGATTATGCTGCCTTTTTTGCTTACATGCACCATTAGTCCTTGTTGATTGGGATCTTTTTCTTGATGTTTTTTTTGCTTACTTTTTATAGCAAATACAGTCAAAAAGACAATTCCAACTACTATTAAACCTAAACAAAGACGGATAATTGCATCCATAAACCAATAATTTGTATTAAACTAAAGCTAATTTTGGTACCTCAATCATATTCTTTACATAATGGAAAGTAATTCCTTCAAGGTACTCTTTATTTATATCTTCAATGTCTCTGCGGTTTTGTTCTGAGAGAATAATGTCTGTTATCTTTGAGCGTTTTGCAGCAAGTATCTTTTCTTTTATTCCACCCACTGGCAATACAGTTCCTCTTAAAGTTATCTCTCCAGTCATTGCAAAGTTGTGTTTAACTTTTTTGTTGGTAAATATGCTGACCATAGCACTGAACATTGTAACTCCAGCAGAAGGACCATCTTTTGGAGTTGCTCCCTCTGGCACATGAATATGCAAATTGACTTTTTCAAATACGTCTTGTTTGATTTTGAGTTCTTTTGAATGAGCTTTTAGGTATTCATAAGCCAATGTTGCACTTTCTTTCATTACATCACCTAAATTACCGGTCATACTCATTGTTCCTTTACCCTCAGAGGTTGAGGCTTCAATGAATAATATCTCACCACCCACAGCAGTCCAAGCCAAACCAGTAACAACACCAACAGTGTCTTGATTAAGCGACATATCGTGTTCTGCTATTGGAAGTCCAAGAATGTTTTGTGTCTGGTCTTCTTTTATGTTTTTTTCGTATTTTTCTTCTTTTGCAAGTTGTACAGCACGATGGCGTATGAGTTTTGCAATCATTTTCTCAAGTTGTCTAACACCTGACTCGCGTGTGTAGTCATTTATTACTTTTGCAAGCACATTGTCTGGTATAGTTATTTGAGTGCGAGTTAGTCCATGCTCTTTTATTTGTTTAGGGACTAAGTGCTTTTTGGCTATCTGCATTTTTTCTTCAAATATATAACCAGAAAGCTCAATTATTTCCATTCTGTCAATCAAGGCTGGTTGCACAGAAGACAGAGTATTGGCTGTTGCAAGAAACATTACTCTTGAAAGGTCATAGTCAATATCCAAGTAGTTGTCGTGAAAAGCAGTGTTTTGTTCAGGATCCAAGACTTCAAGCATTGCAGCTGAAGGGTCTCCATTCACTGTCATACCTGACACTTTGTCAATCTCATCAAGCACAAAGACAGGGTTAGAAGAATTTGCTTTCTTGATATTTTGAAGTATTCTTCCAGGCATAGCACCAATATAAGTCTTGCGGTGTCCACGTATTTCGCTCTCATCGTTTAGACCACCTAAGGCAACACGAATATATTTTCTGCCAATGGCTTTGGCAATAGATTTACCTAAGGAAGTTTTACCAACTCCAGGAGGACCAACAAGGCAAAGAATAGGAGAGTGCATATCTCCTTTGAGTTTTAAAACAGCAAGATATTCAATAATTCTCTCTTTGACTTTTTCAAGTCCATAGTGATCTTTGTCTAATATCTTTTTTGCTTTTATAAGGTCAAAATTATCTGTTGTAAATTCATTCCATGGCAAATCAACAATGAAGTTTAAGTAGTTCAACTGTACAGAATAGTCAGGTGAAGCAGAGTGCATTGTGCGTAGTTTTGCCAATTCTTTCTCAAAAATGTCATTAACTTCTTTACTCCAATGTTTCTTTTTTGCTTTTTCAACAATTTCTTCTGCAGCTTGTTCTGTTGGTGAAGTGCCAAGTTCTTCTTGAATAGTTTTTAGTTGTTGTGTTAGTAAATAATCTCTCTGTTGTTTATCAAGATCTGTAGATACTTTCTTTTGAATTTGCATTTTCATCTCTTGCATTTGTGTGTTCTTTGCCAATATGCTCAAAACTTTTGTAGCTCTATGGGTGAAATCATTTAACTCTAAGAGTTTTTGTTTTTCTTCCAAAGAGGCTTCGAGATGGGTAGCAATATAATTCAAAAGAAAATAAGGAGAGTCTATATTTTGCACAGCAAAACTCATATCTGGCTGGAAGTTTGGTATCAGTTTTATGAATTTGAGATATAAGTCTCGCATTGCCTCTGAAACCACTTTTGCATTCCTAGGTGCTTGTTTTGCTCCATCGGGTTTAATACTTACTTTGCCAGTCCAATAAGGTTCAGAAGAAGTGAGTTCATCAAGAGCAAAACGGTCTGCACCTTGAATTATTACCATTGAAGTACCGTCAGGCATATTGAGTGTTTTGACAATACGTGCCAGGGTTCCTATCTTATATAAGTCATCTATAGAAGGGTCTTCTACATCATTTTTTTGAGAAATTATACCTATGATTGACTTTTTCTTGTAAGCATCTTTGATTAACTTCAGGCTTTTTTCTCTGCCTGCAGTTATTGGCATTACAATAGTAGGAAATAATACAGTACCTCTCAGAGGTAATATTGGAATCTCAGAGGGTAGCTCATTTATACCAAAATCTATAGTTCCTTCATCTGTTATCAAAGGAATGAATTCTGCATCTCCACAAAAGAGTTTAGAAAGATCATTCTTATCGTTTTCTTGCATATTTATCTTAACTTCTTGTTCTTTAAAGTGTGATTATAAACATGCGTTAGAATATCTTTGTCCTGTTGACTCATAACAATATTGCGTCTAAGCATCATCTTTTCTGCAACCTCAATGGACTTGTTTAGCTCATAGAGTTTCAATCCATTAGTTCCTCCCCAAGCAAAAGAAGGAATGAAGTTGCGTTGGTAACCAGCACCAAAAATATTTGAACTTATGCCAACCACTGTTCCAGTGTTGAACATGGTATTTATACCACACTTGCTATGGTCTGCGAAAATTGTGCCACAAAAAACTTGTCCAGTTGGCACAAAAGTGTTTTGTTCAATATCCCAAAGTCTTACTTCTTCATAAGTATTCTTAAGGTTTGATGCATTTGTATCTGCGCCAATATTACACCATTCACCTATGACAGAATTTCCGATAAATCCGTCATGAGCTTTATTTGAGTATCCAAAAATGACAACATTTGCCAATTCTCCACCAACTTTGACGTGAGGTCCTAATGTTGTGGCACCATAAATCTTTGCATTGAGTTTTACAACAGAATGCTCACACATTGCAAAAGGTCCTCTAATGACGGACCCTTCCATGATTTCAGCTTCTTTGCCTATGTATATAGGACTTTTGTTTGCATTTAGGCATGCACATTCTACTTTTGCTCCCTCTTCTACAAAAATATTTTCTTCTCCTAAGACTCTATTTGATGAGCTTAATTTTGCACTTTGTCTGTCTTTTGTGATTAGTGCAAAATCTTCTCTTAGGGCTTGGTCATTGAAAGCAAAAATATCCCAAAGGTTATTTATTTTGATGAAGTCTTTTGTTCCCTCAATTTTTTCAGCATCGTCAGTTGCAGAAATAAAGTCTTCCTTGCTCTTTTTCATTGCCACAACATAGTCTTCACAAGTTAATACTTGATTTACTCCCAAAGCATCAATGGCTTTGACAAGAGAAGGTGTTGGACATATTGAGCTATTGATAAGAGTCATTGAATCAGAAAACTCAATAGGATACTTTTCTGACAGATATTGTTCTGTTAGAGTAGAGGTTTTTTGACCTAAATACAATTCCCATTTTTCTCTAATGGTAAGTATTCCAATACGCATGTCACATACGGGACGTATGTATGATAATGGTTTTAATCTGTTTCTTGAAGCGTCATCAAAAAGAATGTAACTCATAAAGCTAAAATTTAATCTGTTTGTTCTTATAACGTAAAAATGGCTGTGTTTGTTTCAAACAAACAAAAAAGAGCCCTTTCTGTGATTGTGAGGAAAGGACTCTTTTAGTGTACATAATTATATATGTATTATTGTCCTGCTTTTTTGCGGTTCTTATATTTATTCAAGAACTTATCAACTCTTCCGGCTGTGTCAACAAGTTGAACTTTACCAGTGAAGAAAGGGTGAGAAGTGTTAGAAATTTCCATCTTTATCAATGGATATTTTACTCCTTCAACTTCAATTTCTTCTTTTGAAGCAGCACAAGAACGTGTCAAAAATACTTGTTCATTTGACATATCCTTAAATGCGCAAATGCGATAATTTTTTGGATGTATATCCTTTTTCATATTCTAAATGTTTTGCCGTTTAGCCATTTTCCTCTAAACGGGATTATTCTTAATATTAAGTTAATTCAGTGTGCAAAGATATAAATATTTTGTCAATTACAAGCCATTAAGGTTGCAAAATTATTTATTTTCCTCTTTTTTATTTTGTAAAAGCAATTTGAGTTTAGCTTCATTCAAAGCAATATCTTTTTTTGCATTTTCTACTTTCTTCAAGAATTCAGCTTTCAATATGTCAGCTTGTTTTGAAGAGGCAAGAAAACCAAGATTGTTCTCCCAAATATTTATGTCGTCTTTTAGTTGTTGAATCTTATCGCTTAGATATTTTCTCTCCTTAGAAAAACCTTCTTTTGAGGCAATTCTCTCTTTGAAAGAATCTAATTGTAATTGACGAGTATCTATTTGCAATTTTTCAAAGTGTATGTTTATGGATGCTCTAAACTCTTTTTGCAAACGTTCTTTTTCAGTTGAAGGTACATAACCTATCTCAGACCAACGACGTTGAAAATCTTTGATTGCAGAAAGATTGTCTTCTTTGCTTGGACCAAAAGAAAATGCTTTTACTTCTTCTATCAAAGCTTCTTTACTTTTTAAATTCTCATCTTCAGAGGCACGAGAGGCAACATAGAAATTGCTTTTGGCTTCAAAGAATTTATCGCAAGCAGCGCGGAAACGTAACCATATTTTCTCAGATACTTTCTTTGAAACATAGCCTATTTCTTTCCATTCTTTTTGCAAATCCAATAACTCTGCTGTGGCTTTCTTCCAATCTTGCCTGTCTGCAATTGCTTCAGCCTTCACACATAACTCTATTTTCTTATTGTAATTTACATCTTGCTCTTCTTTCATTTTGTCAAATACTTCTTTCTTGTTTGCAAAGAAAGTATCCAAAGAACCTTTGAAACGAGCCCAAATTGTCTCATTGTCTTTTTGTGGAACATGACCAATAGTTTTCCATAATTTGAGCATATCATTCATTTCTGTTGTGACATCGTTCCAAGCCTTAGAATTGTTTAGTTCTCTTTTCAAAACCTCTTCAGCTTTCTCACAAAGAGCAGTCTTAGCTAAAAGATTTTTGTCAAGTTCGTCTTTTAGTTTCTCATAGTATTGCTCACGGCGAGCATTGATTTTGTCAGAAGCAGACTTAAATCTCTCCCAAATCTCTTCGTTCTTGTCCATTGGTACAGGCCCTATTTCTTTCCAAGCACGATGCAAATCTTGTAGAGCTTTGAAAGATTTATTTATTGACTCCTCAATAATCAAACCTTCAGCCTTTTCACAAAGTTCTATTTTTGAATCAAGGTTCTTTTTGAGGTCAAGGTCTCTAAGCTCACGATTTATCTTCACTTTGTCATAGAATTTCTCTATTAAGAAGTGATAATTTTGCCACAATTCATTCACTTGAGCTCTTGGCACAGCACCAATGGCTTTCCAACGCTCTTGAATTGTATTGAAACTATCGTAAATCTCTTTTAAAGTATCTTCACTATCTAAAAGTGTTTTTAGTTCTTCTAATAAAGAGAGTTTCTTTTGAACATTCTCTTCTTTTTCTTTTTCTTGAGCATCAAGAAACTTTTGTCTTTTGTCTCTGTATGTTGAGTAATAATTGTAAAATTCTGTTTCTAAAGCGTCTTCTTTTGGTGTAAATTCTTCAGCATTACCTCCTTCTTTCACAAAAGCTTCTTTAGCTTCTTTCTTTTCAGAAGACACTATGATACGAAAAGCATTGCGAACCAAATTGCTTTTCAATTTCATGGTTTCAAAGTTATCTGAGGCTGACAAAGTGCGCATCTCGTCCAAAAGTGCCCCTTTTGTAAAAGTAGAGTAATGATGTGTCAGCTCCTCTACACTTTCTTTTTCCTCTTCTTCAGCGTTTTCTTCTACTTTTGTAGTTAGAATTTGCTCAGAAAAGTTTTTTTCTTTTTCTTTTTGTTCTTCTTGTTTGTCTTGAGCAGTAGCTTGTGAAAGTTCTGCTTTGTTCTGTGTTGGCTCTGCCTGTTGCAAAGTCTCTTCGTTTTGGTTATCCATAAATATCTAATTGTTAGAATAAATCTTCGGCTCAAAAGAGAAGAATATTTTTAAATGGTTACTAATTTTATCGGCTGCAAAAATACACTTTTTTTTATTCAGACAAATTATTTATAGTATATTTGCACTCGGAAACTGTAAATAAAACAGAAAATATGACAACAAAAAGATTATTTAAACCATTGCTTCTTGCAGCTATATTGTTGCTGTCAAGTGTGTTGTTTTCTCAAAACAAGAGATTGAAAGTAGAGATAGAGAATATTAGTTTGAAAGCTCCAGAGAATTGGAAAGCAAACAAAGAAGATACTCCTGAGGGTTTTACAATTAAGTTGAACAACGATGAAAACACAAATCATGTGGTGGTTTCTTGCATAAAGAAAACCACTAACCTTGAAGCAACTATTGTGAATTCAGCTTCCCAGAAAAGTACTTTGAGTGGTTTTGAGTATATGCTTATAGAAAAGGTAAAGAGTAAGCCTTTTGGAGATTATAAAGCTAAATTTCTTGAATATACAAATTCTCCATTGCGCGATTATTTTAGAGGAGGTTTTTGGAGTTTTATTGACAGAGGTTATACTTATGTTGTAGATTATTATTCTGCAGATGTCCCTGAACAAAGAGACCAAGTGGGCAAAATTGTCTCTTCTTTAAAGATTTTAGCTCCTGAGTCAAGACCTAATTTCTTTGTTGTTGAGAAAGAATATGCTCCAGAAAACATTATAGTTCCAGAGGTTAAACCTCAAGATACAGTCTTTGAGCAACAAGTGGCTGACAGCTCAGCAACCAAAACGAAGAAGAGTTTTTTGTTTTTCAAAAAGAAAGCAAAGCAAGCAGATACAAATGTTAAGCAAGTAGAAAAACAAGCTGAGCCTGTAGTTAAAGAAGACAAAAAAGAGGCAAAGGCAACCAAGAAAAAGCATTTTCTATTCTTCTAATTTACAGCGAAAATATAGCTATAAATTTACTTGAAACTAAAACAAAGAAATAGTTTCATAAAACGAAGAAATAATTTACGCAAACAAAGAAATAATTCTCTAAAACGAAGAAATAATTTTAAGATTTAAGCCATATTGTTCTTGAGAATAAGGCTAAGAATGAGTATATCTCTAAACGGCCTAATATCATAAGAGTAATAAGGGTGATTTTAGAGAAAATATTTAAGCTCTCATAAGATAAACCTGGTGAAAGAACATTGATAGCACCACCGGTATTTGATATGTTTGCCAAAGCCATTGAAATTGAGGAAACAAAATCATTGCCAAAAATAGTTAAAGTAAAGGCTCCAAAAACAAATATCAATAAGTACAGAAAGAAAAAGCCAAATACCAAATTGCTTGCTTCTTCAGAAATTGCTGTATGGTTGTATTTCATTGGCAGAACAGCACGTGGGTGAAACATTCTTTTCAAAGTTATTAAGGTGTATTTGAAAAGTATAATCACTCTTATTATTTTGAGTCCTGTTGCAGAGGAAGCCGAACAGCCACCAATAAACATTAAAATCATTATCACTATTCCAGAGAAGAATCCTATGTTTGAGGCTGAAACAAACTCATATCCTGTTGTTGAAGAGGCAGACACAGAGTGGAAGAGAGCCAATCTTATACTCTGACTCAAAGGCATGGAATGGAAGAAATACAAAGATGAGAATATTATTACAGATGCTATGATAATGATTATTGTATATACTTTGGTTTGTTCATCAATAAAAAATCTGTTTCCTTTGCCTCTGACAATCCAATAAATAGAAAAATAACTCAATGAGGAAATAAACATCAAGACTATTGTTACCCATTGAGTGTAAGCTGAGAATTGACCAATAGAGCCATTGACTGTTGTGAAGCCACCAGTGCTTACGGTTGAGAATGAATGACACAAAGCTGTGAAAAAGTTCATATCTCCAAGGGATAGTAACACTATTGCAAGCAATGTCAAAGATAAATACACGCCGATAATACGCATAACTGTGCTTTTGATATGTGGAGAGACTTTTTCTTTGTCCAAAGATGTGAATTCGGCATTGAATAGATAGTTTGAGGAGTTGCGGAAATTGGTTACCAATAAGATAATAATGATTGTTAAGCCCAAGCCACCTAACCATTGAGTCAGTGAGCGGTAAAGCAAAATGGAGCGCGGAACATCTGTCAAAGAGTCAATAACAGTGGCACCTGTGGTTGTGAAACCAGAAAAAGACTCAAACAGAGCATTGATAGGGGAGTAGAAAATATCTAAACAAAACATATATGGCAAGCAACCCAAAATGGGGGCAAACAACCAAATGAAAGCAACAATCAGTCTGCCATCTTTCTTGCTTATTGAGTGAGAGAAATTCTTGTTAAAGTGAATAAATATGAGGCTAATTAAAAAAGTTATGCCACTACTAAGCAAGAAAGCAGGCACTCTGTCAGGTTCATTTACCAAGGCATAAAGAGCAGAAGGCAAAAAAGTAAAGCCCAATAGGGCTGCCGTTACACCAAGTATATAAACGAATAGCCTTAAATTTAATCTGTGTAGTAGACTCATTAACTCAGCAGTTTTACAAATTTATTTGCCACTTCTGGAATTGTGAAAGCCACTACTTTGTCTCCTGCTAAAATCTGCAAAGATCCGTCAGCAATAATGGCTTTGCCGTTTCTGACAACTCCACCTATATTTACTCCCTTTGGAAATTTTATATCTTTGATTATGTGTTTTGTTATGTTTGAGTTTTCTTTTACAACCACTTCCACTACTTCAGCATCTATACCACTTAACCATTTGCTTGATGTTACATCGCCTTCAAGGGTGAAACGAGCAATGTAAGAGGCTGTGATAAGTTTCTTGTTTATAATAGTATCTATGCCTATGCCTTGTGATACATCAATGTAATTGACATTTTCTACTAAGGCTATGGTTTTTTTTACACCCTGAGAGTGAGCATAAAGACAAGACATTATATTTGTTTCTGTGCTACCAGTGACAGCAATGAAAGCATCTGTTGCAGCAATACCTTCTGCTTTGAGCAAGGCTATATCGCTTCCAGAACCTTCAATAACCATTATGTCTGCAACTTCATCGGCAAGAGCTTTACTTCTTTTGCTATCGCTTTCAACAACTTTTACATTCATTTTGTTTGCAACTAAATTAGCTGCAGCTCTTTTGCCTATACGACCTCCACCAATAATCATTGCACTTTTGATAACAATATCTTTTTTGCCACCAATTTCTTTTATCTTTTCTATTCCATCAGGCTTTGCAATGAAATAAACCAAATCACCTACCAAATACATATCTTGTCCGTTAGGGATAATGGTTTTGCCTTTACGAATGAAACAAACAGTACGTACATCAAGTTTTGGATACTCTTGAGCTACTTGAACAAGGGTTTTGTTTATAATTAGAGCTTTGTTGTCAATACGAAGCATATATATACAGAGCAATCCATTAGAAAAATCAAATAACTCTGTGGCAACATTTCTGATTAAAAGGTTAGAAATTTCTTTGGCAGCAATTTTTTCAGGACAAACCAGCTCATCAACGCCCATCCCTTTGAACATCTCACGGTTTTTGTCTATCAAATACTCTTGGGTATTCACTCTAGCTATTGTTCTTTTGGCCCCAAGACGTTTGCCCAGCATACAAGTTATTATGTTTATATTTTCATTATGTAACACAGCAATAAGCAAATCACACTTATCAACGCAAGCTTCTTTAAGCGTTTTGAGTGAAGTGGAGTTGCCTGCAATAGTTAATAAATCACTTTCACTTTCAAGCATTTTGAGCAATTCGCTGTTTGGATCCACAACTGTTATGTTGTGTTTTACTTTAGATAAACTTTTGGCTAAGTGAAAACCTACTTCTCCGTCTCCGGCTATAACAATATCCATCTCTTTTTTGTCTTAAAAACAAATATTTTTCCTCTTTTGTTGAGCGCAAAAATAATATTATTTTTATATTTGCAATTTGAATTTATAGAAAAAAGAAGAGATTATTTCTCTTTCTTGTTGAGAATGAGTGAATTTATAACAACAAAATATTAAAGTATTATGTACGAAAATTTTCAGAAATACCTACAAGAGACAATTGCAGATATTAGAAACCAAGGTCTTTACAAAGATGAAAGAATAATAACTACACCACAGGGTGCAGCAATTAAGACACAGGGTGAAGGAGATGTTTTGAACTTCTGTGCAAACAACTATTTGGGATTGGCAGATAACAAGCAGTTAATTGAGGCTGCAAAGAAAGCCATGGACCAAAGAGGTTATGGTATGAGTAGTGTTCGTTTCATTTGTGGAACAGGTGATTTACACAAACAACTTGAAAAGAAGATAGCTGAGTTCTTTGGAACAGAAGACACTATTCTTTATGCTGCTTGCTTTGATGCAAACGGTGGAGTTTTTGAACCTCTATTGACAGAAGAAGATGCAATCATTTCTGATGCTTTGAACCACGCTTCTATTATTGATGGTGTTCGTCTTTGCAAGGCTCAACGTTTCCGTTACAAGAATGCAGATATGGCTGACTTGGAAGAGCAATTGAAAGCAGCTCAAAAGTGCCGTTTTCGTATAATCTGTACTGACGGTGTTTTCTCTATGGATGGTAATGTTGCACCAGTTGACAAGATTTATGCTTTAGCAGAAAAATACAATGCCATGGTAATGGTTGACGAAAGTCACTCTGCAGGTGTTGTGGGCAAAACAGGACGTGGAACAACAGAACACTATAATATAAGAGGTAAAGTAGAAATTCTTACAGGAACACTTGGAAAAGCCTTTGGTGGTGCTGTTGGCGGATTTACAACAGGAAGAAAAGAAATTATTGAGCTTTTGCGTCAGCGTTCAAGACCATACTTATTTTCTAACTCAATCCCTCCAATGATTGCAGCAGCAGCATTAGAGATGTTTGATTTGATAACTAAGGACAATCATCTTCAAGATACATTGCACGATAACACAAAATACTTTGTTGAAAAGATGAAGGCAGCAGGCTTTGACATTAAACCAACTCAGTCAGCTATTTGTGCTGTTATGCTTTATGATGCTCCATTGAGCCAGAAATTTGCAAAAGAACTTTCAAACGAAGGTATTTATGTAACAGGATTTTATTATCCAGTTGTTCCAAAGGGACAAGCAAGAATTAGAGTTCAAGTTTCTGCTGCTCATACAAAGGCACAACTTGACAAGTGCGTTGATGCATTTACCAAGATTGGAAAGAAATTGGGGGTTTTGAAATAAAATAAGAGAACAAAAACAATGACAAATATATTAGTATTGGGTTCTGGTGGTCAGATTGGCTCAGAACTTACAATGAGACTTAGAGAAGTTTATGGCAATAGTAATGTTGTTGCTACCGACATAGCTCCTGAACGTCTAACCAAAGCTATTCAAGAGAGTGGTCCAACAGAGAAATGTGATGCTACAAAAGCTGACGAAATAGCAGTCATAGTAAAAAAATACAGGATTAATCGTATATACAATCTTGTGGCTATATTGTCTGCAACAGCAGAAAAGAATCCTATGCTTGGTTGGAACATAGGAATGGGAGCTTTGATTAACTGCTTGGAAATTTCTCGTGAGTATGGTTGCGCTTTGTTCACACCTTCTTCAATAGGAGCTTTTGGAGATACAACACCCTTGAATGGTACTCCTCAGGATACTATCCAAAGACCAAAGACTATTTATGGAGTAACAAAGGTAACAGGTGAATTGCTTGGCGATTACTACTACCATCGTTTTGGAGTAGATGCTCGTAGCGTGCGTTTCCCTGGACTTATATCTAATGTAACCCTACCTGGTGGAGGAACAACAGACTATGCTGTTGAGATTTATTATGCTGCAGTTAAAGGCGAGCAGTTTTATTGTCCATTGAAGGAAGGTACTCTATTAGATATGATGTATATGCCAGATGCTCTTGATGCAGCAATCAATATCATGGAAGCAGATCCAACAAAACTCATTCACCGTAACTCATTTAACGTAACAGCAATGCACTTCGGACCAGAGGAGATATATGCCGAGGTAAAGAAGTTCAAGCCTGATTTCGTTATGGAGTATAAACATGATGCTATTCGTCAGCAAATAGCAGATAGTTGGCCAAACTGGATGGACGATTCTTGTGCAAGAGCAGAATGGGGATTTAAACCTAAGTATGACTTGCATTCAATGAGTGTTGATATGTTCAAGGTTTTGGAAGCTCGTTTTGGTAAGTAAAACGTGAGGCTAAGATTTTTGTAAATACAAAAGCAAGGAGAGTGGTCCATAGTGATTGCTCTCCTTTTGCTATTTATGAATATGTAAGTCAATTTTATTCTATACAAATCTCATATTGTTTGGGGAAAAGATGTATTTTTGCATTCTTGTGAGACTTTCTGCCTTTGATTATGACAGTAAGAAAAGACATTAACCATAATAAACGATAAATCATGATATATACAGATTATAATTTGCAACCGTTGCTTACATTCAATACTCCTTGTATTGCGCGCAAAGTCATAGAAATTCAAAGTGAAAAAGACCTTGATTTGCTAACTGACCAAATGCTCAATGACAGGATAGTTATTCTCTCAGGAGGAAGCAATATTTTGTTTGAAAAATCCGTATTTGAAGGCACTGTCTTACTTATAAGAAACCAAGGCGTCAGAGTTATTAAAGAAGACAGCCAAAGCGTGGTTATTCAAGCACAGGCGGGGCAGAGGTGGAGAGATTTTGTGGTAGATTGTTGCAACAAAGGTTGGTGGGGAGTGGAAAATCTGTCTGCTATCTATGGCAATGTGGGGGCTGTGTGCGTTCAAAATATTGGAGCTTATGGTTGTGAGGTCAAAGACACTGTCTTGGATTGTACCACATACAACCCTCGCACAAAGCATTGGCGCACATACACAAACAGTGAGTGTGATTTTGATTATCGTTATTCTATCTTCAAATATCCTAAGGAACTGGAAATAATTTGGAGTGTGCGTTTTCTTTTGAGTAAGCAACCAAGGATAAATCTTACATATAAGGCACTTTATGATGAGGTTGCAAGACAGAATATAAACATAACAACTCCTTTGCAAGTCAGCCAACTTGTTACCCATATAAGGGATAGCAAATTGCCTAATCCGCAAGAGTTTGGTAATTGTGGCTCATTTTTCAAAAATCCAGTTATAAGCCCTCAGGAGTTCGTTAAGCTTAAAACATGTATTGGAGAAGAGAATATACCTGCATTTAAAACAGATAAAGGCATAAAGCTTTCTGCTGCATGGCTAATAGAGCGTGACGGCTGGAAAGGTAAGAGAGTGGGAAATGTGGGTATGCACTCTGCACAGGCTTTGGTAATGGTCAATTACGGTGGAGCAAGTTCAGAGGAGCCAGTGGATTTGTCAAACAAAATAATAGCCTCTATAAAATCGCATTTCGGCATTACATTACAAAGAGAGGTACATATAATATAAAACATTACTAACTATGACACAACAAGAGCAGACAACAGATAGACAACGGAGTATTCAAGCCCTATGGGATTGGTTTGTGGCACATAAGAGTCTGATGGCAGACCTTGACACTATGGACCGTGCAGAGCAGAGAAATGTAATGAGAGAGTTTGAAAATCTTATGGCTTGCTACTCACAGGGGCTTACCTTTGAGGTTAGAGAACCAGAGCCAACAGACAATTATCCACTGACAGATTATAGACAACTAATAATATCAGCCGAAGGCAATGAGGATTACTTCCCAGAAGTGATAGACCTGACCACTCATGCACCTGTTATGGAAGGCTGGGATGTGGTGCCTTTTCGCCCTGCCGAGGGAGTGAAGGTGAATATGATTTATGGCAAATGGGACTTGTATAGCAAAAATATGTACTTTACTCTTTTAGTCAATGAAGAGGTAACAACAGACCAAATAGGTATAATGGTTGGAGTGAAAGACTATGATGGCACAGAAGATGAAGACCTCTATTTTGCTGTTTATGGACTTTTGGAAAAGATTTTAGGGGAATATGACTGTGCAACCCGCATAGCATATATAGATGTATGTCCTGAGCCAAAAGATCCACAGAAAGAGAATTTTAAACCTCTGACAACTTTACCACAATACATTTAACTACTTCCACTTCAAATGGGAAGTGCGTTGTCGCACGGGTATATTCGTATAGTGTTGTCACAATGTGGGCGTATTATATAACGCTCTTTGATATGTCAAATATTAAATATTATTAGGTGTAAGCATTACACCACTACTTCCAATGAAAGTGATATTATTTTAATCTCTTTAAAGAAAAAAACCACTCACTTTTGCGGTGAATGGCTTTCTATTATATGACTGTGTAGCCTTTTTTTCGCTTCCATTGGAAGAGAAAAGTTATTTCTTGATTGGAGAGTCTTTTACTACTTCTATTAATTGAACTTCAAAAACGAGTAAACTACCTGCTGGTAATTGTGGGTTATCCATATCACCATAGCCAAGGTCTGGACTCATCCAGAATTGATAAGTACTTCCTTCACTCATCAATGCTAAACCCTCTTGCATACCTTTGATTATGCCAGTCATGCCCATAAGTACAGGATCTTGGTTTCTCTCAAAAGTGCTTTCAACTACTTGACCATTCATCAATTTGAGGCGGTATTGAATTCTTACTCTGTCTTGTAGAGTTGGTTTCTTACCAGAGCCCTGTTTGATTACTTTGTACTGCAAACCATCTGCTGTTGTTATTACACCTGGTTTAGTTTTGTTTTCTGCTAAGAATTTTGCAGCTTTTTCTCTGTTAGGTTTTGCTTTTGCTTGAGCAGCTTTTGCTTGAGCAGCTTGCATTTGTTGTTGATACTTCATCATCACTTCTTGCATTCCTGCTTCTTTGATAATCACATTAGTATCTCCTTTGTAAGTTGTATAAAAGGCTTTCATCAAAATATCTGGATTGATTTCCATATTTTGACCTTTCATTTGTGTACCCATGTTTGCTCCAATGCAATAGGAAGCAGAGTCAACCAAATTCTTTAAATCCTTTTGTTTAACTGAGCCCTTTTGTGAGCAAGCTGTGAAGACAGACAATATCATAACTGCCAAAACAGCGTTTTTAAAAATCACTCTTCTCATTCTCTATATTGTTATTTAATCTAAAATTCTTACTCTTTTTCAGCGCGCAAAAATACAACTATTTTCTATATATAGAGATAAAAAAACAATAAAATATTTCGCAGTAACTACTTATTGCATACCTTTGCAAATTCAAATGAGTTGGTTTGAAGAAAATAACATAATGTAAATAAGTTACTTTGTGAAATGAAAAACAAATATATTGATTTAGTTGAACAGACTTTTGACTTTCCGCAAGATGAGTTTAGTGTCAATGAAAATGAATTGCAATTCAATGATATTCCTTTAATGGATATAATCAAACAGTATGGAACACCTCTAAAAATAACTTACCTACCCAAGATAGCTTCGCAAATTCAAAAAGCTAAAAGACTTTTCAATGTTGCCATAGCTAAGGTGGATTACAAAGGTACTTACAATTATTGTTATTGCACAAAGTCTTCTCATTTTTCATTTGTTATGGAAAGTGTGCTGGCAAATGATGTCAATATAGAAACTTCCTCCGCTTTTGACATAAATCTTTTGGACGAATTGTATGCTCAAGAGAAGATTACAAAAGACCAATTCATTATTTGTAATGGATTTAAAAGACCTCAATACATAGAAAATATATGTCGTTTGATTAGTGATGGCTTCTCAAATGTGGTGCCTATCATAGATAACAAAGAGGAAATAAGTCTGTTGAGTGAGGGACTGGATAGAACTTGTAAGATAGGTTTGAGAATTGCTGCTGAGGAAGAGCCTATGTTTGATTTCTATACTTCCCGTTTAGGAATACGTTACAACGATATTGTGCCTTTCTATAAGGAGAAAATTCAGAAGAATAGGAAATTTAAATTAAAAATGCTTCACTTTTTTATCAATACAGGCATTAGAGACACAGCTTACTATTGGAATGAATTGCAGAAATGTGTCAATATCTATTGTGAATTAAAGAAGATATGTCCAGAGCTTGACAGCTTGAATATTGGAGGAGGTTTTCCAATCAAGAACTCTTTGGCTTTTGAATATGACTACGACTATATGGCAGAAGAAATTCTTGCTCAAATAAAAGATATATGTAACAAACAAGATGTTCCAGAGCCTAATATCTTTACAGAGTTTGGCTCTTTCACAGTGGGTGAGGCTGGTTGTATACTTTATTCAATCATTGATCAGAAAAGGCAAAACGATAGGGAGTTGTGGTATATGATAGACTCCTCTTTCATTACAACCCTGCCGGATACATGGGGCATAGGTCAGAGGTTTATTATGTTGCCAATAAATAAATGGGACAATGAGTATTGCAGAGTTTTTCTTGGAGGCTTGACATGTGACTCTCAAGACTACTATTCAGCCGAGGCACACTCTAATGCAGTTTTTTTGCCAAAGTATGAGAACCAAGACGATGAGCCATTGTATATTGGCTTTTTCCATACCGGAGCTTATCAAGAGTCTTTGGCTGGTTATGGTGGTATACAACACTGTTTAATCCCACAACCTAAACATATCATATTAGATAAGGACGAAAATGGTGAATGGACAACTAAATTATTTGCAAAAGAACAAAGCCATAAGTCAATGCTTAAGATATTGGGCTATTGATTTTTTGTGTTAAAAGTTTCAATTGTTTTGTCTATTTCTTTGTTTGTGTAAAATAAAAGTTTGGTAATAGTAGTTATTACTACATAACTTAAACATTTAGTAAAATGGACAAAGAAAAAAATATACCATTCCGCAAGGAAAGCGACTTGCTTGGTGAAAGAGAGTTGCCACAGAATGCACTTTATGGAGTACAGTCTTTAAGAGGTTTTGAAAACTTCAAAATCACAGGTGTTAGACAAAGTAATTACCCTAACTTTATTAAGGGTTTTGCAGTTACAAAGAAGGCTGCAGCCATTGCAAACTTCAAGCAAAAACTTTTGACTGAGCAACAGCTTAAGGCTATTTGTCAGGCATGTGATGAAATGTATGAAGGCAAGTTTGATTTATACTTTGGTAGTGATATGATTCAAGGAGGTGCAGGCACAACAATGAATATGAATGCCAATGAGGTTATTGCCAATCGTGGTTTGCAGATAATGGGACACAAACCTGGAGAATACCAATACCTTTCTCCGAACGACCATGTAAATTGCTCGCAGAGTACAAATGATGCTTATCCAACAGCATTTCATATAGGCATTTACTTAGAAAGTCAAAAGCTTATGGATGCTATGGATAAGACTATTGAGGCTTTGAAACAGAAATCAAATGAGTTTAAAAATGTTTTGAAAATGGGTAGAACTCAGTTACAAGATGCTGTTCCAATGACTTTGGGTCAGACTTTTGAGGCTTATGCAAATGGATTGAGAATTGAAAGAAGACGTCTTGTACATGTGGAAGATGAACTTCTTACAGTGAATATGGGAGCAACAGCCATTGGTACAGGTATATGTTCTCAGCCAGGTTTTAGCCGTTTGTGTATAGAGGCTTTGCAAGATGTAACTCATTTGAATATAAAATTGGCAGAGAATTTGGTTGAAGCAACTAACGACACTGCTGTTCTTGTGGGCTACTCTTCACAACTTAGAAGAATCGCCTTGAAGACAATTAAGATGTGTAATGACTTACGTCTTATGGGTTCAGGTCCAAGAAGTGGAATACACGAAATTAAATTGCCAGAGATGCAACCGGGCAGCTCAATTATGCCTGGAAAGGTTAATCCAGTTATTCCAGAGGTGATGAACCAAATATGCTATATGGTTATTGGTCATGATACAACAGTAATGTTGGGAAGCGAGAATGGACAGTTGGAGCTGAATGTTATGGAGCCAGTTATGGTGTATGCAATCTTCCAATCAATCAATATGCTTACTAATGGATTTAACACCCTTAGAGAAAAATGTATTGAAGGCATAGAAGCAGATGTTGCTAATTGCCAAAAGCAAGTAAGAGACTCTATTGGAATAGTTACAGCGCTTAACCCTTACATTGGATACAAGCATAGCACAAAGATAGCTAAGGAAGCCATGGAAACAGGAGCCAGTGTTTATGACCTTGTTCTAAAACACAAGATTCTTTCACAAAAAGACCTTGACACTATTCTTGCTCCTGAAAATATGATAGAGCCAGTAAAGCTTGACATAAAAGTATTAAACGAGAACTAAAATAATGTCTCTCTCATAGAGGCAAATGATAACAAAAATAAAACGAAGAAACACTAATCTGTTTCTTCGTTTTTGTTTTATATATCTTTGTTTCAGTAAATTTTTTCTTTGTTTTCTTTTGCTATTGAATAACATGTGAATAATATTCCAAAATAATTGTGTTGTTATAAACTAATGGAGTATCTTGCAATATCATTTTAAAAGATATATTATAGTTATGAGAAATTCACTATTGATTGTTTGTATATTACTAATTCCTTTGCTGTCTTTTTCTCAGCAGAATAGTTTTCAAGGAAGAGTGATTAATGATAAAACTAAAGAGCCTATAGCTTTTGCAAATATTGCAGTAAAAAACCAACCTCTTGGAACTATTGCAGATGATAGGGGCTTCTTTTCTATTTCAAATATTAGAGCTGATAATACTATTGTTTTTAGTTGTGTTGGGTATAAATCCAAAAAACTTAGTTTTGAAGAACTTTCAAACACAAAGATAATAAGGTTGACACCTTGTGCGAGGACTCTTTCAGAAGTAACCATAACAGGAATGAATGAAAAGGCAATTATTAAAAAAACTCTTAACAGAATAAAGGACAACTATTATACTTCTAATATGTATTTTGATATTTCTTATGCTCGAATGGTTAAAAATAAAGATAGTCTTATGTTCATGACTAATCTAAAAGGAATATACACATAAAGGATACAGTAAGTTAAACTTCGAAATGAGTCCTTTGTATAGTAATATGCAAACGATCAATAATGTGTACTCCAACTTTAATATAGAGTTAATTGATCAAGTTAAAGGATTGAATTATTTCAAACTAAGACCAAATAGCTTTGAATATGGTATGGATATAGTATATGATAGTAATCATAATGAGTCATCATATATAATAACCATTAGGCATAAGGATCATAAACCATTAGTAATTCCTTTTTATGTAAGAGTAATTCCAAACATTATGAAGCTGTATATTAATTGCAATGATTTTGCAATTAATACAGTAGAACAAATGGAGGATACAAATGCTAACTACAATTGTAATGTAGTCAAATTTTACATGGTTACTAACTACACAAAATACAAAGGCAAATATCTTGTAAGCAATGAGTTTTCTAAAAATATAAGAGATGTATATCCAAACAAAGGATTTGAAAAAAGAAAAGACAAATATATTGTTGAAGGAATAAATGAATACAAGTTTTTGTTTAATGTCAATAATGTTTACTTTTCAAAATCAGAGTTTGGAAATCAGAGAGGCAACACTAAGGAGATTAAGACTTTTGAAGACCTCAAGCAGATAGATGAATTCAAAGTATTATTGATGGATAACAAGGAGTATATGTTTCAGTGATTAAAATCAATATCCATTTTGTATATAAAGGTAGTCGTTTAGCAAAAAGCGATTACCTTTTATTTTTGTTATTATGATTAGATTACTGCTGTTTTATGGTAAAATCTATTGGTAGTATATAGGCTTGACCATATTCTGCCTCTCTTGCAGGAATCCATTTAGGCATACTTTTTATAAGTCTTACAGCTTCACTTGCACAACTACCACCAATATCATGCAATATATTTATATGTGATATTGACCCATCTTTGTTTACAACAAAATACAAAATAACCTTTCCTTGAATGCCTTTCTCTTTGGCTTCTTGTGGATAAACAAGATTGCTATCAATGAAATTTCTTAAAGAAACATGTCCTATAGGGAAGTGTGTGTCATATACCCATTCAATTGAAGGAATATTATATTCATCGTTTTTTCCCGCTTGTGTTTTGAACCATAATGGAATTGTAACTAACAAAAATTATGGCAAATGCAATACAATCATCCTCTTTTATGGTTTTTGAGTTATTATTACTGTTGTTTGTTTCAGTTAAATCGCAATATTAGATTATATTGATATCTTACAGGGTGTCCTCTTTGTAGTGCTGGTTTGAATTTAGTCAATAGTTTTACTACCCTCAGACATTCTTTCACTAAGTCTTTTTGTACTTCGTCCCAAACATTCATATCAATTATAAATTCATCTTTGCTCGTATGTAATATTTTTATATCTGTTAAGGAACCGTCTTTTTCAACAACAAAAGTTGCAAGAGCCACTCCTTTATATTTGGTATCTATTACACTTTGTGGATATACGATGTTTTTGGTAAGGAAAGATTGTAAAGAGTCTGCGCCTTGAGCAAACTCTGCTGGTGATTCACAAACTGTAAATATTGGTTCATTGTTTTCACTTGTGTTTTGAGCTATAAGGGAATTGCAATCACCCAAAATTATGGTAAATGCAATACAATACAATAAATTTTTTTTCATATTCTTTTAGTGTTTATGGTTTATATGAGGCAAAGATACAGTTTTTTTGTCATCAGCTAAGTTGGAATACAAAAAGAATTATTTTTTAGGAAGTAACAATATGTGTTTGTCCGTTATTTGGGCTTTTACTCCAAAGGTCTCTGCTATCTGTTGTGGAGTTAGTATTTCTTGTGTTGTCCCTTTAGTTTTTAGTTCTCCTGATTGCAATACAAGACACTCTTTTGCATATTGATAAGTCAATGAAAGATTGTGCAGAACGATTAGAATAGTGATATTGCTTTGGGTATTTATGCGTTTGAGTAACTCCATTATCTCAAAGCTGTGCAAAATATCTAACGACGAAACAGGTTCATCAAGTAACATGATAGGGCTTTGTTGAGCCAAAGCACGAGCAATCATTATGCGTTGCAGCTCACCACCGCTTAGTTGTTTTATAAAACGATTGGCAAGATGAGTGGTGTTGGTCATTTGCATACATTGAGTAACTATTTCTTTGTCCTTAGGACTATCTTCTTGCAGGCGGTGCTGACGACACATTCTACCCATCATCACAACTTGCAGAGCAGAAAAGTCAAACAGAAATTCTGTTCTTTGGCTCACCGTTGAAACCTGACAAGCCAATTCTTTTGCAGAGTATTTCTTTATGTCCTTTCCTTTTATTTGAATTGAACCATATGTGAGAGCTAAATTGCCATTTAAACAACGAAGCAGTGTGCTTTTGCCTGAGCCATTCATACCAATTAAAGCATAGAAGCCACCCTCTGAAAGCGAGAAACTGATATTTGATAGTATGTGCTTTTCTCCCACAGCATAGCTTAAATCTTTTACTTGTATGATATGGTTTTGCATATTATAGGTTGAGTTTCTTTTTTGCGTTGTAAAGCAGATAAATGAAGAAAGGAGCACCAACAAAAGCAGTTATGGCTCCAATAGGTAATTCACTTGGAGCGGCTAAAGTACGAGAGGCAATATCTGCCAAAAGCATAAAGATAGCTCCACCCAAAAAAGAGAAAGGAATTATTCTGCGATTGTCAGAGCCAACCAAAAGCCTGACGATATGAGGCACCACAAGTCCTACAAAACCTATGACTCCACAGTAAGAGACTATTACGCCAATCATTAGAGTGGTGAAAAGGAGTATGGTTTTCTTTGTTCTTTCCACATCAATACCAAGACAATGAGCCGTATCGCTGCCCATAAGCAGAGCATTTAGGTCTTTGGCATAAAAACGTAAGAGAACAAAAGCCAACACTACAAATATTGCCACAACAACAACATCACTCATTTTACTGAAAGCCAAAGAGCCAAGAGTCCAAAATATTATGCGTTCCATGCTGTGTTGATTGACAACCATAAGTATAGCTATAATGGCAGAGATAAGAAAGTTTATGCTTGTGCCAGCCAATAGTAATGTTGTTGTGTGTATGCGTGAGCCCACAGAGGCTATGTTTATAATTATTAAAACAGTCAGCAGTGCAAAAATAAAAGCAAAACCACCCACTCCTAAGAAGAAACCTTCCAAGCCTAAGACTATTGCCAAAGCAGCTCCCAATGAAGCTCCAGAAGAAACTCCCAAAGTGTAAGGGTCGGAGAGTGGATTGCGAAAAATAGCTTGATAAGCAGTGCCACAGATAGCTAAACCACCACCCGTTAACACACTCATCAACACTCGTGGCAAACGAATATGCCACAAAATATAAAGTGAATTGGAGTCAAAAGAAGTAATATTGACACTACCCATAAAAAGCCCTGCAAACATCAGAGCTATAATCAGCAGTGTTAAAAGCAAGCCAATGAGAATATCTTTTTGCTTCACTTCTTTTTGTTAGTTGCAACATTGATAGGCACTTGTTGAAAATACAATTCCACACTATTTGCCACAGAAGTTACATTGTTTGTTAATATGCCAGTGAATGTGGCAGTTATCTTTCCGTTTGAAGTATCAGTTATGCTCATTGAGCCTGAGGTGAATGAGTAGTATTGTCCAAATCCTGTGTCATAGGTGTGTTTGTCTTTGAAATATCTAACCACATAATTAGATAATGTACCGTCAGTATTGACATTGACATGCAGGTACAAATAATTGCCCAGCACAGAGTCGCTCTCTGAATTGGATATGACTACAAAGTCATAGAATTTACTTTGAGAGCTATCCATTTGTCTTGTGGCTCTGAGTACGCCTTGGTTTGCACCAGCCCAATAATTTGCTCCATCAACTCGCATACGGAAATAAGTTCCACTTGGTGTTGAAGGAAATCCTGTGTTGTTATCATCGTCATCGCTACAAGCAATCATTGACAATGGCAACACAAACACTAATAATAAATACCTTACAATACGATTCATTTTTATACGATTTTGGTTTTAAAGAAAACCGTTACTGTCCCTTTTGCAGAGCAATAACGGTTTGTATAAATGTTTGTCTTAGTTTAATTCGTGAATAACAAGGCCTGAACGAAGTTTTGGTTCAAACCAAGTAGATTTTGGAGGCATAATTTTACCGCTGTCAGCAATTGTCATAAGCTGATCCATAGATACAGCATAAAGAGCAAATGCCACTTTCATCTCGCCACTATCTACCCGCTTCTTCAATTCACCCAAACCTCTGATTCCACCAACGAAATCAATGCGTTCAGAAGTGCGAAGGTCTTTAATGTCAAGCACCTTGTCCAAAACAAGATTTGAAAGAATAGAAACGTCAAGTACTCCAATAGGATCTTTCTGGTCATAAGTACCTTTCTTAGCTGTAAGTTTGTACCAGTTACCACCAAGATACATACTGAACTCGTGAAGTTTTGATGGAGAGTAGATATCTTTACCCATTTTCTCAACATCAAAGCTTTGTGCTACTTGTTTAACAAATTCCTCTTCACTCAAACCATTAAGGTCTTTAACTACACGGTTATAGTCAATAATTCTTAATTGATTAGCAGGGAAGATAACAGCCATAAAGTAGTTGTATTCTTCATTGCCTGTGTGGTTAGGGTTCTTTGCTTTTCTTTCTTGACCAACGCGAGCAGCAGCAGCAGTTCTGTGGTGTCCGTCAGCAACATAAAGACAAGGAATATCTTTGTCAAATATTGTCTCTATCTCTTTAATAAGTTTTGCATCTTCAATAACCCAAAACTTGTGACCAAATCCGTCTTCTTTAGCAACAAAATCATAAATAGGTTTAGTGCTATTGACAACACAAGAAACTATTTCGTCAATTCTCTTGTTTTCTCTGTAAGCAAAGAATACTGGTTCAACGTTTGCATTAGTAATATTTACATGCACCATACGACCGTCTTCTTTCTCTTTACGAGTAAGTTCGTGCTTCTTTATTATGTTATTGAAGTAATCATCAACATGTGTGCAACCTACAATACCATATTGTGTTCTGCCGTCCATTATCTGAGCGTAAATGTAAAGTTTAGGCTCTGCATCTTGAATTAACCAGCCATTCTTTTTGAACTTTGTGTAGTTTTCTACTACTTTTTCAAACACCTCTGGAGCGTTATCTTTTGTTCCTGGTGCAAGGTCAATTTCTGCCTTTGTTACGTGAAGCAATGAATACTCATTACCCTTTGCTTCCTGTCTTGCTTCCTCTGAGTTTAGAACGTCATAAGGACGTGAAGCAAGTTTTTCAACTATTTCTTTTGGAGGACGAAAGCCTCTAAATGCTTTTACTCTTGCCATGTCTTTTTTCTGTGTAGTTTTATTTTTTAATTGTTTATATGTCTTCTTTTCTTTTAAAAATGAACTGCAAATATAAGGTTTTATTTTCAAAGTGCAACATTTAATGTCTTGATTTTAGTTTTTTTTGATTTTGGATAGCATTCTTAAGTCATAGATTTCTTGTCAAGGATAGCTTTTTGAGCAAATTATTTCACTGCTTTAGAAAATCAAAACAAGCACCCTGAAAACCCAAAGACTGATTTAGTAACATCAACATGCCATCTTGAGCTAACGAATGACTGTTTTAATTTATCCAATGACTGTTTCAGAGCCACAACATGCCATCTTGTCTTTGCTCTTTCTTTGTTTGGCAGAATTAAAAGAGTAAATCAATTTTCTAAAGCTTTGTTCTGCCCTGCTAAAAGAGCAAAACAGTGGACAAATTTACTTTTCAAGCGTAAAATTGTCCACTGTTTAACTATATATTTCTTGTTTTACTCTTCTGGAATGGAGTCTATGAGATCTATTATTTCGTTTAATTCTAATGAAGTTAGTAGTTTTATCCTTGTGGGTTTGAAGTTAGCAAGACCTTTGAAATATCCGTTGTAGTGTTTTCTCATTTCATTTATGCCAACTCTTTCTCCCAAAAGGTCAATCAAAGAAAGCAGATGCTGGAGGCAAACCTCTTTTCTTTCACTCAAAGGAATAATAGGCAGGCTCTTACCCTCCAAGAGAGCTTTTGTTTCTTTGAATATGAAAGGATTGCCCATGGTTGCTCGGCCTATTAGAACGCCATCAACGCCATAGGTCTCTTTCATTTCCAAAGCTTTTTGCGCACTGGTTATGTCTCCATTACCAAAGATAGGTATGTGTATTTGTGGATTATGTTTTACTTTACCTATCAAAGTCCAATCAGCTGAGCCTTTGTACATTTGTGCACGAGTTCTACCATGAATACTTAGAGCTTTTATGCCCACATCTTGCAGACGTAAAGCAATATCTTCAATAGGTTTTGACTCTTCAGAATATCCCAAGCGTGTCTTTACGCTAACGGGTAAAGAAGTGGCTTTGACCACAGCCTGAGTCAGCTCAACCATGCGGTCAATATTGTTAAGTATTCCTGAACCTGCGCCTTTGCCAGCTACTTTCTTGACAGGGCAACCCCAATTTATGTCAATGAAATCGGGTTGCAGCTCATCAGCTCTTTGAGTAGCAGCAATTAAGGCGTCTTTGTTTGCTCCAAAAATCTGTATTCCCAGGGGTCTTTCTTTTTCTGAGAAAGTCATTTTTTGAATGCTTTTTTCTATTTGACGCGAAATGGCATCTGAGGAGACAAATTCAGTTATCAAAATATCGGCTCCATAGCGTTTGCATAAACGTCTAAAAGGTTGATTTGTTATTCCCTCCATAGGTGAGAGGATAAGCGAAAAAGGCTTTGAGCAAAAAGGGTCTTTTTTAGAGCAGACGGTCATTTTGTTTTGGGTCTTTGTTTGGCTTATCTTTATAAGTATCAATCAATTCCTTGATAAGGAAATACATTATTCCACCTGTCAGCAGCACTACTATGGCAATAATTATTAGTTTCATTGTTTTTATGTGTCTATTGTTTGAAAACTAAGGTGCAAAGATAGCAAAAATACTCTGATAAACATAAAATCATTATCTTTGCCCAAGAGAAAAACAATCGTTTATGAAAGAAAATACATTGGAAATAAAATATCAAATCATTTCAATCAATGATTTAACTGATAAAGACAAATATTTGGTTAACAGTGCTAAACAAGCAATGGTAAATTCTTACTCTCCATACTCTAAATTTAGGGTTGGAGCTAGTGTCCTATTATCTAATGGGCTAATAATTCAAGGGTCAAATCAAGAGAATGTGGCTTATCCTTCAGGACTTTGTGCAGAAAGGGTAAGTATATTTGCTGCCCAAAGCACTTATCCTAAAGAGAAAATAATGGCTTTGGCAATAGTTTCAGAAAATCAAAAGGGTGAAAATGTAGAGACTTTCCCTTGCGGAGCATGTCTGCAAGTGGCAGCAGAGTATGAGGCAAAGCAAAGGCAAAAAATAAGAATTATTGTGCAGAAAAACTCTAATGAGGTTTATGTATTTGATAGTGTAAAGTGCTTATTGCCTTTTGGTTTTGAATTTTAAATAAAGCAAAAGATTAGCTCTTTACTTTATTCTTTTCGATTAGTTTTGAATTGTCTGAATGTAATCATTTGTTGCAATTATGCTCACTTTTCTTTCAGAAATAGAAAGGGGTGTGAAAATAGATTTTTCTCTTTCCTTTGCACTTGTAGGATTGGCTGAGTGGCTTTGGCTTTTTCCCATTGGGTTTGTCTTTATTTTTAGGCTTGAAAACAAGTATTTAGCCAATACTTTGTTGTTCCATTCATTTATGTATAAGATAATGCTTTGTATTCTGCGCTCGGAAAGAGCCATGTTATACTCTTGTGTATGCAAGGCAGAGGTGTAACCATTAAGAGTGAGGGTTATTGTGTGTCCTTGCTTTAATTGGTCAAGAATAGTTGCAAAAAGAGAATCAACATTTTTCTTCCCTTTTTCAATGAGGTAAGAAAACAGTGAGTCGGTTTGAGTGTTTTGTGCTTTGTAGTCTTCTTTTAGAACCAAGTATTTCTCATAACAATCTGAGTAAGAAGTCGCAGAGTCCTCAGGCATATCATTTGAGAAAAAACATTGAGCCGAAGAAATTGTGTCTGTCTTTAAGAGATATATAGGAGGCGGAGTATTGTCAATGGCAAGGTAAATATCGTTGCAACAAGTCTTGTTTTCTTTGGTAAACCCACCCTCTCTGTTTGAAGAAAAAAAAGCACAAAAACGTGTGTTGCCTTTGTAATAAGAGTGTGGTATGTAATGCGTTTCGTTGGCAGGAGAATTGATTGGTTGCAAAAGATTGTGAGGCTCTTCCCATTTGTGAATATTGCCACAAGAAGCAAAAATGTCAAAGCCTCCAAAGCCATAGTGCCAGTCGGAGGAAAAGAAAAGTGTGTTTGTTATTGTGTCATAGAAAGGAGTTATTTCATCTCCTTGAGTGTTTATTGTGCTGCCAAGATTTGTGGCAGGGTTTTCTTTGCCATCTTCTAAAATAGAGTAATAAATATCATAGCCACCAAAACCGCCCTTTCTGTTTGAAGAGAAGAAAAGTATCTTTTTGCCTTTATAATACACTATTTGAGGGTGAAGAGAAGAAGTATTGGCTTGGTTTATTTTCTCATTCAAAGCCAGTGGTTTTTCATATTTGCCTTGCAGGTAGTGAGATACAAATATCTTGCAACCTTCGTTTTGTGAGTTTTGGCAGTTATTGAAATATATATCTTTAGTCTTGTTATCATAGAAGAGATTTGAAATATTGCTTTGTTTTTGGTTAATATCAAAGGGTTTGCTTTGCGAAAAACCACTTAAAGAATCAATGCGAGAGAAATAAATTTGATTATATATGTTGTTGTAAAGTATTTGTTTGCTTTGCTTTGTGTCCATTCTATTATAAGTCATTGTGGTCAGATATAGCACACTGTCCCCACCTAAACTGTTAGGACTTTGTGATAAGAAATCATTGACATTGCCTCCAAGGTTATTCACTTCAATATGATTGCGTAGTTTGTTGTTCTTTAACACCCATGCTATGCTCTCTTTTTGATGTGAGGCCATTGAGAGTATCTTTGCGTCTTTACTTTGTGCTAAAACACTGTCAAGATAAGAGTTAGCAACAAAATAATAACCAGAAGAAATATCCACTTGTGCTAAATTGAAATAAAGTAAAGGAAATGAATCTGCAATCACTTTATAAGGAGTGTTTTCAATGGTTTTCTTGTAAAAGACTACAGCTTTTTCATAGTCTTTGTCTAACTGGCAAGCATAGCCACATTTGTAGTATAGCCTTGAAGGAGCACGAAAAAATTTGAGTGCTAATTTATAGTTGTCAAAAGCCAGAGTATATTCACCGTCTTTTACAGCGCTGTCACCTTCTTTTTCATAAAAAAGTTGATATTTCTGCTGTCCCACAACAAATAAGGGCAATAACATTACCCATAGCAAGAATACTTTTCTTAGAAACTTGGACATGGTATTGAGGTTTTTGGGTGTGAAACACTTAGAGAAGAAAATCCCCAAAGTAATGATAGTTCTACCCCTCCATAAGTCTTTGAGGCAGGGGTCAGTCTTGAAAGATTTATATCATAAGCCAAACAGGCACAAAAAGAAGAAAATCTGTATTTTGCAACCACAAAGAAAGCATCAAAGACACGATAATAACCACCCAAAGAAACAATGTTATCTTGTAAGTTTATAGCATATTCAGCTCCTAAATCACATTCATAGTATTTGTCTTGTTTTTCAAAGAAAATGGTTGGTTTTAATCTGCTCTGACCTAAGTCTATATCATATTGAGCATATACTCTGTATTTGATTGGAAGATAAACATCATCATCTTCATAGAAAGACATTCGCGGTTGATTTATATGAAAAATGCTTGCTCCATAAGCAAAAGTATTTTCTTTGCCTAAAATAAATTGTTGAGCCACACCAATGGAGAAATCAAATGTTCTGACATCCTTTAGTAATATACCCTCATAACTTGTACTCTCATCTCTACCAAAAATAGCTTTAGTAATGTCAAAACCCCAAGAAGTTGTGGCACCTTGGAATCCAAAGGAAATATAATTTTCATTCATAGGGTCAATACACTTGAAATATGACAAGTTCAGCCCTATGTTTTGAGAGCCATAATTTAAAGTTCCTGCTGCATCACCAATAAATATTACACCCAACCCCACACCTTCGCGTCTAATGTATGAGTGATAGGGACAAGCCTCAGCTGAGAGCAAAAAAGTGTTGTAACCATTTGAAACAGTAGACCATTGATTGCGATATTGAGCACCAAATCTAACCGTATTATCACTGAAAGCCGTTAGGGCAGGATTTTGATTCATTGGATTGGCATCAAAAACAGAAAAATGTACATCTTGTCCTTTGCAAATAAAAGGAATAATGAGCAAAAAAAGGGTAATATGTATTATTTTCTTTTGCACTACATAACTTAGCGTAACTTAGCTGCAATAGAAGGATAGTCTTTATTGATTAGTTCCTTGATTTTTATTATTCCGTCTTCCAAGGCAACAGAGGCACTTTTTCTTTGAAATTCATAATAACCATAATAAGCAGCCATATACTCTTTGGCAGTGCCACGTTCATTGAACTTAGCTATTAAGTGATTCTGAAAGTCATATATCTCAACAATTACTTCTATTTCTGTGTGATTTGAACACATTGGCATACCCAAAACATTCAGGGTTCCAACAGTGAAACCTGACAACCAGCTCCATTTGTAATTGTTCCTTTTGTAAGCATTTCCAACTCGTAGAACAATATTGCCACATTTCTTTCCTGTAGGGGTGCAAATGTTATTCTTTACATCATAAACCCAAAGATTGCAAGCGTCTTGTATTCTCTTTTCAGAGGTATATATTTTTGTCTTTTCATTTACTTGAAAAACTCCTTTACCATAAGGAGAAGGGGGACAAGTGGAACCGTCTTCAGAATAGGAAGAGGCATCAAAAGCATTCTCAAAAGAAGTAACATCAAACCAAATGGCAAGGTTTGGCAAAAGTTGTGGGTTTTGGTAATCTGGCTGAAAAGCAGTAGGCTCTACACTCTTGCAAGAGCATAAACATAGCACTATAACGGCAAATAAAAGAGTTATTTTTTTCATAAAACTATCATTTAATATTGGGCACAAAAGCCCACACTTATTTTTAATCCAAAAGCAAAAGTAAGCATAATATTTGAAACTGCAATATCAAAAGAAAAAAATGTTACTCTAAAATAAAACTTGATAACAAGTTTCTTTAATCAAGAAAGCTCTATGGCAAATCAAATATTAATTTTCTAAAACAAAGAAACAGTTACAGCCTTATTTGAGGATTGATTTTCAGATAAAAGCCAAAGGAAAAACAATTAAAGCCATTTCTGACAACTTTGGCGTATCCTGGTCTGTTACCAGTTGAATTGAGAAAATAAAAGAAATTCAACTCTGCACCAAAAGCATACTCAGGAGTGTAATAAAAATTATACTCTCCTTGAAGTAAAAAGCATTGCACCCTGTCATATAAAAGGTCAGGGGTAACAGAGGAAAGGCTGTTGAATAATCCATTGCCTAACAGAGAAACAAAATCCTTAGCCTCCCAATAAGAAAGGGCTATTTTGGTCGCTTTACTTTGCACGCTTAGGCTTGGGAAAAAGCCACTACCACTTCTGTAAGGAGCTCCAAGAGTTGTATTTCTTTTGAATCCAACATAATGAAACTCTGCACAAAGTGATTTTGGAGCAAATTGACTATTGCTTTTAGAATTAAAAGAGTACTTTGCACCCAAACCAAGTGAATAATTTACAAGGCTTTCGTTGCTTGCAATGGTGTCAAATTCACCTCCGCGATGACGAAAAATCATTTGAAAAGGTAGATAGAGCTTAAAATTATTGTCATTCACAATGTAAACTCTTTCAGATGAGCCAACATACATTACTTCACGTTGATTTTCGTTTATAAATATAAAGTTCTTCCAATCTACCCAAGTATCAGCCTCAAAGTATTTTGAATTGTACAGAGCTTGAATGCCAACCTCTCTGTCAGAGGTCAAAGTCAATTCATGAGTGTAAAGAGGTGTAATCATATTATGATAGTTATCAGCATATACATCACCAATTACAAAAGAGAGGTTTTTATATTGAATACTGGCTCTGAAAAAAGGAGTTATATGGGCTTGTTGTTGAGTTTTTTGAGTTTTATTTATATCGGCTAATGAGCTGTAAGCATAAGCAGGATATTGGCTTTTTCCCCAATAATGCAAGGCATCAATACCTATAGACAAAGAAAATATATCCAAGGAGTAATCAATAGTGGGAGTGAGGCGAAATCCAGGCAGAGTGTAACCATTTAAACGTTCGCTGTTATACTCATTGTCTTTGAAAAAAGAAAGAGTATTGATATTTGCAAACCATTTGCCTTGTGTTTGTTGCGCAAAGCAATCTGCCATGTAAAGAGTCAGAAACAAAATGATTAGTATTTTTGTTGCTTTCATAGGATATTATTTTAGTTCAGTGGGCAAAGATACAAAAATACTTTTCCTATTATAAGCAAATAAGAATAAATATTGTACCTTTGCACACAGATGAAACTTAGTATAGTCATAGTAAATTACAATGTTGCCTACTTTCTTGAACATTGCTTGCTGTCTGTTCGCAAAGCTTTGGTAGGGGTGGAGGCAGAAGTCTTTGTGGTTGACAATAACTCTGTAGATAACTCTTTGCAAATGCTTAGCGATAAGTTTCCAGAAGTGAAAGTTATTGCCAACAAAGAAAACTATGGCTTTGCAAAAGCAAACAATCAAGCTATATGTATTTCCTCTGGGGAGTATGTACTTTTGCTCAATCCTGATACAGTTGTGGCTGAAGATACTTTTACTAAGACGCTTTTTTTTATGGACTCACACCCTGAGGCTGGAGCTTTGGGAGTAAAAATGATAAATGGTGAAGGGCGTTTTTTGAAAGAGAGCAAAAGAGGATTTCCTTCACTATGGGCAGCTTTTTGCAAAATGAGTGGATTGACAGCTTTGATGCCTCACTCCAAGAAATACGCACAATACTATATGGGTCATTTGCCAGAGAACCAAGTGAATCAAGTGCAAGTGTTGGCAGGGGCATTTATGCTTTTAAGGCGTGAGGCTTTGGACAAAGCAGGTGGAGGATTAGATGAAGACTACTTTATGTATGGAGAAGATATCGACTTGTCTTATCAAATAACTCTGGCAGGCTATAAAAACTATTACTATCCACTTACAAGCATAATCCACTACAAAGGAGAAAGTACCAAAAAGGCTTCGCTAAATTATGTCTATACGTTTTATAACGCTATGGCAATATTTGCAAAAAAACACTTGTCTCAAAAACAAACAAAACTCTTTTCTCTATTTATTAAAGGAGCTATTTGGTCTAAGGCTTTGCTTTCAGGACTTTCAAGGTTATTTTCTTCATTGCTTTTGCCTTTGATTGATTTTGTGTTTGTATATTTAGGATATTTCCTTTTGGTTAAGTGGTGGGGAGTTAATATTTGGCATGATAATTTTTACTATCCACAGCAATACACTCTCATTATTTTACCAGCATACATAATTATATGGCTTTTTACTGTTTATATTTCTGGAGGTTATAGTCGACCTTTCAAACTGAGTAAGACGGTTTCTGGTTTGTTCTTTGGAATGATAACTATACTTGTTTTTTATTCACTTTTGCCAGACTATTTGCGTTATTCTCGTGCTTTGGTACTATTGGGTGCTGTTATGGCTTTGTTAGTTATGATTACTATAAGGTTTTTTTATCACTACATAAAGACTCATTCATGGAGTATGATAGAAAGAACAGACAAACGTTACATAATAATAGGAGATGAAAAAGAAACTCAAAGAGTAGCCACACTTTTGCGTCAAACAGATGCTAAGGAAGAGTTTATCGGTTTTGTTTCATCATCAGAGAAGAGAATAACAAACCTTAATTTCATTGGTACAGCCTCTCAAATAGCTGAGATAATAAACATATATCATATAAGTGATGTTGTTTTTTGTGCAAAGAGTTTGAGTGGTCAAAAGATTATGAGTCTTATGGCTTTGTTTAAAACCAATAAACTTAATTTTGTTATAGCTCCTGAGCAGAGTGATTTCATTATTGGAGCCAATACTATAAATACTCCTTCAGACCTTTATATTGTTTCATTGAACTCAATAGCCAGTGCAGACAATGCTCGCAAAAAACGTATATTAGATATTGTGCTTTGTGCGTTTCTTTTGGTTTTGTCTCCATTTATATGGATTGCAAGTCTGTTTACAAAACAAACAAGTAAGTATTTGTGGCGTAATATTTTTCTTGTGCTTTTTGGGGCTAAGACTTGGGTGGGTTATTGTTCAAAAATAACATTTAATATTCCATTGCCAAAGATAAAAAAAGGCATAGTGTCTAAGTGTGATGCTATGACAAATCAGCAATTAGACCAAGAAACTTTGCAACGTTTAGATTTAATGTACGCTCGCAACTATTCTTGGCAAGACGAAATCAATACTTTTTTTAAAGCTTTTGGGTTTATTGGTAGAAAATAAAAAGCAAAATAAGACCAAAAATATTTTGTTTATCCATTAAATAATCATATTTTTGCCACTTCAAATACTGAAAGACAGTATTCATAATCAACATAACAATTAAATAAACGTATAATTCTATGACACAATCAGAGAAATACATTGAGATGGAGCAACACTATGGTGCTCACAACTATCATCCACTTCCAGTGGTATTGTCTAAGGGAAAAGGCGCATTTGTATGGGACGTTGAAGGAAAGCGTTACTTTGACTTTCTTTCTGCTTACAGTGCTGTCAATCAAGGACACTGCCACCCAAAGATAATAAAAGCTCTTTGTGACCAAGCACAAGAATTAACTCTTACATCAAGAGCTTTCTATAACGATTGCCTGGGACCTTACGAGAAGTATGTAACAGAATTTTTTGGTTACGATAAGGTTTTGCCAATGAACACAGGAGCTGAGGCTGATGAAACAGCACTTAAGCTTGCTCGTCGTTGGGGTTATCGTGTTAAACATATAGCAGAAAATGAGGCTATAATTATTTGCTGTGAAGGCAACTTCCATGGTAGAACAATATCTATTGTTTCTATGTCTGTAGATCCAGATGCTTATTTAGATTATGGTCCATTCACACCAGGATTTTTAAAGATACCTTATAATGACACAAAAGCTCTTCAGGTTGCACTTGACAAGTATGGACCAAAGGTTGCAGGTTTTATTGCAGAACCTATTCAAGGTGAGGCAGGAGTTTATGTCCCTGACGATGGATACCTAAAGACTTGCTATGATTTGTGTAAAAAGCACAATGTGCTTTTCATTGCTGATGAGGTTCAGACAGGTATTGCAAGAACAGGTAAAATGTTAGCTTGCGATCACGAGGGTGTGCGTCCAGATATTCTTATTCTTGGAAAAGCTATCTCTGGTGGAGTATTGCCAATCTCTGCTGTTTTGGCAGATGATGAGATAATGCTCACAATAGGACCTGGCGAACACGGCTCTACTTTTGGTGGCTTCTGTTTGGCTGGCAAGGTTGCTGTGGCTGCTTTACAAGTAGTAAAGGACGAGAAACTTGCAGAGAAAGCAGATTATCTTGGAAAGATATTCCGTGAGGAAATTGGCAAAATAAAAAGTAATATGATTGAGAAAGTAAGAGGTAAGGGATTACTTAACGCTGTTATCATTCGCCCTAAAAATGGTAAAGAAGCATGGGACGTATGTTTAAAAATGAAAGAATTGGGTGTTTTAGCTAAGCCTACACATCAACATATCATTCGTTTTGCTCCACCATTGGTTATCTCAGAGGAAGACCTCAGAGAGGCTATTAAATTGATTGCTCAAGCTATTCAATCTTTTGAATAAACAAAGATAAATAGCATAACACTATAACAAAGAATCCGAGCCGAGTAATTTGGTTCGGATTTTTTTTCTTTCAATAAGAGAAAATTTTTCTTTGTTTTAGCAAAACGAATCTTTGTTTGCGTAAATTATTTCTTTGTTTCGCTTTGTTAAAACGCTGTTATTTGTTAGGTATCAAAAAATAAATTATTCATGTTGTTTTCTATTTAAGGTTTGTTAACACTGTATGTATGTAATCACCCTATAGGTATAAAGTACATACAGTATTTAAATATAGAGTATATAGTGGAATATACTCTATATTTTGTTTGTTTAATTTTTTTTTGGGTGGTGAGTAAGCTTTGGCAGTAAAGAGATGGGAGCATGAAAGAGGAAATAATCTTTTTTTGATATGATAAAATCTTTAGTGTCGTTTGCCTTTTTGATAGATATAATTTGTATATTTGTCGGGTGAAAGAAAGACATGAGAAATAACTAACAATTTTTATGGCAAAGACAACAAAAAAAATAAAAGAGGTAACAAAGGAAGATACATTTTGGAATACCGCATATATTTTATATTCCAGAGAAAAGCCGTTGGAGTTTTATCATGCAAAACTCTAAACAACCTGAGGCTCCAATTGTTGTGGATAAAGCACTTTCAGAAATATAGAAGATAAATGAATCTCTCAAGGGGGCTTTGCCAAGCAATTATTATTCTTGTCTTGAATTAGATAATATAAAGTTTGCTTCGTTGTTAGATACCATAAATAATTTGAATACATTGAAAGACGCTTCTCATGATTTAATGGGACGTGTATATGAGTATTTCTTATTGAAGTTTGCCTTAAAAGAGGGTGAAGGAAAGGGTGAGTATTATACTCCAAAGACCGTTGTAAATTTGATTAAAGAATTGATACAACCATACAAGGGTAAAATATACTACCATTGTTGTGGCTCTGGTGGTATGTTTGTTCAGAGTATAAAATTTGTTGACAGCCACAAAGGAAATAAAAAAGATATTTCAATCTATGGACAAGAAAATTAATTTACAACGTATGACAATACGTAAGACACTTTGGGAAGATATTGATGCTGTTATGCCTTTGTATTCTATTGCAAGGGAGTATATGAGGCGCAATGGTAACACAACCCAATGGACAGGAGGCTATCCTTCACGCTCCTCAATAGAGCAAGACGTTACAAATGGCAACTCTTTTCTGGCAGAAAATGACAATGGTCAGGTTTGTTTTGTATTTTCTTTTATCATAGGCGAGGAGCCTACATATAAGGTGATTGAGCATGGGCAGTGGTTGAATCAGGCTCCTTATGGTACTGTGCATAGAATTGCTTCTGCAGGTATTGTCAAAGGTGTTTTTGACTCTTGCATTGCTTTTTGCAAGACATTTGGAGTTGATATAAGGATAGATACCCATAAAGACAACGCCAAAATGTTACACGCAATAGCAAAAAACGGTTTTGTGCATTGCGGAATCATATGTATTGCAGATGGAACAGAGCGCATAGCTTTTCAGTTGTTAAGGAGCTAATAAGTCTAAAAGTTTTTTTACTTACCCTTTGAATCCAAAAGTTATTCCTTGAATAGAAAAAAGTTGTATCTTTGCTTTTTGATTAAAAAAATATGGAAAATAAGAGATATACACAGAGAGCCCAAAACGTAATAGATACATCATACCAAGAGGCGCTTAGATTGAAAAGTGATTTTGTGGGAGCAGAGCATTTGTTTCTTGCAATGACAAGACAAAAAGGCTGTACAGGGCTTCAAATTCTTTCAGATTTCAATATAAATATTACTGAGGTTAAGCAAGAGGTAGAAGATGTTATCAAAAAACAGTATGTGCTACCGGTAGTAGATGAAAATAGAGAAATAAAAATTTCAAAACAAGCAGAAGATGTGTTGATTAAAGCTCATCTCTTGACTCTTAAAACTCAGCAACCACTCACTGGAACAGCTCACATTTTAGTGGCTATGATGCAAGAGGGTAATAATATTGTCAGTAGTATATTGATGTCTAAGGGGTTGAATGAACAAGTGCTTTGCACTCAACTTGACAGCTATTTGAACAATAATCAGGCTTCAAATATAGACCTTAAAGATTTTATTACTAAGACTTTTGAGCAGTTTTCTATAGCTGACTTGCAGGGAGCAGAACTGCAGTTAAAGAAATTCTCAGCTGCAAAACCTCAAAAGAAGGTTGAAAGCATGAATGACGCCAAAAATAATGAAACTCCTTTCTTGAATAGTTTTGCACAAAATATTTCTGCTAAGGCACAAAAGGGTGAGATAGATCCAATGGTTGGCAGAGACAAGGAAATGGAGAGGATTACTCAAATATTGCTTAGAAGAAAGAAGAATAATCCTATTTTAGTTGGTGAGGCTGGAGTTGGTAAAACAGCACTTGCTGAAGGGTTGGCTCAGAGAATTGAAGAGAGGAAGGTACCTTATAGCCTTTGTGATAAGAAAATATATTCTTTGGATATGGCTTCTATTGTTGCAGGCACTAAATATCGTGGTCAGTTTGAGGAAAGACTCAAAGGATTGATTTCAGAGCTTGAAAGGAACAAAAATATAATTATCTTCATTGATGAAATTCATACCATAGTTGGTGCTGGTAATGTTGCCGGCAGTCTTGATGCTTCAAATATTTTCAAGCCAGCTCTTGCAAGAGGTGAAATCCAATGCATAGGAGCTACAACCCTTGAAGAGTATCGTAAACAAATAGAAAGTGATTCAGCTTTGGAACGAAGATTTCAAAAGGTTATGGTTGAGCCTACAACACAAGAGGAGACAATAGAAATTTTGCGCAATATCAAAACCCAATATGAACAACACCATTGTGTCAAATACTCAGATGAGGCTTTGGTAGCTTGTGTTAAACTTTCTCAGCGTTACATTACAGACCGTTGCTTGCCAGATAAAGCCATTGATGTTATGGATGAGGTGGGAGCATCTATGAGCGTGAAGGGGATAAGCATACCAGATGATATCGTGCAAAAAGGCAAACTGATTGACCAAAAAAAAGAAGCTAAAACACAGGCTATAAAAGATAGAAAATATGAGGAATGTGGAGTACTTAAAAATGAAATAGAGGCTCTGCAAAACGAAATAGATACCCAGATGGTGTTGTGGAGAAAAGAATTGGATGTAAATGCACCAGTAATTACATACGATAATATTGCTGATGTGGTTAGTGTTATGAGTGGGGTGAAGATACAGAAAGCGAATAAAGATGAGAGTCAGAAATTGCTCAATATGGAACAAAACCTCAAACAAATGGTTATTGGACAAGACCAAGCTATTGAGAAAATATCTAAGGCCATTAGACGCTCTCGTGTGGGAATAAGCGATGCTAACCACCCAATAGGCTCTTTTATTTTTGTTGGACCAACAGGTGTTGGAAAGACTTATTTGGCAAAAATGCTTGCAAAATATTTGTTTGACAGTGAAGAAAATCTCATAAGACTTGATATGAGCGAATATATGGAGAGCTATAGTGTGAGCAAGATAATAGGTTCTCCTCCAGGATATGTAGGCTATCAAGAAGCAGGACAGTTGACTGAGAAAGTACGCCAGCATCCGTATAGTATAGTATTGTTTGATGAGATAGAGAAAGCTCACACAGACATATTTAATATCTTTTTGCAAATATTAGACGAAGGACACTTGACCGATGCCATAGGTAGAGATATTAACTTCAAGAACACTGTTATTATAATGACATCAAATGTTGGTAGCAGAAAACTCAAAGACTTTGGTATTGGAGTTGGATTTTCTACTGCAGCTATTGCAGGCAAAGAAAAAGAAGCAGAAAAGAGTATAATAGAGAAGGATATAAACAAGACTTTTTCACCAGAGTTTTTGAATAGAATAGATGATATTGTCTTTTTCAATTCTTTGGATAAAGAAGATATTGTTAAGATTATAGATATTGATTTGGCTTTGCTTACAAAGCGTTTGAAGGATATTGGTTATGATATTTCTTTCACACAAGAATTGAAGGAATTTCTTATGGAAAAGGGTACAGACAAAAATTTTGGTGCTCGTCCTTTGCGAAGAGCTATTCAAAAGAATGTTGAAGACTTGTTGAGTGAGGAATTGCTAAAACAAAAAGATAATCTAAATCACAATATAATTGTTGGAGCAAAAGGCTCTAAGCCTTATATTGAATTTTTAGCCGATAGCGTACAAGAAGAATAGCAAAAGAGTATGTTTAAAAATTTTTTAAAGGAGTTTGGAGCCTATATTATGCTAATGAAAGAGTCTTTTAGAAAGCCTCAGAATTGGCATGTGTTTAGACGAAAAATGATTTTTGAGATAGAAGTCTTAGGTTTGGGAAGCATACCTATAGTGCTTATTATATCCATTTTCTTTGGTGCTGCTATTGTTATACAAATGATGTTGAATCTTGATAGCCCACTGTATCCCTCTTGGATTTATGGTTATGTGTCTCGTAAAGCCATTATGCTTGAGTTTTCTCCAACTGTAATTTCTCTTATTCTGGCAGGTAGATGTGCATCTCGTATGGCCTCAGAAATAGGTACACAGCGAATAAGTGAGCAAATAGATGCCATAGAGGTTATGGGTATAAATTCGGCTTCTTATCTTATACTGCCAAAGATATTTGCTTGTTTTCTTTTCTTTCCTATTCTCATTTTGTTAAGTATATTTATTGGAATTATTGGCGGATACATTGGTGGAGCTATTCATGGACTTAGTCTTTTTCATTATGTTGAAGGCATAAGAATAGAGTTCTCTGCCTATGATATATGGTATGCTGTGGTAAAGACAATGTTCAATGCTTTGATTATTTCCTCTATTGCTTGTTATCGTGGTTACACAATGAGTGGAGGAAGCGTTGAGGTTGGTCAGCAAAGCACAAAAGCTGTGGTACAAAGCAGTATTGTGATAATGGTTTTCAATCTTCTGCTGACAAATGTTTTATTTTAATGGCAACAATTATGATAGAAGTACAAGGCATAAGCAAATCATTTCCTAATAAAGACGTTTTAAAAGATATTAGCGTAATATTTGAGCCTGCAAAGTGCAATTTAATTATAGGACAAAGTGGTAGCGGAAAGACTGTTCTAATGAAAACACTTGTGGGTTTGTTAAAACCAGACAAAGGTAATATACTTTTTGATGGCAGAAACTTTACTCAAATGTCTTCTGACCAGCAAATTGATGTGCGCAAAGATATGGGAATGATTTTTCAGGGTGGAGCCTTGTTTGATTCTATGACAATTGAAGAGAATGTTATGTTTCCCATACGTATGTTTCATAAGGACACATACAAGACAATGTTGGAAAGGGTTAATACTTGCTTGGAAAGAGTTAATCTTTCTGGAAGCAATAAACTAATGCCTTCAGAGCTTAGTGGGGGAATGAAAAAGCGTGTAGCCATTGCAAGAGCTATTGCCATAAAGCCAAAGTATCTTTTTTGTGATGAGCCAAACTCTGGACTTGACCCTCAGACTTCTATAGTGATAGATGACTTGATAAGTGAGATAACTCATGAATATGGAATGACAACAATAATAAATACTCATGATATGAATTCTGTTGTTCAGATAGGAGAGAGAATAGTATATCTTTATTCAGGACAGCTGTGGTGGAAAGGCGACAAAGAAACAGTGTTAGACACAGACAATAAGGAATTGAATGATTTTATTTTTTGTAATGTTCTGACACGTAAAGCCAAAAGAATGTTATGAGAGGATTGAAAAACAAAAGTAGAAAGAAAATAAAGGTAGTAGCCAATATCTTATTAATATTGCTTACTTCTGTTTTGATTGTATGGATATTTCCTTCCACGCCTTCATTTAAATATGATTTTGCTCGTGGAGCTTTTTGGGAATATGATAACCTTATAGCTCAGACAGACATTGTTATATATAAAACAGATAAAGAAATTCAAGATGAGCGTCAAGAGATGATACAAAATAACGCTTTGACACTCTCTGATAGTACCATAGGTGAGCAATCAAACAAACATTATCCACTAAAAGCTTTAGATAGCGCACGTAATCGTACTTATTTGAATATGCAATTGCAAAACATTTCACCCATAAAGACAAGCAAAAAAAAAGGTGATATAGTCATAGCCAAAGGTGAGAGAATAAACGCTGATAAATATCTACTTATATCAAAAATAAGGAATGATTACAACAACCGCATAGCTTCTTCACAGGTTAAGCTTCAAAGAATGATAGGTCAGTTTATTTTGGTTTCCATTGCTTTGATAGCTTTATTGTTTTTCTTTAAGTATATTAGTAAAGATATATATGAGGATAATCGTAAGTTTTTACTTATTCTATCAGTGATAACTCTAATGGTGGCTATTACTGCCTTGATTGTGAGTTTTAACACAAGCTACATATATATTGCACCGCTGTGTTTGACTCCTATTATTATAAGAACATTTTTTGATTCGCGAGGAGCTCTGTATGCTTTCTTAGTTAATATACTTATAATTGGCTTTTCTGTTCCCAATAGTTTTGAATTTGTGTTCTATCAACTTATGGTAGGCATTATGGCCATTATTGTAATGGAGCGTTTGGAAAAGAGAGTAGAGTTTTTCCGCATAGCCTTGTTGGTTTTTATTACTTATTCTGTGATTTATGTTGCCCTTACACTTATACAAGATGGAGATATTCACAAACTAAATACTTATCGTTTGTTGTATTTTGGAATCAATGCTGCACTTACTTTGTTTGCTTTTCCTATTGTTTATTTGTTTGAGAGAGTATTTGGCTTTGTCAGCGAACTTTCATTGCTTGAATACTCTAACACAAATAGCAAGATTTTGCGAGAATTGAGTATTAATGCCCCGGGTACATTTCAGCACTGTGTTCAAGTGGCTAATTTGAGTGAAGACATAATTAATCAGATTGGAGGCAATGCCTTGTTGACAAGAGTTGGAGCTTTGCATCACGATATTGGCAAGATAGTGCGTCCAATGTTTTTTATAGAAAATCAGAACACAGGTTTTAATCCTCATATTGAAATAACAAATCAAGAAAGTGCTGAAATTATTATAGCACATGTTGCTGACGGAGTTAAGATTGCTTCAAAGTATAAACTACCTGAACCTATAATTGAGTTTATTCGCACGCATCACGGCACTTCTATGACAAAATATTTCTATAATCAAGAGAAATTACTCAATCCTGGTAAGCCTATTGATGAGTCTATATTCTCTTACAGAGGTCCACGTCCTTTTTCAAGAGAGACAGCTGTGGTTATGATGTGTGATAGTGTGGAGGCGGCTTCACGTAGTTTGAAAGCATATAATTCGGACACAATAAGTACATTGGTTGATAATATAATAGATGGACAAATTGCCGCTGCACAATTTGACAATGCAGCCATAACATTTAGTGATATATCAACTATTAAACAATTATTGAAAGCTAAATTGCAGGCTATTTATCACACTCGAATAGAGTATCCTGTTATTGGGGCTTAACACCAATATTCTCTTCTAAATCAAAGCCATTGGCTTCTGCAAAGTCAATAGCATCGTTATAGCCATTGTTTGCAGAGCAGACAATCCAATAACGAGCTTTTTTTAAGTCTTTTTCAACTCCATTTCCTTCGTAATAGCAAAGTCCAAGATAGTATTGGGCTTCTCCACAACCTTTTCTTGCAGATATTTGCCACCATTTGACAGCTCCTGCAACGTTTTTTTCGGTTCCTTCACCATTGTAGTAACATAAACCTAAGCTGAATTGTGCTTGTGCTAAGCCTTTGTTTGCAGCAAGTGAAAACCATTTTATAGCCTCTTGAAAATCTTTTTCTACACCTTCACCATTATAATAGTAAGACCCAACAATGTATTGAGCAAGTTTGTTACCCTTTAGTGCAGAACGTTGCCACATTTTTATTACCTTGGCATATTTTATTGAATCATAGTCAGGAAGATTTTCATCTTCCTCAAAAGATCTGTTAGCCCTATATACTTGAGCTGAAGCGGTGGTAAATAGAGATAGAGTTATCAGTGTGACTATTGCTAATAGTTTTAAGCTCTTTGTCATTGATATTAATGTCATTTTGGTTAAAAATCTAATCAAATTTCACACTGCAAATATAGCAATAAAATTCTGTTTCAAACAATTTGTTTTCAACTTTTTGCAATGTATATCCTTAAAAATAGCTGAATTAAAACATATAATGTTTTGCTAACAGTTTATTGCGTAATTTATTATAATAAATGCTCAACTAAAACCTTGTTTTAAGAAGTTAAAGTCAAGTAACAGCAGAATAAAACTTTGTTTTAGAAAATTAAAACGAAGAAATAATTTAGCTACAGAACATATTGAAAATTAAGAGTTATTGCACTGGTATTTCATAAGGTACAATTCCTCGCTCACGATAAGCTTTTAGCTTTAGTTTCGATATGTATTTTTTATGAGGATAATAAATGCAAAGTCCAATTAAACACATTACTCCACAAATAGACATAACTATTGGTAAACTCAGACATTTACATAACAAACCTAAGACTAATGAGCCCAAAGCACTGCCACCAATAAAACACATAGTGTAATAACCCATAATTCTGCCTTTCATGTAGCTTTCTGTTAGTGCCTGCAACATGGTGTTTGTGGTAACTATGCTGCATACCCAACAAAAACCTAAAATCATTGCAAGCAAAAAGGCAATAATTTTTACTTTCACAAAGAAGAAAGGAATTATTAACAACGATGCAATTAAAAGAGCAGTGAATTGAATTTTACCAAGTCCTAATACACTTTTGCGAGAGGCCAAGTATAAAGCTGCAATAAAAGCTCCCAAGCCGAGCAAAGACATAAGAATACCAAGAGTTGTGCTGTCGCCACCAAGAATGTCTTTTGCATAAGCAGGAAAAAATGTTGTTACAGGAAAAATGAAGAAAGAAAAACCAAACATTATTACAAGTAATACTTTTATTGGTAAGCGTTTTTTCATATATGTGTAACCTTCTTTTATGTCAGAGATTAAGTGAATTGTTTTATTGTCTTTTTTGTCGGTTGCTTTTATAAACATTATTGCAACAATAACAAAAAGATAGCTTATTGTATTTATAAGAAAACAACCTCCTTCGGAAATAAATCCAATTAACACTCCTGCAATAGCAGGTCCTATGAAACGAGAACCATTAATCACAGTAGAGTTAAGTGCAACAGCATTTGAAAGACACTCTTTTGGAACAAGTGAAGTGTAGAAAGCTTGACGTGTTGGCATATCAAAAGAGTTAGTGATACCAATTAGTATAGAGAGTACCAAGATAATCCATACATTTTGATTTGTGAGAATATTCAAGAACACTAAAAGTGTTAAACAAAGAGCAGATAGCATAAAAAATATTTGAGTGCAAAGGAGTATGTGTTTTTTGTTTAGTCTGTCTATTATTGCAGAAGAAAAAGGTGAAACAAAAATTACAGGTATTTGTGAACAAAATCCCACAACACCCAAAAGAGCAATGGAATTTGTTAAGCGATAGATGAGCCAACCCATAGCCAGTTGTTGCATCCATGAACCTATGCAAGAAACGCACTGACCATAGAAATAAAGTGAGAAATCTCTGTATTTTAAAGATTCAAAAGTTCTTTTATCCATATTATTGACGTATTTTCTGAAACAAAATCCATTCTCATATCATAATAAATTTATATCTTTGCTTCTCAAAAACGTGAAGTTATTAAATGTTACGAGTTGCTTTGGGTTTAAAAGAAATAAACGAATACAAATGAATAAAAAGTACTGCAATAGTTTTTTATTTTTGTTCTTGCTTGTCGTAATCGGCTGCAAAGTTACAAAAAGTCAGACTTACGATGCTAATTTTTCAAAGCCTATAATTACAGAAAAAGGGCAATATGTTTACAATGAGCTTCCGGGCATAAAGACAACAGAAGGAGTCCTTTTCTTTTTAGATAGAAATCTTGGAGCAACTTCGACAGATGTTTCCACTTCTGATAGTTGGGGAGATCTTTATCAATGGGGTAGAGCTACAGATGGACATGAGAAACGTTATTCTGATACAACCCTTACCTTGTCTCACATTGGAGAGGTACATCACAATCGGTTTATTGTAGATGAAAGAAAAAGTAATGATTGGCTTACATGGTCAGATAACGACCTTTGGAATGAAAAAGGTGGAGTAAATAATCCCTGTCCTTGTGGTTACAGATTGCCAACATCTAAGGAATGGAAAGCTCTTTTGGATTTGGGTTATGAGGTCAAAAAATCCACAAGTGGATATTATTATTTAAGTATTGATAATGGAAAATTGTTGTTACCAAGTGGTGGATTGCGTAGTGCATGGACAGGAAATTTTCAACACATGGGCACAAGAGGCTATTATTGGGCAGCAGATGCTAAAAGCAAAGGCACATCTTCTTGTATAGATTTTAACAGAGATGACATAACAACAAATATAAGTATATTTGGTTTCCGTTGTTTTGGCAGAAGTGTTAGGTGTATGCGTGGCGAATAGAAAATATAAACCAGAAAAAACAATATAGACGTGATTATTTTTTCAACTAAGGAAGTAACAAAACAGTATTCAACTCATAAGGCTTTGGATTGTGTTTCTGTAGATGTAAATGAAGGTGAAATATTTGGTCTTTTAGGCCCAAATGGAGCAGGGAAAACGACCCTAATACGAATAATAAATCAAATAACAGCTCCAGATAGTGGAGAAATATTATTTTGTGGTCGCAAGTTAAAAGCTTCTGATGTTCAGAAAATAGGTTATTTACCAGAGGAAAGAGGCTTATACAAGAAAATGAAAGTCTCTGAGCAGGCTATTTATCTTGCAGAATTAAAAGGAATACCAAAGAAAGAGGCTAGAAGACGTTTGGAATATTGGTTCACAAAGTTTGACATAATGAATTGGTGGAACAAGAAAGTTGAAGAACTTTCCAAGGGTATGCAACAGAAAGTTCAATTCATTACTACTATATTACATGAGCCAAAACTGCTTATATTTGACGAACCTTTTAGTGGTTTTGATCCCATAAATGCTAATTTATTAAAGCAGGAAATACTTGCCTTGAAGAAGAATGGTGCAACAATCATTTTTTCTACTCATAATATGGAATCTGTTGAAGAGATTTGTGATTCAATAGCCCTAATAAATAATGGCAAGAAAATCCTCTCAGGTGCAGTAAATGATGTTAAACAAAGTTTTAAGAAAGATTTGTATGAAGTGTGTGTGCCATTAAATGCAGATAATTCTGTATTTGCTATTGATGGTGTGCAGGTTGTGGCACAAAATGAAAACACCGCTACAAGAACACTGACTCTTAAAATACAACAAGGCAAAAATAGAGAACTAATTAGCAATATTGTATCTTGCACAACACTTATTTCGTATAAAGAAATATTGCCAACAATGAATGAGATTTTTATAGAAACAGTACAAGCAAACAAGATTCAAAACAATGAATAAGATAGGAGTAATCATAAGAAGAGAATATTTGATGAAGGTAAAGAAAAAGTCATTTATTGTTATGACTGTGCTAACTCCATTGCTTATTGCTGCATTGTGGATAGTACCTTTCTTCCTTTCCACACAAAGTGAAAAACAAAATAGTGTGGTTGTAGTAGATGAGGCTGAAGGGTTATATTTCAATAAATTCAAAGACAATAAAGATGTTCGTTTCTCTTACATTAGTGATATAGAAAAAGCACAAAAAGCTGTCAAAGAAGGCGCTTATGACGCAGTTTTAGAAATAGTAAAAAGCAATGACAATCTTCCAATTAAAAGCTTTTTATTCTATTCAGACAATGAACCATCTTTGTCTGCTCAAGAGAATATTCGCACTCAACTAACAGATATTTTGAAAGACCATATTTTGATTTGTGATTACCAAATGTCAAAAGAGGATTTGGCTTTTTTCAATAATCCACAAATAGGTTTTTATTCAAAGGATATAAGAAGTGGAGAAGACTCTTATAAAGAAATAAAAACAGCCTTGGGTGCTGTCAGTGGCTTCCTTATATATATGTTTATTTTTTTCTTTGGAGCTCAAGTTATGCGTTCTGTTAGTGAGGAAAAGACAAATAGAATTGTGGAAGTTTTGGTTTCCACGGTTAAGCCCATTCAACTTTTGATGGGTAAAATAGTTGGTATTGCATTGGTTGGACTAACACAATTTGCACTTTGGGTTATATTGTCGGTGTGTTTAATTGGTGGTTTGCAAAGTGCTTATCCAAAAACATTTTCTGCCCCAAAGCAAGAAAATATTACAGTCAATGAAAGAGTGATAAGCGTAAATAACATAAATACAGTCAAAGATAATGGCGCACAAATCAGTCAAGCTGTGCAAGGGTTGTTTTCAATCAATTACACAACTATAATATTGATGTTGTTATTCTATTTTATCAGTGGATATTTCCTTTATGCGGCTCTTTTTGGAGCTGTGGGTGCTTTAATAGATACAGATACTGATAATGGACAATTTACACTACCAATAACTCTACCACTTATTTTGGCAATGTTGTGTTTTCCAATAATTTTGAATTATCCTTCTAGTGGTGTTGCTTTTTGGTTAAGCATAATACCACTTACTTCACCTATGGTAATGATGATGCGCATTCCTTTTGGGGTACCTTTCTTAGATATAGCTCTTTCTGTTGCGTGTATGATTGCTTTCATTGCTTTTTGTATATGGATGGCAGCCAAAATCTATCGCACAGGAATACTTATGTATGGCAAAAACATTACTTACAAAGAGATTTTCAAGTGGTTTAAGTATAAAAACTAATATATGGTAAAATAAAATTACATTCTTATGAAACGCAAGTGGTTTATTTATTTATTTGGTGTGTTGGCTACAAGTTTAATTTTAGTGTCGTGTGTAGACGAAAGTGATTTCGCTTTTGATAAAATGACGGATACTACAGTTAATCCTCATTTGCACATGAAAAACATACTAAGTACGGAAATCAAAATGAGTGATTTCTTTAATCTTGACAGTATTGTGGATACTGCTAAAAATGTTCAACTGGTTAGACATATTGGTAGTGGTGCAGACACCGGTTATTGGGAGTTTATTGTGGGAATAGACACTACTTTAAAACCAACAATGCCAGCTTTCCAAACACCAAACCCAATTAATGTCACAATCCCATTGTCCTCTGCTCTTTATAGTCCTGGAATTGCAGGAGATATTTATTATCCTTATTTGAGTAATACAGACCCATCTTTAACACAACCAATGGCTGTGAGTTCAACACAAATTCCAACAATGGAAAATGGACAAAGGCTTGATAGTATAGCTTTTTCAGCAGGTGCTATGGTATTGACTTTTAATTCTTCATTAAATAAACAAGGAGAGATATGGATTGAGTGTTCTGAATTAAGAAACAAGACAACAGGTCAAATATTTAGAGACACCATAACTATTTCTTCAAGTAAGAAAGGTGCCAAAGGAATAATTACAAGCAATGTGAATTTAGCTAATTATGTTTTGTCTTCTTCTGCTACTTCTTCTGTGGATTTCAAATATAGAGTTCATGTTGTTTCAGATGGGAGTGTTATAAGTTTGAGTGATGTTCAAATGAATATTGCTTTTCAGAATTTATGTGTGGATTACGTCTATGGCAACATTGGAACACAAAGACAATGGTTTAATGACGATTTGAATGTTAATTTATTTGACAATGAAGATGTGGCAAAAATATTTGGTGGCACAGCCCTTAGCATAGAAAGTATGTACTTGGATTTGTCTTTTGAAACAAATATGGGTTTGCCAATTAATATGTATTTTGATACTCTTTGGACTTATAACAAGAACACGAATACTTATTCAAGCCATTTAATCACAGATGCTTCAGATAGAATAATAGGTATAAATGCAGCTGCAAATCTAAATATTACAGGACTGACAACAAAGCGAATAGCTTTAAATACTCATCTTGCAGATAATTTACCAACATCATTGCTTTATGCAGGACATTTGGAAGTCAATCCTAATGCTACTACTGGTTTTGAAATGTTTGATTCTTGGCTTGGAATGTCAATGAAATTACATATACCGTTTAAGGCGAAAATTCAAAATATGACTTATGAAATAGACCTTGGAGATTTAGCATTAAAAGATGCAGAAGAATATATTAACAAGACTTCATTGATTTTTGATATTGAAAATTATTTCCCTTGTTCAATAGGTACTGTTATTCGTTGTTATGACAAGAATGGAGTACAAATAGGCAGTGATATAATATCAAATGCAGAGATTGTTGCAGGAGCTTCTGTGGATTCAAAAGGAAACATTTTGTCTCCTTCACATAAGACTTCTACACTAACGGTTAGCCAACAAGATGTGAAGTGGATAAATAGTGCAGATAAGGTAAAACTTATTCTTACACTTAATACATCATCTTCTTCTGGAGTGCAACCATACATTTGCTTTGACAAAGACAGCAAAGTTAAAGTTAAAGTTGGAGTAGATTATGAAAGTAATATAACAATTAAATAATATAGGAGGACACAGCAATGAAGACTATAAGCAATAAATACTTATTGGCCATAAGTGCCTTTGTATTTTCTTTTGTTATTTCTTTTAGTGCAAATGCACAATATGATGACATAACATATTTTGCTCGCCGCACACCAATGTCTTATAAAATGAATCCTGCTATATTGCCAAGTGCTAAATATTATTTGAATTTGCCTTTTATATCAAGTTTCAATATTTCAATGGCTACTTCTGGATTTCATTATAATGATTTAATAACAAGACGTAGTGATGATTCTCTTGTTATGGATTTAGATAACTTCTATGGAAAATTGAGAGATAGAAATAGCTTTAATTTTGAGAGCAATACTGAACTCTTTGGACTTGGTTTTAATGTTGGCAAAAGGTCGTATTTATCTTTTGGTGTAGATATGACTATGGAAGGAAGCATGGAATTCTCTAAGGATTTGATAGGACTAATAATCAATGGAGTCAATACCTCTGACAAAAGTATCAAAATTATCAATGGTAAAATTGTTTCTATGAATGCGTATATCACACCATCTATTTCTTATACTCAAGGAATAGGGGATAAATGGACAGCAGGTGTGAGACTTAAATTTCCTATGGGAATAGCCAATGTTACAACCCAAAAGAGTAACTTCTCTCTTGATTATTCAGGTGATAACGTAACAGCAATAAGTGATATATTTATTCATAGTTCTATAATTGCAGGAAGCGTTCAATTCTCTGGAATAGATAATGATGATGTGAAATTTGTCAAGACAACAAGTATGAGCGATATAATAAAAGGGGCAATGAAGAATAATGGCTTTGCTTTGGATTTGGGTGTAACATATAAACTTAATAAGAAATCAATGCTAAGTTTCGCAATTCAGGATTGGGGTTCTATAACTTGGAAGTCAAATTCTACAGACATTGTTTCAAAGAATCCGGGAGCTTCTTATACTTTTACAGGTTTGGGAGTGATGGATTTTGTTCATAGTGATTCAATGTCAGTAAATGATAGATTATCAGAGATAAAAGACAGTTTGATAAATATGTTGGATTTGAAGACTCAACAAGTGTCAAGTTATAAGGCTCATTTAGCAACAAAACTTTATTTCGGCTACAGTTATAATTTTGCAAGCAAAAACTTTGTCAATGCTCTTTATAAAATCACAATAGGTGATGGATACACAAATCATTGTTGGAGTTTGTTTTGGGCTTGTGAATTAAATAAACATATAAATGTTTCTTTGGGTAATACCTTTGTTTATTATTCTGCCTCACAACATTTTGCTGGTTGGAATCCTTCTGCATTAGTGAATTTATGTGGTGGAGGATTTAATTTGTATGTCGGTGGTAGCTTTTCATCTTCTATGAATGTTGCAAAGACAAGTGGTTTTTCTGCTTATGCAGGATTGAATTTTACTTGGGGTTACAATGATGAATGGGCAGAAAAGGATAATCAAATGGTTTCTCCAGCACAAGGTACAATCTTAGATAAGAGTTTATTGATTGATGGTCAAGAAACAAGTGCAGATACTTTAAATGTTGAACCTACTAATGGAGGTAAAGAAGTGCCAATGAATTACGATTGGAATGAACAAAACCAAATACCTAATACAGATGTGCCACAAGAAGAGAATTCTTCAGCAGTAGAAGAAAAGCAATAGATGTAATTTTAAGGTATTTTCTGCGTTATACTTCTTAATAATAAGGGTAAATAAAAGATTGAAAGGAAAAAGAAGAATATATTTAGCTTTGGTATCACTTGTTCTTGTTTTAGCAACAGTTTCTTGTTCTACAAAGAAGAACAAGTGGTACAACAGAGCTTACCACACAACTGTTGCACATTACAATGCTTATTGGAATGGTAATGAGGCTTTAAAAGAAGGAGTGAAGACAATCAATACCAAACAAAAAGATGATTATTCATATGTTATTCCAATATATAAAAACCCTACTCTTGAAAATGCTACAGCAGTAAAACCAAATATGGAACGAAGCATTGAGAAAGCCTCAAAGGTTATCAAAAAGCATTCAATGTTTATAGACAAAAAGGAAAGAAACCCAGAAATAAAAAAGGCTTATCTAATGATAGGCAAGGCTTCTTTTTATAAAAAAGATTTCAAGACAGCACAAGCCACATTCAAATATCTTGTTACTGCATACAAAAATAAACCAATAATGTATGAAGCAATGATATGGCTGGCTTTTTCTTATTCTGCTGATAAGGATTATTCAATGGCAGAGACTACATTAGACCAGGTGATAAACTATTTGCAAGAGAAGAAATGCCCAAGACGGTATGCAAAATTTCTTTATTCTGTTTGCACAGATAATGCTCTTGCTCAAAAGAAGTATGACAGAGCGTTTCAATATCTAAAACTAACAGAGGCTAACAGCAATCCTTTTAATTCTTTTTATACAAGGTTGATGTTTATTGAGGCTCAACTATATAAGCAATCAAATGAATTGGAGAAAGCCGCATATTTATTTTCAAAGGTTGCCGGTAGAAGTAAGGATTATGATATGGAGTTTACCTCTCGTATTAATCAAGCAACATGTTATAATCCAAAGAAACAAAGCAGTAAGAAGATTATAGCCTCACTTGAAAAAATGAGTGTTACAGACAAAAACATTGAATACAGAGATCAAATATACTATGCTTTAGGAGAGATATATTTTAAAGACAGAAATGTAGATAAGGCTTGTGTTTATTGGAAACAATCAGTCTCTTCATCTGTAGATAATAAAAACCAAAAAATATCATCTGCACTAAGAGTGGCTGATGTGAATTATACTTTGCTTGAGAAATATGATATAGCGAATGATTACTATGACACAGCTTTAGTTTCAATGAAAATAGATTACCCTGACTATGATAATATAAAAGCTAAACAAAGAGTATTGGATAATTTGGTTTCTAATATGAGAATAGTTCAAAGAGCCGATTCGTTGTTGGCTTTAAGTGAATTGCCTCAGACGGAATTGGATAAGAAAATAGAAGGTTGGATAAAAGAATACAAACGTATTCAAGAAGAAAAACGCAAGAAAGAAGCTGAGGAAAAAGCTCTCTTGGCTGCAATAGCTGCCAGTGGTAGTAATAATAATAGATTTAATACAACATCTTCATGGTATTTTTACAATGTAACCACAGTTCAAGCAGGTAAGAATGATTTTATCAAAAAGTGGGGACAGAGAGAATTGGAGGATAATTGGAGGCTAAGTGATAAACAACAAGCCTTTAATTTTGTTTCTATGAATGATACTGCCTCAGAGGCTACAGAAGAAAATGCAGGAGATTCACTCAGCACTACAGAAAAGCGTAAAGACTCCAAAGGCGTTCGTTCTAATAATCCAGAGACAAAAGAATACTACACTCAAGACATACCTCGCACTCAAACGGCAAAAGATTCTTTGAATGTTGGCATTGCAAAAGCCCTGCTTAATGAGGGATATATATATTATCAAGGTATTAACAACAATGACAAAGCGATAGAGACTTTTTTGGAATTGCAGAAAAGGTATCCAAATGACTTGTATTATCCAACTACACTGCCTTCTTCGTATCATTTGTATTGTATTTATGACAAGATTGGTCAAACTCCAAATGCTAATTATTATAAGAATATTGTGCTTAATCAATATTCTAATAGTGAGTTTGCAATGATAATAAAAAACCCAGACTATTTCTCACAGTTGCAAAAGAATAACTCTTATGGAGAAAGGCTTTACAAAGAAGTTTATGATACTTATAATTCTCACAATTATAATCTTGCAATCCAAAAATCTGTCTCTGCAATCTCTACTTTGAAAATAGGTGGATATATTCCTCGCTTGCTTTACGTTGAAGCTATTTCTAAAGGCAAACTCTATGGCATTGACTCCTTGATGAGTAGTTTAAATATGATTGTATATAATTATCCAAACGACTCAATAACTCCTATAATTGATGCACAATTGAAGTATTTGAGTGCTAATTATAACTTTGTTAGTCAGAATATGGCTTATGTTTCTTCAGGTAGTTTGCCACAAGGCAATGGGGAAAATACACTAAAATCTTCTAAGTCTGATACAACCAAGACAGATGTTTCAAAAATAATTGTCCCAACATTTAATGACGAAGATATTCTTGATGCTGAGAGTTTGGTTTATCGTTACAGAAATATGGAACATTTCTTTGTTTTGCTTTTTGATGATGACAAGGTTAATTCTTCAGACATTAAACGTAAGTTCTCAGACTTTAACGCTGCCTCTTATTCAGCTGTGGGACTTTCAATTACCTCTTTGCTCTTTACTATGGACAAACAAATGATAAGTGTTGCAAGATTTGAGGATATAGAAATGGCTATGGAGTACTACAAGAGTGTCCTGTCATCTGATATTTTGAGTGGGGTTCCATCTTCTTCTTACACTGCTTTTGTTATTTCCACACAAAATTATCCAACATTTTATTCGCGTAAGAATTTAGCTGCTTATATGAAATTCTTCCGCATATTTTATTTGAAACCCTTAGCTAAGAAAAATTAAAAAACAATATAATAGCTATGCAACACAATCCATTAATAAAGTATTTTCTAAAGCTAACATTTCTGTCTATTGCAGTATGTTTTCTTGGCTTTATTGCCATTATGGTTTTTTCGCCAAAGTATGTTTCATTGCAAATGCCGTATTACATACTAATGTTTTGGTTGGCAACATTTGCAAGTTATGCAATCAATTATTTGTCAATGCAAAAAGGATATAATAAACTGGCAGGATTTAAGTTTGAACATATATTTTTGCTCACAAAATTCGGAAAGTTATTCATTTATCTGATAGTTTTTGTAATTTTGCTGCTGACAAACAAGGCTAAGGCTTTGCCAAACACTATTACATTTCTTTCACTTTATGTGGTGTATTTAGTCTTTGACACACTGATGCTTAATGCTTTAATAAAGGAAAATCGTATTAATAACAATAAATAAAGAAAACATTATGAATAAAAAAACACTTGTACTTGCGCTCTCTTGCGCTTTTGTATTGATAATCACAGTTTTTTCTTTCTCTATTTCCTCATGTACAAAAGATGATGGAGCAGATGATGAAGATTCTATAACAGGTATTTGGTATCCTGCTGTAACATATAATGACTCAACGCTAACACCTTGTGCTCGTCAGTGCTATTATGAATTTGCAGATTATTCTCTTGATAGCACAAGAAGAACAATCAATTATTACTATGCTTGCACTCACGACACACTTATAGATGAAGAAGGAGATAATGCAGAAACTATAACAGTATCTCATACATTGCCTCCATTTACAAGCCAATATGGCTATTACACAATTAAAGATAGCACTTTGACAATAAAACTAATGAACAATGCTACTACAGTATATACAATTAGAAAGATAAATAAGCAGAAGATGGTTCTTGCACAAGCAAATAGAGATGGAGTGATAACAGAATATATTTATTATCGAAAACAAAAGTAAATCAATTAAGTCATAAAAAGCATAAAGCTTTGTTTTAGCATGCTGAAACAAAGCTTTATTTGTATAAAACAAAGTTTGTATAAAATAAAACGAAGAAATAATTTGCTATTTCTTCGTTTTGTTTTTGCCTTAGGGTCTTGTTTGTAATATGAGTTTTAAGCTTTAGATTTGGAATTTTGATTACTTTATAAAACCACAACGTTTTAGCAAGGCTTTATTTGTTGGTTCTTGACCGCGAAAAGCTTTGTATAGTTCCATTGGATTTTTCTTGCCTCCTTGTGAAAGGATATTTTTGCGGAAAGAATTAGAGACTTCTTTATTGAAAATTCCTTTTGCTTCAAATACAGAGAAAGCATCAGCATCTATTACCTCTGCCCATTTGTATCCATAATATCCGGCAGCATAACCATTAGAAAATATATGTCCAAATTGAGTTGTCATTATGCAACCCTTAACAGGTGGCAACAATTCTGCAACAGAAGATATTTCTCTTTCAATAGATTCAATATCTCCAGTCAAAGGCTTTGTAATGTTATGATAACGCATATCAAGTAATCCAAAGAATAATTGTCTAAGTGAGAGATAACCAGCGTTGTATTGTTCGGATTTTTTTATTTTCTCAATCAATGATTGTGGAATTTTCTCTCCAGTCTTGTAGTTCTTTGCAAAAATATCAAGGAATTGTTTTTGAGTTGCAAAGTTCTCCATTATCTGAGAAGGCATCTCTACAAAGTCATGATAAACGTTTGTTCCGCTGATTGAAGAGTAATTACACTCTGAGAGCATCCCATGTAAGCAGTGACCAAATTCATGTAGTAGGGTGTTAAATTCATCAAATGTCAGTAGTGAAGGAGTCTTTGAAGTTGGTTTTGTGAAGTTAGTTACAAGCTGAATCAAAGGACGAATATCTTGACCATTTTCATCAACGTATTGTTCGCGGAAATTAGTCATCCAAGCTCCAGAACGTTTAGAGGCACGAGGGAAAAAGTCCATATAAAGCACAGCCATAAATTTGTTAGTATTCTTGTCCCAAACCTCATATACTTTTACATCTGGGTGATACTTTTGAATAGTTGTGTTCTCTTTGAATTGCAAGCCATAGAGTGTGTCAGCTAACATGAATATACCTTGTTTTACATTCTCTAATTGGAAATAAGGCTTTGTGTCTTCAGGAGATATGGAGTATTTTTCTTGTTTTAGTTTTTCTGACCAATAACCAAAGTCCCAGCGTTGAATAGTGTCTGTGAAGCCTTTGCTGATAGCATAGTCTGTAACTTCTTTTAAATCTTTCTGTGCAAAAGGAAGTGAAGCTTTCATCAACTCGTCAAGGAAAGCATTTACTTTCTCTGGACTTTGAGCCATTTTGTCGCTAAGCTCATATTGAGCAAAAGAATTGTAACCCAAAAGTTGAGCTAAACGAAGACGGCTATTGGCAATCTGGCGTGCAACTTCTTTGTTGTCATTCGCATTGTCTTGGTTTCCTTGTTTGTTGAAAGCTATCCACATTTGTTTTCTTAACTCACGGTTGTCATTGTAAGTCATGAAAGCTAAGAAACTTGGGTAGTCAAGAGTGAAAAGATAACCTTTTTTGCCTTTTTCTTTTGCAGCATCTTTTGCAGCATCAATAGCATATTGAGGCATACCTTTCAGGTCTTTCTTATTAGTGATTAAGAGCTGATAAGCATTTTGGTCTTCAAGGTCATTCTTTTGGAATTTAAGAGTCAGAAGAGATAGTTCTTCTGTTACTTTTCTGTATTCTTCTTTATCTTTGCCTTGCAATAAAGCTCCATTATCCACAAAGCTACGATAAGTTTTATCAAGCAATGTTCTTTGTTCTGTTGTCAAAGGAATATCATCACGTTTGTCATATACAGCTTTTACTTTGGCAAACAACAGAGGATTCATATTTAAGTCATTTGAATATGCTGTAAGCTCTGGAGCCATTTGCTCAGCAACCTCTTGCAATTCTTTTGAAGTATTAGCTTCATTTATATTGTAAAATACTCCCAAAGTACGAGAAAGCAAACGTCCACTACGGTCCAAAGCCGCTATTGTGTTTTGGAAAGTAGGTTCTTGTGTGTTTGATATAATCTTGTTTATGTCTTCCTTTGCTTTTTCCAAAGAGTATTGGATTGCAGGCTTGTAGTCTTTTGTCTTTATTTTATCAAAAGGAGGTGTTTGATAAGGAGTATTCCATTCTTGCACCAAAGGGTTTTGCTCTTTTATGCTCTGCATTTGAGCAGGAGTTAATTGGGCCAATAATAAATTTGCACTAAGTGTCATCATTGTAAATAAAATTGTTTTCTTCATCTAATTTCTTCCGTCTTTACTATTAAAAAATTGATATTAGCATGCAAAAGTACGACATTTTCTTGCATAAACAAGTGATTACATATAATTTTAGCATTACGAATTAAAGATATTATGACTTAGGAAATAAAGTTTCCTGAGTGTTTTACTTGAAGTTTAGTTCTCTAACTTGTTCAATGATCTGTGCTTCTTGTGGAATGTATTGATTTTCCATAAGTATATTACCATTACATATCACTGTGTCTATGCAACGGCTATCTGCAGAATAAACAAGATTAGAAATAGTATTGGTGTTTGGGACCATACGCTCGTTAAGTAAATTAACTAACATTAAATCGGCTTTTTTACCCTCTGCAATTACTCCAGCATTTATGTTCATTGCTTTAGCACCATTTTCTGTTGCCCAAGAGTAAATCTCTTGTGCTGGAAGAATTTGAGGATTTGAGAAATTATGTTTTGCAACCAAGGCAGCCAGTTTCATTTCTTCTAGCATAGAAAGATTGTTGTTTGAAGATGCACCGTCAGTTCCCAAAGTTATTGTTGCACCATACTTATTCAATAAAGGTACATTGAATACTCCTGAAGCTAATTTCATATTTGAAGCAGGGTTATGGGCAATTACTACTTTGCGCTGTGCGAGTATTTGAGCATCATTTTCGCTTAGGTGAACACAATGAGCAGCTATCATATTGCTATCTAAGACTCCAATAGAGTCAAGATACTCCACAGGTGTTAGACCATTGTTTTGTTTTTTGCAATCTTGAACCTCTTGTTGAGTTTCTGAAAGGTGAGTTGTTATTCTTAGTCCGCATTGGCGTGCAGCCTTAGCGCACTCTTGATAAAGGTCTTTTCCAACAGTGTAAATAGCGTGAGGGGCAGGGCATATTGTAACCAAATCTGATGATTGTACAAAAGAACGAATGAAATCAAAGTTTTCTTGAGCCTCTTTCTCTCCTTTAGCATCTATGAAAGTTAGTCCAACAACACATCTTATGCCCATATCCATAGCTGCTTGCAAAACAGCTTTGTGAAACCAATACATATCAAGAAAGAAAACAGTTCCAGAGTGAATCATTTCCACAATGGCCAATTTGGTTCCAAGATAAATATCTTGGTAAGTCAGTTTTGCCTCGCGTGGCCAAATATGTTTGGTGAGCCATTCTTGCAAAACTAAATCGTCAGCAAAACCTCGCAAAAGAGACATTGCTGCATGAGTGTGCATATTGTAGAAAGGAGCAACCAAAGCATGGTTTGTTGCATCTATTGTTTTGTCTGCCTTTGCGTTAATTGAAGGGGCTATTTGCTTTATATTATCTCCTTGAATTAAAACATCTATTTCTTTGTCTTGAAAAAAAGCATTTTTTATTAGGATTGTATTCATAACATTATTGTTTTGGGTCGTTATTTGTTTTTGTTTTGTTCTTATTACGTTTGCGAAAGAATAAATATTGCGCCCTTGCGAATTTAGAACTGTGCTCTTGAATAAAAATCATAATAGAGCAAACAAGAATTGAAATAAACACAGTAGAATAAACTATATACTTTATTTGTGTGCCACCTTCTAAGCCCATCTGCTCAGGAATAGAGGCTAAGACGGCAGAGGCTAACCCCTTTGGAATCATAAGAGATATAATGCTCTTGTCAAAACTGTTAGCAGATTTTGGAGAAGAGTATTTGGTTATAAATATTCTCATTATTAGCAATAAAAATGTGATAATTGAAGCAATGATTAAGGAAGACACAGATTCAAAAGGAATACATATACCAATATAAACAAAAAATAGTGTTTTGAGAACAAAGATTATCTCACCTATAAATGAGCGTTCTGTGTCTGTAAATTTAGGACACTCGTCTGGTCCAAAGCGTTTGATGAATGAAAAATTGAAATAAGATAAGTTAGAGATAGTTATGCCAACGGCAAGGGCAGCAATGGCCCCACTAAAGCCGAGAATTTCTGTTATTCCGTATACAATGAATAAGAAAGCCGGGGTAAGAAAAATAGGATTTTCCATTTTCCTAATTCGTTGTAACAATGATGCCCAAATTAATCCAGCAACAAAACCTATGAGTATTGCCATAACAAAAGAGGCTATTATTTCTCCCATAATTGCTCCAACATTAAACATTATTCCTTTTGCTTGGCTTTGAATAATAGCTAAACCAAAGATAAGACATATAATATCTGTTATGGCACTTTCAAGAACTAAAACGGTTTTAGTGTCTTTACCAACTTTCAATTTATTTACCAAAGGAATGATTACAGTAGAGGCTGTGCAACAAAGAGTAATGCCAGTAATTAAACTGTTTATAAAACTCATGCCTGCCATGTCACAACAAAAGGCTACAATGATAATAGATAGTAGGGCAGAGGTGAAGGATAGGCTTACAGTAGCTTTCCAACTGCTTTTCACTTGTGCAATGCTTATATCCACTCCGGCGTCAAAGAGAATGACTACTAAAACTATTGAAGTAAAAATGCTGCTTGCAGAGCCTAAAAAGTCTGGTTTGATAATGTGAGTTATTGGACCAATTATGATACCTATTAGCATAAGAAATAGGACATCGGGTATTTTTTTCTTAGAGAACAACATTGAAAACAAGTGAGCTGCAAAAATTAGCAAGCCAATAAAAACTAAAGATTTACCCATAATGTTGTTGTTTTAAGAGGTGTTAGTAATCTATTTTGCAATCAAAGGATTCACGTAGTTTCCTTATTGCAGGACTTTTTGTTGCAAGAAATTGGAATTTGTCTTGCAAGCTATCAAGCCTTGGATGAGAGTTGTCTTGAGTTATTTTAATTATGAAATGGAAGTTAGCACAACCAGTTTCTTTACGCAAAAATTTCACAATATAAGATGATACAAGATTAAATTCTTCTTCTTGTTGAGTGTTCTTTAAACAAATTATCACACCATTGTCTTCAGTGGGTTCAAAGTTGCAAGTTATAAGTAAGAAATAAAGGTTTTGGTCGTATTTGCTTATGTTTTCAGCGTATTGTTTAATTTTCTCTTCAAACAAATTCCAGTCTAATGCTTTTATGGTAGGATTTTCTTTTTCCTTTTCTTTTTCTACAGCCTTCAGAGTCTCTTCCAAAGCAGTATTTATTGATATAGAGGGCTTTGTTGGCAACACTAATTCTATTTTGTGTGCTTTCTTTGGACTTTCAACTGTCTGTTTTGGGGATTGATTGACTATTTCAGTTATTGGAGATAGAGGTTCTTTCGGGTGAGCTTCAGAGTCTTTCTCTTCTTTTGATTGAGAGAGATCTTTTTTTGCTGTGTTTGAATTTTGTTTTTGAGAAGGAGCAATTTTATTCATTATGTTTGCTATCTTTAATAGCGTAAGTTCAACGCATAAACGTTTGTTGCTTGTGGTGCGATACTCAATCTGACAAGTGTTTGCAAAGTCTAAGGCTCTTAACAAAAAGATCATAGGTGTTTTTGCACTCTGAGTAATGTATTTTGCTTTCACATCGTCAGCTACATCAAGCAATGAAACTGTTTGAGCATCTTTTCCAACAAGTAAAGAACGCAAATGATTTGACAGACCATTGATAAAATTGTTACCCTCAAAGCCTTTTTCTAATACTTCATTGAAAAGCAAGAGTGTTTTTTGAATATTGCACTCTAAAAGAGAGTCTACAAACTTAAAATAATAATTGTAGTCTAAGATATCAAGGTTATCAATTATGTTCTTGTAAGTAAGATTTGAACAAGTGAAAGATACTAATTGATCAAACATAGAAAGGGCATCGCGCAAGCCTCCATCAGCTTTTTCTGCTATTATGTGCAGAGCTTGAGGCTCATAATTAACTTCTTCTTGTTTGGCAATGTATTCCAAATGCTTAGCAATATCTTCTGTTTTTATTCTATGGAAGTCAAATATCTGGCAACGCGAAAGAATAGTTGGGAGTATCTTGTTTTTTTCTGTTGTTGCAAGAATAAATTTTGCCCATGCTGGTGGCTCTTCCAATGTTTTCAAGAAAGCATTGAAAGCAGAAGTAGTAAGCATGTGCACCTCATCAATTATATATACTTTATATTTTTGTCCTTGTGGTGGAATATAAACTTGTTCTACTAAAGAACGAATGTCATCTACAGAGTTATTGGAAGCAGCATCAAGTTCTATAACATTAAAAGCAGCATTTTCATTAAATGATTTGCAACTTTGGCACTCATTACAAGGTTCCACATCTTCGGTGCGAGAAGTACAGTTTATTGTTTTTGCCAAAATACGTGCGCAAGTGGTTTTACCAACTCCTCTTGGTCCGCAAAATAGAAAAGCTTGAGCAAGCTGACCTGTGCGTATTGCATTTTGAAGGGTATGAGTAATGTGTTGCTGACCTACTACACTTTTAAATGTAGTGGGACGGTACTTGCGGGCAGAAACAATATAGTCTTCCTGAGCCATAGTCTATAAATAAGCCTTTAATTGTTCGGTTTTTGCTGTCTGTTTTAAGCGTTTAATTGCTTTATCTTTGATTTGTCTGACTCTTTCTCTTGTTAGGTTAAAGTGAGCAGCTATTTCGTCAAGTGTATATCCATGAGCTTGTCCTATACCAAAAAAAAGAGCAACAATTTCTCTCTCTTTCTTACTTAGAGTAGATAGAGCACGAGCTATTTCTGTGTCAAGGCTTTCTTTCATCACATTTATGTCAGTTCCTTGAGCGTTCTCATCAATATAAACATCAATAAGATTTAAGTCTTCGTTTTCTACCAAAGGAGCATCCATACTTACTGCTTTTGCAGAAATAGAAATAACATCATTGAGTTTAGAGCGAGAAGTAGACATTGAGTCAGATAATTCATCAATTGTTGGATTTCTTTCTAATTCTTGTTCAAGGCGAGAAGTCTCTCTTTTTGCTTTGTTTAGTGCTCCAACTTGGTTTAATGGCAAACGTACAATACGACTTTGCTCTGCAATGGCTTGCAGAATTGATTGACGTATCCACCACACAGCATAAGAAATGAATTTAAAGCCACGTGTTTCGTCAAAACGTTTTGCAGCTTTTATTAAACCAACATTTCCTTCGTTTATTAGGTCTGGAAGAGACAGTCCTTGATTTTGGTACTGTTTTGCAACAGAGACAACAAATCTTAGATTGGAAGTAACAAGTTTGTCTAAAGCTTTTTGGTCTCCTTGTTTTATTCTTTGTGCCAGTAAAACTTCTTCCTCAGCACTAATTAACTCTTCTCTTCCTACGTCTTGAAGAAACTTATCTAACGAACCAATTTCTCGGTTTGTTATTGACTTAGCAATCTTTAATTGTCTCATAATACTACAATTTAGTTAAAAACGCTTTGATGGTCCCTCGCCATTATACTACTCGTTTGCAAAGGTAAACCATTATGCGTTCCAATTTCATAGTGGTTCAAAAAGTTATTAACCTACTTTTCAACAAAAAGGTTTAAAGTATCATCATATAAGAGTAAAACGCATTTTTGTTACGAGGATAAATTCCTCCAAAAAGTAATTGTCCTTTTCTGCGGTTAAGTAGTTGAAGGTCTTGGGTTGTTATGTTGTTTTTGCCATCAATGCTTGTAATGATAAAGCCTTTCTTTACTCCCAAAGAAGCAAATGAAGACTTTGCTATGCTCTCTATGACAAAACCACTTTGAAGAGAATAATCCTTTTTCTCTTGTGCAGATAACTCTCTTACTTTTGCTCCCAAGACATCAAAAGTATTTTTTGTGCTTTCTTGTTCACTTTGTGCTTTAACAATAGAGGTTGTGCCGTTTTCATTTAATAGAGTTACTTGTTTTTCAATTTGAGAGGCACCTCTTTCAATTTGCATATTCAAAATGTCTTTTGGAGAGCTTTGAGCTAAGATTTCTTGTAGCTCTGAGTTAGAATTTGTTGCTTTTCCATTCACGGATAGAATTACATCACCCTCTTTTAAACCAGCTTTTTGAGCAGAAGAACCCTCTTGTATAGAAGCAACATATAAGCCTTGAACACTCTTGAGTGCTTTTTGTTTTGCAAGTTCAGAATCAACAGCATTGATGCTTATACCCAAAGACACCTTTTGGGTAAGCCCATAGAGTTTTAAGTCATTGGCTATTTTCTTTACAATATTTGAAGGTATAGCAAAAGAGTAGCCTGTGTAAGCTCCAGTGTTTGAAGCAATAGCCGTATTTATACCTATTAGTTTGCCACTTAAATCAACAAGAGCTCCACCACTGTTGCCTGGATTGACAGCTGCATCTGTTTGAATGAAAAATTCCAAAGGGTTAGAGGCCATATTTGTGCCAAGAATGTTTAAGTTTCTTGCTTTTGCAGAAATAATTCCTGCTGTAACGGTAGAGGTTAGGTTAAAAGGGTTGCCAACTGCTAAGACCCATTGACCAATCTGTGTTGAGTCAGAATTACCAAACTCAATAAATGGTAAATTCTTAGTATCAATCTTTATAACCGCTATATCAGCTTGAGGGTCTGTGCCAATAATTTTGGCATTGAAAGAGCGGTTATCATTTAATACTACTTGGATTGAGTCAGCATCTTGAACCACGTGATTATTTGTAACAATATATCCATCAGAAGAGAAAATTACTCCTGAACCTGAGGTTCTGACTTGACGACTTTGGGGTTGCATTGGAAACATTTGAGAAAAGAATCCCCCAGAAAAGAAATCGTCATAAAAATTAGTCTGCTGCGTGTATTGGCATTGAATATGTACCACAGTGTACACAGCACTTTGAGCAGCTTTTGTAAAATCCATTGATGGGTTTAACTGACCATAAGCAACGCTTGTTGCCATAAATAAGGTACAAACTAAAAGTGTACCAATTGTTTTTACTAACTTATTCATTGTGCTTAGTTGTTTTATATGTTTTTCGCCCTTGTAACGAATAAAACACCAGATTATTTTTCGCAAACAAAGATACATTTTACTAAACCTTTGTTTTATTCCAAGATATACCGGAATATCTTACAAAGATATTGCGCAACATGTTGCTAAGATATACCGGTATATGTTGCAAAGATATTGCGCAACATCTTCAAAAGATATACCGGTATATCTTTATACTATAACAGTCAAAGAAAAAATTCTTTCTTTGTTTTATTATTTTGTGACACTGCTTGCAGTTGTTTTGTCTTCTTGTCATGAGAGTAAATCTGCCAAGAGTTAAACAAATTTTGCCATAGAGAGTATGCAGCTGGATAAATAGAAGTTAGAGGTGAGAAATAAGTATAAGCAAGCCATATTCCCAAACCTGTATTCTTTTGTCCCAAACCCTGACCAGCACTTACACTTTGACCACTCTTTTTACCTAAGAGTTTTCCTAATGAAAACTGTAGAGCACATAAAATAAGTGAAATAATACTTAACAGATATATTATGTGTTCATTGCCTTTGCCATAGCGAATAATGTATTGTGTGGTTTGAGCAAAGTTAATCATCAAGGCAGCACCCCAAATTACCAATGAATAATCATCATATTGTTTTAATTTATCGTTAGTTTTTGGTGCAAAACGTTTCAAAAAGATTACTATTATTAAGGGCAGGATAATTATTGGTGAGATTTTAGCAAGTATTGTACCAACAGAAGTGCCAAAACTTATGTATGCATTTGTGCCAGCGATTGAAAAGAATAATGGAGCAGCAAAAGCTATCATTACATTGTCTATTAGGGTGTGAGTTATGCTAATTTCTTTGTTGCCACCCAGCATTACAACAATAGTAGACGAAGAGGCAGCCACAGGACAAATAACTCCTACCAAAACACCATTTGCAACAATCTGACCAAAACAGTAAAGACAAATCACATAGCAAATAGTTGCAAGTAGCAAATGAGCCACCAATAGGGCAATATTGAGTTTTGTGAGTTTTAAATGAGTAAAGTGCAAAGAAGAATAAGCTAAAAGCAAGATTATAAATATCAGCCAGGGCACAAGAGCTTTAAATGGAGCAATCCAAGTGTGAAAGAGGACACCTATAATGATAGCTAAGGGCATGATAAAACTTTTATATTTCTTCATATCAAAAAACGGTTTCTTTTTTAATAAAATAAAAAGGAGCAACGCTATGTTACTCCATATTATTTGTGTGTTATGTTTGTGTTGTTTTAACTTATTGTAGAGCCTTGGTCAAAAATTATTGTTGTGGAAGGTATTTCAGATTCTTTCTTTGGTATAGAGAAGGAAAATTTACTACCTTCTCCTTCAATAGACTCAAACCATAGACGACCATTTATTTTTTTTACAAACTCTCTACAAAGGTTTAGTCCCAAGCCAGAGCCTTCCTCATTCTTTGTTCCAAAGGAAGTGAAAGATGAATTTTTGTCTACCAAAAGTGTATGTTGATTTTCTTCATTTATTCCACAACCATGGTCTTCAACACATACTATTACTTCTTCTGTAGTATCTTTTACGTGAATTATAATTTCACTATCTTCAAAAGAAAACTTGATTGCATTGGACAAAAGGTTCCGAATAATAGTTTTAACCATATCAGAATCTGATTTAACAATCACTCTTTCATTTGTAGTATCTAAGGTTATTTTTATGTTCTTGTTTTGAGACATAAGTTTGTAGAGTTCCTCAATTCCTTTTATTAAACCATTTAGATCAATCTCTTGGATGACAACATTGGTCTTTCCGATCTGTGTTTTAGTCCATTTAAGTAAGTTGTCCAAAAGAATAAACAGTTCTTCAGAAGTTCGGTTTACTTCATTTAGCATATCATAATATTCATTAGATATTTTACCTCCGTCAAGCTCTGTTACGAGAAGATTTAATATCATTTTGATTGAAGAAAGTGGGGAACGCAAGTCGTGAGCAATAACAGAATAAAGTCTATCACGGTTTTTCATTGTATAAAGTAGATCCCTTCTTGCAGCTAATAGTTCAATGATATGTCTGATTCTTACAAGTAATTCATCATTGTTAAAAGGTTTTGAGATGTAGTCATCTGCGCCTAAAGTAAATCCTTTCACAATGTCATCTTTGTTATCTAAGGCTGTAATCATTACAACAGGTATATCATTATGATGTGTTCCTTTACGAATTCTTTCTAAGGTTTCAAAGCCATCTAAGATAGGCATCATCACGTCCATAAGTATCATATCAGGATTCTGACTGTATAATTTGTCAAGGCATTCTTTACCATTAGAGGCTTCGATTACATTATAGCCATGTTTTTTAATTAAAGCCTTTAACAACATAACATTTGCTTTTATGTCGTCAACGATTAAAATCGTGTAATCTAAATTATTAATTTCCATTTTTTTGTGTTAATAAAATATTATAAGTTTCTAAGTCGAAACTAAAGCATTAAGTTGCAAAGATAAACAATAAATTTGTTTTCAAATAACCAATTCAAAGAAAAAAATACTATTCAATATCTGTCTCTTTGCTTTGATACATTTGTTTATAAAGGTCAATCATTTGGATAGCTGTGTTTTTCCAAGAGAACTTTTTCACCCTCTGCAAACCATAGTTTATTTGTTTTTGTGCTAAAATAGAGTCTGAAAGCAGTTTTTCTATTGCAGAGGTTATCTCTTCTTCATTAAAAGGATTTACAAGTAGGGCATCTGTGCCAGCAATCTCTGGAATAGCCGATGTGTTCGAAGTTATGATTGGGCAAGCGCAAGCCATAGCTTCTAAAATAGGTATACCAAAACTCTCGCGTAAGGAAGTGTAAAGAAATAATTTTGCTCCACTATAAATAAAAGGTAAATCAGTGTTTTGGATGTAGCCAGCCACTTTAATGTATGGGCGAGCAAATTCAATATCTTCTGCTCTTAGAATGTTATCAACAATATTCTCTGCCAAATCTGCAATGAGTAGCATTGCTCTTTCTTTCTCATCTGTTTCCTTTATGTATTTTGCAAATGCTTTTAGTGTTCTTGAGGTGTTCTTTTTTGGGTCAGTATTACCTAAAAAGAAAATATAGTTGTCTGATTGCACATATTTTATATATACTTTTTGAGCCTCTTGTCGATGATAAAAACGTTCAGAAAATCCATTGTAGATATAGGTTATCTTGTCATCAGTTAGATGAAGTTTGTCTTTGATTACAACGCTTTCATATTTTGAAACAGTTATAATTTTCTTAGCCTTATGCAGAATTTTTGGCACAATAAAACGACGATAAGCTCTGCCAATGTTTTGATATAAGCTTTTATTGGCACGGTCTTTCTTTTCCAAGAAAATAATGTCGTGTAATGTTAAAATCAAAGGCACAGAACAAAATAGGGGAGCTGTATTTGAGGTGCAATGCAGTACATCTGGTTTCAAAACTCTTAGAATCTTGGGTAAAGTTATTTGTTCCCAACCCAAGTAACCAAAAGGAGAGCCTTCGGTAATTATGTCCATATTCTTGCTTTCTTGCAAACAAATATCATCGCCTTCATTTGTTATAATGTAGTATTGGTTTTGTTGGTCAAGTTTTTGAATTTCTCGTATTGCCTCTAAGGCTACGAAATCCATTCCGTGCTTGTTTGTGCGAAAGATGCGTTGAGCCTCTATTGCTATTTTCATAATTATTCATTTTTTACTGTGTGAATGAAGTGTTTATTTACTCCTTTTATGCGGAAAATATTATAAATCATAATAAGAAAGACAATGGGGAGCTTTCTGAAAGTTTTCTTCAACTTCTTGTCTACAAGAAAATCTGGTATTGCCATTGCAAAAGTGTAAAGCAAAAGTACGAATAACACCCACCACTTAATAGACCATTGCCAATTTAAAAAGAGCATTCCAATAGCAAAAATAAATGTTAGCCCCATAACAACTACACGTGGCAACATCATCCATTGTAAGAGTTTATCAATATAGTCCCAATTCTTTGTCTTTATAGCCCAAGGCAAATCGTGAATAGAGCTCTTGAGAATATCAAATTGAGCACCTAACCAACGTCTGCGCTGTTTTGAGAATTCAGTTTCTTTTCTTGTTTTCTCATCATATACGTATGTCCAATTAAGAAAATCTATGTAAACACCTTGTTTCAATAGCAATACTTCAAGCTCTTTGTCTTCTCCTGCAGTGTTGAGTGCTTCTACATTGTCTTTGAACCACCTAAAATCAAAAGCCATACCTGAACCAATCAAAGCAGAGGATATGCCAACTCTAACGTGACCTCTTCTGAAGATAGAGTTGTTTATCTCTTCGCTTACTGCATCTAAGAGGGCAATGTCTGTGTCTCTGTTTTTGGCAACTCGATGGGCTTGTATGGCTATGGAACCAGATTCATAGCAGTTATTTATTTCATTTAAGAAAGTATCCTCCACAAGATTATCTGCATCAAGTATTACCACAATGTCATAGTTATTATCTTTTTTTTTGACTCATTGCAAGTGCAAGTGCTTTGGCTTTAGAGCTATTGGAATAAGTGGCTTTTACTATTTGAGCTCCTAAGTCTTTTAGAGCATTGTCTGTTTCTTGAGTCATGTGGTCAGAAATAACAAGAACATTAAAGTAGTCCTTAGGATAGTTTTGAGCCATAAAGGTTTTGACACTATTTATTATGATTACGTCCTCTTTATATGCAGGAAAAAGAACAAGAAATCTATTTTTCTTTTTTGCCTCAGGATAAGGAGTGAGTTTTTCCTTAATGCCCATTAAAGCAAAAAAGAATAAGTAGATTGTACACAAGGCAACTAATACAAAAATTAAAATATCAATGATTTCAATTACCAACATGGTTTTAGTTTTTATAGTTTATGAATGATATAATTCCTTTTACTATGGCATTTGCATTCTTTGTGTTTCCTCTGACAAGACATTGTACCCAATGAATTGGACATGCAATAAATATCTGATAAGCAATTGAAAGAGGCTTTGCTATTCCATCAAGGTTTCTTTTGGCAAGCAAAAGCCTATTTCTTGTTTGATAGAAGGTTTGCATTGAAGAATTTTTGCCTGTTGATTGACTTTCTTTGTGATATATGGTACATAATGGGCAATAATAAAGTTTAAAACCTTGTCTTCTGATTGCAAGGCTCCAATCTAACTCTTCATAGTAAAGGAAAAAGCACTCCGGCATTTTCCCTACCTTTTCTATTACTTCTTTTTTTAACATCATTGCAGCTCCATGCAAATATGGTGTTAGCCTTTCTTTGTTATTTGCAGGGGAATCTTGATAACCGTAATTTATGACTTTGTTTCGTAAAGTAATTTTAGACAAAGGGGTGAAGCCTTCAAAGAGAATTGTATCTGAAAAGGAGTTTTTACTCAATTCTTTTGGAAAAAGTATTTTGGGACTCACACCTCCATTCATTTTGTCTTTATCTAAAACATATATTAACTCAGACACTTCGTCGTAGGTAAAGTAAGTGTCATTATTTACAAAGAATAAGTATTTGCCTTTTGCCTTATCAATACCCAGGTTATTGCCTCCAGCAAAGCCAAGATTTGTTTTACTTTGAATAAATACAATATCTGTTTTGTTTTGCAAAGAATCAATGCCTTTTTTTAGTGATTGACAATCTTGAGCTATAGATGCATTATCTACAACAATGATTTCATAGCTAACGTTTTTGATAATAGATAAAATACTTTTTATGAGACAAAGAGTGTCCTTTGCTCCGTTGTAAGATACTGTGATAAATGAAAGGATAGGAGTTTTATTCATATCTTTATTGAGTTAATTGTCTGGGCTGATTGTCTGTTGTGTTTGGATTATCAGTGCTTTCTTTTACGAGTTTTTTGTTTTTGAGTTTCTCCTGCTCTTCTAATTCTTTGTCAAAGTGAGGAGATATGGCAATAAATCCAATACACATATAAATTATAAATCCATTCGGGAATTGAGAGAATATTTGGTTTCCATAAGAAGCGACCAACATTCCCGCCACTCCTCCATACATTCCAATGGTATAGTAACGCAGAGTCTTATTTTTGAGCTTGAAGAGTATTATCCAGCCCTCATATATAAATACAATAATAAATATACTTATGTATAAAGTAATACCTATTATGCCAGTATCAACCCACACCATAACTAGCCACGTGTCTGCAGGTATTTGAGACAAAAAGGCATCTGGTGCATACTCAGGGGCATTGCCACCAATAGAACCAATACCAGCTCCGAAGTTTTTGCCATGCATATATTTTTTTAGCTTTGCTTGATTGTCTTTTCTAACTTGCCAAGAAGGATCTACATTTGGTTTGAAGGCTGTACGTGTACGGCGAATAATAGAGTTGCCTTCACCAATATTGGTAAATCTAAAGAAACAAAACAACATTGCAAAGGCAATAGAGGCTATGATTACATTTTTCCAATTTTTGTCAAGTAAAATGAAACAACCTATACCTACAAAAGGGATAACAACGGCCACTCTTGTGCCAGAGTATAACATTCCTATAAGGCAACCTAAGGAAAGAATAATATAGTAATATTTTAGCCACTTGTTATTTTCGCCAAATCCGGCAAACATGAAGATAAGAAACATGAAAGCCATATTACAACCAAAGTTTGCAGAGTCAGTGAAGAAAGAAAAATATCTGATTACACCATTGACAATGTGAGTTCTAATACCATTACTGACAACAAGCCAACGCCATTCATAACTATCAAAGCCATAGCAGTGTTGAATATACATCTTTATTAATGCAGTAAGAGCTAAAACAGACATAATCATAATTATGCTTCTCATCTGTTTGTAGTTCTTACAAAGCAGTTGAGTTATCAACACCACAATAAAACAATACCATGCCATTGGTCTTACTCCATTAAACCAAGCTTCAGTGCTGATATTAGAAGGATTAAATGCTTCAAAAGAACAGAATATAAACCAAATTAGAAATAAATAGGTTGTTGGGTTATTAGCTCTTCGCCAGTAAATTGGTACATTTTTCAAAATGCCATTTACAATTAATGAGAATAAAGCTACACCAAACAAGACATCTATTGTTACTCCGCCCTTGAGACTTTCAACATATCGCGTTAGCCCCATAATATAGTAATTAACAACAAATATTGTTACAAATATCCAATAAGGGTGAGTAGAAATACGAATGAGGAAAACAAAAACAATAGGCAATAGGCTTATTCCCAAGCCAATCATCAAACCTGCCTTTGCTCCTGAGAAAACAATTAAAAGGAGGTAAAAGACAATAAAAGCTATTTGAAGTAAGCCTATCCCAAATATGTCATATCGTTTCACTACTTTGGGTTACTTTGTTCTTATTTCTAATTGAGATATACGGAAGAGTAATCTTCTTGACGTAGAATAAGGAGGAAGCATACCAGTAAATACTTCTGTAGCTTCAATAGATGTTCTATTCAAGTAAATTTTTAAAGCCTCAGGAGTGGATTTCTGTTGTAGTCTTTCAAACAATACTTGATCACTATCTTCCCAACCGTCTTTAGCATCAGCAATAAATAAGTTAATTGAAGCCTCTTGCATAATTCCTTTAGGTAAAGCAGTTGTCTTTATGGCAGGGTGTTCAATAATAATAACTCTATTATCTCCTACATCTGTTAAATCATTTACACTTTGAGCCAAAAGATATTGAGCATCTTCGCTATTGAAGTCTCCATGGTAAGAAATAAGCTTAGTTTTAAGACCCCGCTCACTTAAAACATATAGAATTGTTTGAGCAATAAACGATTTTCCTTTCTTAGGTTTATTACTCAATACATTTATTACATTGACTTTCTTTGCAGGATCAATGCTATTGCTTATTGCACTAAACAAATAATAATTTGCAATAGAGAGAATCTTGTTTTTAAATGGACGATATTTCAAACTTACTGTTGCAGGATAAGCTCCAAGTACAGGGTGTCCAATAAGAGTTTCTGCTTTCAGTTTGTTTTTGAGTGTTCTGTCTAAAAGTTCAAGTATCATAAAATAAGTGATTACAAATACCAATGAACCCAAGAATATTCCTAAAATGATAGCTTTTCTTTTTGAAGGCAAAGATTGCAAAGGAAATACAGGAGGGTTAATAACTTTTAGAGAAGCAGAAGACATTTCCAAGTTTTTCTTTCTCAGAAGTGCAGCATTGTAGTTCTGTAATACATTTAAGTAAGAGTTCTCAAGGAAGTTGATTTGTCTTTCTTGTCTTTTGATTTGTGTTCCAATAGGAGAGAAGAATATATAGTCATAGTCTAATTCTTTCTTTCTTTGTTTTAATACTTTTAATTCAGCTTCGGCTTTAATATTGCGCATTAGTTGAGCGAACCATTCATTGACAACATCTGTTGCGGCTAAACCTTCTTTTGTGTATTTTTGTGCTGAGTAATCGCTGACAATGCTGTTAGCTTTGCTTTCATCTTTTGCAAGTTTGTTTCGGAAAGATTCGGTTCTATTGTTCTTTTGAGATGATAATGAGTCGCTGCTTGTCAATTCAGAAAGAGCAATATTGTAATTCAAGTCAGATATATTATTGATATACTTCAAGAATTGAGTATTATTTTTTAGAGCTTTGAAGTTGTCATCCATTTGCTTCTCAAGTTCTGTAAGCATTGCTTTAGAAGAGTTATATGCCATTTTTACATTGACATATTGTAAATAATATTCTGTTGATTGGTGAGCAATTTCCTTTGTTTGGTCAGTGTAATTAATAACACGGTTAGCTACATTGAAAGCAGTCAAACGGTCTTCATTGTCATGCAACTCTATAGCAATACGATTCAATTCTCCTTTAAAGTATTTTATAACACTATCAGTTTCACCAAAACGAAGAACTTGGTATTCTAATATAAATTCTTCATTCAAAATACGAAGAGTATTATATGTTATACCTGGGTCATTGCTCTCATAAGTTATTTCCATAAGATCGCTGTTTTCCAAACGATTTACCTTTATTTGAGAAAGAGCGTTATATGAATAATGAGGGTGAGTCCAATTAAATAATCCATAAACGAAATTCTTTGGATCTTCTTTTTCATAACGTCTTAGATTTGCAACAGTGCTACTTTCTGAAGTTTTATCAATTAAACGTCTTACATCTCGCGGTGTTCTGTTATAAATTTCAAGAAAGTTCTTTTGTGATATGTAGTTATTATCTATAGATTTATCTCCATACATCATATCTTCAGCATATAGTCTTAAAGAAACATTCTCTAATGTAGTTTTAGATTTAACAATATTAATTAAGTTATCCATCAAGTTATCTACATAACTCATATTTACAGTAGTATTTTCACTTGATTCAATAGAATAACCAGAGGCAAAACCAGTAAATATTGTTGTGGAAACAGAATAGGTTTTTGTAATATTTCTGGTTAAGAATATGGCTAACAATGTTGCAACTATAGGTAGAATTATTATCCACCACTTTCTTTTAATTATTATTTGAATTAAGTATCTAAGTAGTTTCATTGTCTGATTATTGTTTTATGAATTTATAGTTTGAAATGATTTCAAGTTCAGATAGATTAAGGTATAGATTGGAACGCAAAGTCTCCAAGATATCTAACTCATCTGTATATGTTTTTCTTATTTGTGATAACTGAGAAACGTCAATTTTTCCATTTATAAAATCTTGTTGAGCTATATCAAGGGTTGATTTGTATAACTTTGTTGTTGTATATACTTCTTGAAATAGGGCTAAACAACGTTTTGCTCTATAATAAAATTCTGCAACCTTTAATTGTTCTCCTTGAACAAAGGCTTGTCGCTCACATTCATTTTGATTTATAATAGCTTTCTGATTGCGTACTCTGTTTTTTTTATCAAATATTTCATCAAACGGTATGCTTATATTAGCACCAACATGATAGTAGTTTGTTGCATTTTGATTTGATTGGTAGTAACTTGAAGTTTCTGTTCCTGTTATATATTGTCCACCTAAATAACCATATTGATAACCTGCATTGACATTGATATACTTTAACCATTTAAACTTTTCAGTTTTTAAGTTTGTTTGAGCCTCTACTATTCTTTGTTCATAGTATTTTGCATGAGGAGATTCTGAGACATGAGCATAGAGTGTATCTATCGGTGGAAGCTTAAATGTTGAATAATCATTATCAGAATAAGAAGAAACATTTTTTTCTTGTGCAATTAAATTTGTTGCAATCATTAGAGATAGTCCAAATAAAATGCATAATATAATATTTAAATACTTTTTTGTAATCATAGCCTTTATATATTTGTATTCTTATTAATTCTGTCTATTCGTTTTGAACGACGGCTTTAAATGTCTTAAATATAATTTTGATATCTAATGTTAAACTAAAGTTCTTTGCATAATTAACATCTAATTCTTTTCTTTCTTCAGCAGATAGTTCTTTACCAGCTGTGGCTTTTGTTATTTGCCATAAACCAGTTAAACCACAAGGTGCTAAAAATCTATCTATGCTATTGTCTTCTGTTAGCAATTCTGCCTCATAAATTGGTAGGGGACGGTTGCCAACAATAGACATATCACCTTTTAATACGTTGAAAAATTGAGGAAGTTCGTCTATACTGAATTTTCTTATTATGTGTCCCACTTTAGTGATACGTGGGTCGTTATTGAGTTTTTGAAAACTATTTTGTTGTTGTTGCTTTTGTTTGGAAGCATAATCTTTTGCAGCTATTGTGTAGTCGTCTCCAATCAATATGTCAGCATCAGAGGCAATATCTTCTGATAATTCAATGCCATCGTCAGATATTAACAAGTCTTGTAAATTGATATCTTTTGTTGCATCTCCTTGAATTTTGTATTGGTTGAGTTGAGCAAAATCTTTGAGTCTCTTGTCAGCATCTTTGTACATTGAACGAAACTTTAGAAAATCGAATATCTTGAAATTAGTTCCTGCTCTTTGTTGTTTGTAAATTACAGCTCCACGATCTTCAATGAAAATGGCAGCAGCTGTAATCAAAAACAATGGAGATAGAATAATGATTGTAAAAAGAGAGAAAATAATATCAAAACACCTTTTCCAAACAGGAAGTTTAAAAAGAACTATATCTTTACCTTGTTTGTTATTTCTTTGCATCATTACAACAGTTTATTTACTCTGATATTTAGCTCTATTGGATTAAATGGTTTAATAATATAGTCATCTGCACCCATCTGCAATAAACGTATTCTTTCTGTAGTTGAGTCATTGGAAGAAAGAATGATTGTTTTAATATCCTTATAAAACTCATTACCCTTCAGATATTTTAGAAAGTCTTCACCTTTCATTATGGGCATATTTAAGTCAGTTATAATAAGATCTGGTTTATGTCCTTGATCAAGCCACTCTATTGCGAGTTTGGGGTTTTCAAACCATGTGATATCATTATCTTTGCCAATATACATTTTTAGTATCTTAGCAATTGCTTCCTTGTCGTCAATAATTAGAATTTTTTTTTTCATAACATGTCGTTTTAGCACAAGTGCAAAAGTACTAAAATTTATTTTCTAAACAATAAATTAACGCTAAAAAATGTATTTTTATACTGTTATAAGGTGTATAATAATTGTACATATATTGACTATAAATAGTATTTATATACACATAAAAGCATATTATCGTTTTCTTTTTGGTGCAAAAGACATATGTAAATTAGAACAAAGAAAGCGTGTCACAAAACAAAGAAACAGAAAATTAAAACAAAGAAATAATTTGTCCAAACAAAGAAATAATTTCTTGTTTAAACATTAGTCTTCATCTTGTGTTGTAATATTTTCTACGTTAAATACAAAAGGATGGGAGCATTGAGCTTTACGCAAAGGACAATTACTTAAATTACATTCATGACAATAACTTTCATTGCAAGAATCACTGTGAACAGTGAAATATAAGTCAGTTGCTTGACTTTGTAGAGCATCTTTTAAACGCTCTGTTGCTATGTGACCTTGTTTAATGGTATAAAAAGATGGTAGAGTTACGTCACAATCAATATGAAGGGCTTTTCCGTAGCTTACAACTCTTAGATTATGTATGTCTATCCAATCATCTTGTTTATTTTCATTTATTTTGTCGGCTATGTTTTTAAGTTCTTTAATATCATTAGCATCAACAAGATTGGCAATAGTTTGACGCAAAATTTTTATTCCAACAACAATTATAATGGAGCCAAACAATAGCGCAAGCAAACTATCAATTATTATAAGTCCTGTGAGTTGTATAATTATAAGTCCTGCAACTAAACCGAGAGTACTATATGTGTCACTTTGTAAATGTTTGCCAGAGGCAATCAAAGCCACAGAGGAAGTTCTTTTTCCTTTAATTATGCTCCAAGAACCAAGCAAATAATTTATTACTGCAGTGGCTGAAACAATTATAATACCAATAGAAAGTGAAGGTAATTCGTTTACTGGGTGCAAAAGTCTTGAAATACCGGTGTATATGATTAGTGCACCAGCAATTATTATCATTTCACCTTCCATTGAGGCAGATATTAACTCCATTTTTCCATGTCCAAATGGGTGGCGTTTGTCTCTTGGTTGTTCAGCCCAATGAATTGATAGCAGACTGATAAATCCTGCAACAACATTTACAATACTTTCCATTGCGTCAGAGTAAACTGATGCAGAATTTGTGAGAAAGAAAGCCACAAATTTTCCAACCAATAAAATGAAAGAAATAATGACGATTATTCTTTGAAATTTCCAATTCATACAATCCTATTTTTATAAAATAAAGTCCTCAAAGTCATGCAACTTTAAGGACTTTAATGTCGATTAAAATATTTATCTCTATTTTGTATTCTTGTTTTGCGCTATTAGCTTTAGAAAATTAAAGATTTTCAAGTCTTGTTATGTACTTGTCAATGTCTCTTGCTTCAGCAGAAAGAGGAAATTCACTCTTAATTTGCTTGTAAGTCTCAAGAGCTTTTTTGTTGTCATTCTTCATTTCATAAGCCTGACCAAGTTTAAATAGTGTAAAAGGAGAAGTCATATCATTATGCTTAGCTTTATCTTTTAGAGATTTTTCATAGTAAGAAATAGCTTTGTCTGTTTGACCCAACTCCATATAACAATCTCCAATCATAACATCTGGAACTGTGAACATATCATCAGTAGAATATTCTTCAAAATAAGGAATAGCCTTTTGGTATTCACTTTTTGACATATAAGCTAAACCAGCATAATAGTTGGCAAGATTACCACTTTGTGTTGAAGAATACTTATCAATGATTGTTAAAAAGCCCAAGTGCTTACCATCTCCGTTAAGGGCTTTGTCTATATCACCATTATCAAAATAATGTTCAGCAGCAAACATATCAGCTTGCGCAGCTTTTTCTCTTGGCTTTGCTATGAGGTTTTTGTAGGCAAGAAAGCCTGCTATAACAACTATTATAGCACAAACTACAATTAAAATTATTTTTTTGTTGCGCTCAATAAACATTTCTGTCCTTGAAATAGCCTCACCTACAGCGAGGTTTTTTGATTCTGGATTTTGTTTTTTCTCTGTACTCATTTTGTTTCAGTATAAGTATAATGTCATTCTGTTTTCCTAAAATTTCAGTTTGCAAAGATACGTTTTTCTTCAAAATTACACGTCAATAATCATTTTTTTTGCAACAAAAGTGATTTTTCTTTGTCAAATAGAAAAAACTTTTGTAGTTTTGCCACGTATATAACAATACATAGAAACACATATCTAAATCATGGATATTAAGACAAAGTTTATGGGTTTTGACATTAAAAGCCCAATAATTATTGGAAGTTGTGGACTAACTTCAACAATAGAAGACCTAAAGAAAATAGAGGCTGCAGGAGCTGGTGCAGTGATATTAAAATCTTTGTTTGAAGAACAAATATCACAAGAAATGAGTGTAAATATAAAAGTTTATAGCTCAAGTTTCAGTGGTTATCCTGAAGCCTATAATTATATACAAGAACATACAAAATATCACATTGTAGAGAATTATCTTTCGCTTATACAACAAGCTAAAGAGGAACTTTCAATTCCTATAATTGCAAGTATAAATTGTATTTCTGCTAGCGAATGGGTTTCTTTTGCTCAACAAATTGAAAAGTCAGGAGCAGATGGTATTGAATTGAATATGTTTGTTCTTCCTTCTGATGTTAATTTAACAGAAGAAGATATGGAAAGATTCTTTGAGGATACAATTCAAACAATAAGGCGTGCAACATCTTTGCCAATTTCTTTGAAGATAAGTCCATACTTCACAGCACTTACTCGTACAGCACAAAAGATTTCTTGGTTAGGAATAAAGAACCTCAATATATTTAACCGTTTTTATCAATCAGATATTAACATAAATACATTAGAGACAACATCTGCTGGAATTTGCTCTTCTGGAAGTGAGTTATATAACACAATTCGTTGGACAGCCATACTTTCAGAGGCAATACGTTGCAATTTGACTGCAGGAGGTGGAGTTCATAAAACAGAAGATGTTGTAAAACTTTTACTTTGTGGTGCAGATACAGTTCAAGTGGTTTCTGCTCTTTACACTCAAGGATTTGATTTCATAACAAAAGCGAATAAATTTTTACGCACTTGGATGGAAAGCAAAAATTACTCTTCAATTGATGAATTTAAAGGAAAAATGAAGGTGAAGGGAAAAGATGCTTCAGTGTTCTATCGTGTACAATTTATGAAATATTTTTCTGGAGTGGAATAATTTTTGATAGTAACTACAAACAAATATAAAAGAAAACTTGTCGCAAGACGAATTACTAATTAATAACAACTTAATTATGGAAGATCAACAACAAAGAGAAGTTAGTTTTTTCCGCTTTGAGGATTTGAGAGTTTATCACAAGTCTTTGGAGTATTTCAAATGGGTAGCAGAGCAGATAAAACAAGCTAACACTACAGACCAAACAATGATGTTAAAACAATTAGCAAATGCTGCTATTGAAGTTTCTGCATGTATTGCAGAAGGCTCTTCAAGACACAAAGTGCAATTTATAACATTTTTGAAGGATGCAAAGTCTGCCGTTAGAAAGTGTGTAGTACTATCTACTATGGCTTTACAATCAGGAGCTTTTACTCAAGAACAATGCGACCAATCAAGAGAATTTTTGGTTGAAATGACAAAAATGTTAGGTTCAATGGTGGTTTCATTACAGAGAAATAGCAGAGAAAGAACTCCAGAAGAAACTAAGATTGAAGAGAATCAACCAATAAATGATGAAATTAGTTTTGAATACTAAAACACCTTTTTAATTAAAGAGGTAGTATCTAATTGAGAGAATTGTTGTACATTTGTTTCTCAAATAAAACAGACTAAGATTGTATGCAATTCTCTCAAATTATTGAACAACACACTCTAATCAATTCTTTGATTAGTATGGCTGACCGCAAAAGAGTTCCTTCTGCGCAGTTGTTTTTGTCAAGCAAAGCTTCAAAGGGCTTTGCTGTTGCTTTGGCTTTTGCCCAATACCTTAATTGCTCAAACAAAAAAAGATTTTCTCCACAAGAGAGTCTTTTGATTGCAGATTCTTGTGGGCAGTGTCTTTCTTGTCAGAAATACCAAAAGTTAATTCACCCAGATTTGCATTTAGTTTTTCCAAATACAACAACCAAAAGCGTTGATAGCAAAAATTCTTCACTCCTTTTGATAAAAGAATTTAGAGAATTTGTCCTTAAACACAATGGAGATATAAGGCTTGAAGACTGGTTTGATTGTCTTGATGCTGGCAATAAACAAGGCTTAATCAATGTAAGAGATGCCAACAACATAATAAATGATTTGAGCGTTTGCGCTTATGAGGCTCCATATAAGGTTGAGATTATTTGGTGTGCCGACAAATTACATTATGAGGCAGCACCTAAACTCTTGAAAATTCTTGAAGAACCTTATCATGATACATTATTTTTTCTTATCACAGATAACAAAGAGGAAATATTGCCAACAATACTTTCACGTCTGCAAATAGTAAAAGTGCCTTTCATAAGAAATAAAGTAGCTGACAGTAAATATCTTTCATTGTTTGTGGATTGGACAAGGTTGTGTTTTTCTTATCGCACAAAGATTGCAGAGATAGTTTCAATGGTGGAAAAGAATATAGCATCCCTGCCAAGAGAAGACCAAAAACAATTTCTTTCTTTTTGTCTGTCAGTATTTCAGAATGCTTTGATAACTAAGCAAGGTTTGGTGGCAGAGAATAATTTATTAGAAAATGCTGAAGAGAAATTTAGGGATAACTTTCCACATTTTGTTACCTTTGCAAACGTAGAACCTATATATAATGAGTTAAATGAAGCTATACTGCATATTGAAAGAAATGGTAATGCAAAGATGGTGTTTTTGGACTTATCAATAAAACTTGGAGTTCTGCTGATGTCTAAATAGAGTCTCATACAGCAGCAAAATAAAACTTGATTTGCGTTTGCTAAAACGAAGTTTCTGTGCGCGCAAACAAAGAAACAGAAAATTAAAACAAAGTTTCAGTTTTGAGAGATAAAGCAGTAATTTTGCAACCATAATGAATATAAGAATAAGCTCAAATAAAATTTCACAGATTATTAGTTTTGCTCACTCAGAGTTGGATTTCTTTTACCAGGAGCGTGAGGTTAATACAATGATATATAGTATTATTGAACACTTTTGTTCATTGAATAAAGCTCAAGTGCTCATGCAAATGCAAGATGGAGTATTGGAAAGTGAACTAATAAATATTCTGTCGGCAATAAACAAACTTAAATGTTATGTACCACTACAATACATTCTTAAAAGCACAGAATTTCTCTCTTTGAATATAAAACTAAATCATAAGGTGCTTATTCCTCGTCCGGAGACGGAAGAATTAGTCTATATGGTTATAGAAAAATACAAAGAAAAAACTAATTTAAGAATAGCTGACTTGTGTTGTGGTAGCGGTTGCATTGCTTTGGCTCTCAAGAAATACCTGCCAAGTGCGCAGATTTGGGCTTATGATCTTTATCCTGAAGCCTTGGCTCAAACACGCCAGAATGCGCAGGCTTTGTCTTTAGATATAAATGTTGTAAAGGCAGACATTCTGCAAAGAGGTTTTACTAGTCAGGAGTTTGATATTGTTATCAGTAATCCCCCTTACGTTACGCAGAAAGAAAAAATACAAATCTCTCGCAATGTGCTTGATTATGAACCCGAGGAAGCTATTTTTGTGAGAGATGATTCACCTTTGATATTTTATGAAGCAATAGCTGATTTCTTGCGAACAAATCTTGTTTCAAAAGGTGAGTGTTATTTGGAGATAAATCCTTTGCTTAGCACTCAGACAGGGCAAACAATGAGTGATTTTATGTTGCAAAAGATAAATGATTTTAGTCTCAAAGAGAGGTTCCTACGAATAAAAAAGAAGTAAGGCAATGGCAGAGAATTATTTAAATGTAGAATTAATAAGCAAAAGTATAGGAGATAAGATACTTTTTGAAAACATATCTTTTGGCATCAATAAAGGACAGCGTATAGCCCTGGTAGCACGCAACGGTACGGGTAAGAGTTCTTTGCTTAATTGCATTGTGGGAAAGGATCAGTTAGATAGCGGAACAATTAGCTTCCGCAGGGATTTACAGTATGCCTACTTGGAACAAAATCCTCAATTTTCTAAATTCTCCAATGTCCTTGAAGCTGTAACTTCCAATGGAAGCGACTATATGTTAGATGAAGACCTATTGCAAAAAGAGTTAAGAGCAAAGGAAATACTTTCACGTCTAAATATAAAGGATATAAATCAAAGTATAGATACTCTTTCTGGTGGTCAAAGGAAGAAGGTTGCACTTTGCCGCACGCTTTTGGAGCCAAGCGATTTCCTTATTTTTGATGAGCCTACAAACCATTTGGATATAGCAATGATTGAGTGGCTTGAGGATTATTTGACAAGAGGTAACAAAACTCTACTCATTGTTACACATGACCGTTATTTAATCAATGATCTTTGCACAGATGTTTATGAATTGGAAAAAGGAGCTTTGTATTCTTACCATGGCAATTTTGATAACTTCTTACGCCGTCGTTCAGAAAGAGAAGAGGCTCTAAGGGCTCAGATAGATAAAGCAAAAAATCTTTACAGAAAAGAGTTAGATTGGGTTTCGCGTATGCCACAAGCTCGTGGAGGTAAGTCTAAGTCAAGACTTGATGCTTTTGAAAAGATAAAGCAACAAGCCTCTGTGCGTTTAGATGTTTCTGAGAAAGATTTAAGTGTAAAAATGCATAGAATAGGAGGTAAGGTATTAGAGTTGCAGCATGCAGATTTTTCTTTTGGAGTCAGGAAAATACTCTCTGACTTTACATACACATTCAAACGTGGTGAGAAGATAGGAATTGTAGGGGCTAACGGTATAGGCAAAAGTACATTCTTAGAGATTATAACAGGTGCTCAAAGGCTTGATGGTGGCAAAGTTATTATTGGAGACACAATAAAATATGGCTATTACAGACAAGAAGGTTTAACAGAAAAAGATGACCGCAGAGTCATTGATATAATTAAGGAAGGGGCAGAGGAGTTGTCTTTGAGTGATGGGGCAACATTGAGTGCGAGTTCATTTCTGACATACTTTGGCTTTTCAACTCAAACACAATATAATTATTATGGCAATCTGTCTGGAGGAGAGAGAAGAAAGCTATATTTGCTCAAAACTCTTATTAAAAATCCTAACTTTCTTATTCTTGATGAGCCAACAAATGATCTTGACATATATAATCTTATAACTTTGGAGAAGTTCTTAAAACAATACAAGGGGTGCTTGCTTATAGTTTCTCACGACCGTAGTTTTTTAGATGGAGTTGTTGATCATCTTTTTATTTTTCAAGACAATGGGCAGATAAAAGACTATTATGGTACATACCAATGGCAAGATTATATGAAAACTCAAGCGCAAGATGAGTTATCTAACAAAAAAGATAACGTGTTAAACAAAAAACGACTTTCATATAATTCAAGGGAAGATAAAGCTAAGAAACTATCTTTTAAAGAGAAAAAAGAGTTAGAAGAAATAAATGCTATGTTACCACAATTAGAGAAAGAAAAAGATTTGCTAACACAGCAAATTAGTTCAGGTGCCTTGTTAGTGGAAGAGTTGATGCAAAAGAGTAAACGCATACAAGAAGTGATTGAAGAAATAGATCAAAAAGAAACGCGTTGGCTTGAGCTTTCGTCAAAAGATAGCGACTAAAAGTATTTCAAATCTTGCAACAAAATAAAGATTGATAAAAATATAATTACAATACTTGCACAACTAATTGAAATATATTATATCTTTGCATACATAAATTGTATTGTTTATGAGAAAGATATTATTTTTAATACTGAGTTTGTTGACTTGTGTAGAAAATGAACTTTTTGCACAGAGTGACACAATAACATTGAATAGTTCTACAAACAATCATTCTTATTATTTATGCGATGGCATTTTTCAAAGTGGAACATATAGTAATAGTATTGATTATTCAGTTACTTTATGTCCTACAACACCAAATAGTAGAATAATATTAAATTTTTCAACTTTTGATATTCAATATCTTGATAGAATTGTTGTTTATCAGGGAAGGGATACACTTGCTCCTTTATTATATACCTTTCTTAACATTCCATATTTCTCTAATAGAGATTTACTATTTAGTGATTTACAACCAGAACCTATTGATACTTCTGGTTGTTTAACAATAAGATTTAAATCTCAAATGAATAATACTGCATCCAATTGGTATTCAACTATACGTTGTGAGTCTTTATGTCAGGATTTGAATGCTTCATTAGATAGTGTGTTTAGAAAGTATGATGTTCTTGGAAATATGATAACTCAACCAGTAAAACATATTAAAGAAATAGATTCTATAACTGGAGACACAATAAAGTATAATGCAATAGACTTTTGTAAAGGAGATTCTATTGTATTAATTGCAAAAGCAATTTTCCCATATAATGATTTATCTTATCATCAATCTGATTCTTCTTGTATTTTTAAGTGGAATTTTGGAGATGGGCATAGTGACAGTGTTATGTATCATAATGATGTTGGTCATAAATGGAATGATTCCAAAGGATATAATTTAAGTCTATCTATTTACGATACAACAAATGGTGGATGTATAAGTCGCAATGCAATAGATACAAGAATTAGAATGTCTAATAATCCCATTGGGTTAATATTGCCTTTGTCAGATATTTGTTCTGCAGATACATTAAAAATTGCGTTAGATACTATTGAATTTAATCAAACTGCTCATGAATCTTATTCTGTAAAAACATTTATTCCTGATGGTTCTTGTGATACTCAAAACACAGGAGCTTGTTACGAATCTCCTGTTACTTTTACAACATTTACACCTGGAAGTATAATTCAAAGTGGTAACGAAATTTTATCTGTTGTAATGAATGCAGAGCATTCTTTTTTAGGAGATTTGGGCTTTTGGCTAATATGTCCTAATGGACAATATGTAACACTTAAATATAACACACATTCAGGTGGTGCGGATTTAGGAATAGCAAATTTAATAGACAATCCTATTAATAGGTGCGATACTCTACTTAATCCTCCAGGAATAGGTTGGAATTACGGTTGGTCAAATCAATATCTTACTAATTCAAGAGGAGTTATTGATGGAAATGAGGGAATACGTATTGATTCAACAAATGTGTACAGTCATACGAAGTTTTTTCAAACTCCACAACAGAATATATTATCCACAATAGCGGATTTAACAGGGTTTAATGCTTTAGTTGGTTGTCCTTTAAATGGAATTTGGAGATTGAAAGTTTGTGATGACTGGATGCAAGATAATGGCTATATATTTTCTTGGGATATGACATTAAGAAATGCTGTTACAACAGATTGGACATACAATGTCTTAGTAGATACCTTTTCTATAAATGGTCCTTTTTCTTCAAGATCTTCTTCAAGATCTTCATTGATAAACCCACCAGCAGATACTTCAGGGTTATTCTTATATGATATACATATTGTTGATAATTTTGATTGTATATGGGACAGTTCATTTACTATTGGTATTTTAAATATGCCTATATTGAATTTGGCTGACACTATGAATATTTGTCCAAATGCTACAATTACACTTGATGCAGGAAATCCAAATGCTATATCTTATACATGGAATCCAATTGGAAGACATACAAGAATAATAACAATAAACCCTCAAATACAAGATTCTGTTATTGCTGTAACTGTCGTAAATTCTAATAATAATATATCTTGTTCTGCAACAGATACTATAAGAATAGGTTTTATTTATCTTTATGACACAACAATAAATGCAAATGTCTGTGCTGGAGAAATATTCTCTCAATACAATTTTAATGAGAATGAAACAGGAATTTATATAGATACTTTCCAGGCAGTCAGCGGATGTGATAGCATAATAAAATTAAATTTGACTGTGTTTCCAGTGTATGACACAACAATAATTGCTACAATTTGTAATGGAGAAATTTTTTCTCAATACGGATTTAGTGAATCGCATACTGGTACATATATAGATACACTTCAAACTGTTAATGGTTGTGATAGCATTGTATCGCTTAATCTAACTGTTTTTCCACACTATGACAGTGTGATAACAGCTCAAATTTGTCAAGGTGAGACATATTCTTTAAATGGTTTTAATCAAAATACGAGTGGAATATTTATAGATACTCTGCAAACAATTATGGGTTGCGATAGCATAATCAAATTGAATTTAAGGGTTAATCCAATTTATGACACAACATTTTATGCAACAATATGTAAGGGCGAACACTTCATTCAACATGGGTTTAATATCATAGCAGATTCCTCTGCAACATATATAGATAGTTTGCAAACAACAAAAGGCTGTGATAGTATAATTAGATTAAATTTAATTGTTATGCCGGTATATGACACAACCATAGTAGCAAATATTTGTCAAGGTATGACATATAATGAAAATGGATTCTTGCAAACACAAAGCGGGTTATATACTCAAAAGTTGCAAAGCATAAATGGCTGTGATAGTATTGTCAATCTTTCGCTTCATGTGTCAGTTTTGCAAACAACTATTGACGATACAATATGTGAAAGAGAAACATATCAAGCTAATGGATTTAATGAGAGTCAAACTGGTACATATACTCATAATTTGCAAACACCTTATGATTGTGATAGTGTTGTTACATTAAATCTGTTTGTTAGACCGGTTTATGATACAACAATAGATGTGGTTGTTGATTTTGGAGATACATACAATCAGTATGGAATAACTGCAAGTCAAGACGGAACTTATGAAGGTGTTTTCCCAAATGAAAATGGTTGTCAAGGTGTAATTACAGTTCATTTGATTGTTTTTAGAAAGATACCTTTGTTTGTTCCTAATGCTTTTACGCCTTTGAGTGATATAAACAATGTTTTTTGTTATTATACCGATATTGACTCTGTTAATGTTCTTAGTTTTGAGATTTTTGATCGTTGGGGTACTAAGCTCTATTCAATGCTTCAGAGTACAAAATATGGTGAACCTTATCAGTGTTGGGACGGCAAATATCAAGGCACTCTTTGCCCTATGGGAACATATGTATACAAAATATCTTATATCACTTTCTTCACAGGAACAAGACGTTTCTTTAAACAAGGTACTTTTCAGCTAATACGTTAGAGGCTAAAAACTCCTTTGGTATATTGGCTTTTGAAAAGGGCTGATTATTTCTTTGTTTTGTGAAATTATTTCTTTGTTTTAGCGCGCTGAAACTTTGTTTTAATTCACTAAAGCTTTGTTTTATTTTCCAGTATTTTGCGTACCATATTATTATCTTGAAGGCGTCATGCGCAAAAAAATAATTATTATGGCAACACCATGAGCGAAAACGCTTTCATTGGAGGAAATTGTTGTATCTTTGCCTCAAATATAGTGAGGAGTATAAGTAGATGAATTTTGAATTAATGTCAGATTACAAGCCTACAGGCGATCAGCCACAGGCTATAGAGGCTTTAGTCAATGGTTTAAAAGATGGTGTAGATGCTCAAGTGTTACAAGGGGTTACTGGTTCAGGAAAAACCTTTACTATAGCTAATGTGATAGCTCAAATTGGACGGCCAACTCTCATTATGAGTCATAATAAGACTTTGGCAGCACAACTTTATAGCGAGTTTAAGGGCTTTTTTCCCAATAATGCTGTGGAGTATTATGTCTCTTATTATGATTACTATCAACCTGAGGCATATATAGCTCATACAAATACATACATAGAAAAGGATTTACAGATAAATGATGAGTTAGAGAAATTGCGCCTATCAGCAACTTCATCTCTGTTGAGTGGTAGGAAAGATGTTATTGTGGTTAGCTCTGTTAGTTGCATTTACGGTATAGGAAATCCTGCAGAGTTTGCTCGTGGTACAATTATGTTGCACATTGGTCAGACAATAAAACGTAATGATTTGCTTATGAGTTTGACAGATAGCTTGTATTCACGCAATGAATTGGAATTTGTAAGAGGTAAATTTAGAGTTAGAGGACAAGAGATAGATATTCACCCAGCTTATGCTGACTATGCTTATAGAATAACTTTTTGGGATGATCAAATAGAGTCTTTGGAAACCTTTAACCCAGTTACTGGGCAAAGAATGGAGACTGTGGAAGAGATAACTATATATCCAGCAGGCAACTTTTTGACAAATAAACAGGGTTTAAACGATACTCTTTTGCAAATCCAAAGAGATATGTTTGCACGTAGAGATGAATTCTTGGCATTGGGACGCAATCTTGAAGCCAAGAGAATAGAGGATAGAGTCAATTACGATTTGGAAATGTTAAGAGAGTTAGGTTATTGCTCTGGAATAGAGAATTATTCACGTTATTTTGATCACAGAACTCCAGGTCAAAGACCTTTTTGTTTGATAGATTATTTTCCTAAGGATTACCTTTTGGTTATAGATGAAAGCCATGAAAGTGTGCCACAGATAAGGGCTATGTATGGAGGCGACCGTTCGCGTAAAGATGCTTTGGTGGAGTATGGTTTTCGTTTGCCTTCTGCTTGGGATAATAGACCATTAAAGTTTGATGAGTTCAAAGCCTTGCAGAATCAAATTATATATATGTCAGCAACACCATCAGATTATGAAATAGAGCAAAGTGAAGGTGTGATAGTTCAGCAAATAATAAGGCCAACAGGATTGCTTGACCCACCAATAGAGATTCATCCTGCCAAGACACAAGTAGATGATCTACTGGAAGAAATAGGTCAGGTGGTAGATAAAGGTGAAAGAGTTTTGGTTACAACCCTTACTAAACGTATGGCAGAGGAGTTAAGTGCTTATTTGACTAATTTAGGTATAAGGAATAAGTATATTCACTCAGATGTGCAAACACTTGATAGGGTAGAAATATTAAAGGATTTGCGTTGTGGAGTTTTTGATGTGCTTATTGGAGTGAATTTGCTCAGAGAGGGTTTGGATATACCAGAGGTGGCACTAGTGGCAATTTTAGATGCAGACAAAGAGGGCTTTTTGCGTAGTGATAAAGCTCTTATTCAAACCATAGGTAGAGCAGCAAGGAATACAAATGCTAAAGCTATATTGTATGCAGACAAAATCACTGGTTCAATGCGTAGAGCTATTGATGAAAACCATACTCATCGTAAAAAACAAATGGCATATAATAAGGCTAATCATATAACTCCAAAGCAGATAGTTAAAAATGTGAATATAGCTCTTGCTCATCACAAAGACACTTATGAGGATTATCAACCAAGCAATGATGTTTTAGAGCAACCTACATACACTAATGAGAAAGACAAACAAAAGGCTTTGCGCAATCTCACTAAGCTTATGCAAGAGGCTGTCAAAGACTTAGATTTTATTGCTGCAAAAAAATATAGAGACCAAATATCTCAGATACGGAAAAATTAGTACCTTTGCCACTACCTTTTTAGAAAACATTTTTTTGGTGATTAAAGAAGGTTTAAATCAATTTATAAATGAAAGATGTTAATTATAAGACTAAACCGCAGCCCCTTAGTTATGAGAGGGCTTTTGATCTCAATGGTAAGATACCACCTCAGGCTTTGGATTTGGAAGAGGTTGTTTTAGGAGCTTTGCTTATTGACCAGAATGCTGTAACTAATACCATTGATATAATAAGAGAGGAGTATTTTTATTCACCAGAGAATGAGGCTATTTTTAGAGCAATAAAGCAATTGTTTCTTTCTTCTGAGCCTATTGATATACTCACTGTTGTAGAAGAATTAAAGAAAGAAGGTACTCTTGAAATGGTCGGTGGAGCTTATAAGGTTTCATCTTTGACCAGCAGAGTGGTTTCTTCTGCACACATAGAAAGCCATGCAAGAGTGCTTGCAGAAAAGTATATTCAACGTGAATTGATACGTCTTTCTACTGATACAATTAAGAATGCTTACGATGAAAGCACAGATATCATAGACTTGTTAGACAAGACAGAAACTTCGCTTTTGGAAGTTAATGATAAGAATTTTCGTTCAGATACACAGAGTTTGCAAAGTTTAGTTCAACAAGCTCAACAAGAAATAGAAGATATAAGAAAATCTGGAGGCAAGACCTCGGGGTTAGAGTCAGGATTTAGAGGTTTGGATACTTTGACAGCGGGTTTTCATAAAGGTACTTTGATTATTTTAGCAGCTCGTCCTGGTGTTGGAAAAACAGCTTTTGCTCTTTCAATTGCTCGTAATATTGCTGTGGATAGAAAGTTACCTATTGCGTTTTTCTCTTTGGAAATGACAGCCATAGAGTTGGCAATGCGTTTAGTGTCTTCTGAGACTCAAATACCGGGAGAGAAACTGCGTAAAGGAGAACAACTTTCAGCTATTGAACAAGAACGTTTGAAACATATAGAGGCTTTGGCTTCGGCACCAATGTATATAGATGATACTCCAAACTTAAAGATATTTGATCTTAGAGCTAAGTGTAGACGTTTGAAACAAAAATATGATATACAAATGGTTTTTATAGACTATTTGCAGTTAATGAATGGAAGCACAGACAACAACCGCAATGGTAATAGAGAACAAGAGATAAGCACTATTTCACGTCAGCTAAAGGCTCTGTCAAAGGAATTGCAAATACCTATTTTTGCTCTGGCACAGTTATCTCGTGCTGTAGAGCAAAGGGGTGGTACAAAAAAACCAGTGCTAAGTGACTTGCGTGAATCAGGAGCCATAGAGCAAGATGCAGATATTGTTATGTTTATTTATCGTCCTGACTATTATGGATTGAATGATGAAGAGGGTGCAGAGGCTCAGGGTATGGCTGATATTATTTTGGCAAAGCATCGTGCTGGTCCAGTGGGAGAGTTTAAGCTACGTTTTGAGAAAGAGCTTGCTAAATTTGTTGATGCAGACTTTACCTCTTCAGGTATGCAAAATATGGATGCAAATACCTTCTTTGATGCTGAGGGTAATCTTAATGCTATCAAACCTTCAAAGATAAATGATATGCCAGAGGAAGAAAATAATGTATATCCAGATGATGAACCTGCTTTCTAATGCGTAGGATATTAGCTGTCATATTATTTACTTTCATTTCTTTTCACGCTTTGGCTCTTTATATTTTAGTGCCAATGGATAATGAGCAGAAAAATCATCTGAAAGCTTATGGTATTGCTTATTGGGTCTTGGAAAACAAGATAGATGTCAGTTGGCTTTTGAATTATAGAGGAGGAGCTTTTCTAATACAATACAACAACTTGATAGACAAAGAATGTAAGCTCAGAGGGGTTAGCTTTAATACTATTTCTGATCAACAAGCTGCGCAAATCATAGACCAAATATCTGCGCCTGACGTAAATATGGACGTGGTTAAGTTGCAAAAAGCTCCCAAGATTGCTGTTTATTCTCCAAAGAGTAAATTGCCTTGGGACGATGCAGTAACTCTGGTGCTGACTTATGCTCAAATTCCTTATGATGTTATTTATGACCAAGAGGTTTTGAGTGGTGTTTTGCCAATGTATGATTGGCTTCACTTGCATCACGAAGATTTTACGGGGCAGTATGGTAAGTTTTGGGCTAACTATCGCAATCAACCATGGTATCAACAAGACGTTCAAAATAATGAACAAATGGCTCATAAGTTAGGATATAAAAAAGTAAGCCAAATGAAACTTGCTGTGGCAAAGAAGATAAGAGATTTTGTTTCTGGAGGTGGTTTTCTATTTGCTATGTGTTCGGCTTGTGATAGTTATGATGTGGCTTTGGCTGCCGATGGTGTGGATATATGTGCAGATATGTTTGATGGTGATGATATGGACCCTAATGCTCAAAGCAAATTGGATTATAGTAAATGCTTTGCCTTTCAGAATTTTGCTATAGAAACCAATCCTTATAAATACTCTATTTCAAATATAGATGTTTCAGAGCGTCATGCTCGCAGTGTTCAACAATCTAATGATTTGTTTGTACTGTTTGATTTTTCTGCAAAGTGGGATTGGATTCCAACCATGCTTACGCAGAACCACACAAGAATCATTAAAGGTTTTATGGGACAAAGCACAGCCTTTGATAAACGATTTGTAAAGTCTAATGTATTGATTTTGGGTGAAAACAAATCTCTTGATGAGGTGCGTTATCTGCATGGCGAGTATGGTAAGGGTACTTGGACTTTTCTTTCAGGTCATGATCCAGAGGACTATCAACATTTTGTTGGTGACCCTAAGACAGATCTTTCATTATATCCTAATTCTGCAGGATATCGTTTGATATTAAATAATATACTTTTTCCAGCAGCAAAGAAAGAAAAACACAAGACATAATTAAAACAAAGAAATAATTTACTGAAACAAAGTTTGCGTGCGCTAAAACAAAGAAATAAAAAACTAAAACAAAGAAAGCGTAAGAGTGAAAGCAATAACTATATTTGCATAGCGTTTTATTAAATTAGAAAATACAAATTTGAGACTATTATGAGAAAGATTTTTATTTTTTCAACAGCATTGTTTTTTACCCTTTTGCCATTTCATTATGCTAAGGCACAGATTTATAAAGGCACAATCAACAAGGTTAAGATTTACAATAACGAAGCTAACATAGAGAAAAGCGTTTCCTTTCCAATAAAAGGAGGTGTGAACGAGATAAAGTTAGTTATGCCACGCACTTGGCAAGAGCAGAGCATACAATTCCTGGAAAAAGGAGACTTTATCATACAAGAATTTACTCCACTGACTCAGGAAAATGAAAACGCTGCCACCATGCAATCTTCTTTGTCTGCAAAAGATGATGCTCTGTTGAAAACCCTAAAAGATTCTCTTTTAAAACTTGTCGATAGCCAAGCAGATGATAACGCTCTTTTGGCTATTTACAACAGACAAAAGACAAGTATTGAGAATATGAAGGTAATGACTCAATCCTCTCAAATGGATTCTGTTGCAAAGATAAGAGACGGACTTTCTTTTTACGAGACAAAAATGATGTCTTTAACAAGAAAGATTCGTTCAATCTCAAAAACTATAAGCGAAAGACAACTTGAAATATCCTCATTAAACAAGAAAATACAAAAACTACAAGAAGGTGTGGAGCCTTTGGAGAAATATCAGAAATATGAAGTGCTTACAATTTATTCAAATAAAGATATTGCTAATGCTCATTTGACTTATTCATATAATGTTGAGGGTGTGGCTTGGTCTCCTTACTATGATGTTCAGTTTTCAAAGAAAAGTAATGACGTTTCTTTTGTCTTGAAGGCAAAACTTCGTCAGTCAAGTGGAGAAGATTGGAAAAACGTTCCACTTTGTTTCTCAACAGAGACAGTAAATAATAGCGGAGAATTACAAGAACTTAACCCATACTATCTTTACTATCAAAAACCTATGGCTTTGTCTCGCTCAAATAGAGTGATGTTAATGGCTAAGAGTGCCAATGTACAAGAAGATGCTGAAGAGGAAGACGGTCAGACAATGGAAGCTAACTCTGTAGATGCTATTGTTGCCACTGTGGGGGGAGTGTCTAATGGAACAGGATATTCTCAATACACTCAGTCCAGTGAAACTCTTTTGGGTAAAGAATACACAACAGGACTAAACCATAGCGTGCTTTCAGGAGACAAAGACAAAACTATTGCTTTGGAAAGTCAAGACACAAAAGCCTCTTATAAGTATTACACAGTGCCAAAGCTTGAGAAGAGAGCTTATATAGTTGCACAAATAGCTGATTGGGAACGCATGCAGTTGGTTTCTGCTCCTACAAAGATTTATATTGATGGAGATTACACTTGCCAGGGAGAGTTAAACACAGCAAACACAAAAGATACTCTTTCCCTTTCTGTAGGTGAGGACAAGAGAGTAAGTATTGATAGAAAGGTAACAAAGTCTAAACCAGAGAAATCTTCTCTTTTGGCTTCAAGTATTGAGACAGAAGTCTATGTAACTTTGATAGTAAAGAATAATAATCAAAAGGCAATCACAATAAATGTTGCCGACCAAGTGCCAGTGTCTCAATCCAAAGACATAAAAGTTACAACCAAAGATTTACATGGAGCTTCTTATGATGAAAAGACAGGACGCCTGAGTTGGGAAGTGGCTTTGAAGGCATCAGAAAGCGCACAAATAACATTCTCTTATGTTGTTAAGTGTCCAAAAGACAGCAATATAATCTTGAATTAAGAGATAAAGAAGCACTATATTTGATTTTATGAATCCAGATACACAAGATACAATAGTAGCCCTTGCAACTTCTTCCGGAAAAGGAGCAATAGGCATAATAAGACTTTCAGGCTCACAGGCAATACAAATAGCTGACACAATATTTGAAGGAAAACACCCTCACACTCTTTTGAATGCCAAGGCTAACAGCGTACATTTTGGCACAATATCTTATAAAACAGAGGTAATAGATGAGTGTCTTTGTAGCGTCTTTAAATCTCCTCACTCTTATACAGGTGAAGATAGCGTTGAGATTTCTATTCACCCTTCTGTATACATAGAAAACAAGATAATTATTGCCTTAATGGAGCAGGGAGCAAGGATTGCCTCATGCGGGGAATTTACTAGGCGTGCTTTTCTGAACGGAAAAATGGATCTCTCTCAAGCCGAGGCTGTGGCAGACCTTATAAAAGCGGACAGCAAGGAGGCTCACTCAATGGCATTCAAACAATTAAGGGGAGAATATCACAATATGTTACTCTTTTTGTCCAAAAAACTCACAGACCTTGCCTCTTTATTGGAATTAGAGCTTGATTTCTCGGAAGAAGACGTAGAGTTTGCTTCACGCTCTGAGCTTGTGGCAACACTGAACACCATACAAGACAAAGTAAAAGAGCTTTTGGATTCTTATGAGCAAGGTAACGCACTCAAAGAAGGCTATCCGGTGAGCATAGTAGGCAAAACAAACGTAGGTAAATCAACTCTTTTGAACGTACTCTTGGGTGAGCAGCGTGCAATAGTTTCTTCCATTGCAGGGACAACAACAGACACGATTGAGGAACGACTAAATATAGAGGGAATAACTTTCCGTTTCATTGACACAGCGGGTATTCGCCAGACAAAAAATTCAATAGAACAAGAGGGGCAAAGACGTAGCTTCCGTTCAATGGAGCTTTCGCAAGCAATACTCTTGATGGAAGATGCAACAACTTCAACTCTCCAGAGCATAAAGGAGGATATTGAAAACATACAAAAGAGCGGTATAGACCTTGACCACAAGCATCTTGTCCTTGTAATGAATAAGTGCGATAAAAAAGCCAAAGCAATAAGGCTAACTTCCTTAAAGCAATACACACCAGTGCTTATCTCTGCCAAAGAGAAGGAAAATCTTGATAAATTAAAGGATACATTGGTCGCATTGGCAAGGCCTGCTGATATGGATAACTCTCTTTTCCTTACTTCCCAAAGACATTTTGAGGCTTTGAGTCTTTTGTCTTCGGCTCTTGCAGATGCCAAGCGGGATATTCAAGAAGAAAAGTCAGCAGATTTGGTTTCTATTTCCATTCGTCAAGCTCTGCAATACATAGGAGAGATAACAGGACAAGTAACCACAGAAGATATACTCTCAAATATCTTTTCTTCTTTCTGTATTGGCAAGTAGGTAGTGATTACCAACGATTAGCATATATCATCAATGATTATTAAGGCGTTCATTTTGAGCGCCTTTCTTTTTAGCCTTATAAGCGATGGTTATCGTTTATAGGACTTTTTCAGCTCATTTTTGTACCGTATTTGTTACTCGCTTGTTAAAGACTGAAAATCCTGTAGAAAGGTAGTAGAGAAACTATACGCCATTTTACACGGTTTTACGGGAATTTACAGTAATAACGGAGAAATAAAGATGATTTAAAATGAGCAGTAACCTAAAAATTAAGCGAATTTGCACTTGGTGCGGTAAAGAGTTTATCGCCCAGAAAACAACAACGGCTTGTTGTTCCAAACAATGCGCTAACGCTCTTTATAAAAAGAAGAAGCGTGATGAAGCAATCAAGGCTAACAATCAATTCGTGAATAAGAAGATTGATGAAAAGCCTATTGAAAGAATCAAAGACAAACCATTTCTCACTATTACCGAGACCGCAATCTATCTCGGAGTAACCCGACCAACCGTTTACGGTTACATAAAACGAGGTGAATTAAAAGTCACTCGATTAGGCTTCAAATACCTTTTGAAGAAAGAGGATATTGATGAGTTATTCAATAATCCGACAGAGTTCCATACTCCAACAAAAGAGAAAGCTCCCATCACTGATTTCTATACCACAGCCGAAGTGAAGGAGAAATACCATGTAAACGAGTCATGGATATTCTTGGTAGCTAAGAAGAATAACATACCTCGGACTTTCAATCGTGGCAAGACCTACTGGAGCAAGAAGCACATGGACGCTTACTTTACCAAGAAAGCCCCGAATCCCGACATTACAGAATGGTACAGCACAAAGGAAATGCAGGAGAAATTCGATATGACCTTATCTGCTATCTACACTTTTGTTTCCAAGAACGCCATCCCGAAGAAGAAAGAAGGTATCATGGTGTATTATTCCAAGAAACATGTCGATATAGCCAAAGGAGTGGTAGCACCCGAAGAACCGCAATACTATACGGTAGCCGAAGCAATGAAGAAGTTCAATCTCACCCGTGACCAACTCTATCATTATGCGAAATATCATAATATTCCAAAGATCAAGAAGGGCAAATACACGCTTATATCCAAAACCGAACTGGATAAGCTACTTGCAGCCCCAAAGATTGAAAAAGTTATTTATCGGTGAATGTTATCACCATTGAATCACCTTATTCCTTTGCACCAAACAAATGTAAAACTCAAAATATTAATCAGTATGACACACACGTGTACAAAAGTAACAGTTCGCCAAAGAGCGATTCGGAATAATCGCATCTCTTTGTATCTGGATTATTATCCGGCAGTTCGTAACCCCGAAACCATGCAGATGAGCCGTCGGGAATATCTCGGCATCTACATCTATGCCCATCCTAAAAATGAAATGGAACGGGAATTCAACAACGATATGCTGAACAAGGCAGAGGCTATCCGTTGTATCAGAGTGCAATCGCTCATCAATGAAGAGTTCGGTTTCTTAGACAAGACCAAACAGAAAGCCGACTTTCTCGCCTACTTCAAAAAGATGTGCCGAAGCAAAGACCAGAAATGGACGTTTGTCTATCAGCATTTCTACAACTTCGTCAAAGGGCAATGTACCTTCGGTGAGGTGAATGTGGATTTATGTAAGAAGTTCCGTGAGTACCTGTTGAATGCCAAGCAGCTCAAACACAGCAATCGTCCCATATCTCTCAATTCGGCATCCGGCTACTACTCTACTTTCAGAGGATTGTTGAAGATTGCTTACCGAGACAAATGGCTTCGAGAAAACATCAATGACTATCTTGACAAGATTGAACCACAAGATGTGAAGAAAGAATACCTGACGCTGGACGAGGTGAAGCAACTTGCCGCCACACCTTGTGACATCCCAGTTCTTAAAGCCGCCTCATTGTTTGCTTGTCTGACAGGTTTACGCATCAGCGATATTCTCAATCTTCAATGGGAAGATTTTGCCATTGCTCCCGACCAAGGCTATTGCTTGCGTATCAGAACTCAGAAAACCCAAACGGAAGCGACACTCCCCATCAGTTACGAAGCCTATGAACTATGCGGTACGCCCGACACTGGTAAGGTTTTCAAAGGGTTGAAACGAAGTATGATTAATTATCCGCTGAAGAACTGGCTCAAAAAGGCAGGAATAACGAAGCCGATAACCTTCCACGGATTTCGTCACTCTTATGCGGTCATACAAATCTCTTTGGGTACAGGCATTTACACAGTCTCAAAGATGCTAACCCACAAGAACGTTTCCACTACTCAAATCTATGCAGGTGCGCCCAGAATGGTCGCTTGATAAATACTTCTATAGCAAGAAGTTAGGATTGGGTTCAATATAATTCTATCGTCAATCAGTTTATCCGAAGGGGAAACCCAACGGGGAGTGTAGCATACTGATTAAAGCTCTAAGTTTACTAATAGCCAAGTAACGACTGAGGGGCAAGACGAAAAGACATATATAAGGATGAAGCCTTGATTGGTTTAACGATAGTTCGGTGGTACCACATCTTGCAATAGCGGAAGGCTTTTATATACGCTATTTCATAGTACTCTGCCTATTTTGTGCGTTAGTGTAGAGCATTAAGAACCGACTATGACACAGCCGCAATAAGCGGATAAGAACGAAAGTCGCATCCGACAATATGTCGCGCCAATAGTTATCAAGTGAAACTAACTGGGGATTGCCTAAGTCAGAATGCCACAAAAGGCTATGAGAGTTGGTCTCTGAATATCTGATATGGTAACGGAGCTCCCGTAGTAGTCCGAGCAAGTTAACGGCTTGTACATGGCGAAGGGGAGCAGTTCATAACTTTAATATAAACAAAAGGAAAACGTGAGAGACGTATGAGAAATCCTGAGCAAATATTAAACATTTTAGCTGAACACAGCAACGAGTCAAGTTATAAATACGAACGACTCTATCGTATTCTGTTCAATGAACAGATGTTCTTAGTCGCATATCAGCGCATTCATGCAAAACCAGGCAATATGACACCCGGTACTGATTGGCAGACAGAGGACGGCATGAGCATTGACAAGATACACGCATTAATAGACAACCTTAAAAGCGAAGTCTATAGCCCTAAACCGGCAAAGAGAATTTATATTCCAAAGAAGAACGGAAAGATGCGTCCACTAGGCATCCCTACTTTTGCTGACAAATTGGTGCAAGAGGTAGTTAGAATGATTCTTGAAGCTATCTATGAAGAACATTTTGAATGGACTTCACATGGTTTCAGACCTCATAAGAGCTGCCACACTGCTCTCAAAAGTCTACAAAACAATTTCATTGGAGCAAAATGGTTCATCGAAGGAGACATTAAAGGATTCTTTGATAATATCGACCATGATGTTATGATTGAGATTCTAAAGGAACGAATAGCCGACGAAAGATTCCTTCGTCTGATTCGTAAATTTCTCAATGCAGGGTATTTGGAAGAATGGCATTTCAACAAAACCTATTCGGGCACACCTCAAGGAGGTATTATCAGTCCCATACTGGCTAATATATATCTTGACAAGTTCGATAAGTACATGGAGCGGTATGCCCAAGATTTCCATAAGGGATACACAAGACAACGTAACAAGGACATCTGCAAACTAAACAGCCGAGTTCATTATCTCAAGAAGAGAATTAAGGAGGTGACGGATGCAGACAAATTGAAAGTAATGCGAGAGGAACTTGGTAGGAAGCAACAGCAGATACTGACTATGCCGAGTGGCAACGATATGGATGAGAATTTCCGTAGACTGAAATATGTGCGTTATGCCGATGATTTCCTTATTGGAGTTATTGGAAACAAATCAGAGTGTGAGAAAATCAAGACAGACATTACACGATTTATGATAGAGAAGCTAAAATTGGAAATGTCACAAGAAAAGACCTTGATAACCAATGCTCAAGATAATGCAAAATTTCTTGGCTATGAAATATCAGTCCGCAAAGATTACACTACGCAGAAAAATGCAAGAGGAGAAACTCGTAGACATCGTAATGGAAATGTGATACTTCACGTATCACCAGAAGTGATAAAGAAAAAGCTATTGAGTCTTGAAGCCATGAATGTGGAGTCACAAAATGGCAAGGAGGTTTGGAAGTCTAAAGGTAGAACATACATGATAGACAACGAACCACAAGATATAGTAGCACGTTTCAACACTGAAATTAGAGGATTCTACAACTACTATTCTATTGCAAACAATGCATCGGCACTTGGTCGCTCTTTTGGGTGTATCATGAAGTTTAGTATGCTAAAGACATTTGCGCAAAAACTTAATAGCTCTGTGAGAATCATAACAAATAAGTATCGTGAAGACGATAAATTTGTGGTATGGTACACGGACAAGAAAGGTGAGCGTAAACCAAGGGTATTTTATAACGAGGGCTTCAAGCGAATTACAGATTTGGGGACCCAAAAGTGTGACAACCTACCTTATATGTTCAACACACCTTCACTCAGTCTTGTCGAAAGACTGACTGCGAATAAATGTGAATTGTGTGGAAAAGAAGGAAAGGTCGTCTCACACCATGTCAGAAAACTCTCAGAGTTGAAAGGCAAAACCGAATGGGAACGTAAAATGCTCAAAATGCATAGAAAGTCTTTAATTGTCTGCGTTGAATGTCATAACAAGATTCATGCGAAGAATAGCTAAAATGCCGTTATGGGCGGAGAGCCGTATACATGGAGACGTGTACGTACGGTTCGGGGGCAGGCTGTCGGAAACCTATCACCGAAAGGTGACAAGGCGCCGACTGCCGAGCCTACATTTAGTCAATGTAAAGAAACGAGAGACTGCAAATAAGATTTCACTGAAATAAATTACAGCTATGAAACGAGGAATCATAACAAACAACGAACAAGGCATCCATATCTCTAATGGAGAAGTATGGATGACCGTTTGGGAGATTGCCGACTTGTTCTATACAACTGTTGGATCAATCAATTCCCGTTTAAAAGCAATATTGAAGGCCAGCATCTTAAAGAAGTATGACATCTGCCAATGTATAAAGTTGGAAAATGGGAATAGTGCCGATGTGTATAATCTCAACATGATTATAGCCCTATCCTATCAAATAGACACTGGACATTCTGCTGCATTCAGAAAATGGCTTATCAGTAAAGTTGCCTCCAAACAAAAGGGCATATCTCTCTTTATTCCTATAAGCGCAACTAACATATACAATTGCTAATACCTTTGCTAAAAGTCCAACTTGGTTTTATTCTACGTTGGACTTTTCTTTTCTATTTTGGCACAGTTGACCTAGAATAATGCTACCTTTTGAAGACAAATGCTGCCACTTTCAGGGAAATGTATTTATACATCTTGCTAATGATATATATTTGCACACAAACGATTAGCATATATTATTATGAAGCAGAAAAAGATAGAACATATTACTTTGAATCTGATTGTTTTCGGGACAATCACTATCATTGGTGTTTTAGCCCGCCAGACCGTACTTCACTATGGTTGGGATGAGTTCAGCAGCTACCTCATTTTAGTGGTATGCTCCATTATCATGGGAGCTATCTATCTCAATCTGCAAATGGTATTCAGTCAAATTCTTTCGCCAACAATAGAAAAGTGCTTTATGAGATTTGAGTGCTACCGCAATAAGGTTGTTGTAGTTGAAACTCCAATTGCACACGATGAACTTGTCGAAAGTTCTATTATTTCGGAATCCTGCATTTCAGAACCAAAAATTGAAATAGAAACGACATCTAACACAACAGAAGAAGTTTCTATTTCATCGTGTTCCAAACTCAACGAAGAAGTGGCAGATCTTCCAAAGGAAGAAGTCACACCTTCTACCATCAACAATATATCCATCGAAGAATCCAATCAGCCAACAGAATACGAGATATTCCGTGCCAACGCTATGGCTGAAAAAGAACGAGCATCGCAAGAAAAATTAGATAAAGTTCTCTCATATACGAAACAGAACTTGGCTCTCTACCTTAGCGAAACTGATCTCAATCGTCTATGTGGATATATCACGGAATACTTCCTATCCGATTCCTTACCTAAAGTGGAGCAGATAAAGGTTGACACTCAATTAAGAACCATTGACATCATGCACTTTGGCTGGAATATAGGTAAGGCATTTGGCAAGCCACGCCTACAGACTGCCACATTTATAAAGAAAGTATTCGCTCATACTCTACGTGATTCGGAAATATCCACCATTGAGCGCAAAATGTCGCATACGGAATCAGAGTGCAAGATTAAGCTGGATAGAAAAATTGCATAAATAGCCCTTATATAATTATCTTTTTACTATCTGATTTCAAATAGAGCATGTGAAAATTACGGTTTTCATACTGCTCTTAAAAAGAGACTAATGAAGCCCCCCAGATGGTAAGTTTTTAGTTAAGGATATTCATCATTGTGTGCGTACAATAGTATGCGACATTGCATCAATGCGATTTATAACTTCATTGAATTCAGCGTCACAATCATGCCTATTTTGTTGTTCTGCTTCATCCAAGCCAATATGAGCAAAATACAAAGCTTCATTTATGTGTCCCATTGAGAAATGAGCAACTGAAAGATTTGAAAGATTTTGTACATTGTGAGGCTGATAAAGGAGAACGGTGTTGAAGTCATTTAATGCTTGCGGCATTTTCCCTATGAGCCTATATGCTATTCCACGTTGAAGGATTGCCATTATAAATTCCGGACGGAAGGTTGGTTCAATGACATTTGTCAACACTTCCGCTGCCTCTGCATTTTTATTGTCTTCGCGAAGTAATGCTGCTTTGTTGATATTAGAATCATAAAAATAGGGCATTATCTTGATACAGTGATTGAGATATGCCATACATTTCTCTTTCCATAATTCTTCTTTCTTCTCTTTGGTAAGTTTAGCTTTGTTATAGTATGCCATTGCTAAATCCGGATTGAATGTTAATGCCCTATCATAATAGGCATCAGCCTTAGCATATTCACCCATCGCGGAATATGAATTGGCTATATTCATCAGCAAGCTATCATCTTGCGGGTCAATTTTCAATCCTTCTTTATAAATTTCAATACTTTTGAGATAATCCTTCTTCGTGACATAATAATGTCCTAATGCAAAGAAAGGGGCAACTGTCTTGGTATCTAGTTTTGCAGCCATCTCGAAATCTGATAACGCTTTGTCAACTCTTGACAACATAAGATAAGCATTCCCTCTACAGATATACACATAAGCATAATTAATACCTTCGATATCTCCGCTTGTTCTTAGGAAATGTGTATATTCTTGAACCTGCCTACCAAAATCGGGATCATTGGCTATTCTTGTAAGAGTATCGTAGAAGTTTTGTCTGTATGTACTCTTATCCAAAATTCGCTTAATCTGTTCCTCGGCTTGCTTTACAATATCTCTCTGGGCTTTGTCAGCCTCCAGCATCACCTCACGGTTCTTGGTCTCAATGCTATCGAACTTGTCGCCAATGCTCCGTTTCATCTCATTGAGCTCTTGAATCTTCTGGTCTACATTCCAAAGGGCAAGAACTGAGAATACTAAAAACACAATGGTGGTGACTGTACCCCATAATGAAATAGCATCACTGGGAGTCAGTTCAGATATATGCCACCCTAAACCCGTCGTGTGAAACCATACAACCAGCTCAACAATAGCAAATTGCAGTATAACAAGTAAAAAGTATTTCAGATATTTCATAAAGGAGGTTTTAAAATAAATAATCATACTTGCTCTATTATTTTTGCACGTCACACCACAAATAGGCAAGATTTGCGTAAAAATACGAATAATAAATGGAGGTCTTGTCAAATCTTATCATTTTTCTTTTGATATCTGTTTATCCCCTAATAATAATCACCGTTGGAGGAATTAAAAACACTGAGACGCAGAATACTCCCAGCAACTAACATAGCCAACATTACTACGCATTAAATATTCACTCATTATCAATAACTTACCACCACTAACCACCATCAAAAAGTTATTCATCAGTTATATTTTGGTGAATGATTCCACCATTGAAAAACCTGTTTCCTTTGCCATCGAACAATTAAAAACGATTGGCGTATGCAAAAAGAAACAGTAACATTTGATAAGCTGCCCGAAGCGGTAGTATGGGCATTAAAACGAAGAGTACATTGTTAAATATATTTTTGCCTGAAAATCAATAGGATATATTTTTAGGTGAAAAAACGAAATGTACATTTACTTGAATTTTGCTTTAACTTTGGGGCTCAAAGAGGAGCGGAAAATTGATATGGGTTTAATCGGAGTTACATTATACTTGAATGGGGTGAATAAATACCTACAAAATGGCGTTTAACGCTTGATAATACAAGGGATTGAACAGTTTACTAACCTTAGCAAATAAATGGCTGAAACGGCACTAAATTGATTGGATTTAGTGCCGTCTTGCTTTTGTTGTGAAGGGTGGAAAAAAAGAGGCAAAAAAAGTTGGATATTCAGTTGGATATTCAGTTGGATATTCATTTTAAGGTTTTTTAACGCTCTGAACAAGGGGCTAAAGGGTACAAAATTATTTTTAAAAGGGCGTTTTTCGCTCTTTAAATACCCTTTAATGCCACCAAAAAGAGCAAAAAAGAGTGTAAAAAATAAGCGTAAAGTACTGTATAACAGAAATATTAGTAATTTTGCGGGGTGAAAATGAGACTAAAAACCTCATATTTTCATATTTTCTCTGTGTGAAAGAGGTAACTAATGGTTTATTTTTGGGATTTGATGATTGGGCGGACTTGTAGTTCGCCCTTTTTTTGTGGTTGTGGAGGGGTTATTTGTTGGGTGGGGTGAGGTTATTGTGCTCTATGATTGAAAGGAGGCGGTCTATTTGGTGGTCTTTTTCTTTGAGGGTGTCTTGAAGAATTGATATTAGTGAGGTTACATTGCTATTTGTCTGCTGAGGGGTGAGGTTATTTTGTGAGCTCGCACACTCGTTGGGGTTCGTTGGGGCGGTTGGTGGGTCGCCACAACGAAGCATCTCTCCTTTGCCCGTTAGGAGCCAATCGGGCGAAATATCATCAAAATAATTGAGAAATCTCAATATGTTTTCTTCGTTTATACCATTTTTTTGGGATAAAATCCCATTAGAAACACCTGTTTTCTGGTAAAATTCGTATTTTGAAATACCTTTATTTTCAAGGTATTGCAAAATTCTTTCCTTTAAAATTGAATTTTCTCTCATAAAAAATGTTCTTAATTGAAATATCTCTATTATCTTTGCCGTGTCTTAAGTTAATAAAGACGGTACAAATTTACGAAAATAAAACAACATAAAAAGGAAAAAGAGATGGAAAAGAGAGAAGCGGGATTTGCCTTTCATTCTCTTTAGAAGAGAACGAAACAAGTTAAACGCTTCCATTGGAAGTTTCCACGCGGAAAAGAACCAAAAGAGCGGGAGAGTTGGAGATTAGATTAAAAATAACAAATAATAAACAAAAAAGATGATGACAGAAAAAGAGATGGAAAAGAGAAAAGAAATGATGTTAGCACCCTCAGGAGTGGAAATACGCTACGAAGTGGTGAATGGTGAGCCTGTATTTGTGGCTAAAGATGTTTGCGAAAGCCTCGGAATAAACCAATATCATCAAGTTTTCGCAAGATTGGGAAGTGAGTACAAAGGGGGTACGGTGACACTACACACCCTTGGTGGAAAGCAAAGATTTTCAACACTTAATGAGGCTGGGTTATATGCTTTGATATTTCAAAGCAGCAAGCCAAAGGCAAAGAGGTTCACCCGTTGGGTGACAACGGACGTTTTGCCGTCCATAAGGAAGACGGGCGGATACGGCAGGAATGTGATAGATATGCCTAAGAGCATATATCTGTGTGGCATGGAGGCAATGCCTTATGTGGAGTGGCTGCTACAAAACGGCTACTCAGTGATGAGCGGAGCAGTGAGAGAGAGGATTCGCAAGCACCCGGAGCACTTCTACAAGGACGCAAGGGGGAAATGGTACATCAATGTACTCTTTGCACAGTGGCTGCTGAGCTACAGAGAGAGTGCCAAGAGGATAGGGAGCGTGAAAGGCTTGCCAGTGGGAAAGCAGATGAGCATTGAGATATTATCATAACAAAGAGAGGAGGAAAAAGAAATGGAAAAGAGAAGGATAAAAGTAACGCCTAAGACAAGGGCAAAGATAAGGAGAGTGTTTGGCGTAAGCGACGTAGCGGTGTTTGACGCCTTAAAGTACAGAACACTCTCGCCAAGAGCGGCAAGGATAAGAGAGATGGCTAAGAAATGCGGAGGTGTGGAGCTGCCTTGCGAGGAATAAAACAAAATAAAAACAAACAATATGACAGAGCACGAGAGAAAGAAGAACAAAGACAGACATGAAGAGATGTGTATAGTGGGAGTATCAATAGCGGTGGCAGTGGTGGCTATTGTGGTAATGAAAATAATACTGATAATCAATAAATAAACAAACAAATAAACACAAGGAGGAAATAAGAAATGAAAGAGTACAGAATAGTATATCATAACGAGAGCTTTGATATAGAGATAAAAAATGAAAACAACGCCACAATAGGCAAGTTCACAGACACAATGGAGATGCTGAGATATTGCACGAAGATAGGCTATGAGCCTGTGGTGGAGGACGTGGTGTTGGAGAGATAAAGGTGTCTACGCGAAAACCCTTCCGCTAAGGAAGTATCCGCCAAAGGTTGCAGACAGGTGATAGCGTTTGTGGGGGTTCGATTCCCCTGGCGGAGCAACAGAGAAATAAGAGAATAAGAAAAGAAATGGAATATATAGGAAATACATTGGCTTGCACTGCGGAGGATTTGCAGGGAATAATACCTGTAACTACTCTGCGTAACCTGAGCAATCGTGGGCAGATAGAACGCTTGCAGAGGGGAGGCAATGGAAGGAAGGCATTGTATGGGGTGGATAGCTTTCCGGAGAAATACCGCAAGGCTATATATGAGAAATACCCCACTTGTAAAGAGAGTGCAAAGCCCTTAATGGAGGGTGTGGAGGAAGATGCAGAGGCAAGAGAATATTTCTGTGCTTACATATTAGGAGACGGAAGGCACCTGTCAGCAGAGAAGATAGAGGAATACACTGCAAATGCCTCACTGCTGAATAGGTGTAGAGAGATATTGGAAGCCTCTGCTTCACATAGGAGCAGGCAGAGCCATAGAGGGACTAATAAAGGAGAGTTTTGGGCAAGAGTGGCAGAGGCATTGGGAAGGATAAAGGCAGAAAAAAAACACAGCTTGCCAGAGAATACAAGAAGTCTTAGAAGGAAGTTTAATGAGTATTTAAAAGGTGGTTATAAGGTGTTAGTGAGTGGCAAATATATGAATGGGAACACAAAGAAGATAGATAGCGATGTGAAAGAGAGTGTGGTTATTCAGATGATAGCAGACAGGAGGAACTTTGACAATGAGCAGATAGCTACATATTATAATATCTTAGCAAATAACATGGGCTGGAAAGAAATAACCGGCTCTTGTGTGGGAGTGTGGAGAGAGAAAACGGATATAGTAACGTATGCAGGAAGAAGAGGAGAAACTGCATTCAGGAATACAAAGACAATGCAATGCAGAAGGCAGAGACCCCAAGGGGCAATGATGTATTGGACAACAGATGGCTGGGACGCAGAGTTGCTGTACCAGAAGACAAAGGAAGATAAGAAAGGACACAGAGTAACGACATATCACAACAGGCTGACGGTGGTAGTGGTGTTGGACGCCTGTGTGAACTACCCTATAGGGTATGCCATTGGGGAGGCAGAGACACCGGAGTTGATAAGAAAGGCTCTAAGGAATGCAGTAAATCACACCGCAGAGCTCTTTGGGCAGAGAATGAAAGTGGGACAGTTGCAATGCGACAGGTATGCAATTAAAAACCTCTCTGAAGATTACAAGGCAGTGGCTGGGATTTTGACTCCCGCCAGAGCACACAATGCAAAGGCAAAGGTGATAGAGCCTTACTTTAACAGGCTGAACAAAGACTACTGCCAGAGAGAGGGGAACTGGTCAGGGTATGGAATAACATCTAAAAGAGATAGGCAGGTGAACTCTGATGCACTGAACAGGTGCAGGCATAGCTTTCCGGATATGGAAGGGTGTGCAAGACAGATAGCCTCAATAATAGAAGAAGAGAGAGCAAAGAAAATAGACCGCTACAAAGAGATGTTTGACTTATTGCCTCTGAGCCAGAGATTGCCACTGAGCACGGAAGAATATCTGCTACACTTTGGCTCTGTGAGAGAAAGAGGTGGCAAGATGCTAACCAATAGATTGGAGGGCAATGGAATTGCTTGCACAATAGGAGGAGAAAAGAAAGTGTATGACTGTTGGGATATGAACTTCAGAAAATACAGCTACGAGGATTGGGTGATAAAGTACGACCCAGAGGATTTAAGCTGTGTGTTGGCACAGAGCAAGAGCGGAGAAAGACGCTTTATGCTCTGTGAGAAATACACTCAGCCAATGGCAATAGCAGACAGAACACCGGAAGACAGCAGACAATACGCAAGAGTGATAGACTTTAACAAAAGCCTTGAGGCGCATGTGAGCCAGGTGCTATGTGGAGCACAAGAGGCAACGCGGAGTTTATTGGAAGAGAATGCAGGAAAGATAGATGCAACACTCTCACGCCTGATGCTATGCGACAGCCGGGGGCAACACAAAAATAGAAGAAACAGCCAAAGGATAAGCACAGAGGAGATAGAGAGTGTGCAAGAGAGTGTGAAGATAGTGGACTTTGAGACAAAAGAGCAGGAAGAGGAAGAATACATAGAGGATTTATATTAACCAAAAAATAAACACAAGATGACACAGAGAGAGAAAGCAACGATTAGAGAGCACTTGGCAGACTACTGCCAGAGAAAAGGCAGCCAGAACAAAGCAGCAAAGAGTATGCACGCAGTGAGCAGTGGCACAATAAGCCAAATACTGAACGGGAACTGGGATTTAGTAACAGATGAGATGTTCAGGAAGATAGCCAGCGTATGTGGAGGTGAAAGAGAGGAGGAAAAGCAATGGAAGATAGTAGCCACAAGAGGATACAAGAGAATGGTGGGTCTGTTGGAAGATGCACGCCAGAGCAGTTTGGTGTTTGCAGTGATTGGAGAGGCAGGCAGTGGAAAGAGTGGAGCAATAGCTTCGTACACCTCGCAGAATAAGAATGTGTACTCGCTGTCTTGTAGTGAGTATTGGAACCGCAAGCTCTTCTTGGAAGAGTTGGCAAGAGAAATGGCACTGAGCGGAGTGGGTTGCACTGTGGGAGAGATGATGAGAGAGATAATCTACAACCTGAAGAAGCAAGACAGACCCCTGATAGTGCTTGATGAGGCGGACAAACTATCGGACCAAGTGCTTTACTTCTTCATAAGCCTATACAACCAGTTGGAAGACAGGTGCGGAATAGTGTTGAGTGCCACAGACTTCTTAGCTAAGAGGATAAAGAAAGGTGTGAGGGTGAACAGGAAAGGATATAAGGAGATATATAGCCGTTGCGGGAGGAAATTCATTCCTTTGCAAGAGGTGAATGCAACGGATATTGCGGGAGTATGCAAGGCAAACGGAGTGGAAGAGAGCGAAGAGATAAAGAGAATAGTGGAAGAGAGCGAGGGAGATTTGAGGAGGGTGAAACGCAGAATATATGCAACAAAACAGCAAAGAGCAAGGCAAGAGCAAGACAAGGAGGAGGCATAAGGCAATGGGCAGAGCAATAAGCAACAAGAACATTGAGAGTGCAACCTTTGAGGCTGCACCATTTAGCGGGCGGTGGCTTGCATCGTTTGGTCGTCCAGAGCTAAGAGGCTCCTGGATAGTGTATGGAGGGAGCGGAAGTGGGAAGACTACCTTTCTGTTGCAACTATGCAAGTACCTGACGGGATTCAAAAGAGTAGCTTACGACAGCTTGGAACAAGGGCTGAGCCTCTCGTTCAAAAGAGCTTGGCAGAGGTGCGAGATGATTGAGGCAGGCTGTCGTTTTGTACTGATAGAGAAAGAAGATGTGAAAGAACTGTGGAGTAGGCTTGCAAAGAGACGGAGCAGTGAGGTGGTGGTGATAGACTCTGTGCATTACTTGACAGACTTCACCATAAAAGACTACATAAAACTGATGAAGAACTTCCCAAACAAGCTATTCATATTTGTGGCACATGAGAAAAACAATGCTCCACAAGGGGCAATAGCGGAGTATATAAGATATAACTCAGACATAAAGATAAGAGTGGAGGGCTACAAGGCTTTCTTGACTACGAGGTATGAGGACAGCGAGAAAGGAGAAGGAGGAAAAGATTTTGTGATATGGGACAAAGGAGCAGAGGAATATTGGACAGACAACATATAAAAACAAATAACAAGATGAAAAGACAGAAGACAAAGGCAGAGATGATAAGGTGGTTGCATATAATGATGCACGAATTAGATGCACAGGATAAGAAGGCATTGCTCGCAGAGTATGGAGTAGAGAGCTCTAAGAAACTGACGTGTAGTGAGCTAAAAGAGGTTTGCCAAAGGCTTGAAGGAGCCAGAAAGCCCTTGCTTAAGGATGCGGAGGCGTGGAGAAAGAGAGCTATTGCTGCAATAGGAGGCTTCTTGGCAGCAGGGGGAAAAGAGGGAAACATCAATATCATAAAAGCCATAGCCCTGAGGGCTACGGGGTGCGGGGACTTTAACCGCATACCGATAGACAAGTTAAGAGGCTTATACTTTGGATTTAGCAAACAGGCGAAGGTGATGAGAGAGGCGGAGAAAATAAGTCGCCAGGAGTTGGTGGAGATGTGCAGAGAGATTCACCAGAGCGTGATGGAGGAGTACTACAAATAAACAATACAAAGAAGATGACATATAAAATGGTGATGATGGATAACAAGGGGCAAGAGTTAAAGGGCATATATGGAGAGAAAGAAGACATTGACCTTGTGAGAGAGGAGGCGAAGGCATTTCTGAGGAGAGATAGCAGCATAGCAAGCGTGAAGATAACGATATATGAAGAAATGGACGAGATAAGGATAAGACAAAAGAAAACAACAACAAACAAATAACAACAAAAACAACAAGAAAATGACAAATGTAGATTTAAATGCTCTGAGCGTGGAGGAAAAGAAAGAACTACGCAGACAAATGGAAGCAGAAATTAAAGCAGAGAAAGAGAAAAGACAGCAAGACAGAGACACGTACAAAGAATTAGTAAGCCAGACAGTGGGTGGAGTATTTGAAAGGCTGAAAGAGACGGCTAAAAGTTTGCAAGAAAGCAAACAAAATGTGTATAGAGACTTTGAAAAAGTCTTGGAGTTGAAGGCAGAGGTCTATGGAGTGAAAGAGGCTCAGCAGAGCCACACATTCACAAGTGAGGACGGCAGAGAAAGCATAACAATAGGCTTTCGTACAATAGACTGCTACGACGACACAATGCACAGTGGAGTAGCTAAGATAAAACAGTACATTGCCTCCCTTGCCGTTGATGAGGCGAGTGGGAAATTAGTAGAGGTGATAAATAACCTGTTGAGAATGGACAAAAATGGAAACTTGAAACCCTCAAGAGTATTAGAACTGAAGAAACTCTCAACAAAGATAGACAACAAAGATTTTGCAGAGGGATTAGAAATAATAGAACAGAGCTACAAACCTAAGGCTTCTGCTACCTTTGTATCTGCTTGGGAGACGGATAAAGACAGAGTGAAACACTACTTGCCCCTGTCAATGACTTCTTGCGAATAGCGTCTGCCTTTCATTCTCTTTATAGAGAACGAAACAAGAGAAGCGTTCTTTTCCACGCGGAAAAGAACCAAAAGAGCGGGAGAGTTGATTTAGGGGATAGGGAGATTAGATTATAAAAAACAACAAATAAACAATGGACGATGGACAAGAGACAAGAAGAGACAACAACGTACATAATCACCTCAGAGAGCTTTGCAGGGCAAGTGGTGGCGAACTATGATAGTCAGGGGCTATTGGTGAGCTACGACCTTGCCCCTGCTACTCTGAGCGTGGCACAACACCGCTGGCTTGTGGCATATCTGCCCAAGACAACAGACGGATTGAAAAGGTGGATACAAGAGAAAAGAAACCTGTGCATAAAAGAGGCGAAGGTGGATTTTGAGGCTTTCTGGCAAAAATACGACGACAAAATAAGCAGCAGCAAGAAACGCACCCGTCAGAAATGGGACAAGATGAGCACAGAGGAGAGAGCAAAAGCCTTTGGGTACATAACAAAGTACTTTGCCATGATACCTTACGGCACCAGGAAGAAGTACGCCGAGACTTATCTGAACGCGGAGCTATGGAACAACTGAAAGTAGAGAAGAAAAATAGAGAATAGGAATAAAACAAAGAGATGAAAAACATAAAAGTAAGATTAGAGAAAAGAGATATGCAACTGTTAGTAGGACTAATGGCTGACATGAAAGAATCTGCTGAGAATACTAAGCAACAGAGCTATATAGATGAGATTGTAGAAAAATGTTTTATAGATTTATTGCAGCAAGAGATTGAAAATATAGATGAGAGGCTCGCCAATAACAAGGCAAAAACAAGCACGGCAAAAATTGGGCTATCTGTGGATAAAATGTTTTTTTGCTTGCTCATATGTCTCGGAAGTAGATTTTGCAACGAATATTATGATGAGGCGAACAGAATAATGATTGGAGAGGTGATGAGCAAGATAATAGCTGCATACAAATAAAAAAAGACTCCAAAAACCTTACAGTCGTTGAAGCCTTGCACCAAATAGTAAGTGCAAAGATAACAAAAAAATGTAAGGTATGGCATATACAAAGAAGTATTTTTTTATAAGAGTAAAAGAGATAAACGAATTATACGAGAATTTATCTTCACAAGGACTAAGCAATGAGTATATATATAACAAATATGTACGAGATACTTTTCATATATCAAGAAGTACTTTTTACCAATACCTCTGTATAGACTATCAGAAATATTTGGAAGAAGAATAATCACAATTAACAGTGTTTTTTAAGAGCGAGGCGACAAACTTCGCTTTTTTTTATGCATTGTTTTTTATAGGAATAACCTTAACATTGTTGTGCTTACTGTAAGCAACAAAGTCTGTTACGTGTGTGCAATAAATTTCAACGTTGTCTTGTAACTCATCAAAATTGTGGTCTGTCTCGCTACGTAAGAGTTGTAAGGCACTGATATTATCACTACATAAGCCTGTAAGGCTTTGGTTTATCTTATCTGCAATGTCTAAGTTATTTATTGCTTCTTGCCAATCACCCACACGGCTGGGCGTGATGACATGCAGTCTTATCTCAATATCTGCCTCTTTTACGCCTTTAAGTTGGTGTGTCCAATTTATAGTGGTAAACTCCAAAAACACGGAAGGTGTAGAAAATGGTTGTTCTTCCATAGCATACATAATCTGTTCGTTCCAATAATTCACATCTTTAATTAGAGTTGTGTTATTTTCCGTCAAAGAAAGCAAAGCCTCCTTGATGAGTAAATATAATTTCTTTCTCATATCTTCTTAGGTTTTAATATATCCTTCACTTGTGTATCAAGCTCTTTTAAAGAGCGACTAAACACTATTTCAATTCTCTTCTTTACCTCTGGGCTGAAGCCTATGAATTGCCTCTTTGGAATATGTATTTTACTACCGATTTTCATCAAAGCCATAGCTTTATAGAAGCCAGCCAAACCAGACAGTTTATCATTAGTCTTGCTATGCGTTGAGTCTTTGCTGTATCTTATCTTTCCTACCACTGAGTAATATTTCTTCCAAAAATGAGCTTTTAGCCCCTTAGTTACTGTTATCTCTCCACCTTCATTATGTATTAAAGCGTATATTTCGCTGCTTGACCATACGATGCTGTCATTAACTACTTTTGCTCTGATGCTACGGCGTAACTTACCGCTGACTAATAACAGAGAGCCTTTGCCATCACTCTTACGCTCTTGCCACTTCTCTTTGAAGAAAGCCTTGCGTGAGAAATTAAGGTCAAATTCATCGGATAGGTCAACTCTTATATCGTTTAGAAGTCTTTGAATAAAAATATTTTTGTTCATTTTGCTTGTGTATTAAATTCTTTTTGTATCTTTGCAATTGGAAGATGATACGTCATCTACCCAGCCTTAGGAGTGAGTATTAGTATATATATTTACTCCTATTGTATTTTAAAGCCTTTGTTCAATATTTCTTCTCTTGTATATCTTATATCTGTATTCCCTATAATAAGGTGTAATGTTTTTGCATTATCAGTTCTGCATATTCTACTCTTGATAGCATCTGTCAGGATTCTTTTATCTATTTTATCACTAATTTTTAAGACAATATTATCGGCTTGATGATAGCCACTTCTTAATAATGTATCAATAGAAGTTTTGGAGTTAGCTTGAGATACTTTATACTCTTGAAAAATACCCAATGTCTTATTGAAACTGTCGGGTGTTTTTTTGTCTCTGAGAACACCTAATAATCTGATTGAATAATTGTACTTATTAGCTAAATAAGTGGCAATATCAATATTTTCTTGCCTTTCTTGTTTCTGCTGTTTGTTACTTATAAGTACTTCACCTTTATCTGTTGGAATAGCATCAAATTGTTCGGGTTTTAGCTGGTCTATTATTTTGATTATTAACCCCTTTTCTGGACTTTTGTAGTAAGGATGCTTATCAGGGAATATCCTCATAGTCTTTCCACTGTTGAAGCGAAAAATTTTTTGCTTAGGTTTAGCTGTGGCGGTATTGCCTTTGGCTATTGCTTCCTTGCTATCGCTGAGAGGGTATTTATCTTTGAGAACTTGAACTGTTGTGCAACGGCAGTTCCAATCTAAAGGAGGCAGATAGGAGTCCCAAAAACTATCATTCACTGGTAGTGTTGTACCGTCTAATGCCTGATGTTCCTCTCTCACCTTGTCATCACCTGCTGTGCGATACTGTAAATCATAGCGGTCTGCGTCCTCTTGAAAGTCGTGCCACTTGACAGCCATTTGAGTAGATTGCACTGCAAAGTTATATTCTGCTTGCAGGTAGTTTCCATTGTATGTGTTATCTATTCGTAATACATCTTCATGGAATTTCTCAAAGGATTTGAAACCTCCGTCCTCGCCTTTCAGCAGAGAGGATACCTCATTGAGTTCTTGGTAAGTCTTGAAGCCTGAGAAGAGGAAGATGTTTTGTTCTAAGGCTAAGGAAAACTCCACAGGTACCTTGTGATTTATCCCTTTGTTAAGTGCTGTTTGTAAGATTGTATTTGTTTGGTTGAGCAAGTCTTGAACTCTTTTATCCTTGAGCATATCAGCAGAGAAGACCTTGGAGTCATATATGTATTGTACTACTGTGTCAAACAAAGAGTGGTCAACAGGAAGATTGTCTTCTACGACTAATTTTATACTACTTTCTTTATATAAAGAGGCAAGTGCTTTGTGTAGCCCCGCAAAATGTTCGGGGCTTAGGCGAAAAAATCTTCTTGTTGTTTCTTACCTATTATTGGTATGTTATATTTATCAATGAAATACTCTGGTTTAATTTCAAATCCTGCATTGATAAGCATCTGTTCAATATTCTGCATTTCTTGTGGGGTATAATCTACGGCATCGTCCCAATCAAAACGATAGTTCTCCACAGCAAAACCGTGCTTAATCATAAGAGGAATAAGTTTGTCGTTAATGACATCTCGCAAAAAGTCAGCATCTTTCTCTACAACATTTTCAAATATCTCTAAATGCACCTGACTCTGAGAGAGTGAAGAGCCTGAATCAATGGTCATTGTTTGATTTAATATGCCTTTGCTCATTTCTGAATTGGCTCTGTCAATACGTTTATCATAGACATTGAAGGCATCACCACGTGTAGTTTCTAAAAACTCCACTTCTGTACCTTCTGGGAAGACGCCCCAAGACATAGCTCCCATTTTTACCAACATATCCTCTATCTTGTCTTGCTGTGCTTGGTCGCGAGATGTTGTCTTAGCTATTCTTACAGGAGCACCAAATATTTCCCCAAATCCGTCCCAAAAAGAAAGCATATGCCGCTTGCTTATTGCTTGTGGAGCACATTTGAGCAATAGCCCCAAATCGTATAGGTTCCCTGCTTCAATACACCACATAGCAAGGTCTGTATCACGATATTTTATACCTTGTGAAGGGTTGTCATTCACATCTTTAATAATAACACCATATTCAGGTACCACATGCTTACGTGGCACTAATGTTGCAGAGGCGAATTTATCCCCTATCTTGTCTCCTAACTCAATCAATGAGTGTCCCCAATAACGAGAGTCTAAGACTAAATTCATAAAGTCTTTGAACCACTCTTTTTCAAAGAGCTCAGAGATATTACGGTCTTCTTTTCCATCTTTACCTACAAGACGAAAAGCCTTTTTTAGTACCATATTCTTCCTTTGCTCCACAGCACCACTAAGATGCAGGTCTATCATTGTGTCTGTATAAATATCGTAAAGCTCACACCTATTAGGGTGGCAAATGTCTATAGCTCTTTGCCAAGCCCTTCGCCAAGAAGAAATATCTTTCTTGGTTAAATAATCTGTTCTCATTGCTAAGGAGAGCATTGTTTGTTTAACTGTATCTCTGCTAATCACATTCTTTGAAAGAAAAGCATCACTTTGCTTTCGTGTAAAGATTTTTTTAATATCCATAATCTAATATTCATAAATGTTCTTATCCCAAGAGCCATTCCTTATAGGTAAGATGTCTTCACCTTTGTTATCTTTAAGGCAAGGCAAATCAGGTGAAGCCTTAGCGGCTTGCACACTCTCTAACCATTCAATGGCTCTTTTGTATCTTATTTCTCTTATTTCAAATCCTATACGCTTTGGTAGCCAAGCGACGAGGTGATATAAGGCTACATCGCAACATATCATTACGAGTTGACTATTGCGGTTTTCTCCACTTTGAGAGAATGCCTCTGTAACATTATAGCGACTGCGAAGATAAGAGCTAACCTCTTCTATTGCATAAAGCTCTGCACGAGTAAGGTTATTCTCATCAGCTTGGTCAATTACTGAAAGCGTATTGCTATCGCACACGGAATTAAAATCTTCTTTAATTAAAAACTTCATATTGTGGTGTATAAGGCAATTCGTTCAAGGTCAGCAATGCCTACACCTTTGCGGAATTTGCGAGTTGATACTAAAAATTTTAAGTCTTGCTTTGTAAAGACTTTTACTTGTGAACCAACAGCGATAACAAAGTATCTCTTATTTGTTAGAGAATGAAACTCGTTGGCTTGATTGATTGCTTGCTTTACCTTATGTTGATAAATAGCGTTTTTAATAATTCGTATTACCATATTGTATTAGATTTTATGCGACCTATTCGTGCAGGGAACTCTCCTAAACGAGTATTCTTTTGTAAGATATAAATAGCTCCTTCATCAGCATCAGGGGCATCATCATGAGAATGCATACCTTTCTCAAAGGAAAGTGTTTGCTCCATGCCAGTCAGTGTGTCTCTGTCTTTCATCATATTTTCATTATAATATACAAAGCCCCTCTCCCACAGAGGAGAGATAGCTTCTATTCGTTGAAACTTGTCTGGTTTCTTACGTTTGTCGCCATGTATAGGTAATTGATAGCCTCTTAGGTTGCCCTCTGTCGTAAATTCGTCAAGAATAGTATCTTGCAAGAAATTAGCTTCTATATAATATTGACATATTGCATTAGCCTGTGTCATCTTCTCGTGCATGTCGTAGAACCAACGTATCATTTCGCTTAGGGAACATTGACGTACGAAGGCAAATAGTTGATGAAGCTCTGTGCCAACCTTCCCCCATACTTTAATAGCTTTATAATCGTTCTTTGAAGACCCTTTAAACGATGGGTCGCAATAAGCAACTATCTGGTCATATCTGTGCAAGGCAAGGGGCTTCTTCCACTGTATCCAATCGCTTCTAAAGACAGCACCTTCTGTTATAGGATTATTCATCATCTCTTTTTGAAAAGACCTATAGCCCATGAATGCCTCAATAGCTTGCACCTCTTCCTTTGTCCATTTCTCTGCCCAAGAGATATTGCCAATATTGTCATAGACATTGACCTTAGAGAAAAAAATGCCCGCAGTTTGAGATAAATTGTAAAGCACACTATTGCGAGATATAAGATTGCCAACCATTATAAACCTGCCACGACCGCCGTCTAATGCACCAAAAAGGGCTTCTTTCACCCAATCAGTCATCTTACGTATGCGGTTATCATTGAGACATAGTTCATCATCATCTAAGTCATCAATCACTATGTAGTCGGGACGATTATTGCGGTAACGTAAGCCACGAGGACTTTGCCCCCTTCCACGAGCGAAGAAAGCACAACCATCTTTTGTTACAAATTCTCCGTCTGTCCAATATCCAATGGAATATTGCTCACCATAGTCAGCTATATATCTTTGATTGTATTGCAGCTCTGCTTGTATATCAGCCAGCAGTGTGTTGGCATTTTCTTGACTTTTGCCAACGAGAACCATAACATTAAGTTCTCTATGTTTTTGAGCCTTTAACCACATTGGAATAAATATGTCCATGTGTGTGCTTTTGGCGTGTCCGCGTGCCCATTCAAATACAGCTTTAATGTTAGGAGATGAAATAATCTTCTTGGCTGCCTTAATATGGAATGGTGCAGAAGAAATCTTTATGCCAGTCTTATTATTGGTACAATAATGTGGAAAGTAATAATCTACAAAGTCGGAGTAATTTTTCAAAAGATGATTTATTCGCTTCTGTTTATTTTCTGGGGTCTCTATACGATGCAATACAGTTTGAGACTGTACAACATTGCACCATTCTTTCCACTCTGTATAATTTTTAGGATGCATCTTTCTTTATTTATCTTTTGCACCTATAACCTCTGAAATATATAGGTCTTGATATTTATTGATAGCCTTCAGTAACTCTGGTGTGAGTTCCGTGTCAAAAGAAGCACGGTATTGTAACCATTTCCCAAATGCCATAAACACCTCAATAGCATCTACAACACTGGCTTTCTTGTCCAACTTCTCTATTGTTGCAGATAGTTTGCTGAGTTTGTCTCCTAAGCCTGCAATCAATGTGGGGTCATCACTTTCGTTGACACTTTCTATCAGCTTGTCTATAGTAAAAAGCAGTTTATTTACAAGTTCTGTACGAGTAATACTACTTGCTGCTCTTTTTTCATTCCACTTACCGTCGTTAACCCACTTATTCATAGTCTGTTTAGAGACATTTATTATTTCAGATATTTCTTTTTGGGTTTTACCTTGCAAGAAATACAGCCTTGCAAGTTCTTTTGTCTTTTCGTCAATCTTCGCCATTTCTTTCTATTTTGGGGCAAAAATACGCTCTGTTTGTCTATTGATATAATTTTAGTCCAAGGGTTGGACTAAATAGTCCAACCCTTGGACTGTTTCTTTGTTGAGCTTTATAGTGTGAGTACCTTTGCCGAAAATTAGTGATAGAAATGGCGAAAGAAGTAGTAATTAGCAATTCATCTCTTAATTCTTATGGATTTAGAGTTATGACAGAGGGTATTGATACAACACAATATCAACGTAACCCTATACTCCTCTGGATGCATCATAGGGCAGATAGAGGGATTAAAGAAGAAGTATTACCTATTGGAAGAATAGACAACCTTAGAGTTGATGGTGATAGTTTGATAGGAACTCCTGTATTTGATGAGAGTGATGATTTTGCTCAGAGGATAAAAGCAAAGTGGGAAAATGGTACTCTAAAGATGGTAAGTATGGGAATAGACCTCATAGAGCAAAGCGATAGTCCAGAGGTTTTAGTTCAAGGACAGATAAGAAGTACTGTTACTCGCTCCAAACTTACAGAAGTGTCAATAGTAGATATTGGAGCTAATGATGATGCATTGGTGCTTTATGATGAAAATCATAATAAATTAAAGTTGGTATATGGAGAAGATTGCCAAGTACCACGCATAAAATTAAATAAGGATAATAATCAAAAGGAAAGTAAGATGAAAGAAATCGCACTAAAACTCGGACTGAGCGAGACAGCCTCAGAAGCCGAAGTTTTGACAAAAGTAAGTGAACTTCAGATGAAAGCCGATAAGGTTCAGAGTTTGGAGTTTAAAATTGAACAGCAAGAAAGCAATGCCATAGAGGCAGAGATTAAAAATGCTATCAATCTTCACAAGGTAACAGAAGATAAGAAAGAGCATTTTATAGCTCTGGGCAAGAAAATCGGAGCTGTAGAGTTGAAGGCACTATTTGAAGATATGACACAGATGAGTAAGCCTTCAGAAGTAATAGGTAAAAGCGGGGAAAAGAGAGTGGAAAAACTGAGTGATATGACTCAGGAGCAAATGATTGCTCTCAAAGAGAAAGATAAAGCAGAGTATGGACGTCTGTACAAAGCGGAATATGGTGTTGAATTAGAAATGGAATAAAAACGAGTAAAACGATGAAAACAGTATTTAAAATTATTATGGCAGTTGCAATAAACTGCATTATTGGAGGCTTTATTGCCTCTATCATTGGAGTGTCTCCTTATTTGGGGGCTTTGGGAGTAAATGCAATAGCTTTATTACCTTTGCAACGTTGTGCTAAAGGGGCATTGAGAAGTGGTCTATATCCTGAGATATGGACAGGTGAACTTATAAAAGCTCTTCGCACCTCTATGGAAAGTGTTGGGTGGCTTGATAAGATAAAATCATACGACCAATATTCTAAAAATAACGTCATTAACTTTGTTGACATAGGTGGTGACCCCACAGTGCTCATCAATAATACCACCTATCCATTAGATATAGAGACTTTGGTTGATGCCAATAAGGCAATACAGTTAGATAAGTATCAAACAAAGCCAACAAGGATAACTGATGATGAACTTCATGGGCTTGGTTATGACAAGATAGGTAGTGTGGTTGAAAGACACAGTGATGTCATTGCTGAAACAAAATATAGAAAAGCCTTGCATTCTTTGGCTCCTTCAGAGAATACAGATGCAACACCTGTTGTGCTGACAAGTGGCTTGGCTTCAGCTGATGGTACTCGTAAGAAGATGAAAGCAATAGATGTTTTGAAATTAAAAGAAAAGTTTGACACATTAAAGGTGCCATTGGTTGGTAGAGTATTAGTTTTATCTCCTGAGCATGTGTCTGACTTGTTGGAAGAAGATAGAGTTTTTTCTCAGCAATACAACAACTATACAACAGGAAAAATCGCAAACATGTATGGGTTTGAAGTATATGAGTATGTAGATACTCCATCCTACACCGTCTCAACATTGAAGAAGTTAGCTTATGGGTCTGTTGCTACGAGCACAGAAAGAAATGCATCAATAGCATTTTACGCACCAAGAATGATGAGAGCAACGGGAGAGACAAAGACTTATCTGCAAGATGCTTCTTCAATGCCAACCACACAAGAGAATATTGTCTCTTATAGACATTATTTCATTGCCTTACCTTTGAGGAATGAGGCTATTGGTGCAATAGTAAGTAACATAAATTCATAAAAGACATGGATACAAAAAATAAAGTAGCATTGGATACTACCAATGCCAAAGTAGAGGAAGAAATATCAAAGGATATTGACCAAAAAGCAGAAGAAATCTTTGCTACATATAAGAGTAGTGAGATATTGTATAAAACTTCTGACGGACTGTATTTCTTAGAGAAATGTAATGCTATGAACCACAGTGCAAGTTTAGAAAGTAAAGATATAAAAGAAATAACACGTCAATAATATGTTATCAAGTGTAAAGATAAATTTCAGTAATGGTGCATTGGGCTCAGTGAGCCCAAGTGCCGACTGTGTAACAGGAATGGTTGCTACAGGTGTGGCTGTGGCAGGGAGTGGAAAATTAGCACTTGCCTCACCTTATATCATACATAAATTATCAGAATTAGAAGACTTAGGTGTAAGTTCATTGGACACAGATGCAAATGCCTCACTTCATAAGGCAGTGAAAGACTTTTATGAGCAGGCAGAAGACGGAGCAGAGTTATGGCTTATGGTCTTTCCTTCCACAGCAAAATTAAGTGATTTAGTTGATAAGGAGCAAGATATGGCGAAGAAACTCATTCTTTCAGCAAATGGTCGTATAAGACTTTTGCATGTTGTATTCACGCCATCAGCTGGATACACTTCAACAATCACAGATGGTTTAGATGCGGATGTCAAAGTAGCGATGAAGAATGCTCAATCATTAGGTGAATGGGCTACTAATACTCTTTATGCACCGATAATTACTATGATAGAAGCTCGTGAGTATGACAATGCAAATATAGCAGCACTTGCCGATTTAACACTGATGTCTTATAATCGTGTTGGCGTATTGATAGGAGACACTATTTCCCAAAGTAAAGGGGCTGCAATAGGAATATTGGCAGGAAAGTTGGCTTCTATACCTGTGCAAAGACATATAGGTCGTGTGAAAGATGGAGCACTGAGTGCCACAGAAGTATTTATAGGGGACAAAGACCCTTATTTTGCAGATATTGAAACGCTGAATAATAAAGGATACATAACATTTAGAACTTTCACTGGCAAGGTTGGATATTATTTCACCGATGACTGTTTAGCAACAAAAGTTGCAGATGATTATAGAAGCATTGCACGTAGAAGAACTATAGATAAGGCTTATAGAATTGCATATAGAATAATGCTTAATCATATCAATGATGAAATACCAGTGAAGAATGACGGAACCCTTGTGCCTGCTATGTGTAAGAGTTGGCAACAAGAGATAGTATCAGGCATATATAATGAGATGACTTCACAAGGAGAATTGGGAGTTGATACGTCAGACACTACGGATAAAGGTGTTAAATGCTTTATTAATTACGACCAAAACGTTTTGGCTACTTCACAGCTTGATATGGCTGTACAAGTGAAGCCTTACGGGTATTCAAAGTATATAAATGTTAATCTTGGGTTTATTGTAACAAATGAATAAAAGGAGGTAAAAAATGGTAAACGGACGTGAATATGAATTTGAAGATATGACTCTCATACTTGGTGGCAGAGATGTTACAGGTTTTAGAGGCATAAAGTATAAGAAATCTCAAGAAAAAGAGGCTTTATATGGAAAGGGCAATAAAGCTCTTTCCATTCAAAAAGGCAATGAAAAATGCGACGGTGAAATATCACTTACTCAGAGTGAATATGAGACCTTGAGAGCATTGGGTGGTGGTAGTGTTTTAAGTTTAAACCTTGATGCCATTGTCTCATACGGAGACCCAACAAAGGGAGATGCTATGATAAATGACAGCATACAAGGTCTACAGTTCACAGAAGAGAGTAAAGAAATCAAACAGGGGGACAAATTTATGGAGATAACTCTGCCTTTTGTCTGCCTATCAATAGAAGTAACAAAGTAAGACAATGGAAGTAACAAAAGAACAAATCAATGCTTGGAAAAAAGAGCATGGAGACATCTTCAAGATAACAGTTGAAGATAAGGTGGCTTATTTTAAGAAGCCTTCAAGAAAGACCTTAGGCTTTGCCTCAATGGCAGGACAAAGCAACCCTTTGAAGTTTAATGAAGTCATAATGCGAGATTGCTTCTTAGGTGGAGATGACGAAATAAAGACTGATGATACATTGTTCTTATCAGCCTCTGCTAAGTTGGGTGAAATCATAGAGACAAAGGAGGCTGAGCTGGAAAAATTATAGAGGCTTCTGGAGCGGGTGTCGGGAAAGGTGTAAGAGCTTGTAATGCATTGTTAAGATATTACATGCACTGTCCCGACCCAGACAGTCTCTCCGATGAACAATGGGCTATGATGTATAGAGACCTGCAATGGATAAGAGAGCAAGAAGCAAAAGGTTCAAGGGGCTAATTAAACAAATATAAAGAGACATATTAGAGATACCCAGACAACACTTAAAACTATTCCATATTTTGTGTATTTAGGATGTGTCTTGCGTGTCATACAAGTCATAAATATAGGCAACACAGGCAATATTGCTATACAAATCATAACAATAAATATATAAGGGAATATAAATCCAAAAAATTTAGCAAGCAAACCCATAAGTGCGGTTGCTATATAGAATAAGAAAATTATTGTAATTATCGTCCACATACCAATTGCAAAAGTAGCAAAAAAAATAACAATAAACGGAAAATGGCAGAAAATACATTGACATACGTTCTTAATTTGAGGGAAAATATATCTTCCAAATTAAAAGCGATAGGCATAAACAATAATGAGCAACTCAACACATGGTCAAAGATAGAGAAAAGTGTTCGTAGTGCTGATATGACTATGAAGAATTGTGGAGTGTCTATTGGTAGTATTTCAAAAAGAATAGAAGCCTTAAAAGCACAGAAAGAGTGGATACCAGCAAGCAATAAAGAAGCTATACGAGCAAGTAATCACGAGATACAGAGACTTGAAAAGGAAATCACGAAACTCAATAATTTAGATGGAGGAAAATTAAAAAAGTGGATGAGGGATATAACAAGTTCTATACCGGCTTTTGTTAATCCGATGACTGCTGCTATTTATGGAATAGGAAAAAGTATAAAGATAGGAATGGGAGAAGAAATGCAGAAGACAAATCTTAAAACATTATTTAAGAATGATGCACAAGCTACGGATGAATATTATAATAAGATTACTCAATATGCTATAAGAACACCGTATGAAAAAGCAGACTTGATAGATGGGCAGAAGACAATGATGAGCTTTGGAATAAGTGCAGAGAAGTCATTTGGAGCATTAAAACAGATAGGTGACATATCAATGGGTGATAGACAAAAGATGGAGAGCCTTACATTGGCTTTCTCACAAGCAACAAGTGCTGGCAAATTGCAAGGACAAGACTTATTGCAGATGATTAATGCAGGTTTTAATCCTTTACAAGTTATCAGTGAGCGAACAGGTGAAAGTATGGCATCGCTAAAACAGAAAATGAGTGAAGGTAAAATATCAACGGAGATGTTAAGCCAAGCTTTTCAATGGGCAACAGATAAACAAGGGCTATTTTATCAAGGAGCAGAGAAAGCAAGTGAAACATTAAGTGGTAAATGGTCTAACTTTATGGATTCTTTACAAGAAATTGTATCTAAATTTTATGACAATATATTATCTCCTATTCTAAAACCGACATTAGATTTTATCAATAATGTAGTAAATAAGTTGTCTTGGCTTTTTAGAGAAATCAGAAAAGGCAATCCACTAATAATTGCTATTACAGCAACAGTTGCAGGACTTGCTGGTGTAATATTAGTATGTACAAGTATTGTTAGAATACAAACAATAGCAATTAGTATTTGGGGCAGTGTTTTAAAAGTATTCTCTCTTGTGGTTAAGGGGCTTACTATCGTTTGGAAATTTCTCAATATGACATTGTGGGGCTGTCCAGTATGGTTGATAATTGCAGGAATAATAGCTTTGATTGGAGTGATAGTATTTTTGGCAGTAAAGATAAAAGGTTGGGGAACACTGTGGCATGGAGTTGTAAATGGAATGAAATACGTTCTTATGTCTTTTGTAGATGTTGCTAAGTTAAAATTTAGTATTATGATTAACAGTTTTTTAATAGGAATAAATGCTATAAAATTTGCTTGGTATAAGTTTAAGGAAGCTGTTGGCTTAGGAGATAGCTCAGCCAATAGGGCAGCTATCAATAAGATAAATGCAGATACACAAGCAAGAAAGCAAGCAATACTTTCAGCTGGCAGAAAGGTTGGTGATGATGCTAAGAAAGCGAAAGACTCCTTTAGCTCTATCAATTTACAATTGGACAATAGTAAGAAGTTAAGCAATGTAACAAAGGGCTTAAAAGATAAATTAGGTTTAGGTACTAATAGAATGTTGCAGACAAGCATAGATAATGGCGGTAATAATGTAGGCAATGGAGCAGGCGGTAATGTGGGAGCAGGCGGACAAGAAGCTATAACACAAGGTGGACAGAGAAGCACAAATATAAAGATAGATTTCAAAAATCTGATTGGTACTATGTCATTTAACGGAGGCTTTGTGGAGAATAGAGCAGATGTGGAGAATCAAGTAGCTGAGGCTTTATTCAGAGTGTTAAATATAGCACAGAGTTCTGTAAGTTAGGAGGCGAAGATATGTATATAGATTTTGCAACAGGATATAAGTTTCCACCTTATTGGCTCAATCACCCAGAGGTTGTTAAGAAAATAGACACTCCCACACAAATGTCTGAAGGGTTGATGAACGTCAATTGCTCTTGTCCCCTAAGTGTTAAACTTAGTTCTGAGAAAGACTATTGGCTCTTGCCGATAGAACCTGTTGTAAATATATCAGGCAAGAATATTATAGTTAAACGCAATGTTTTGAAGGCAGGAGTAGCCGACATGATAAGACGAGGAAGTGTCAAAGAACTATGGACGCAAGACGATTATCAGATAAATATAGCAGGATTAATCATTGGAGATAAAGATAATGAATTGCCTTCAGAGGCTTTGCAGAGGCTTAGAAATATGTGTGAAGCTCGGAGGGTGTGGGATGTCGTCAGTCCTTTATTCACAATATTCAATATAAAGCAGATAGCCATTGAAGATTATGAGTTTCCTTTCACTAAGGGAATGGTAAATCAAATGTTTACAATAAAAGCTGTAAGTGATGACTATAATACTGATAACTTAATTATAGAGGGAGATTAGCTTATGATGTCAATGGAGTATAAAATAAAGATAGGTAAATATAGGCTTGGTTGTGTTGATAGTGTGCGAATACGCAAGAGTGTAGAGAGTCTTTCAGACACTGCTGAGATAGTATTGCCTGCAACATATATCAATAAGAGTATAGACATAGAGAGCAAGTTAAAGGAAGGTGATATTGTAACTATAGAGTTGGGCTATGATGACCATCTTCAAACAGAGTTTAATGGATATTTAAATACCATTACAACAGATGATAGTTCTGTAAAGTTAGAGTGCGAAGATGACATATATCTTTTTCGTAAAGAAGTACGAAATAAGGAAATGAAGAATGTCTCATTGCTTTCGTTGCTGCAATATGTGATTAGTGAAATAGATAAAAGCTATATTCTTGCTTGCGATTACGATTTTAAATATGATAAATTTGTCATCAAAGATGTGAATGCTTGGGATATATTGAAAAAAGTGCAAGATGAGACAAAGGCAAATATATACTTTAAGGATAAAACGTTGCATGTACATCCTCAATACAAAGAGATAGCTAATACAGCAGTAGTAACATTTGATTTTGCCCGCAATGTAGAAAAGTCTTCTCTAAAATATAAGAAAGCAGACCAAAGGAAGTATTTCGTGGAGGTAGAGAGTGTTGGTAGAGATGGAAAACGCATAGTTGTAACAGTGGGTAAGCAAGGTGGAGAAAGAAGGTCTATAAAGGTTTATGGTATAACAGATAAGGCATCTCTCACAAAGAGAGGTGAGCAAGAGTTACAGCAGATAGTTTACACTGGTTTTGAGGGTAATTTTACGGGGTGGCTTGTGCCATATTGCCAGCCCACATATAAGATACTTCTTAGAGATAGCGAATATCCTTATAAGAATGGTGTGTATTATGTAGTATCAACAGAAGTAAATTTCTCCTCACAAGGTGGAGAAAGAATTATAAGCATAGGCAAGAAGATAAATGAATAATTACAGCAGAATAGCACAGAAAATAAAGGAGATAGCTTGCGTAGAGTCACAAGGATTACTTAGTGGACAGGTCAAGAGTGTCAATGGTCAAGAATGTGATGTGTTGATAGGTGATTTGCTTTTAAGTGAAGTGAAAATATGTGCTATTGCTGATAAAGATGATATGAATTTGCAGATAGTTCCACAAATAGGCTCACAAGTATTAATTGCAGATATGAGTAAAGGAGAGTACAGAGACTTAGTTGTGGTTAAATGTAGCAAGATAGACAAAATAGTTATCAATGGTGGTGATTTAGGTGGATTAGTGAAGATACAGGAATTAACGAACAAATTAAATGAGTTAGTTACATGGTGCAAGAATCACACACATAGCAATGCTACTTTTAGTGGCACTATTGCAGGTGGTGCAGCAACAGGGAAATTAACAGTTCCATCACCATTAGATGTGCCTAATACATTAAATAGAGATGATTACGAAGACAAAAAGATATTACACTAATGAGTAAAGACATAGGTATACAAATAAGTTCAGAGGCTGCTAATTATGAGTGTGCCTTCTCTTTAGTTAAAAATAGCGAAGGATTGATAGAACAAGGTCTGATAATTGGCAATATAGTGCCACAAAATCAAGCCTTAATACTCATAATGGAAAAAGGCGAGTTGAAAGAGTATCCTAAATTTGGTGTAGGTATCAATGGTATAATTAACGATAATGAATTAGAGTATTGGAAGAAAGAGATTGTTTCAATGATGGAACAAGATGGAATGTCTTTAGCATCGTTGGAGCTAACAACAGAGGGATTAAAAATAGAAGGAGGTTATAGGAAATGACAGAATATTTATGGCAAATAATCATTTGTATTGTTACAGCGGTTGCAGGGTGGTTCTCTGCAAAAGTGATGACAAAAAGAGAGAAGCGACAAAGCGATTTGGAACTTGTGAGCAAGTCTACAACAGACTTGTTGCAAGGGATACAAGAATTAACTAAGCAAAATAAAGATTTGGTTGAAGCTCTCGCAAGCGAACAAAGCAAGAACTTAGATTTGATAAAAGAGAATAAGTCATTGTTGCAAGAGAAAATTGACTTGAATGCAAAGATTGAGGGCTTAGAAAAGAAGGTAGCAAGTCTTACGGCAGTGATTAAGAAATTGGCGAAAAATGAGAAGATTGATATTGTGGATTAGTTTGGTGGTTTTAGCCTTAGGTTGCAAGACAACGCAGAAGGCAATAGAAAACAGAAGTGCTGCCAACTATAGAAATATAGCTTTGCAGAGGGATAGCATCTACATATATAATGTAGATAGTATCATTGTCAGTAGTAACAATGACACCGTATTTGTGAACAATGTAAAGTATAGATATTTAACAGAGTATTCTAAAGATAAGGACACAGTGATAAGTAGAGATACTATATATCAAAGTAGAGTGGAGAGTGTTCAAAAGAAGAAAACTTTTTGGGATAAATTTGCCAATATTAGTGGGTTGGTAATGGTAACAGTAGTAATTGGAGGTATAGTAATAATTGTATGGAAACTATTGAAGAGATAAAGAAGCAGTTGTCTTCAGAATATATCACTCAACAAAAAGTGATAGATAAATATGGTCTTGACATATCAAAGACTTTTGAGGAACAATTCTCAAAAGTAAGTATTGAAAGCATAATCTTTTACATAGTGGCTTACGTGATATGGCTGAGAGAGAAGGCTCAGCAGAGTTGGCTGAAGGACGTGGAAGCTACAGGTCTGGCTACACGCTACGGCACAAAAGAGTGGTGGTGGAAAAAGGCATTGGAATGGCAGAAGGGAGACCAAAGCGTGGTGATAGATGACCAGAGCGTGGGATACCTAACACAAGACGAGACAAAACAAATAATAAAGTACGCTGCCATAAGTCAGGAAAACAACACTGTATATATAAAGGTGGCTAAAGAGGACGGCGGAACATTAGGGAAATTAGCCACAGGAGAGTTGGACGCCTTTAACGCATACCTGCAAAATGTGAAGCCAGCAGGGATAAACGTGGTTGCTCAGAGCTATGATGCTGATGTGTTGAGTGTGAGCGTGGAGCTATATGTCTCACCAGAGAGGATACCCTCTACGGTGATAGAGGAAGCAAAAACAAAGATTAAAGAGTACATAAACAACATAAAATTTGGGGGCGTGGTGAATTGTAACCGCATGATAGACGCCCTGCAAGAAGTGGAGGGCGTGAAGGACGTGGTGCTAAGGAGTGTGAAAATTGGCTCTGCACAGGTGCAAAGAGAGGGAAAAGGACAGAGCGGTTATTACACAATAGATGAGAGCCAGAAATACATAAAGGTAACTCCATACTACGAATAAAGAAAAGAGAAAATGATGAACTGGGAAAGACTGATAGACCTATTGCTGCCTTGCTCTTTGAGAGAGGCTTTGTTACTCAAAGCCCTTTTGTCAGCATTGACACATTACACACAGAATAGATACAACAGTGAAGAAGCATACAAAGACTTATGGATTGAGAGAATGAAATACGTCTCACAAGAGCAGTTGCTGCTCAAGGTGCTCAACGACAAATTGGACCCCACACAAAGACGCATAACATTTGCTGAGGAGACGGAAGAGGCTCTGATGGTGGTGGGTCAAGAGGACCAGGTGAAATGCTTCGGAGAAGAAGAAGAGATACGCATTGTGAGGGTGGAGGAAGAGATTCCAGAGCAACACTCATTAGAGGTGAGAGTCCCTGAGAGTGTGGCAGAGAGTGCAGTGAGAGAGATAATGGACAGATACGTGTTTTATGGAGTGAATTACACAGTGGTAGAGATTAGCTAAAAAGAAAGAGATATGAATACAAACAACAGAATTATTGGACAGCCAACAAGACAAGTGGTGCCTGCGGATTTTAGCTTTCTATCTGAGGCGGATAGTCAGATAGTGGAGCTGATATGGGCCTTGATGGTGGGCAGTGGATTAATAACAAATGCGGATATGGGAGACAAATACCCCATAATCATATCGGGCTTGGAGATGAGCGAGAGCGGCACAAGCGAAGGTATGGTGCTATACAAAAAAAGAATATACCATTTTGACGCCACAGAACAACACGGAATGGCATCTTCTGCAGCCAAGTACTGCTTTAAGAAAGAGCTGAGCGCGGTGGCACCCTCACCGGTGAGAGACAAAAACGGAGTGAAAAATGTATCAGTGCATTACCAAAGCGAATGCTGGATACCTGATTTGGCAACGGATGTGGATATTAACGAGTGGGATATATATTACTTGGTGAAAACGGGCAGCCCAACGGATAGGGTATTGAAGAGAATACAAAGGATTGTGGTAAGCGAATAAAGAGAGATGAGACTACTCAGAGCAAGGGCTCGGCAGAGCCTATTTGATGTGGCAGTGCAATACTGCGGAGAGATAACCTATGCGTGGGATATTGCTCGGGCTAACAACTTGGAATTGACCTATACATTCCTCTCACAGAGGGATATAATGGTGCCTGAGGTGAGCGGATATGTTACAACAGTTGTGCCTGTGAGCGGAATAATAGATGCTGCAACGCTCTGGATAATGAGCGGAGTGTGGAGAGATGAGGCTCTGTGGTGCGATGGGGCAAATTGGCAAGATTAAAAAGAAAGAAAAGATATGATTGAGGCTATAAGAAATGGAGAAAAAGGCTCAGAGGTAAGAGCAAAGATAAACGCTATGATAGCAGAGGTGAACGGGGAGTTCACCCCTTTGGTGTTGGATAAGACCACAAACACCTTTACCTTGGACTACTCGGTGGCAACAAACGGAGTGATAGATTTAGCTACGACAGTGCCAGAGAAAACATATCTGAGCATAAAGAATATAACAGCAGGAGCAGGCAGGATACTCGTCTTGCAGAGCGGAGGAAAGAGCTTGATTCCTGATAGTACATTTGTTCAAGAAGTGGTGTTGCCAGTGCAGAAGAACAAAGCGTGTATGTTGAGCTATGCTTGGATAGAAGGAAAGATATATATGTATAGCGACAACATAATATCTGATGTATATTATAAAGGACCAGATGTAATAGATACACTATCAATAGACAGTTTTGATGGCGTAAATTTAACGATGAAATGGGTAGAGCCTTCAGCTAATGCTCCTGACGGGTCAACAGATATTGCTGGCTATGATATAAGATATTCTAATACTCCAATACTTTCAACAAATAGCAGTGGGTGGCTTAATGCCAAAGTATTACCTAATGCACCAGAGGCAGCAGGAGCTAACAAAGAGATGAGCTATGCTGTTAAAAATATGCTTAAAGGAGTAACATATTACATATATGTGAAGACTTACAAGATATATAAAGGAGTATATTATCTAAGTGGATTAAGTAATGAATTAAGTGTAAAGACAAAGAACTACACAGATATTGACGGAGACCCTAAGAGTATGCCAATCAATGAAGAGGGCACTTTCTGTAAGCAGTATAAATTTGCCTCTGACCAAAGCGATGGCACAATGTCGTTGCCTAAATACTTATACGATAAGACATACGAACATATCTCGCTGACTAACGACACGCCTGACACCTCAAAGAAACCAACTACTTGGGTTACCTTTATGCACCCAAAACAATACGAACAGAGAGATGTGCCTTACTATATGGTATTTGAACTTCCTAAGAAGGTAAAGATGACAAGCATATTTGTTGCTACAAAAGAAGCCTTTGCAAATACTTCTACATTGAGTGTATATGTAGCCAAAGATGAATACAGCCCTTGGGAATATCTTACAGACGTTACTGTCAGCTATGGCTCCTATTGGGGACAAGTAGTAATTAAAAGCTATTTGAATACTAATGAGTACAAATTAGTTAAGTTAGCACAAGAGACTTATTATTATGGAGAAAATGAAAGTGTGGCAGAGGGTGAGAAATGCATTCAAGCAGCGAAAGCAACAGTGGATATTAAGAAACTGTACTTCTTTGGGATATTTGGAAACCCCATAGATGATGAGCCTTTGGAGATTAAAAACCCTCTGAGAGACTACTCAGAGCATCTGCCTTTAGGAGAGGTGATGCAGGTGAATGGGCACTTCTTTCAACAAGGACGTATATTCTCGCTATTGGGAGGAAGCACACCGCGGCTCTTTGGCTCGTTTGGCTACTTTGACCCTAACGGCTTTGATTACAACTACAAGAGATATGCAAGCATAGAGACCTATAAGTTTTTGACTAATTTAATCTCTTGGATACAAGATAACAACGGAGACAATAAGATAACAGGGTTATTAGATTTGCTCAAAAAGACTTATGCCCCTTACGGGTTGAAGCCTTTTCTGACGGCAAGTAGTAATCTTGACTGCGTGAGACAGAAAGAGCCTTACACCTACAACGGCAAAGAGACCTACAAGATATACACCTCAAGCAAATACATAGACCAGAACTACACCCAGATAGACGACTGCCCCAAACCAATAAAGGGCTTGGCAGGCTGGAAGCCTCTATTTGACTTGACCTTTGACCCACAGAACTACAAGCTCATGGCGATGTTCGCCTCTGCTATGGCGGCTCGTTATGGCTGCAACAGCAGTATTATTGACGGGAGTGTGCCGATAGATACTGCTATGGAAGGGGAGGACGTAGGATATGGTTTGGACCTGCTCTCGGGCTTGGAGTACGGAAACGAAGAGAACGCGGACTACGACAGCAAGGTAACAAACTACAACCTTGGAGGACTGACCTACTACTGCAACGGCTGGCTTAGGTATCAACAACCTGAAGAGATGGCTGCTTACTACTGTGCAATATATGACGCATTCAAACGACAGATAGAAATTAAAGGCTACGAGAGCTCAAGGCTCGGGAGCAAGAACATTGACGAGAAATTTTTAGTTATAGGTTCTGGAACAGCAGGAATAGAGAGTGCATACCTATACCACGCCCTATTAAGAGCAAGACAGCTAAGAGGAGATGACACGGTGCCTTTTGACTGCTTGAACGTGCATAGCTACTCCTCTACGGCAGGAGACTTTCAACAGACAAGCACAACGGGGACGTATGCCGTGCCTTTTGACACCTCTGAGAGCCAAGACTTCTACCTCTCTGAACTCTTGAGGATTAGAAACCGCTACGCACAGGATAAGCCCGTGTGGATTACAGAGTTTGGCTTCGGAGAATGTGAGGGCGTATTGGATACGGCAGACAAGGTGATAGGGGCTAACGGCTCCAAGTATCAATGCTCTTCAATGTGTGGCTACACACAAGAGGGATACACGATACCGGACAGGCACTCCAGCGAGGTGAAAGCAGCTTGGACGCTAAGAGCGATATTAGACTTCAACTTCAAGGGAGTGAACAAGATGTTCTATTATACTGCCTTCAACGAGGATAACTGGTTTGCGGGAGGGAAATACGGTCAATGCGCTTACGATATGTTTGACTGGGACGCTATAACAGATGACACTCCGGGAGTGAGATACAAAGCTATTCAGAGCATTAGAACAACGGAATCAAGAGGGGGATTTGCAGGTATGGGACTTTTAGGCGGAGCCTTGGCAAATGGTGGTTACCCAATAGCAAGAGGCACGTGGAGGTGGATGACATTTCGTAACAGACTAAAAGACTACATACAAGTGGGACAGAAGAAGATTGCAGAGTATCCAGACTTAGTGATAGCAGTATTTAAGCACAAGGACACAGAGGCAGGAGCTTTTGTGGTGTGGAAGAAATGTAGCGACAACTCTTGTTACACTAACGTGGAGATAGACCTTACAGGCATAACAACCCTCAAGCACATAAAACAATACATTCCTAAACTGCCTGACCCTCGCAAAGTGCCTTACGCTATAGATTTTGGTGTTACTTCTGACCGCCCGGGATTAGCTACAAGCACAAGGACTTATGAGGGAGATAAAGTAGTGGCGGTGGAATTTCCCTCTGAGAGTGAAAACCCTTATTTTCCAATAGTATCAACAATAGGCTCGGTGGTGAAATTCACTTCAGTTAAAGGTGTTACCTTTAACCAGGTGATGGGCGCTAACCAATACTATGACCCTGCTACAGAGGAGATAAAATACGGAGGAGATGGTTATCTGAGACAAGTGGAAGCCTTAGCAGACTACATTCAATTTCACCCAGAGGGCATAAAAGGAGCTAATGGTATTGAGGAAGCTATTACTTTTGAAGGAGAAAAGGTAAAAATAGAAGTAGTGAGTGGCTTTCCAGAGATATATATGAGCGACAAAGTATTAAGTACGGACTACACAAGTACAGTAAAAGATTTGACCGCAAAAACACAAAATACCACAGAGATAGCCCTTTACTTTAACAATGATAGTCCTTTAGATTATGCTTATGATGTGTATATGAGCACAAGTATTGAGGCAAACTACACCCTAAGGCAGACCTCATTAGCGAAGAGCGAGAACAAGATAATAGTATCAGGACTGACACCTAACACTACCTACTATTTTAAAGTGCAACCAAAGAGAGTAGATGGCGCCTTAGGTACCTTGACGGATTACACTGTGGCTACAACGCAAAGACAATACAACGCTATGGCTATGATGAGTGCTACAGATATAAGTACAGATACTTTAACTCTTAACTGGGTGAGCCCTCTGAGTAGTGAGACGGAGAGCCTCTTTGACCACTATGAGATAATGGCAACAAACTACTTAGGTGTGCAGAGCAGCATTAAAATAACGGATAAAAACAGTTTAAAGAGCGTTCAAACAGCTCTTGAGGCTGGCAAGAGCTACAACTACAAGATACGCTACTACATGTATGACGGAGTGAGCCCTTGGAGCAGTGTACTAACTGTGAAGACCAAAACACCAGCAGAGGTGGCTCCTGTGATAAAATCAGTGGCTTACCCTGCTACGACTACGGACAACCCTGTGTCAGCTACAGTAACTTATACGGGTGTGGCAACAGAGTACTCTTTGGATAACGGTGCAAGTTGGTTGAGTATGCCAAGCACTAACATCATATCTATTACTCTTGCTAACAGCGAGGGCACACAGACCTTTAACCTTAAACTGCGCAACAGCACAAGCCAAAGCTCTGCCTACGCTATAAGCATTGCCTATACTCCTCCTGCTTTTGACTTGGCAAGTATTGTGATTGATAATGGTGCTGATAATACTTCGGACTTTGAACTAAACGTGAAGATAAACGCCGTGGGAGCAGGCACTGTTGGATATTACAGGATAGCGGAAAGCCCAGAAGCATTAGCAACAAAAGCCTACAGCCCTTGGAGTAGCAACAGCGTGATACACACAACTCCTACAGTGGCAACAGGCTCTATGATTACTCTTTACTGCCAAGTGAAATCTACAGATAATGTGGAGAGTAGTGTTAAGAATGATAGTATTACTTACATAGAACCAGAGAAGACTACGGCTTATATCTTCGGAGCTACTTACTCTACAAGCACACAGTACGGTCAGAGGACAGACATTATTGAGGGTAAGATAGTAAGTCTCTGTACTGAAGGTAACACCTCTACGAGCAACGTAATACCTGCGGGCAACACAAGGAAGACTTTCTACGACACCAAGGGTAACGTGATGGGTACCTTGGAGTCTCTGCCTGATACACTGAGCTTCACGAACGATGACGGCTCAGCTATAACTAAGAAGGCAAGCACCCAGAAAGGCTCTTATATTGAAGACTCCTTCTATCCGGAGATATGTTACCAAGCCCTCATGGGAGGCTCACAGAGAACACTCACTAACCCTGCCTCTGTATATGGAGGCTACGAATTAGCAGGCTTAGCGTCTGGAGAGTACTCTCTCTATATCTGGGATATGAGCAGCAATAGCGTGGTGCAGAAAACAACGGGTAAATACAACGTCAATGGAACGGAATACGACTGCGTGTTAGGATCAAGAAACCTGAACATAGGTAGCAAGGCTAATAACATTGAGCCTGAATACATAAAGATACAAGTAACTATTTCGGCAGGAGAGGTAATAGACATTGCCTCTTACATAAGAGGAGACTTTGACAGTGCCTTTAACTCCTCACCGCGTATCGCGATGATTAAATTAGTGAAAGAATCATAAATAAACAACAGTAAAAACAAATATAAGACATGGCAAAAGCAACAGAAATTATCGGCTGCACTATTAACGGGAGAACACCTTCGGAAAGAGAGGTTACACACGAACAATCTATTATTGCAAAAGCAGTATTCAATGGAGATGATATATATGGCTTATTTAGCTGGGTGAGAATAGCTCGCACTCAAGAGCCTGTATTTGGTATTAGTAAAGAAGATGGGAAATTTAGACCCATAGATTCAAAGATACCTTATAGGGCTAAGGAGGACGGATTTTCGTTTGACTTGGGTACAGAGGCAACATCTCCATTGGGTCTATGCTTATACGTGCAGATGGGCAACGGCACAACGATTATGCAAACCTATATTATGAGGTTCTATTATCAATACCTTAAGACTTGGACCGCTATCATCAGCCCCGGTTGGGCTTGGGACAGCTCTGAATTTGGCTATGATGAGGAAAACAACGTCTCTGTATGTAAAGCCGGTAGTAATGATAATGATAAAGATTATAGAAGAATATATAATGAACACGGCAGTGTTGTTGGATATATTACGGAAATAGAAGACAGAGCCTTTATTGACAACGACCATTACACGAGAGTTGGATTTGGGGGAAACAATAAAGTGAATAACGGATACGCCTCACAAGAGGCAGTCTCTCATATAGGTGTTCCGCTAAAATATCAACAACATATATCTTATCCCCTTGCTCCACAAAATCCAGCAAAAGGTTACTATGGGGCAGGCTACAGAATTACCGGGCTTCCTAACGGGCGATACAAAGTGTCGGCTTTTATGAGCTTAGACAAAGCAAAACCATACAGATGGGACTGCAATAACGCAGAGGAATATTTTGATATAATTGGCGATACTAAAGAAATAAGAAAAGTAGATGTTTTTAGAAGATACACTTATGGAGCAAGTGCTGTGATAAATGTTTCAAAAAATACGATTGAACTTTTGATAGCCTCTGCCTATCCGGGTAAAATTATTCCTCTGAACTTCGTTAAACTGGAGAAAATTGAAGAGGTGTAACAAAAACAAAGGAGGACTTTTTGAGTCCTCCTTTATCCCCTTAGGGTTTGATTTATCTTATCTTATCTTATCTTATCTTTACAAAGAGGCTATGCAATGCTTCAAACAAGGTATCATTCCACGCAGTAGCGGTCTTAAGTACACTGCCATTTAAGAAAATGAGATTAGCATAGCAGTTGGTAGGAAATTCTCGCTCATACAAGAACTTACCACTCTCTTGTATAATAAGAGAATCAAAACTATATACAGAAAAAGAATAGGTTGAATCAGCTCTTAGAGTGCAATAGGTTTGAAAATTGACGGTGTCTATATCTCTATACGTGCCAATTATATCGTGGAACGTTGGACCATACACAGGCTCTTGGATATACTCAGAATAACCATCGGTATTGAAATCATAGTCGTCGTTGCAAGCGACAAAAGAAAAAACGGCTATTAAAGCCACTAAGGCAAGGATTTTTTTCATTGTATCAGATATTTTAAATTATTTAATCTGGCAAAGATATAACGTTTTGAGCTAACAACAAAAGAAAAATAAAAGAAAAAAATGAACAGAACAATTAACACAAAAGGCTTGGCTCTACTAAAGAGCTTTGAAAACTGCTCTCTGAGAGCTTACAGAGATAGTGGCGGTGTGCTCACTATTGGCTGGGGACACACCCTCAATGTTCGCCCAACAGATGTGATAACTCAGAAAAAAGCTGACGAGCTATTAGCCTGCGACCTGAGACAGACAGAGGTCGCAGTGCAAAGGCTTTGCTGCGGCATAGCTCTAAACAGTAACCAATACTCTGCCCTTGTAGTGCTATCCTACAACATCGGCATCGGCTCCTTCGCTAAAAGTACTCTGCTGAGAAAAGTGAAGGCAAACCCTACAGATACTACGATTAAAGACGAGTTCGCCCGCTGGTGCTACTGCAAGGGCAAAATATCTAAAGGTCTTGTGAGAAGACGAAAAGAAGAAGCAGAGCTCTACTTTAGCTGATGAAAACACTTTTTTCTGTACTTTTCGTTTTGAAAAAATGTACTTTTCGTTTTGGGGAAAATAGTAGGTTATCTGACCGAACAGGTCATCGAGTTGAAAAAGATGGTAGCAGAACTCCAGCCACCAGCATCAGACAAACACGTGTTGGTTGAAATTGAGGATGCTTGCCGTATCATCCGAAAAGCCAAGCCTACCATTTATACATTGGTACGCAAAGGGCAGCTTCCTGCCTATAAGAAAGGCAAGAAACTCTATTTCTACGAAGACGAACTTCTAACATGGATTGAGAATGGTCGAAGAAAAACTTCCGAGCAAACATACGAAGAGATGCTTGCCAATATGCAAGACGGTGTCCGTCATAAACCCAAATCATCCGTGAAACTTTAATAGATGTAGCTATGGATACGTATTCTATTAATCCGGTATCTATCATTGATGAAGCGATTGATTTAAGCACAAGATTGTCCGGTACGGCATTCCCCGTCAGCATATTCCCAAACAAAATCCAACGCATCATCCGTGAAGTACACGAATGCCATAACTACCCTACTGACTATATTGCCGCAGCCATCCTCACGGCAATAGCAGTTGGCATAGGCAACACGCACCTTGCCCAAATCAAGCAAGGATGGACGGAGAGCCCCATCCTATATATGGCATTGATTGGAAGACCGGGAGCTAACAAAAGCCATCCGCTCAGCTTTGCGATGAAGCCGTTTCTTGATTATGATTACAAACAGAATCAAGAATTTGAGAAAATGCTTGCCAAGTACGATGAGCTGATGAGCATGAGTCGCAAGGAACGTGCGGAAAGCGGTAGTGAGCAATTTCCACAAGAGCCTATCCGCAAACGCTTCTTGGTTTCGGATGTAACGCCCGAAGGATTGAGCCTCATTCATGCTCAAAACAAACGTGGGTTATGCTTGTGGGCAGATGAATTATCCGCTTGGTTCAAGAATTTCAACCGCTATAACAACGGTTCGGAGGAACAGTTTTGGCTCTCAGTATTCAGTGCAAAGACTACCATATCCGACCGCAAGAACGCCAAGAGTTCCATCTTCATCAAGCGTCCGTGCATATCGGTTATTGGAACTATCCAAAAGAAAATCTTGAATGAGTTGGCTAAAGGTGAACGTTCCAGCAACGGGTTTATCGACCGTATTCTGTTCGTGATGCCCAATCTGCAACAGAAAGCACGTTGGAATGACAAAGAATTGCCAGAGAATATCGAACAAGAATGGAATGCCATTATTGACAAGCTGATACAACAGGAGTATGCCCTCAATGAGTTTGGAGAGATAGAACCACATATTCTTCTCTTTACGGAGGATGCCAAGAGACGGCTTTACGAGTGGCAGCACCACTTCTCAGAGTTGTGTGACCGAGAGACAAACGACACTATCGTGAGTATCTATTGCAAGTTGGAGATATACATCATCCGTTTCTGTTTGATTATCCAATTAGCACGATGGACTTGCGGAGAGTGTGATAAAACTTGTATAGACCTGTTGACAGTAGAACGAGCCATCAAACTGACAGAGTATTTCAAAGAATCCGCATTGAGCGTTCAAAACATACTCAATGAAAATGCGCTCAACAGCCAACAACAGGCGATAGTCAATCTGCTTCCTCCATCCTTTACAACCGCCCAAGCTATACAGATAGCCGAGCAAAACGGGATGAAGGAGCGCACGTTTCAACGCTTTCTCAATGACAACATCGGGACATTGTTTCGCAAAGAGAAGCATGGAGAATATTCAAAGATTAACCCGTGACATTTTTGTCGGTATTGACACTATCCAAGCGAAAACGACAATAACAACAAAAGTGACACACCCAAAAAGAGACATACAATGAGTACACATAGATTCATATTAGAACCCTACAAAGGTGTCAGCACTCGACATACTTGTCCGAACTGTCACCGCCAAAGATGTTTTTCAAAGTATATCGATACGGAGAAACAAATCCGGTTCCCTGATTACGTAGGTCGTTGTGACCATGAGCAGAAATGCGGTTATCACTTCACGCCTCGTGATTACTTTGAGCAGAATCCATCTGAAAAAGAAAAGTTTGCTGAGAATAGCTTCGGAAGTTATACACCTATTAAAGAAGTAAAACCGATATCCATCTCCTACATGGATTTGGATATAGTCAACCAATCATTACGAGGCTATTCTGCGAACAAGTTATTTCAGTTTCTATCGGCTCAATTCGGAGAGGCGGAAACATTGAATCTTATGAAGAGATACAAGGTTGGTACATCCAAGTATTGGGATGGTGCAACCGTATTCTGGCAAACGGACAATCAGAGTAAAGTCAGAACTAGTAAGATAATGCTTTACAATTCCGAAACAGGTAAGCGGATAAAAGAACCATACAATCATGTTACGTGGGTGCACTCCGTATTACACAAAGATGATTACAATTTGAAGCAGTGCTTCTTCGGTGAGCATCTGCTTTCCGAAGACAAAAGCCGTCCAGTTGCGCTGGTCGAAAGCGAGAAAACGGCAATTATTGCATCTTACTATCTGCCGCAATTCCTATGGATAGCATCAGGTGGAAAGAACGGTTGCTTCAATGTCAACTGCCTATCCGTTCTGGCAGGAAGAAGCGTTGTATTATTCCCTGATTTAGGTGCAACCGACTATTGGCAGAGCAAAATCAGCATGATGAAAAGCTGCGGAATTGAAGTACAAATGTTCGATTATTTGGAAGCCAACGCTACCGAAGACGAACGCAAAGAGGGGTACGACATAGCTGATTATCTACTCAAAGTGAAGCCTAACGAAGCCATTCTTCAACAAATGATAAGGAAGAATCCAGTCTTGAAAACACTGATAGATACATTCGATTTAAAGCTCATCAGCGTACAACAAGGCACTCCACAACCGAAGGTTTTACCACCCAAGAAGCGAGGATTCAGACTTTGAACTCAGGGAGAAGAATCGATACTTTTTTACTGTAGCAAGTTAATGTCGGTGTATTACATTCCCCGACCACTTGCTCCTCAAAAAGTCTGAGGAGGCGGCTCCCGATGGTCACACATGATTCACTAAAAACAGATTCAAATGGAAAAGAAATATACAGTAACACTCCGTCTGTCATATCAGCAATACGCATGGCTTGGTGCGCTTTGCAGACGGAGCAAGCAGACTCAAAGCGAAGTGATCCGTTCGCTCATCGAAAACGGTTCGGTACGTGAACGAATCACGCAAGAGCATATTCACATCATCCGTCAACTGATTGGCGAAAGTACCAATCTTAACCAGTTGGCAAGACAGGCAAACACCTACGGTTTCTTCGCCGTAGCGGACAGATGCAAGGAAATGGCTCAGCACATTAACCTACTTATAAAACGTTTGAAAGATGATAGGTAAACAGACTAAAGGGACATCGTTCGGTGGCTGTGTTAGCTATGTTCTCAAAGAGGAGAAATCCAAATTGCTGGAAGCAGTTGGAGTAGAAGGTACACCCGAACAGATGGCGGAGCAATTTGAGTTACAATCGCTACTCAATGATAAGGTAAAGAATATTGTCGGACATACTTCGCTCAACTTCTCACCGGAAGATAACGAACGCTTGAAACATGATGATGAACTGATGTTGCAAATTGCCCACGACTACATGAAACTGATGGGAATCGAAAACACGCAGTACATCATTGCCCGGCACATCGACCGTCAACATCCGCATTGCCACATCGTCTTTAATCGAGTGGACAATGACGGCAAAACGATTAGCGACAAGAATGACTTTCGCAGGAATGAGAAAGTTTGCAAAATGTTGACCGCCAAATATCGCTTGCATTTTGCCAATGGTAAAGACCATATCAAGGAGGAACGATTGCGCCCTTATGACCGAGTAAAGCATGAGATATACAAAGCGTTGAAAGAGGAACTGTCCCAAGTACAAAATTGGGCTGACTTAAAGGATGCACTTGCCGACCGAGACATTGATATGAAATTCAAGGTCAGCCGAACTACACGGGAAATACAGGGTGTAAAATTTGAGTACAACGGTTTTTCTTTCTCCGGTTCTAAGATTAGCCGAGAGTTCAGCTACTTGAATATCGACAACCGACTGGAAGAGAATGCTTGTGCATCCTTGTTTGAATCACCCAAACAGGAATCCAGACATAAGGAAGATAATGTACAACAAAGCGTTTTCCATTCCGATGATGGCTCAAGCATCAGTCTCGGCTTGCTAAACGGCAACTCATCCTACGATGCCACTGCCGCAGAAGAAGCCGAGTTCAATCGGCTGATGAAAAAGAAAAAGGCTAAGCGCAAGCGAGGCTTTCATTTATAATCCACTTTTTATTAACACTTTAAATTCAATTATTTATGGAAGATTTGATTCTTGATTTCAATCTCTACTTGTGTGAGAAGTTCGGCTACAGAAACAGTTGTAGCGTGATGCAAAATACCAATGGCTTTTGTGTGAACATCAGTGAACGTGATCTGGACTGCTACATCCGCTTCTGGGAGTATAGTTGTGGAAGAGGCAATTTCCCCGACTGGTCTATCATCATTGTGCGCAGTAACTTCAAGAAGAACCAAGAAGAAAGCCTGAAAGATTTGGCTCGCTTCTTCAAGGAGTACATGCCACGCTACGGTTACAAATACCTCTGTACCGAAGGTGATAACTACAAGTATTATCAGACACTCAGTTTAAAGCTCATCTATCGAGGAATCTTTGACCAAAACAATTATGGATTGCCGATTAAAGACTTAAATGTCTGACACATCGTTTAGAATTGAGGAGGGGACTTTTCCTCTCCTTTTCTTATATACCGATAAATCAGAATTTAGAGGCGATGGCAAAGCAACTCTATGATTATTGGTTCGTGCAGTTTGACTTTCCTAATGAAGAGGGTAAGCCGTACAAATCTAGTAGTGGTGAAATGGTTTGGAGCGGAAAATTAAAGCGTGATATTCCTGCATCATGGGAAATCAAGACGATAGAGGATATTGCTGACGTTTACAATGGTGCAACACCTTCAACTATTAACGAACAAAATTATGGAGGAGATATTGTTTGGATTACTCCGAAAGATTTATCTGACCAGAAGCAAAAATTTGTCTATCAAGGAGAACGCAATATTTCACAAGCAGGATATAATTCTTGCAGTACTCATTTATTGCCTCCAAATACGATATTAATGTCAAGTCGTGCGCCAATAGGTTTGTTGTCTATTGCTAAAACAAAGTTGTGTACCAATCAAGGTTTTAAGAGCTTTGTTTCCAAAGCGGAAAACATATCAACTTACCTGTATTATTATCTAAACATTCACATTAGGCAGATAGAACAGCTTGGCACTGGTACAACATTTAAAGAGGTTTCTCGTGAAGACGTGTTGAATTTTCCAGTTCTAAAGCCAAGTGATGCAATCTTGGACTTATGGGAAAAACGAGTGTCAGCTCTTAATAATAAACAGTACGAAATTCAAAAAGAAAACGAATACCTTACTAAGCAGCGTGACGAACTATTGCCACTTTTAATGAACGGTCAAGTATCGGTAAATTCTGATTTATCTGACGATTAAGTTTTATTTTAGCGTCAAGGGAAGATAGGAGTTTCCCTATCTCGTATTGTTGAGCCAATGGTGGCAGTTTGATTCCTATATTGAAAAAGTTTGTCGGATCAATTCTTTTGTGACTCCCAGAAGTATTTGCATTTTGTCCGCATAGATAGTCGGTAATAACAGGAGAAGCCAACAGATAAAAGCAATAGTCAAAATCAACCTTGTTTTCATCAATAATTAATGGCAAAAATTCAGTTGAAGCGATTTTATGGTCCTCATCAGAATCGATTCGCCAAATACGCTTAAAGCGCACATTTAGTTTGTTGAATAAGATGCAACGGTTAGGTACGGTAAACTTATTGCTTTGAATATCTTGCCCCAAAAGTTCCTCCCTCGTTTGGTTGTTATCAAACGAGGGAAGGCTGTAAAGATGATAAACCACATCGGGAATAGGCATTGTGGTTTCAGAATGGAATCGAACTATATCTTTAATCTTCATAATTTCTAATATTGAGTACAACCTTTCCACAACTTGTGGAAGAATTACTTATCCAACATTCCTTTAATCTGTTTATCGAAATCTGAATCAATCCGTTGAGTTTTATTGAAAATATCGTATTCGCTTTCAGCCTTTGCCTTGGCTTGTGCCGCAGAAATGCGTCCTTTATCCGGCAATATCTGATATTTGCGGAAAGTCAGAAACTCATTGACACTGGTTGCAAACTGCTCCATGTTAAATGTGTTCTCACGCTCTATGAGGTCTTCGATATAATCGAAGTACCCCGTTACCGCACGTTCCAACCGACGGATTTCATTTTCCTGCAAATAGTTCTTGGCTATTGACACATCCGATTTCAAGATACGCCCATCGGGAGCATTCTTCCATGTGGTCAGTCCCATGTGTTCTTGGGTATGGTCAGCCTTAGTGTAGATGATTTCTGCTGCCGTTTGCCCTGTAATGGCATAATGAAAGCGGTTCTGTATCATGGCATAGAAATCGTGTGTGGTAGGCGAGTTCTTGTCATAGTCAATACTGCACTCTGCATATATATCGGTAATCTGTTGCCAAATACGCCGTTCACTGGCACGGATGGAACGTACCCTTTCCAACAATTCACGGAAATAGTCTTTTCCGAATACTGCCGTTCCCTGTTTTAAGCGTTCATCGTCAAGCACAAAGCCTTTCTTGATATACTCATTAAGAATCCTGGTAGCCCACTGACGGAACTTGGTAGCTTTTGGAGAAGATACACGATAGCCAACAGCAATAATCATATCAAGATTATAGAAATCGACCAAATCTTCCACCTCGCCTCTTATACCTCGGTTTACGACAGTTGCAATTTTTGCAACTGTCGTATCTTGCTGCAGTTCTTCATCCTTGAAGATATTGGCTATATGCCGACTAATACCCGATTTGTCAATACCGAAAAGCTCTGCCATAGCCTTTTGCGTACACCAAATGGTCTCGTCTTTTATAATGACCTGTACCTTCCCCTCTTCATCAGGGAGGTTATATAGTAAAAACTGAATTTCGTTACTCATTGTTAGTTCAATTTCTTATTTTTATAATTGGCAAACAATTGTGGCAATTTTCTAATTGTCCCACATTTCGTGGGACAAAACATAAATACCTCGTTTATTCGTTACCTACGTTTGCGTTGAAATGCAAAGCATCCAACTGTTTCATTATTTCTTCTTCCAAGCGATGACTCTCTGCAAATTGCTCGGAAAGGGTTTGCTTGTAGTTCGCCATTCGGGAATTAAACTCATCTTCGGTTATATCTACATAATCAATCTTGATGTCGAAATATTGTCCAGCAGAAAGAGAATATCCTTTTTCCTTTATCTCATCGTAAGTAACAGCCACGGAAAAATCTTCTACAGTTTCCTTTCGTTGGAATGTGCCGACAATCTTCTCTATCTCATCATCATTCAGTCGTACCTTTTTTAATCCGTTGGCATCCTTGTATTCTTCGCCCAATTTGCTGGCATCAATTAAAATCACCTTTTCGGCAGTGGCAGATTTATCAAAGAACAACACACTGACATTCGTACCCGTATTGGCAAACACGTTGCTTGGCATGGAAACACAGCCAAACACCACTTTGTCATCTACTATCTTATGAAGAATTTTGTTCTCAATACCACTTTTTGCGGTAATAAAGCCTGTTGGAATAACAATTGCTCCCTTCCCTGTTTTTTTCAGCGAATTGATAACGTGCTGGATAAAACAGGTATATATAGCCATTGACTCTTTCTTTTTAGCTGGCACATTGGGGACTCCAGCCCAAAAACGAGCAGGCATGGCAGCTATTTTCTCTCTGGTATCGGAAAAATCCATTTTAAAAGGCGGATTACTTACCACAAAATCAAATTGACGCAACTGTTGTCCGTCATCGCTCTTATGATAGGGGCTAACAAGAGTATCACCCTGAATGGCATTATCAAGCGAAGATACAAGTCCGTTAAGCAACAAATTAAGTTTCAACATTTTGTTGCTTCGCTGGGAAATATCCTGCGAGAAGATGGTACAACGGTCTTCACCTATTTGATGACTGAGTGCCATCAGAAGTGTACCTGTTCCTGCCGATGGGTCATAACATTCCATGCTATGCAAATCGGCATTATCCCCCACTAACAGACGAGCCATAATCGTTGCTATGGCATGAGGTGTATAATACTCCGCATATTTTCCTCCTCCGGCGGTATTGTAGTCCTTAATCAAATACTCAAAGATACTGGAGAAGAAATCGTAGTTTTGCGCAAACGCCTCTTCAAAAGAGAAGTTTACCAATTTATCCACCAATGCACGAGCGAATGGGGCACGTTGTGCTGTATCGGTCACAAATGGAGTCAACGCCTCAAACAAAGGTATTTTTGTGTTGGCTGTGGTCTGTGTGGAAAATATATCCGCATTTTGTTCCGCTATATCGGTCATAGTAGAATCGAAGATGGTATCAAAATCCCCCTTCCCCTGTTGATTCCAAAGATTGGCTATCAGGTGGTAAGGTTCAAGCATCGGAACATCCGGAGAAATGGCACTCTGAATAAGCATACGTTCATCATCAGAAAGATTCTCGTATGCTGTCTCCCATTTTACATCTCCCGTCAATTTCTTGGCAATCTCACTCTTCGCATTTTTTAGTTCATAACCAAATTTATCATTCAGAAATTTATAGAGAAATACCTGAGTGATAATTTTATATTCGTTACCATCGTTTCCCATACCGTATGATTGGCAGGTGGCTTTAAGTCCGTCGATGAGCCTTAATGTTTTTTCTTTAATATCTGACATAATCTTTATGCAATGCCGTAAGTGGCGTTATATTGGTTGATATACTGTTGTGAAATGCGTGTCTGAATAAATTTGTAATCCTCCATTTCGGGCTTTATTTGTGGGAAATGGAACAAACATCCATTGATAAGAGCCATCACCGTGCGTCCGAAATAAGCATCCTTTTTCAGAATGTCGTTACGATCATACACTTTAGCATCCACATCCTCTTTTATAATATTGAGAATGGCAGCAATCTCTTCGTCAAGGAAAGAGAACATAGGCTTCTGTCCCTTATCTTCCCTCTGCTTATTCACTTCACGAATACGCTTGTGTACACGAGCAAATTTTTCATCGCCCTTGTACTTTTTCAACAAGACATTATTGCGTTTTTGTAAGTCTTGCAGACGACCGATGATTTCATCCAAAGCCTGTGTTTCTTCGTTGAACTTGGCTATCGTGTCAATCACAAAACCGTGTTCCTTGAAGCGTTCCATAAAGGCTTCACGTAACGAGATAAACTCCGGATCGTCTTGGTCGAAGTTTTGGGTAAATGAAGAAATGGTACGTTGCCATTTCTCTTTCAATTCCACACCACCGGATATAAGGCGCATTTCCTCTTGTCCTATTTTGGAGAAAGTGAACTCTATATCCATCATTGCCTCATTGATTAGAGTTTTCGTTTCCTCATTTGTATTGAAAGCCTCTTTCTGATTGATGATACTTATCCGTCTTTGCACCTCAGAGAGTAGTTGCGGCAACTTGGTGATTTCGAGTTTGGCAAATTGCTCTTTCATTTCATCATCACCGAATGTACGCACGATGTTCGCCATATTCTTGGCTGATTCCAATGCCTGTTTGAGGTCGAGCAATACAGCTTTATCCTCTTCGGTGGAGATTTCAGAAGAAAATTCTTCCGCATTATCGTATGTGTAATTGAAAAGCGTTTGCCGAACTTTCTTCATCTGATTCAATATCTCTTCCTTGTCCTCAATGACTTGGGTAAAGGTATCGGTGGCAGCGGATTCGCCAGTCTCATCCACGTCATTAAAGCGGTTTAACTCTTGCAAATATGCTTCATTGGTTTCCTTGAAGTTGCGCTTGATGTCGGCAAAGTCAATGACAAAACCGTAACGCATACCGGGATAAGGACGGTTTACACGTGTTATGGCTTGAAGCAGATTGTGGTCTTTCAATTTGCGCCCGAAATACAGGCGTTTCAAACGCGGCGCATCAAAACCAGTCAAAAGCATATTGAAGACAATGAGAATATCCACTGTCATATTTTTCTTGAAGTCCTTGACTATCTGCTTGCGAGTTTCCTTGTCATCCGTATCGTGAAGAATGATTCCAGCTTTCAGCGGTCTGTATTTTGATTTGTAATCCACTTCCGGTTCACCCACTACATACGAACCATCGGAAAGTTTTATCTTGATGGGCTTCGGCTGATACTTCTGCCATTCTTCTTGAAATACATCATAAAGCCGCCTTGCCTGTTCGCTAGTTTCACAAATGACCATACCGCCTAAAGTATCATCTCCTTGTATCTTGCGAAACTCTTTTAAGTCCGTCATAATGTAACGGGCTAACTCGTTTACATAACTTGGATGCTCTATGATTTCCGACTTACGAATGTCTTTCTTTTGCACAAGGGTTTCCAGTTTATCGTACACATCAGACAAACGCTCTTTATAGGAGGTTTCTATATCTTCACGTATGATTTTCAGCGTGTAGCCATCCGCAATGGATTTATCGTAATAATAGGTATGCAAATAGTTTCCGAACACCTTGCAACTGGCACGTTCCTCCTTTAACAGCGGGGTACCTGTAAGTGCGATTTTAACCGCATCGGTGTCGGCATCAAAGAGATTGGCAAGAAAGCAGCCACCGGGTTTATATCCTCGGTGTGCCTCGTCAAGAATGAAGATGCGTTGAAGATTGGTTGCATAATCACTGATGCGTACTTTTTCTTTATCCTCGGCAAAGCGTTGAATGTTCACAACCGTGATTTCTGCCTGTCCGCTTACACCTTGTTGTGCCTGATTACTGCGGAATTGCTCCATCAGTTCGGCTCTTGTATTGGCGGTAGATACAACCAATCCACGAGCTTCAAACTCTTGTGTGGCTTGTTCCAAAAGGTCAAGGCGGTCTACTATAAAATAGAATTTGGCGACCTTATTCTGTTTGGAATAGAAATCGTTAAGAATATAAGTCAGATAATATGACAAGGCAGTTTTACCACTACCTTGTGTATGCCAGACTACGCCAGATTTCACTCCCTCTGCCAGTTTTTGGCGAATAGCTAACGATGCAAACAATTGTTGGTAACGCATGATATGCTTTTGGTCGGTAGATTCTATTTTTCCATCCACCTCACGATCCATACGGACATAGGCAATACCATATCTAATGATATACAACAAACGTTCAGGCGAACACATGGATGTTAGGATTCTGTTTGTAGGGGTGTTGAAACCAAGATTTGTCTGGTACTCGGGACTTGTATGAATGACTTGGCAATTATAATCAGACAATATCTGTTTTTCCACCGTCTTGTCAATCTCCTTATACGGATAGTCACGATGGAACGGTGCTATTTTCTGACTGCTTAAATTTTCTTCACGGAAGCAATTGAATGGTGCGTATGAACGTGTCCCAGTACAATAGAAAGCCCCTTGTATAGGTACGATACCGCCCAACGCATCATATTCCATATTATTACTGAATATCATCAACTGCGTAATGTTGATGAAGCGGCGAAACTTTTTATTCGGGAAGCGTTCTTTATTCATTCGTGCGCTCTCTGCCAACATACCACCATGATTGTTGGGTTTCTTCACTTCTACAAAGCAAAGTGGCAATCCGTTTACGAACAAAGTAATGTCAGGACGAAATTCGTCCTGTCCGTTCTTACAGGTAAATTCGGCTGTGAAATGGAACGTATTATTCCCAATGTTATCAAAGTCTATCAGCTTTACAGGCGAAACAGCTTTGAGACGATTATAAAAGCCTCGACCGAGGTCATCATCGTTCAGTTCCTTACGAATATCTTTCAAAACTTGAATAAACTCTCCCTCATGTCCGGGATTCAGATTCTTAAACTGCTGTTCAAATACCTGCAAAAGAATATTCGTGTCACCGTCATAGACCGTGCCATTCTTATCTTCGCTTAACTTACCGAAGTAAGTATACCCTATTCGGGTGAGGTGAACCATTGCAGGCATCTGCACCCGTGTAGCTTCCGAAAACTGTTTCATATCACCTATCCTTTTTGTCGGTTATCAAATCCTTCAAATCGACCTGCAATATCTCTGCTATCTGTTGCAAGGTCTCTAAATTTGGTTGAATCCTATTACAGGCATAAGCATTTACCATACTGAAACTCTTGTCGAGTTTCTTTGCCAACCATGTTTGAGAGATACCTTTTTCAGATAATACAACCTTTATTCTATTCAGTTTCATTCTTTGATGCGATTTTATAATGCAAATATAGCGAATTATATTCGATAATAGGGATTATTTTTGTACTTTTGCAAAATACGGAGCTCCAATATGGAGCATAATAATCAAAAAAATGAATTGTATGAATGCAACGAAGTACGAAATCGACATGCTTGGAGTAGGAGCTGCAGACGCACTACTCGTTCGTTTTTTTGACGAAAACGACAAAGCTTATATAATTCTAGTAGATGCCGGTAACTATTGTAACGGTGAGACGATTGCAAAGTTTGTAAAAGAGAGATATAATACTTTTCAAATTGATTTAGCAATATGTACACATTGTGATGATGACCACTTTGGAGGTTTCATATTCCTGTTAGAAGATATGAAGAATAACCCACAAACAAGTGTAGATATTAAAAAAATTTTAATCAATGACCCAGGATTACATATCACACAAAACGATGTGAAGTATTATCAAAACCTTGATAATGTTCGCAAAGAGGCTCGTTCCGTATACGATGGACATGGCAACAATCTTTTGGAATTGATTTGGGATTTGTCACGCAAAAGAAGGTTATCATATTCTGAAGCATTCTCTGATGGATATAATTCAGAATTTGATGGTCTTATAGATATTCTTGGTCCTTCGACAGAGTACTATAGAACCCAAGCCCTTTTATTTCGGAATGATTTACAGCCATATGATTATGCCATAGTTGATGACAGTGAGGATGCGTATGAAATTCCTGAAACAAAAAATATTTATAGTAAAAAATTAGATGAAGCTGGTAGCGACCCATCACATCACAATAAAAGTAGTATTATTTTTTTATTTAAGCCTGATGATGAACACTATTTTCTCTTTACAGGAGATGCAGATGAAGACTCTTTTTCTAACTTTAAATATCAATGTGATGTAGATAAAATCAAAAATATTTATTGGATGAAGATTCCTCATCATGGTTCTGCCCACAATATGAGCAACAATATGATCAATCATATTCGCCCATCTATTGCATACGTATCAACTGAGAAATATGGACACTATCTAGATAAAAGCGTGGTAGGTGCGTTAAAAAAGATAGGTACATCAATTTATTCAACTAAGAATTCAGTAAATATCTGGCATCATCATAACACACCCGACAGAGAGGATTATTTTCCTGTAGAAACATTATAAATTATGGACGCAAAAGGGAATAAAATTGGCTTAGCTCTATCCGGAGGAGGGTATAGAGCAGCTGCTTATCATATTGGGACGCTAAGAGCGTTGCAAAAGCTAAAAATTCTAGATAAAGTAGACGTTATTTCTTCTGTTTCTGGAGGATCAATAATATCAGCATATTATTTATTACATAAAGAAAACTATCAAGAATTTGAGAAATCCATTTCTCGTAAACTCAGAATTGGAGTTCTTCACCTAGCTATCGCCAATCTTTTCGCTGTTTTAGCTGGGATAGGAGCACTTATATATTTCGTGGGTTGGTGGACTCTACTCCTATCATTAATTTTGTTATGGTTCTCCAATTACTATATTCTTCCTGTAAGTATTTGGATTGAGAAACAATATAATTGGTTATTTTTTAAAAATGCCACTTTATCAGATTTGCCACAAACTCCTGCTATATCCATAAATACAACAGATGTTGCAAAAGGTAGAAGTTTTAGATTCTCGCGAAACAAGGCTTGGGGATATGATTATATAAATAAGGATGATCAACTAGATGTATTTTCTGGAGAGAATTTTCCTCTTGCAAAAGCAGTCATGGCATCTTCATGTGTACCATTTGCCTTTAGCCCCATCCGAATACCAGAAAAGTACAAAAGATATAATCATTATAAGTGTCCACTACTGGTTGATGGAGGACTTTATGATAACCAAGGTACATACGAATTGACTGAATCTTCCGATAAAGACATGCATGCCAAATATATTATCGTAAGTAATGCAGGCAATACAGAACTTACAGATCAGTGGATAACAAACATACCTCTGATGCTTGTCCTTACATCAAACATTTTGATGAAGAGAATTGAACGAATGCAATCCAGATACAACATGTTTGAAACGGATAATGTTAAACGCAGAATTGCTAACATTGCTCTGAGTTACGAAATCTCCGATAGAATCATTATAGGATTTGTTCGTGGAATTAAAAATGGGAATGTATCTGAAGAACTTTACACTTACCACTCAATAACAAAAGATGATGCCCAAAAAATAAAAAGATTTTATGGCAGCAATCGTATCGAAGATAAGAAATTCATCGAATTCATTATCTCGAAAGTGAAACGAAGCATCCTATGGGATGATTTAGAAAAAATCAAACCATCTTCGACAGAAATAAAGATAGCCAAGAAAGTCGGAACCAATCTAATAGGTCTATCACCCCAAAAAATAGAATCGCTAATAAAATTTGCAGAATGGATGGCAACAGTACAGATAAGGCTTTATCTTCCAAACCTATTGGATGTATAACACTCACATTTATCACATACCCTAAATTTTTTAATTGAAAAATATAAATACTTTGTACAAAATAATAATGGAACATATAATCAAATATTACCCAGTAGGCAATGCTGATTGCACACTGATTAAACTGGATAACGGCAAGACCATCCTGGTGGATTGTCAAATACTGGCAGATTTGACTGATGGTCATGGAAAGCAAATAATGTTTGATGTGAAAGAAGATTTACTAAGTGAGTTAAAAAAAGATAGTTTAGAACGTCCATTTGTAGACCTTTTCATCAGTACACATCCTCATGACGATCATTGCAAAGGATTTGCCGAAAACTTTTATCATGGCGATGTGGCTGATTATGATAAAGATAAAAACAAGAATGAGATTATCATAGAAGAACTGTGGATTACTCCTTGCGGCTTAAACAATGGTTTGTCTGCACCTGCAGAAGACATACGTAAAGAAGCGAAACGTCGTAGAAAACTATACGATGATGATGCAAACTTTTATGGTTCTAAAGGGAACTATTTGAGAATTATAGGATACGATAAAGACAAAGAGTTCGACCGTAGATATTGTTATGTTCCAGGAAAACTTGTGACAACTGTTCATGGGGCAAGCTTATCTTGGTTGGAAATGTTCATTCATGCTCCATTTAAGGAAGATGTTGAGACCAGTAAGAAGTATGATGATAAGAATGCAACTTCTGTCGTTGTGCAGTTTGGTTTTAAAATAGACGGATACACGAGTTACAAGAGCCGTGTGCTTATGGGAGGTGATGCTGAACACGAAATCTGGCAACACATTCTTGACAATAATACAGACGAGGAAAAATTAAAGTGGAATATTTTCCTCGCACCACATCATTGCTCTTGGTCATTCTTCAATAATTCAGACAACAAGAATGAAATCAAACCCTCTGCTGAGGATATACTGAACAAGCAGATTGGTAATTCTGCTCATATTATCGCTTCTTCAAATGAAATTAAGAACGACAATAACAATCCGCCTTGTTACGAAGCCAAACAGCAATATATAAAAAAGCTGAAGTCTGGCTCATCTCGGTTTCTCAATACGGCAACACACAGCAAGGTGGGCAATATACCACAACCCATTGTATTTAAAATTGATGAATACGGAAAGACCCTGAAAGAGAATGCTACAGTAGCAGGAGCTACGTCTATTTCTAATCCAGCACCACGAGCCGGCAGATGACAGGTTATAATCATAAAATAACAAATGGCTCTCTAATTAGAGGTGAACATCTAAAACTTTCGAGAGCCAAGGCAATCTACAAGGCAGCCACAGTACATCCTTATATAAAGGATGTACTGTGTTATGTTAATGGTAAGGGTGATGCCGTTATCAAAATGCGTTTGACGCATCTTGAAATTCCAGATGAGCCTATTTATGAAATAAATGCAGAAGAGGAAATTGCAATTATTTGCCATCCTGAAGACATCAATATACCAGAAGTGTATGCGCTAAGAAAAAATTTTCCAACGGAACTACCTCATTCAAATGCAAGATCTTTTGCACGACCTGTATCACTATGCGTGTCAGATGTGGCATTTGCAGATATTCGACCACAATTTAATGCACACGATTTCTTGAATTCCATAAGACGTTGGTTTAGCTTGAATAGCATAAACAAATTGCACGAATCAAATCGTCCACTGGAGGTATTTTTTAGGTTTCAAGAGGTCTGTTGCATTTTGAATGAACGCTCAGATGCAAATCCATACATTAAATATTCAAAAAAGGCTAACTATTCTTCCACATTGGAATTTGTTGAGAAGAGTAAAGCCACTCATTATTTGGTCGGTATTCCTACAGAAAAAATCCATGCTAGCAATTTTGTACATATTCCCCAAACTATGGGAGATTTGAAAGGCGTTCAATCAACCGGCCAATTTTCCCTGACAGACAGCCTTTTAGATATTTTAACAAAGACGGTGACAGGGAAGTCCACACTGCCATTGGTTTTATTAATCTTTATCACTCAGACAAACGAAGAAAACAAAAAAACTTCACATAATTTGTTCCTTATCAAGACAAACCATTCTCCAAAGGATATAGTACATAAAAAGATGATTCTATGTAAGAATGCATTTGAAAAATGGTTTTATGAATTGTCTGTAGAAGTTGTACTATTAGAGTTCATGACCTCGCGTAATGGAAACGCCATCAATAATGGAATCAAAGAATGGTTCAAGAAAGTGAGTGTTGTCGGAACTGGTACACTTGGATCTGCTGTAATCGACCATTTTGTGAGACAAGGATGCTCCGAAGAAATCAATTTAGTAGATTGTGATATATTGTTGCCACATAATCTTAGTCGCCATACGCTTACCACTGACAAAGTGATGACCTCAAAGGTTCGTTCCATCAAAGATAGCTATCATGGCATCTTGTTTCAGAAAATAAATGCCATAGACGGAAACTTTCTAACGTTAAGTCGAAATGATAGAGAGCGTCTTTTTAAAGACACTGAGTTGTTAATGGATTTTAGCACTTCCATAGCTGTTGAAAGGAAACTTGCAAATGATGAACGTACTTTCCGTAAATGTACCTCATTCTTGAACCCCAAGGGGGATGATGTCGTATTGCTAATAGAAGACAAGGATAGAATTTCCCGTCTCGACTTTTTGGAGATGGATTATTATCGTAATCTAATAGTGGATGAAAGGTTTGCCCATCATTTGGAACAGACTGAGACTGTCAGTACAAATACTTTCAGTTGTAGATCAGAATCGATGATTCTTAACTATGAGAATGTACGTGTGTTGTCGGCTATCATTTCTAAACAAATTAGAAAATATTATGCGTTGGGGCAAGCTTGTTTGAGTATTTGGCACTTTGATGCTGAAAATGGGATAGTGTCAAGATTGCCAATGACCATAACAGACTGGCATCTCGAAACACAGGGTAATATTCAGGTTTATATTTCAAATGCAGTAGAAAAAGAGATACAAATAATGGTAAATGCTTCGCCTGACAAGGAGACTGGAGGTTGTTTGTTTGGTAGTTATGACCGTGACCACAATAGCATTTATGTGTATTATATGAAACCAGCCCCAGAAGATAGTATCCATACATCCGTGTCGTTTGTCCGAGGTTTCAAAGGTTTAACGGATGAGTATAAGCGAATAACGAAACTAACATATAATCAGGTTCGTTATTTAGGAGAGTGGCATTCACACCCCAATGCACTTAATACTCCTAGTGACACAGACAAGAAGCAGTTTGAAGAATTGAGGGAAGAGCAGCAATCACAGGATTTACCTTTTGTTCAAATAATACATGGTAACAATGGATTATTCGTAACGGCAGTTATGTGAATCCCCAAATTGCGGAATTATAGTAACCTAAGAAGTCACAATTAAGGAATAATTCACAAAGGTCGTAATCCGTATCAAGTCTTATGAGTATTTTCGATTATGTTATTGCCTATCAGTTATTCGAAAAAATCGAATAACTAAACAAATGATTACAATAAATCATAAATTGGAACTATACAAATACGTATGGATCCAATTTATGATTATTTAGGCTACTCCATTGATTCCCTAATAATCCGTAGAGTTTCTTTTTTGTACCCCTTACGGTCATATTCCATGCCTCTGCACATCCAACAACTACACGGAGTTCCAGTAGTCTTGTAAACTTGCGCCCATTTCTCTTTAGCCAACTCAAACCAATGAGGATGTTCATAATGACTTCCATCCTCACGGATGATACAATGCCCGTAAGCAGCATAAAGAATCATGCGAGCCTTAAATACACGTGCCATTTGTTGGCGTCTCCAAAATTTGTTTCTTTTGTCCATCGTCTCTTTCTATTAAAGTTAGGATGAACAATGATGTTACTTTTGAAAAACCTAATGTATCCATAATATTGTATATTTATCGTTTTGTAGCATTTGTGGAAAGCCTCTCAACTCGTTCCTTCAACAATTCGCCATACTTTTCCTTTAATTCAGCACTAAGAAAAGAACTTTGAATGACTGCCTCAAACTTAGGCAATAGCTTGATATACTTATTTATCAGTCGTTCTACAATCACATTCTCTATATCCAAAGTGACTGCTGATTTGATAAAATCTTCCCTTTGAAGCTTTTTCTTACGCCCGTTCAAGGTCAATGCCAGTTCTTCATCATCCTTTGGATTGATAATAGCTGCATTCAGCAAATCGTAAGCAGGAGTCAAACGTATCTTATCCGCTGCTTCATACAAAGAGAAATTTTTCAAGTGCATATCGTTATTTCCTGTCAGCCAAGAAAAAAGTACCAGCTCAAAGAAATTGGTAACATCCATTTTAGGCAAAGACGAATACTTCAAAACAGCCTTGCCGATACGCTCATAGCTGCTCTTGTATTTATGCTCCGTTTGCCTTTCCGTCAATTGGCACATATCTTCCATCGCAATCTTCTCTCCGGCAGGAGTCCTGTCAATTCGGCGAGTAAGATAGCACAGCGAATCATCTGCCATTCTCATCAGCGTGTGAGGAACCACCTCTATACGTGCAACCTCCGCAAGGTGCATGGTCAAATCCTCTACCTCTGGCATCATTTCATATTGCGAGGTCTGTGGTTTACAGATATAACCTCCCCACAGTCCGACAATGGTCAATCGTTTGCTGCCCTCATGTTCATTCAGATGCAAGGACAATTTAGGCTGGACACCAGTCAAAGAGGTTTGGTCTTGAATAATCTGCAGTGCAAGCTGATCTAATTGCTCTGTCGTATAATCAAGGACAGGCAATGTTGTTGTCCCAAAGAACTTCTTTATACAAGCCGTGTGCATATCCTTTTCCCCCTTTAGGAGAGGACGATAACAATACAGACAATTACACATGGCTCACCTCCTTTTCATCCACAGGAACAACACTTACCGCTCCGATACAATCTTTACAACAGGTCATGAGCAACGACATTCGGTCAAGAATACTGATGTCTGTATTCCGCAATGCAACATCCAACAGCCATCCTTCAGGAATCAAACCATCGAAAAACGGGAATAGTACAGAACTTGTATAAATCGCTTCCTGTAAAGGCAATGTCAGACTGACAGCCTTTGCCGTTTCCAAAGAGAGATATTCCGGCAAATAACGAAACTCATATCCTGCATCGTTTTCCGTAAGAATCCCTGCCAATTGGTCTTTGTAAAATATATGAGCTTGCCTCATTGATTATCAGTTTTAGAAGTTGCAACCATTTCATAATTGAAGAAGTCAAGAAGCTGATTCACCTTATCAAGACGCAGCGTTTCCTTCCCTTGTTCGAGGTCTCGCACAAAGCGCAATCCGACCCCCGACTTCAACGAAAGTTCTTCTTGCGTCAGGTTATACTGCTTTCGCAACATCTTGACCGTAATAGAAAGATTGTTCATAAACATTCAACTTTATACCTTTTCGGGTGCAAAGTTAATATAAATATCTCACATTATACCACAAGAGGTATAATTTATTTCATTATCAGCATTATTATATCAGATAAGGTATAATATAGCAAGATTCAAAAACCACAAATTAAAGTATACAAGCACTGCTCTACACTTTTTCAAGCGAATAATTCAGTTTTGCTACACTTTTTCCAATGAATCAAATATTTCATTGTACTTGATTAATAAAAATTCCACCGCAAACCACAGAAATCCCAAGAAAACCACTACCTTTGTATTCAGCAAGCGTTCTGTAACATCCATGCGGAAATACCCTATCAATCAACACGTTGAATCTGATAGCGGACATTCCTCAAAATGGCTGAAAGAAGGCGGTACAACACGTATATGCAAAGCTGTGAAATACAGCACATTGCATTTGTCCCCACATTCTGTGTACTTGTAAAAACAGAGGTTGTACCGATTAAAAAGAATAGTCGCTGATAATCAGCGATGTAAATATGCTGTATTGGAAAGTAAGTAGCGATTTGGTGAAAATTACTTTTACTTTCACACTCAAAAAGTGGCATTTTCTTACATAAAAAGTGGCATTTTTCTATACAAAAAGTGGCATTTTTTTACTTCTATATTAAATAAAAAGGAGTAAGATATCTTGTATAGAGAAACTGTTTCCTTACTTTTTCGTCTTTTTGTCGCAGAATATTTTATATCTTTGCAGCATACATTAATATTCTAATTACTAATATGATTAAAAAGTGCTTGAAGAAAATAAATTAAGCAAACTGAGTTTAGAACTGCTGTTCAAAATAGCAGGATTCTTCAAGTTGATGGAAAAAATAGTAAGAAAGCAAATTAATATGGCAAAGGAAGTCGTTAAGACAAAGAGTATGGAAGAAACGTTGTTGGAAACAGCCAATAAACTTCGTGGTTCGGTAGAACCATCGGAATATAAGCATGTGGTGTTGAGTCTCAGCTTCTTAAAATATGCAAGTGACCGTTTTATGGAGCGATGCAATGAACTATTGGCTGAAGGAAAGGAGGCTTTTGTTGATAATGAAGCATTTTACAATGCTAAGAACGTGTTTTATCTGGCTACAGAAAGTGATAGACAAATTGAGTTGAAAAATAAAGAAGTTATTCATTTAACAGATTTACAATCTTTACTTTTAGCAAAGATGGGGCAATAAAACTAAAACGTATGATTAAAAGAATAGAATATATTAGGAACTTAGCTGTTTTTAAAGATTTTAATTGGAATAAGTCATTCGCTCAAGATGGAAATGATTCATTTAAATCTATAAATATTTTATACGGAAGAAATTATTCAGGTAAAACAACTTTATCTAGAATAATACGAGCATTGGAGATAGGATCAATTTCTGATAAATATGACAAACCTGAATTTTCTGTTAAATTTTCTGACGAAACAATAATATCAAATAATAATTTATCAGAAAATAAAGAAACAATTCGCGTTTTTAATGAGGATTTTGTAAAGGATAATTTGTCTTTTATATCAAATCCTGATGGTGATATTGAGTCATTTGCAGTGATTGGGGATAATAATAATAAAATAGAAGCAGAAATAGCAGAGATTCAAAAAGAATTGGGAATAAACAAAGATGGTGAAGAAAAAACTGGATTATATAAAGAACAAGAACTGAAGACAAGTTCTTGCGATACAGCAAAAAATGACTATGAGTCAACAGCAAAAAAATTAGAAAACATGTTGTCACAAAAGGCAACTGGAGATAGAAATATTGCAATAAGATATAAGTCTGATATATATGGTGATCAAAATTATAATGTTTCTAAGTTAAAAGATGATATACAAGAAGTACTTGATAGTTCATATACCCATTTAACGGCTGAGGGGAAAGAAGAAAAACATAATCTTTTAAAAGAAACAACCAAAGATGTTATTCCTGAAATGCCCCAAATAGAAAATACTTTTAGTGCTTTAATTATTCAAACTAAAAGTTTGCTTGAGAAACAAATAGGGAAATCGGAAAAAATAGAAGAATTAGTAAAGGATGCTGTATTAAACAGCTGGGTAAAGGAAGGCAAAAAAGTTCATGAAGAGAAAAATTTAAGGACTTGCGCTTTTTGTGGAAATCCAATTACGCAATCAAGATGGGAGAAATTAGAAAAACATTTTGATAAAGAATCTACTAATTTTGAGAAAGAGATAGATAGTCTAATAGGTAGAATAAATGTAGCTTCTGTGAATATGGAGCAAGGACTCGTGATTAATAAAAATAGCTTCTATTCAAATTATCATTCTCAAATTGATGATCTAATTAAAAAAATTGCTCAAACAAAGATTAATGCAAAAAAGGCTTATGAATCATTGATTTCGCAACTTAATTTAAAACGAAATAATTTATTTGATGTGATATTATTAACGGATGTTTTTGACTATTCAGAAAATCTATCCAATATAATGGAGACATACAATGAAATTAGAACAGCATCTAATTCATATACAAGTCAATTAAAACAGGATCAATACAATGCAAAAAAAGAGTTGCGATTGAGAGAAGTTTCTGACTTCGTAACTACAATTAAATACTCAGATATTGTAAAGGATATTGCATCTAAAAAGACAGATTATGAAACAAAAGAATCTTACCTTACAGAACTTAATGATACTATTAAAGAAAAAGAAAAATTAATAGATCAAAAGAAGTCATCAATGAATGATGAAGAAAAGGGTGCTACAAAAGTTAATGAGTATTTAACCAGCTTGTTTGGCCATAAATATCTATCATTAAGAGCTATAAAGAATAATGACACTGATAAACATTTTAGATTTGAAATAATTCGTGATAACAAAAAAGCATATAATTTAAGTGAAGGAGAATGTAGCTTAGTTGCTTTTTGCTATTTTGTTGCAAGATTAGAAGATGTATTAACAAAAGATAAAAAGCCTATCATATGGATAGATGATCCTATATCAAGTTTGGATAGCAATCATATATTCTTTGTTTATTCATTAATTGTTTCAAAGATTGCTAACACAAACTCTTTTGAACAACTCTTCATTTCAACTCACAACTTGAGTTTCTTAGGATATTTGAAAAAACTTAATGGTAAGTTTTTAAATGCTGATAGTCCTAAGGATAAAGCCTATTTCTGCATTAACAGGTGTTTTGATGAGTCTACAATAACTGGAATGCCTAAATACTTAAAAAATCATATAACTGAATTTAATTATTTATTTAGCGAGATTTATAATTGTTCCTTATACAAAACAGTTGATGATTCTAATTATCATTCATTTTATGATTTTGGGAATAATGCAAGAAAATTTTTAGAGCTTTATTTGTTTTACAAATTTCCTGATGAATCAGAAGACCGTCATAAAATGGAACGTTTTTTTGGAAAGGGGAAAGTTCCAGTTATCCTATCTGAAAGGATTAATAATGAATACTCTCATTTAAAAGAGAATATTTCAAGAGGCTTTTCTCCACTTGATGTTCCAGAAATGCAAGGAGTAGCAAAATTAATTGTAGAAACAATTGAACAAAAAGATAAAGAACAATATAATGCTTTAGTAGAAAGTATTAATGTAAGCAAACAATAATTTGTATTATGCCACTATCAATAAATATAGAAGACCTATTTTTCAAGCAGAAAGTCGAGTAGAACAGAATAGAGTTTAAGAAATAATGAAATATATCATTCTATCTGTGCCTTTGCCAATGACATAGAAAACATTGGAAAAGGATATAGTGGTCATTGGAGAGTTGTAAAAGAATAAAGAACAAATAATAATTAGAGTATTTAACACTTTAATGAATAGAGCAAGGTATTGACAAAATAAAAGAATTTATTGAAATAGGAGCTCCATACAACTGAAAATAAAACAAAGAAATAATTTTCTAAAACAAAGTTTCAGCGCACTAAAACAAAGAAATAAAAAATTAAAACAGCGTTTTATTTTGCTGTGCTTTTTATAGTGATTATCTTTCCAAAACTAACCAAGGAATATTTGAACAAGTAAAATTGTAAAGATAATTGCCTTGTGTATCAAATACCCATACCTTACCAGAAGAAACATAATCCATGTCATCAGTAATATATACTTTGTTTGTTGCTGAGCTTACACAGACGTTTGAAGGAAGAGTTATTTTGTTTAGTATACTATTGTCTTTCACAAAGTTTTCTGTTGCTATTGAAGTATTAGTGTAGTCTAAAAGTTTTATGGCTTTTGTGCCGGTTGTGTAGTCATAGTTTATGTATAAAACTTTATTGCCTAAGATATCAAAGGTAGACATTTTAATAGGAAAAGTGTTTTGTATTGTGTTAGTTAGAGTGCTTATTGTTAAGAATTTGACATTTGAATAATCACCTCTAACAATAACTCCAATAAGCGAAGAGTTTAACTGTTTTATCATACCTGGATTTTTTCCTACACTAATTGTTGTTATAGGGTTTAGTGTTGGAGTGCCAAGTACTGAAATAGTTGTGTCATAGTTACCACTTTGATATTCTAAACCTCCTGAATTAGAAACATAAAGCGAGCTATTGGCATAACAAATATACTCTGGATTTCTGCCCACAGCCACACTTTTTTCTATAGATAGGCTGCTTGGATTTATACTTAGCACATGACCGTCATAACAACAAACATAGAGGTTCTTATTGTCTTTTGCAAGTGAAAAAGGAGTACGGTTTTTGCCATTGTTATCCACTATGGCTATGCGTTTTATTAGCTTTGCTGTGTTAACATTTATCACTGCCACACAAGCACTTTGCTCCACTGTAATGAATATTTTATCTCCAAATACAATAATATCATTTGCTACATCGCCAAGCCCCTGAGAGTTCTTTAAGGTAAAAATATCTCTTGTCAGGCTTGAAGAATCTGTGTTGTAAAAGTCAATTGAGGCGTTGTTATGTCCTATATTGCCTTGACAAAGAATGTATAAGCCTTTGCCAAGTGAGGCAGTGTTATCGTCGTCTTTGCAAGAAAAAGAACTAAAAGCAATAGTTATTAGCAGCAAAGCATATATAAGTGTCTTTGCTGTGTAATTGAAAAATGTTTTTTTGTGTTGTATCATAATATATCTGTTTTAAAGGTTATACGCAATTGTCTTTGAGGCATTGGATAGCTTTGTACTACCTCATATTGCACTCCAAAAATATTAAGACAAGAGATAGAAATCTCTGACTTTTGAGAGAACAAATTGAACTCTTTAGATAGTGTAATAGATTGGTCTATATATGGTTTAAGACGATAACGCTCAATATTTTCACCCATAGAATATCTTTGTCCAACAAACTGAGTGTTCAGAGCTATATTGCACCAAGAGTTCTGAAGGCTTAAAAAAGTGCTGCCACTATGCTCTGGCAAATAAGAAATTTGATTATTGTATGTTGAAGAGTTTTTATTTGTCCTATCCACAGCTTTTTGATAAGAATAACTTAAGCGTATGAGTAATTGTGCTTTTGAGCTTAAAGCAATATTTGTTTGTCCTTGAACATCCACGCCAGAGATTTCAACAGAGCCATAATTGATAATTGACCAAATAAAAAGATTATTTCTTGGCACTGCTACAATCTTGTCTTTGACATTATTGTGATAAACATCTAAAGAAACGTTTAAATTACTATTTGCCTTTGATTCTAATGTGTAAAAGTAAAGAATATGCAAATTTATTTGATTAGTTTTCTCTGGCAAAAGCTTTGAATCAGAGACTCTATTGAAATAAAGTTCATTGAATGTAGGCAATCTGAAAATGTGTTTATAAAAAGCACTAATACTAATCCCGCAAGGAAAACTGTAGCCTATGGATACAAAAGGGGAAAGGTGTCTTTGAAATGTGGCTGTACTATCAGAATGTGCATAGTCGGCAGCAAAAGTATGGAGCAGGTTAGCATTCAGTAACCAGCGTTTGTTATCATATAGAAATACTATTGCGCTTATGGAGCTTTTGCGGTTTGGGGAGCGGAAGAAAGTGGCATTGTTAGTTAAGTTATTATACACTAAATCATTTGCCAAAGACACAAAGGTATTATCAAAGATTTTATATGAGAGGCTATTGCTCATATAGTATTCTCTTTTATAATATTTGTCATCTTGTTTGCCTTGAATATTGGCAACGTTTGGGTCTAAGTAATGTTCAAAAGAGTAAGAGATTTTTGAATGATTGCCGTACTGTAAACGTTGGTTGAAAGAATGAGATAGAACTCCTTGCAAAAACAAGTCATTGTTCCAAAGTCTCTGATTGCTTTTTAGATAATATAGAGATGTGTTGTTTGGCAAACCTCTATTAGAATAAAATAAGTATGCTTTTAACTTTAAATCTGTATGTGAATTAAAAGATAGAAAATTATTCCACTCAGCTCTGGTGCCAAAGTAGTCCGAATTCTCTCTTTTTTCTTTTGAAGTGCTGTCCGTTTGTGAGTATCCATAATGCAGAGTGTAGGGGTATCTGCCGTTGGTATTTGCAAGGGATAACAAGAGTTGTGAAGTCCATATACTATTTATACGTTTAGAGCCTTGAAGTTCAAAATTAGTGTAGTTGAATGAGCCATAGGATAGCAAGGATTTTAAATGTGATGTTTTAGTGCTATCAAAGATAGGCTTTTGAGTTTCTATAACTAATATATTTGCTCCCGCAAGATCTCTTGCACATTGTAAAAGAGAATAGCTTTGTCCATTGTAAAGGCTTATGCTATTGATGTTTGATGTTGAGAATTTGCCTAAATCTACTCCTGCTGAAGAACATTCGCTTATGCTGACTCCGTCATATTGAACAACGGAGTGTGCAGAGCCTAAGCCTCTGACAGAAATGGTTTTAATTCCTCCTAAACCTCCATAGTCTTTTACATTTACGCCAGCAATAGCCTTAGCAGCCTCGCCCACAGAAATGGCTCCCATCTTTTGTGCTACAATTCCTTGAACGGTAAAGAAAGAGGACTTGTTTTGTGCAGTCTGAAAGGCAGAATCCGTTATTATAACTTCTTGCAAAGTTATGTGATTAAGGCTATCTTTCTTTTGTGCCATAATAGTGGGACAAAAAAGAATTATTAATAGCAAATAAAATATTATCCTCTTAACAGTCATACTTTTATAGTCTCTTTCCGCGAGAGCAATCTACAATTTATATTGTTATTTTGGCAGGTCTTCTGACTTACTCTTGTGCGCCTCACACCTTCCCGAATAGTATAACATTCAGTGGTATAAATGAGGTTTTTGTGATGAGCTTACAGCAGCGGGACTGTTTGGGATTTACACCCAATTCCCTTTTAATTTCCAAAAGAAAACCAAAATCTGTGGCAAAGATACTACTTTTTGCTCACACAAATGAAAATAAATGTGATTATTGTCTTTAGATAAGAATATATTTGTATCTTTGCCCATAATTTAACTTAAAAAATGATTAATTATGGAAGAGACTAACCAGAAATTTTGTATAAGATGTGGAGAGAAAATAGATGCTAATGCACAATTCTGTCCCAAATGTGGTGCAGCGCAGACAATGGTGCGTTCAAATACTGTGAATAAAGAATGGATTATCACATTGATTTTATGTGTACTTGTGGGAGAGTTTGGTATTCATCGCTTCTATCATGGCAAAATAGGAACAGGTATTTTGCAACTCATAACTCTTGGAGGCTTGGGAGTGTGGTATTTGATAGATTTAGTTATGGTTGTATGTGAGCGTTTCAAAGATAAAAATGGAGCTTATATAACTATCTACCAAGGTAGAGAAGCATTCTAATTCCTTATTAGTTTTTTTTGGTAGTATATGCTAAATATAAAAAGTATAGCAGGTTCTTTTTGGGTCTGCTACTTTTTATTTTCTTGTGTGCATATTAAGTTTATAGTTTTGACGTTAGTATTGCATTAAAAAATTAACACAATAACTGTATTTGTAATGACACTCAATAAACACGCAAAGGATTTTCTTTTTCTCTTTATTAAACTTGTGGCTTTTGCCCTTGTATTAGGTACTTTGACACGAATAGTTTTGATGTTTAATCCTCAAACAGTTTCTTCTTTCTCCTTTTTGCAGGTGGTGAAGATATTTACTGTGGGTTTGGTGAATGATTTTGCTGTGGCGGTGATTGGCGTTGCTGTTATCTTCTTGAACCTTATGTGCGTAACTGAACGTAAATACTCTTCTGTTTCAAAATATATAATTCTTTCTGTGCTGATTGTGGCGGTGGTGTATCTGCGTTTCTTTGCATTTAGCCTTAGGGAGTTTAACCAGAATATTATTGACTTGATTTGTCTTGTATTGATTTATAAGATTATAAGTTTTTCTATTAGGGCTTTTATTCCAAAGGCAAGAGAGAACTACAGCAGAGTGATATTTATTCTGACAGTTGTTGTCTTTGTGGCTGTTGCTTATATAAACTGCTTGGGAGAATATCTGTTTTGGGACGAATTTGGTGTTAGATATAATTTCATTGCTGTGGATTATCTTGTCTATACAAATGAGGTGATTGGAAATATAATAGAGTCTTATCCTATTGTGTCAATGTTTTGTGTGATTGCGCTTTTAGTGTTTGGCTCTACTTACTTCTTGATAAGAAAAGGCGCAAACAGCATTCCGTTACCACGGATTAAAGAAAGAAATAAAGCTATTTTCTTTGCTTCTTATGCGGTTTTGGTAGTTTTAGCTTTCTTTGGTTTGTCTGCAATGGAAAAATTAGAAAACAATGCTAATGTATATGTGAATGAATTACAAGCAAACGGTATCTTTAAGTTTTACAGAGCTTTTGGAGCAAATGAACTTGAATACAATCGTTTTTATCTCACAATAGACAAACAACAAGCTGTAAAACTAATAAATTCTGAGTATTCAACTTTTTTAGACAACAATATTCAGCAAATACAAGATTCTCAAAAGGAAATACATAAGAATATTGTGCTGGTAACTATTGAAAGTATGGGAGCAGAGTATTTTGAGCATTTTGGTTCTAAAAGAAATATAACTCCTTTCCTTGACTCGCTTGCAGATAAGAGCTTGTGTTTGAATAATCTTTATGCCACAGGCACTCGAACTGTTAGGGGTTTGGAAGCCGTTACTTTGTGCATACCGCCTTCAGCAGGAGCAAGCATAATAAAACGTCAGGGACAAAAGATATTCTTTTCAACGGCTCAAGTGCTTAAAAACAGAGGATATAGTGTTCAATTCTTGTATGGAGGAGATAGTTATTTTGACAATATGTATGCTTTTTTCTCACATAATGGTTATGAAATTTTTGACCAAAAGAGTATGAGTGAAAAGCAAAAGACTTTTGAGACTGTTTGGGGAGTGTGTGATGAAGATTTATTTAATAAAGCCATTGATGTTTTTGACAAAGACAGCCAAAGTGGCAAGCCTTTCTTTGCGCATATAATGACGGTAAGCAACCATCGTCCATTTCTTTATCCTGAAGGCAAGATTGACATTTCTCCAAAGAAAAAGGATAGGGCAGGAGGAGTTAAATACACAGACTATGCCATAAGACAGTTCATAAAAAAAGCTCAGCAAAAGCCTTGGTTTGCAAACACAGTATTTATCTTCACAGCCGACCATTGTGGTTCAACTTCTGGAGCTAGTTCCATACTTATTGATAACTATCATATTCCTTGTTTGATTTATTCACCTTCTTTTATCAGTGCAAAGCAGTCAGACATTCTTTGCTCTCAAATAGATATTATGCCAACGGTTTTCTCTTTGCTTCATTTCTCTTATACTTCAGAGTTTTATGGACAAAATATTTTTTCCAATACATATAAGCCTCGTGCTTTTATGGCAACATACCAAAATCTTGGCTTTTTGAGTGAGGGTATTCTTACAGTGCTTTCTCCTGCAAAGAAAGTTGAACAATTTGTAATCCAGCCTCCAAAAGATTTCCTGCACAAACAATCTGTCAGCAAAAGCACAAATATTGCTCTTTTGAAACAAACAATAGCTAACTATCAAACTCTGACTTATCGTCATAGCAAATAAAGTTCTAAGATATTTTTGAGAAGTCTGCAAAAGATTTGTTTGTCTGAAAATAAGAGTAAAGCAAAGAATTTTTCTCTTGAGCGAGTGTTCTGTCTTGCTCTATTATTTCTATGGCTAAGTGCCGAGCCTCTTTTAGAAGTGGCTCATCACGTACAATATCGGCTAATTTAAGATCTAAGATTCCACTTTGAGCTGTGCCTGCAATGGACCCCGGTCCACGCAAGCGCAAGTCTTCCTCTGCAAGCACAAAGCCATCTGTTGTATGACAGATGGTTTCTAATCTCTTTTTGGCATCTGTTGTCAGTTTGTATGAAGCCATTAGTATGCAATAAGACTGACTGGCTCCACGACCTACTCTGCCACGCAACTGATGTAACTGACTCAGTCCAAAACGCTCTGCATTCTCTATAACCATAACGGTCGCATTTGGTACATCTACACCCACTTCAATAACTGTGGTAGAGACAAGTATATTGGTTATGCCACGCTTGAATAAGTCCATTTCATAGTCTTTGGTTTCCGCTTTCATCTTTCCATGAACAATACCTAAGTGGTATTTTGGCAAAGGAAACTCACGCTCCACAGCCACATAGCCTTCCATAAGATTTTTTAGGTCTAACTTCTCACTCTCTTCAATCAAAGGAAAGACAATGTAAATCTGACGTCCTTGATCAACTTGATGGTGCATAAAAGCAAAAAGTTTCAAGACATCTTTATCATATAGCAATGTGGTTTGCACAGGTTTTCTGCCAGCAGGTAATTCATTTATAATGGAAATATCTAAATCACCATACACACTCATTGCCAAGGTACGCGGAATAGGAGTTGCCGTCATCACAAGTATATGAGGAGGACATTGAGAGTTCTTTGACCACATGGTAGCTCTTTGTTTTACTCCAAAACGATGCTGTTCATCAATTACGCAAAGCCCCAGATTATTAAACACCACTCGCTCTTCAAGTAGTGCATGGGTGCCTATGAGTATGTCTATTGTGCCTTCTTTTAGCTTGGCTAACATTAAGTCTCGCTCTTTGGCTTTTGTGTTTCCAGTTAGCAAGGTAACCTTTAGAGGCATTGAGCCAAGAAAGTTTTGAATAGCTTTTAGGTGCTGTTCAGCCAAAATCTCTGTTGGAGCCATAATTGTAGCTTGAAAGCCATTATCCACAGCAATAAGCATACATATTAGTGCCACAAGAGTTTTTCCACTGCCAACATCGCCTTGCAACAAACGATTCATTTGATGACCAGAGCGCATATCTTCTCTTATCTCTTTAATTACTCGTTTTTGAGCATCGGTTAGTGAAAAAGGTAGATGTTTGTAATAGAACTCATTGAAATTGTTGCCAACCTTTGAAAAAATAAAGCCTTTGATTTGCTCCTGACGAGTGCTTCGCATTAGTTGATGTTCTAACTGCATAAACAGCAATTCTTCAAATTTTATTCTTGCCCTTGCGTTTGCAAGTAGGGCAGAAGTTTGAGGAAAATGTATTTGCACTAAAGCATCATTATGAGACATCAATTTATAGCGTTGAACTATGTATGAAGGCAAATTCTCTGGAATATAGCCAGAGACTTCATATATCAAGTTGCGCATAATCTTTGTAATGGCTTTGCTGTTTAGAAAAGAGTTTTTCATCTTTTCTGTAGTGTTATATAGTGGCACAAATGGTGAAGATTGCTTTTCTTGCTCAGCCACAAAAGAGCTGTAAAGCTCTATGTCAGGGTGAATAAAGTTAAAAGTATGTTGAAAACGTGAAGGTTTGCCAAAGATAACATATTGTCTGCCCATAAGTAGAGACTGTTTAATCCATTTCAAACCTTTGAAGAAAATTATATCTATTGAGCCACTTTCATCTTTGAAAGTATAGATAAGTCTTTCTTTATGGGGTTGACCTTCCATTCTTGGCGAAGAAAAAGTACCTTTTATTTGAATGTATACATCTTCACTATCTATATCAACTATGCGTACAAAATGACTTTTATCCACATAACGATAGGGATAATAAAGTAAAAGGTCTTGATAAGAAGAAATCTGAGTCTCACTTTTAAAGACTTTGGCTTTCTTCTCACCAACACCTTTCAGATATACTATATCTTGTTGTAATAAATCCACCCAGTAAGATTATATTATCTTTTTTGTGTGTTTATTCTTTACCTTTCCAACGTTCAAGATCAGGAATGTTATGACATAAAAACTTTGCAAAAAATTTTGGCATGTGCATTTTCTTTGTCATCATATCAATACAGAAGTCTTGCATCTCTTTAGCAGAACACTGCATTGTGAAGTCTCCATCCTTGTAACAATAAGAACAGTATTTATTACTTTTGCTACCATCTTTTTCACTGCCACCACCGTTAGGATCTTTTTTCATTGGCATGCCACAACTTTGGCACATTTTATATGTTTTTTCCATATCTTATATTCCTTTTCTGTCTTCAAATTTTGGTAAAGAAAGTATTTCTCTTGCTTCCTTTGGTGAGGCAATTTCTCTGCCAAACTCTTTGGCAAGGCGAACTACTTTTTCAACTAATTCTCCGTTTGATTTTGCAAGCACTCCCTTTGAGAGATAAACGTTGTCTTCAAAACCAACTCTTACGTGTCCTCCGTCAAGGATAGCAAGTGCTGCTAAAGGAAATTCATATCTTCCAACTCCGGCAACGGTGTATGTGCTACCCTGAGGAATTGACCCTCTGAGGAAAGTAAAGTCTCTAATGTCTCCAGCAATACCTCCATTGACTCCGCAAACAAAGTCAAAGTGGATAGGATTTTGGATATGTTCTTTCTTTGCTAAGCGAAGAGCCATTTCAATCATTGACTTATCAAACACTTCGCACTCTGGTTTGATACCTCTTTCAATCATACGGTCTCCAAAGTATTTGATAGTGTTTTCAGTGTTAGTAAAAATATCATCACCACCAAAGTTGCATGTTCCACAATCCAATGTAGCCATTTCTGGTAAAAGCTCTGTTGGTTGCAAACGCTCGTCATCTGTCATTCCCACAGCTCCTCCTGTTGAAGGCTGAATGATTGCCTCTGGGCATTCTTTTCTTATTGCTGTGATTATTTGACGGAAACGTTCTTTGTCCTGAGTAGGAGTACCATCGTCCCAACGAACATGAAGGTGAATAAGACTTGCACCTGCATTATATGCACTCTTAGCCTCTCTGACACATTCTTCCACAGTGTAAGGCACTGCAGGATTGTGTTCTTTTAATACTTCTGCACCACAAATAGCAGCTGTTATGATTAATTTTTCCATTTCTTTTTTGTTTTTATCTGTTGTTTCTTTGGCATTTCTTTGGAACAACACATGTGCCGCTTGCTCTGCAGACAACAATAGGCTCTGTAAGTACATCAGCTGCTGAATCGCTTACGTCTGTACGAGGAGCAATTACTTTTCTTGCAACGAAAGTCATTTTGCGTGATGTGTTGCCAACGTGAGTTATCTCACCCTCTGCCTCAATGTAATCACCTGCATACACAGGAGCCAAGAACTCTACATTGTCATAAGCACAGAAAAGTCCTTCATCTCCGTCTTGTATGATTAACAGCTCTGTTGCTACATCGCCAAAAAGATTTAACATTCTTGCTCCATCAACCAAATTGCCACCATAGTGAGCATCATGAGCTGACATTCTCATTCTTATTAATGATTTTACTGCCATATCTATTCTATATCTATTTATTTGTTTCTATATTATTTTACAAGGTAAGTAACTAAAGCATAAGGTACTGCTACATTGTGAGGCTCAATTACATCAACCTCTTGGGTTGCCATTGCAATTACTGTGTCTGCTGCCATAGCCATAAGAGGGTTAAAGTTTTTTGTTGTGCCTCTGAAAAGCAAGTTACCATATTTGTCAGCCACAGATGCACCAATCAAAGCTACATCAGCTCTCAAAGGTCTTTCAAGCAAATACTCAACACCATCAACAGTTATTTTTTGTTTGCCTTTTTCGCAAACTGTTCCAATTCCTGTCGTTGTCAAAACTCCACCTAATCCATATCCACCGCAACGTATTCTCTCTGCTAATGAACCTTGTGGTACAAGTTCTACTTCCATTTCTCCGTTGATCATCTTTTCACCAGTGATAGGATTTGTTCCCACGTGAGAAACTATACATTTCTTTACCAAGCCATCTCTAACCAAGATTCCACAACCATTGTCAGGAAAAGCTGTGTCATTGCAAATAATTGTCAAATCTTTCTTCTTAGCCTTAGCAATAGCTTCTATTAAGGCATTAGGAGTTCCAACTCCAAGAAAACCGCCGACCATGATAGTCTGACCGTCTTTGATTAAATCAACTGCTTGATTGATATCAATTCTCTTCATACGCGAAAATTATTATAAGTTACTTTAATACTAAATTACAAGTGGCAAAGATAAGAAATAATCTTCAAGTGAGCAAAGAATATTGCTATTATTTGCGAAAGCATTACTTTGTTTGCACAAATTTTTTTTGATTAGAATTGAGTGCGAATATCGTATCGTGCAGCTCCTCCCACAGAAAAGCTTTCAAATAATATAGGAGCGCTTAGAGTTATCTTTTGACGTAAAGATGGCATTGACTCCACATTCCTAAGAACATAGTGTTTTTGTTCCTGACTGACAGAAGCAAATAGTTTGCATATTGAAATATGAGGCACAAAGTTTTGGTTGTCAAAATGAATATTGTTTTGCTCATAAGCTCTGTGAAGGCTTTGAGCCAAGGCATTGAGTTCGGCAGATTCTTTCAGTGAAAAATAAAAGATAATTTGACCATCAGGTTGCACAAAATAAGAAATTCCTTCAAAAGCAATCTCAATTGGTCTAAAATTCTTTAAAATATTTTCACTCACAGCTATTATCTGACGCATACGTTTAGTACTCACAAGTCCAAAGAAAGCCAGTGTGATATGATAATTAGTTTGTAGTGTGGGTTCGTAAGGTAATGTGGAAAGCGAATAACAAAAACTCTTTGCTCTTGCTATCATTACATCTGGTAGAAGTGTTTTGAAGGCTAAGAAGAGACGGTGTTCATTCATTATGTTATCTAAATTGAAGCAAATATCTTCAAAAAAGGAAGAGAAATCTATCTTCTTAGGACGTGTTTTCTTCTTGACGCTCTTAGTCTTTGGCATACAGGTTACCACTTCAAACATATCTAATACTTGCACCTTTGTAACAGACTTCTCTAATGGTTGTTCTTCTTGTCCAGTGGTGTCAATGAGTTTAACCAATAATACGTTGTCTAATAGGCGCACTTTGTTTATAAAGTTTTGAGCATATTGGACGTTATCTCTACCCATAAGCACATAGACAAAATCATACATATTCAGTGTTTCAAAGAGAAAACACCCCTCGCTGTTGTGGTTAGAGAGCAAGAAGTTATGCAAACGATATGGTGGGTAAAAATAATAGTAGTGTTTGAAATAGCATGTTCTTTTGTTTTCAGGCTTATAGGATTCAAAATCTTTGTTTAGTGTCAGTTTTGTAAATATGAGTTTATTTATCTTTGAAGCAAGGGAAAAACCATTCATCGTTGTAGTTATTCCTATGATTGATAAGTCTTCAGGTTTTAGAGTTGAGATGTTTGTGATGAGTGTTTTATCCATAATTTTTTTCTAAAATGCAATGGCAAAAGTAAGAATTATTTGCAACAGAAAAAAATAAAACATATATTTGCACTCTGAAAAAATTCCCTCTTATGAGGGAAATATATGATTTAGTAATTAAATAAAACAAACGAGATGAACAACAACACATTCTTTTTTGACAGACCTCAAAACGAGCCTGTCTATGGTTATGTTCCTGGTTCAAAGGAAAGAGAAGAATTGGGTAAAGAACTTGAAAGACAATACAACACATGTATTGAAATTCCATTGATTATTGGTGGAAAAGAAGTAAAGACAAATGATATGGGCACAGTGGTTATGCCAACAGAGCATGGTCACGTACTTGCTCGCTACCACAAAGCTACTACACAAACTGTTCAAATGGCTATAGAGGCTGCTTTGGCTGCTCATGATAAGTGGGCTAATCTGCCATGGTTGGAACGTTGTTCTATAATGATGAAAGCTGCAGAACTTTTGAGTAAAAAGTATCGTTATTTGCTTAACGCATCTGCAATGCTTGGACAAGGCAAGAGCCCTAACCAAGCTGAAATAGACTCTGCTTGTGAGACAATAGATTTTTTGCGGTTCAATTCATATTTTGCTTCAAAAATCTATGCTCAACAGCCTATAAGCGATAATACCGCTATTAACCGTATGGAGTATCGTTCTTTGGAAGGATTTGTGTATGCTATCACTCCATTTAACTTCACTTCTATTGCTTGCAACTTAAACATTTCACCTGTTCTTATGGGTAATGTTACAGTTTGGAAGCCAGCTACAACAGCTATTTTGTCTAACTACTATTTAATGAAAGTATTTAAGGAAGCAGGTATTCCTGACGGAGTAATAAACTTTGTTCCTGGACAAGGCTCTGTTATCTCTAATGTATGCTTTACTTCACCTTCTTTTGCAGGAGTTCATTTTACTGGCTCTACAAGTACATTCAATAGTTTTTGGAAAATGATTGGTGAGAACATTTCTACATATAATACTTATCCACGTATAGTTGGTGAGACTGGTGGTAAGGATTTTATTGTTGCTCACCCTACTGCCTGTGCTAAGGAATTGGCAGTGGCTATTGTTAGAGGAGCTTTTGAGTATCAAGGACAGAAATGCTCTGCTGCTTCACGTGCTTACGTGCCAAAGAATTTGTGGGAAAAATGCTTCCCATACATAAAGGAAATGATTGAAGACTTCAAGGGTAACTGCGGAGACGTAAGAGATATGTCCAATTACTTCAATAGTGTTATTGACCAGAAGAGTTTTGACACTATTATGGAGTACGTTGACAGAGCAAAAGTAAGTCCAGAGGCTAAGATTGTTATTGGAGGCAATGGAGACAAGAGTGTGGGTTATTTTGTTGAGCCTACAATCATTGTTACTACAAATCCAAAGTATGAGACTATGGAAAAAGAGCTTTTTGGACCAGTGATAACTATTTATTTGTATGATGACGATAAGTTTGATGAAGTCCTTGACCTTTGCAATACAACATCTCCTTATGGTTTGACAGGTTCAATATTTTCTAACGACCGTTACCAAACAGAAAAGGCTATGGATAAATTGCGTTATGCAGCAGGTAACTTCTATATAAATGACAAACCAACTGGAGCTCTTGTAGGTAACCAGCCATTTGGTGGAGCAAGAGCATCAGGCACAAACGATAAGGCAGGTAGTGAGCTTAACCTTTATCGTTGGGTAAGTGCTCGTTGTGTCAAGGAAACATTAGTTCCAGCAACAAACTATCGTTATCCATTTATGGAAAGATAATTTACATTGTCTACAACATATAAAAAAGAAAGAGGCGCATATATTTATGTGCCTCTTTTGTTATGTCTTGTGGTGTTACTTTGTGAGAAATATTAAGCTATTGAAAATTCTTTTTTGAGTGTTTTGACATAGTCTAATTTTTCCCAAGTGTAAAACTCTACTTCTTTCTGTTTTGCCTTACCGTCTTGAATTATCTTTACTTTTTGTTTGTAAGGGGTGCGTCCAAAGTGTCCGTAACGAGCTGTAGGGTAGAAGATAGGATTTGTCAATCCAAAACGCTCTACAATGCTGTGAGGTCTTAGGTCAAAAATCTCTTTAATCTTCTGAGCTATCTGTCCATCTGTGAGTGTCTTGCCTTTTGAGTCAGAGACTTTGGCAGTGCCATAAGTATTGACATATAAACCCACTGGTTGAGCCACTCCAATGGCATAAGCCACTTGCACTAAGACTTCGTTACACAAGCCTGCTGCAACCATATTTTTGGCAATATGACGCACTGCATAGGCTGCACTTCTATCCACTTTTGAGGAGTCTTTGCCAGAGAAAGAGCCACCGCCATGAGCTCCTCTGCCACCGTAAGTATCCACGATAATCTTTCTACCAGTCAGACCTGTGTCCCCGTGAGGTCCGCCAATAACGAATTTACCTGTTGGATTAACAAAGAGTTTGTAGTTAGCCTCAAAGAGTTTTTTTATGTCATCTCTTTTCTGCATGGCAATCACGCGAGGTATAAGAATCTCTTTGACATCTTTCTTTATCTGAGAGAGCATAAGGCTTTCTTTATCAAATTCATCGTGTTGGGTTGAAACCACAATAGTGTCAATGGCAAGGGGAGTGCCTGAGTCAGAAAATTTGATTGTTACTTGGCTTTTGCTGTCTGGACGAAGGTATGTCATTTGTTTGCCTTCTTTGCGTATCTGAGCAAGAGTGCTGACAAGCTGATGGGCAAGTATGAGGCTCAGTGGCATGTAATCCTCAGTCTCATTGCAAGCATAGCCAAACATCATACCTTGGTCGCCTGCGCCTTGGTCTTGGATATTGCGACGTTCTACTCCTTGGTTAATGTCAGGGCTTTGTTCGTGAATTGTAGATATAACTCCACAAGAGTTGCTCTCAAACATGTATTCGCCTTTGGTGTAGCCAATGTCTTTTATGACTTGACGAGCTACACTTTGCACATCTACATAACCATCGCTTTTGACCTCACCACTCAAGACAACAAGTCCAGTGGTTACGAGAGTTTCACAAGCTACTTTTGAAGAAGAGTCTTGACGTAAAAACTCATCTAATATGGCATCTGAGATTTGGTCTGCCACCTTATCTGGGTGGCCTTCAGAAACTGATTCTGATGTAAAATAATAAGCCATTTTGTTTGTACTTTTTTGGTTACAAAAATAATTACTAAACGAAAATGGGATTAATTACGAATTGATATTGTACTGGAAAATGTTTTAGCATTTTTTTGTGTGGTTGCAATCAATTCAAATCTTTCCACATTTTTTCCAAGTGCAAAAGTAATAAAGATTATTGATATCTAAGTAATAAAAGCCAAAAAAAATGTATCTCTCAATCAAAAGCTATGATTAAGAGATACATTATATTCATTTATCTATTGGTCTAACTATCCCAAATAAAACAGAAAAGCTGGCGTGAGCATAATGCCAGTGTGGTTCTCACTTAGCGGGCGCGTTGAGTTTGGTTAGCCACTTTGGCCATAAGTTTCTGAACCACTATAGGGTCTGCCACAAATTCGTCGCTTATGTATTCGTTGTTCTCGTTCAAGCGAAAGACATAAGGTATTCCTGTAGGTATGTTGAAGTCTGTTATGTCTTCGTCAGAGATATGTTTAAGTTTTTTTACTATACCACGTAGAGAATTTCCGTGAGCCACAACTAACACCTGACGGTGAGTTTCAAAGGCTTTGAGTATGTGGTCTTGGAAGAAAGGCATGCAACGGTTTATGCAGTCTTTCAGAGACTCTGTTAGAGGTAGGTCGGTCTGAGGTACGTTTTTGTATTTGTCGTCCATACGAGGTGAGCGAGTGTCATCTTCTTTGAGGGCAGGGGCTTGAATGTCGTAACTTCTGCGCCATAGATGTACTTTCTCATAGCCATACATATCCATTATTTTCTTTTTGTTCAAGCCTTGTAAAGCTCCGTAGTGCTTCTCGTTCAAACGCCAAGACTTCTCTACGGGCAGATAAGACATATCCATTTCGTCAAGTATGAAGTTAAGAGTACGGATAGCTCTTTTTAAATATGATGTGAAGCAAATCTCTGGCTCATAGCCTTTTTCTAAAAGGTAGTCGGCTGCTTCCTTTGCCTCTCTTATTCCTTTTTCACTCAAATCCACGTCGCTCCAACCTGTGAAAAGGTTCCACTTGTTCCATTGACTTTCGCCGTGACGTACTAAAATTAAAATTCTGTCCATTGTCTGTTATCTCATTTTATTGTTTTTTCTTGTCTTCTTTCTGTCTTAGCTTTTTGATGTCTAAAGGAGAGCCTAACTGATGTTTATGTGAGAGTATCAGTATTACTACACCTATAGCAATAAATGGTAAGCTAAGCCATTGACCCATATCCAAAGGTAGTGTCTGTTCCCAAATCTCTTGAGGGTTTTTCAAGAACTCTATTAGAAAACGAGCAAGGAATAAACCTATCAAGAATATGCCAAATACTTCTCCTTGAGCAGGTGGAGTGTTTTTGCGTATCTTACGTATTGAGTAGAAATATAGAGCTAAGCCTAAGGCTATATATGCTAAAGCCTCATAGAGTTGAGTAGGGTGGCAAGGAAGGCTCTGACCATCTCTGACAAAGACAAAACCCCAAGGCAAAGAGGTAGGAGTACCGTAAATCTCTGAATTCATAAGATTTCCCAAACGAATGGACGCTCCTGCAAAGCATACAGCCAGCACCAGTCGGTCAATCACCCAAAGGAAAGGTATGCGAGTCTTGCGACAGTAAAGCCATGAAGCAATCAATATGCCAATGGCAGCACCATGAGAAGCTAAACCTTGATAGCCAATAAATTGACCATCTGAATTTATGGGTAAGAACATCTCTATAGGGTGAGAAAAGTAGTAGGCAGGCTCATAGAAAATGCAGTGTCCAAGTCTTGCACCAATTAGCACTCCCAAAAACATATAGAGTGTTAGTTTGTCAAGGAAGTAAGCACCCACACCTGCTTTTTGAAAGATTTTTTTCATCAACAGGTAGCTGACTACAAAGGCCATAGCAAACAAAATGCCATACCAACGAATTGACACAGAGCCTATTTTGAATAGTTCAGGAGATACATTCCAGATAATTGATAGAGGATTCATATACTCGTTTTAAAAATTACAATTTGCAAAGATAACGTTTTTTCGGCTCCTTTAGCGTACAGTAGCTCCAAAAAACGTTTTTCATTATTCAGAAAACGACTTTTTACACCCCTATATGCTGTTTGATTGATGTATCAAAAATAAATTATTTATATTATTTACTATTTAAGGGTTATTAACATATCGGACGGACGGACATTTACCTGTATATTGTCACTGTCGTCATGTGTTAAACATAGGAAGTAACCCACAATATACTAAAGTATATATTGTGGTTGGTACTCCCTATTTAGTGTTTAATTTTTTGGGGGAGAGGATTTTTCATTTTGATAGTTTATTGTATTAGGCGTAAGCATTACGCCCTGTACCTATATTATAATATCACAAATTATAATTATTCAAATGATATCAATCAAATAAATATATTATTGCTTTAACCCGTTGGCGGAATTAGGATTAAGAATAATTAACAAAAGGAGAGTAAAGAAAAAGTATAAAAATATCGTGTATATCATTGATTTTTTGTAATTTAGCAGTGTAAAACAAAAAGAACAAAAGACAAGATATGCACGATATAATATATGCAAAGTTCCGAAAAATTTCTAAGGTATGCAAAGAATACTGTAAAGATTTAGTAGATCAGAGAGGGAATTTAAGACATAGAGGAGTAAAATCAACAAAATTCTCAGATGTGGAAGTAATAGCATTGAATATAACAGCAGAGATTTTAAGTATAGATAGTGAGAACCGTCTATTTCATCTGTTAAAGAATGAATACGAGAAAGACTTTCCAAACATAATAAGCAGAAGGAGTTATAATGATAGGAAAAAGGTATTACATGTATTAACAGATAGGATAAGGACAAGTATGTCAGATAAGATAGATGAAACAGAGAGGTGTTTGTGTATAGATTCAAAGCCATTACCAATATGTAAACCAAGAAGGAGTCAAAGAGTAAAGTTTAGAGCAGGCATATACGAAGAAGATCCAGACTTTGGTTTTTGTGCTTCACAAAATTTATACTATAAAGGATATAAATTGCATTGTATTTGTGGTATAAGAGGAGTAATACACACTTTCGCAATAACAAAAGCAAGTGTTCATGATATGGCTTTTCTCAAAGAGATGAAATACATGGTGAAAGATTGCACAATCATAGGAGACAAAGGATACATATCAAAAGAAGTACAATTAGATTTATTCAATAGTGTAAACATAAGATTAGAAGTACCACACAGAAGTAATCAGACACAATTAAGTCCATTAAGTAAATATTCAGGAAGAATAAGAAAAAGGATAGAGACAGTGTTCTCACAGTTATCAGACCAATTTATGTTTATTAGAAATTATGCCAAAGGAGCCAAAAGCTTCTTTACAAGAATATTATCAAAGATTACCGCCTTTACTGTGTCTCAATACTTCAACTTTATCAATCACAAACCTATTGACCATGTTAAATATGCTATCTAATTCCGCCAACGAGTTGCTTTAGTATTTATTAACATATCGTTCATTCATTCATTTACCCATACAATGAATGATGAACGATTTTAAACACAGAGAGTAACCCACTATATACCACAGTATATATAGTGGGAATTACTCCCTATTTAGTGTTTAATTTTTTGGGGCAGGCTAACAAGAGAAAGAAACTTTCTTTTTGATAAATAACTCTTTGTTTTATTTTACTGAAACTTTGTTTTAGCAAATTATTTCTTTGTTTTGCCGAAATAAAACAGCGTAAAAATTGCTAAAGGTTTATTCCCTTAGGCTAAAAGATTATCTTTTGATTTAAAGAATAATTTTCCCCAACAGAATATCACATATATTTCAATAAGACAATTCACAAGGAAGAATCCATTATTGATTAACTGAACATGATTTTGGACAAAAACATTTCCTATCATAAAATTAAGAATAAGTGCCATAATAAAACTCATATTCAATCTTTTTAGCTTTTTTCAATTGGCTACTTATATGCTACAGTATAACATTGGGTTAGTATTGAAAAGACTTATGAGATTAAAAAAATAAATACTGACTTTTTTTGAGAATACAGATTTCTAAGCATACAAGAATAGAATTATACTGAGAATAACCTTTAGTATAGAGTTTTAAACAGCCAAGTCTTAAGATTTGAAACACAGAGAAAAAATATTTCACGACAAGAAAAAGGTGGAAATCTTTGGTTATCTTAAGTGGTTTTGGTACTTTTGTAAGCTCAAAAAAGAAAAATAAATACAAAATGATTTTATTAGAAATAAACATAGATAAAGAGACATAGTGGATTGTTGAGCATATTTTTGCACCACTTATTATTGGGGTATTTGCTTTTGCTTTTCCTTTTTTATTGAATAGCATAAATAATATAAGAAAAAAGTATAATAACGATGAATTAATAACACAATTTGAACAGGATATAATTGCTAAGGGCAAACCAATAAAGTGTTTGATAATATTATTAAGTCTATCTATAGTTGCTTTAATTATTTATGGATTTGATTTTAAATCAAAGATTGATTGCGTTCTTATAGACTATTCTGCATTTGGGCTTATTTTTATATTGGTCGTTTTAATTATTGTATTTATTATGAGAATAGTTTATGTTGTGTATAGATATTCTTCACCAATAATGTTATTTGACCATTTAATCGGTAAAAAGAAATGTAAAATAAAGCTTGTTTCTAAGTTAATGGTTTATGCAATAAAAAATGATGATTATAATCTAATTAATAAAATTATAGTCTATTATAGGTGGGTAAGAATTAAATATAAAATAGTGGAAGATAGAGTAAAATATTACAAAGCAATTGAAGAGATGAATGAGGCTTTTTGTCAAACAAGATATGATTATCATACATATGGTAACATAGCTTTTGATTTATTATATACACAAGATAATCAAAATAATAAGAAGATTCAAGAGTCTTTGGGACAATGTGTATATCAGGATGTATTCTATAAAAAAGACAATTATCTAATTGATATTTTTCAATCACTATCAAAAGCTAAGGTGGAAATAAATATTTTTCTTATTTCAAAAGCTATGGAATATGCAATACGTACTAAAAATCCAAATTTAATAGATACAGTCTATAATTATATTAAAGGGTTAAGCAGTACATTCATGATTAAAAGTAAAGGTTGTATAGAATACAGTGAAGAATATTACTATTTAGTATCCAGTTTTAATGAATTATTATGCCAACAAAACGAATTACAATCATATAATAAATATGGTGGTTATGCTTTTGAGTTATTAGTAGATACAACAGTATATTTAGATATGAAATATCATATACATAGAATATCTGATAAAACTTATTATAATTGCACTTGTTCTAATGGCTATCATTTTGGATTATGGAATTATATCTTTCAAGATCTTTATTATAATAGAGATAATTTTATAATGGATTTTTGGGAGAAAGCTTATAGATACTATACTAATAACTTAGCTATGAATCACAATAATAATAATGCTAAGTTTCTTGAATTTACTTATGCAATATGTGGTGCATTGATTAGTGCAAATAAATATAATCTGCTTAAACAGCTCATAGAATATACAAATGTAATATCAAATAATATAGAATCTACATACTCAGCATTAATTCCTAAGAATATCAATGGATTAAAAGATATTTATAATTACTACGTTGAAAATAATTTACCACAATTAAAATATCCTTTATCTAATATGCTTAATATAAAAAGCTTAATCATACGTTATTTTGCTATCTTATTTATATACATCTATAATAGAGATAATACCGATAAATCATATAAAAGTTTAATTGATAGTAAGGAGTATCGTAATGTAGATTGTGAATTAAAAGGTTATATAAATGAGTATCTTGGTAAAAAGGATATATTAGAAGTTTTTGGATTAGAATCATTGTATAATCAACAGAAGTAATCAATAATTTCAATTTCTTATTTATCAAGTCTATAATTTTCTTTCTTCTTTTTTGCGCAGTATTGAAAATATATCTTAGCCAAGTTGTTATTTCCAAAAGAAGTGTTATCTTTGCCAATGATAATTTGGGGAATTAGTAATAACACAAAATAACACAAATAACAATGGAAGACATAAAGACTTATATTGAAAAAAACAAGGACAGATTTCTCAAAGAGTTGTTCTCTTTGATTGCTATCCCTTCTATTTCTTCTGAATCAGCTCACAAAGAAGATATGATTGCCTGCGCTAAGCGTTGGAAAGAACTTATTATGGCCGCTGGAGCTGACAAGTGTGAATTGTACCCAACTGAAGGCAACCCAATAGTGTATGCAGAAAGAATTATAAACCCTGCATATAAAACAGTTATGGTCTATGGACACTATGATGTTATGCCCGTTGACCCAGTGGAACAATGGCATACCAAACCTTTTGAGGCACAAATCAAAGATGATAAAATTTGGGCTCGTGGAGCAGATGATGACAAGGGTCAGAGCTTTATGCAAGCTAAGGCTTTTGAATACTTGAACAAGAATAACCTTCTGAAAGTGAATGTGAAGTTTATGCTTGAGGGCGAAGAGGAGATTGGTTCAGGCTCACTCTCAAAATGGATTGTTGACAAGAAAGATATGCTTAAGGCTGACGTTATCTTGGTGTCTGACACCTCTATGATTGCTCTTGAGACTCCTTCCATAACAACAGGTTTGCGTGGTTTGGGATATGTGCAAGTAAAGGTTACAGGTCCTAATGCAGACTTGCACTCAGGTATCTTTGGCGGAGCTGTGGCAAACCCAATCAATGTGCTTTGCAAAATGATTTCTCAGCTTATAGACCAGAATAACCATATTACTGTGCCAGACTTCTATAAAGAAGTATTGGTTGTAAGTGATGAAGAAAGAAAGCTGATGGCTCAAGCTCCTTTCAATGAAGAGGATTATAAAAAGAGCCTTGACATAGATGCTGTCTGTGGTGAGAAAGGCTACACCACAACAGAGAGAACTGGCATACGTCCTTCATTGGATTGCTGTGGTATTTGGGGTGGTTACACTGCCCAGGGTGCTAAGACAGTTATCCCTTCAGAGGCTTATGCAAAGATTTCTTTCCGCCTTGTGCCAGACCAAGACTATAAAGTGATTACAGAGAGATTTTCAAAATACTTCAAGTCTTTGGCTCCAAATGGAGTCAGGGTAGAGGTGGAGCCACTACACGGAGGTTATTCTTATGTAGCTCCATTGGATATGCCTTCATATAAGGCAGCCGAGAAAGCTTACACAACAGTGTATGGCAAGAGACCTATACCAACAAGAAGTGGCGGGTCTATTCCAATCGTTGCAGCTTTTGAGAGAGTTTTGGGTGTCAAGTCTATTTTGATGGGCTTTGGCTTGGCAGCTGATGCTATTCACTCACCTAATGAGAATTATGAGTTAAAGCAGTTCTATCGTGGAATTGAGACAATTACTCATTTCTACACAGAGTATGCTCAAATGTAATATTATATGCTTGTTGCTTTGTGTGCTGATGTCTTATGCAGTTTTTGCTCAGCAAGACAGCACACAAGACGCTACGCATAAGTTTGGTTATAGGGACGTGGTTTTGCCTTCTGCTTTGTTTGCAGTAGGTTTGGCAAAGGTGACAGACTATGACTTTATTAGGATAAACAACAGGCTGAGAAATTTTGTCTCTGATAGGTGGAACACAAAACACGCCACAACTATTGATGACAAATTGCAGTATTTCCCAATGGCAATGGTTTATGCTTTGAATTTGTGTCAGTATAGGGGTCAGCACGAGTTTTTCTCACGTTCTATTATACTTTTGGGCTCTGCCACGCTGACAACGCTCACAGTTAGAATAATGAAGAACAATATCAGAGAAAAGCGTCCTGATGTCAGAGCGTTTAATTCTTTTCCCTCTGGGCATAGTGCAACCGCTTTCATGGGAGCAGAATTTATGTGGCAAGAGTATAAAGAAAAAAATAAATTAGTTGCACTGAGTGGTTACGCTTTGGCAACCAGTGTGGCAATGCTAAGAATATATAACAATCGTCATTGGTTTAGCGATGTTTGTATGGGTGCTGGGATAGGAATTTTTTACACAAAATTGGCTTACATGATATATCCAATGGCAAAAAAGTTGTTTATACATGGTGAAAAAGATATCTTAGTGATGCCATTTTATGTTCAAAATGATTTTGGCGCCTCTACAACAGGAGTAACAATCAGTTTGACAATATAGAAAGCAAAGACAAATTAGGACTAAAATAAGAATATATAACCAATAAAATTAAAAGAGTATGAAAAAGAGATTTGTAATTCTACCTTTGTTAGCAATGATGCTTATAGGAGGTTGTGTTTTTGCACAAAACCAAATAAAAAACTATGCAAGTGTTTTGGTGCGTGTCAATGGCAATCATTTGTATTTTTTAGTTGATTACAATGATAATAATCAGGACGGTATTGTTGATGATATTGTTACTGTTGATATGGACAAAGACTATCCTTTATTCAAAGACAATACATTCTATGACCTTTGTAAGGTTACCCTTAACAGAGAACCAAACGATAATGCTTTCATTGAAATAGGTTTGCAAGAAGGTTGTTATATGGCAGCTTCAAGTCGTACAATGGTTGATAGATTTCCCTTTTGTGCTTATGCAATGGGGCAAATGACTTGCACAGATGTGAGAGGCAAAATGTACTCAATGGAACAAGCTAAGAAAGTGAAAAACTTTATCTTTCCTTTTCCAGAAAAGTCAAGCAAGAAGAAATAAATATAAATGTTCTCCTTATAACAACACAAGCCAATACTTTCCACAAAAATGAGAGTATTGGCTTTTTTGTTTCTTAGAGTGAAGAGTTTTTGCTCAATATAAGCAAAGCCACAGGGTTGATAATTTTGAATTGTTTGCCTTTGGACTCAATTAAACCCTCAGTGATCATTTCACTAATAGCTTTTGCAAGTGCAGGACGTGTAACACCAAATATGTCAGACAATTCTTGTTGAGTATTTTGTATCTCAAAAATCCGTGAACCTTTTTCTTGCATTATTTCACATAGGTATTGAGCTATGTTGCTTTTGATTGTGGCAAAGCCTAAGGCTCTAACTTTTGTATATAGCACACTTATTCGGTTAGAAATTATTTGAATGAAGTTGTTTAATACCTTTGCATTTCTCTGTAAAATAAAGGTGAAGTCTCCTCTCTGCAAGGGCAATATCTTTACATCTGTTTTGGCCACAACATCCACCGGTATTGTATTTTGTGAGCTGTAAAATATGGCAGGAGCTATCACATCAGGAGCTTGTATTACTTCTATTGTAATATTTTTGTCTCCATTTTGGCTCATTGAGTTATGCACGCTACCCTCCAAAAGAATATACAGCAGACTATATCTTTGACCTTGAGTAAGGACGTTTTGTCCTTTTTTGAAAGAGCAAATAGAATACATGTAAGGCGACAGTACAGCCTTTATTTCTTCTTGTGTCATTGAGGCAAAAAGTGGGCAAAGTGTTAAATTTTCTGTTTCCATAGTGATGCAAAAATAAAAAAAAATTGTGGTTTGTAATCTTTATTACAAAGTTTTCTTTCTTGGTGGTAGTACTTTTGCTTTACAAAAAAGAATTATTAACCAACAAAAACGATTTTATTATGGAACAGATGTTTTGTTTTCAATGTCAAGAGACAGCTTTTAATCATGGCTGTACATTCAAAGGTGTTTGTGGCAAAGATGCTCAAATTGCAACCCTTATGGACACATTGTTATATGGAGTCAAAGGTTTAGCCAGTGTCAATAAATTTTTAAGAGAAAAATCTCTTAATGATATACAAACCTCTCGTTTTGAATTAGATTGTCTTTTCTGCACAATAACAAATGCAAACTTTGATTACAAAGCCATTGAGCAAAAAACAACTCAACTTTTTGCTTTGAAAGACTCTCTCATTACTTTGGCAAGAAATAATAATATTGACCTACCACAAGAGTTTAAGAGCATATTTTATTATCCAACTCCAGAGCAATACACTCAGGGCAGAGAGTTGACAGCCATTGATTCACCAGCAAGAGCAAATGAGGACATTCGCTCTTTGCAAGAGATGATAATGTATGGAGTCAAAGGTTTATCGGCTTATATGCGACATGCTTTGCGTTTGGGTTATGAAGATGTAGAGTTATACAAATCTATTGATGATGCTTTGTATGCCATAGCTCGTCAAGATTTGGGCGCACAAGAGCTGACAGCACAAGTCTTTGCTTTGGGTTCAGCAGGAGTACGTGGTATGGCTCTTTTGGATAAGGCTAATACTGAAACTTATGGTTCACCAGAGATTACCACTGTCAATATTGGCATAAGAAATAACCCTGCAATACTTGTCAGCGGACATGACCTAAAAGATTTGGAAGAACTCTTAATTCAAACACAAGGTACTGGAGTAGATGTTTATACTCACAGTGAGATGTTGCCTGCACATGCATATCCTAAATTCAAGAAATATACTAATTTTGTGGGTAACTATGGCAATGCATGGCATAGACAGAGAGAGGAATTTTCTTCTTTTAATGGTCCAATACTCTTCACAACAAACTGCATTGTACCACCAGCAAAGGATAGCAACTATGCTCAAAGAATTTTCACCACAGGCTCTGCAGGTTTGGCAGGAGCCACACACATACCAGAGATAGAGGGCAAGGCCAAAGACTTCTCTCAAATAATAGCTTTGGCAAAGCAATGTCAACCACCAAAAGCCATAGAACAAGGACAGATAACAACAGGTTTTGCACATGCTCAAGTGCTTACTTTGGCTGGCAAAGTGATTGAGGCTGTAAAAAGTGGCGATATAAAACACTTTGTGGTGATGGCAGGTTGTGATGGCAGAGCAAAACAAAGAGACTACTATACAGAATTTGCTAAGGCACTGCCACAAGACACTGTTATTCTTACAGCTGGTTGTGCAAAATATCGTTTCAATAAACTCAATTTAGGCTCCATTGGTGGTATTCCAAGAGTATTAGACGCTGGTCAGTGCAATGACAGTTATTCTTTGGTGGTTATAGCTTTGGCTTTGAAAGAGGCCTTTGGACTCAAAGACATAAATGATTTGCCAATAGTATATAACATTTCTTGGTATGAACAAAAGGCAGTCATAGTACTTTTAGCTTTGCTAAGTTTGGGAGTGAAGAATATTCACCTTGGTCCAACATTGCCAGCTTTTGTATCTGAAAATGTATTGAAGCTGTTGATTGAACAATTCAATATAGGCACAATCTCCACAGTTGAAAACGACATAGCTTCTTGGTTGAAGTAAATATAATACACAAAAGGGATTATCATTACTTTGAGCGTTTTGCAAAAGGTAAGGATAGTCCTTTTTGCTTTAGTAGCTGAATGAGTTGAGTAAATTCTTGCATACGTAGCAGCCATGCAAATAAGATATAGATAATCATTCCTGCCACAGAACCTAAAATGAGTTTTAATAAATTGCCACAAGGCAAGAAATTTACAGCATAAACACAAGCACCCATAACTAAGGCAAGCATAAATATTTTGAATATGTCACAGAGTTGTTTAGCAATTCCAAAAGGTATCAAACGAGCAGTGTAGTAAGTGTTGATAGCAAGATTTATCAATGCATAGACAATTAAAGAGTAACAAACCCAATTCATACCCCAAGGCAAAATAGCAAACAGCAAGGCAACACCAATAATTTTTTTAACTATTTCTAAACGCAAAAACAAATCACTACGACCCTTGACTTGCATAAGGTTTTGAGCAATAGCGTTGATAGGGTAGAACATATAAGAGAAACAAATTATCTGCAATATAGGCACCACCCCAATCCATTTCTTGGTGAGAATAAAGACAATAAAAGGCTCAGCCAAGGCTGCCAAACCCATCATTAAAGGGAAAATAATAAAAGCTGAAAGCCTGACATAAGAACGATAAATGTTTGTCAAACGTTGATTATCATCTTGAATAGAAGACATTATGGGATAGGTTACTCTCCACAGAATACCTGTGATATTTGAGGAAGGGAATTGAGCAAATTGGTCTGCACGAGTGTAGAGTCCAAGGGTGTGAGATGAGAATTTCTTACCAATGACAAGAGTATATAAATTTAAATAAATAGTATGTATGAGGTTTGCTCCAAGAATTTTGGAACCAAAAGAAAATAATTTCTTAAATGAAGCCTTAGAAAAAACTAATTTAGGACGCCATTTGACCCAATACCAAAATAAAGCAGTCTGCAAAAAATTGATGATTATACTTTGAGCCACAAGAGCCCATACTCCACAACCTTTGTAAGCCATTACTATGCTCACAATACCAGCCACAAGCACAGAGAATAATGAGCTTTTTGCTTGAGTCTTGAAGTCAATATTTATTGTCAAAATTGTCTTATGCACAATTTGAAGAGCAAGAATAATTAAATTTATGCTCATTATTTGAATGACAATCTCCAAGGTTGGCAAACGATAAAACCTTGCAATAGCACCTGCAGAGAGAAAAAATGCAATAGCCAAACAAATACCTACACATAAATTGAACCAAAAAACAGTATAGTAGTCTGTTTGTGTGCGGTCTTTCTTTTGAATTAAAGCGTTACCAAACCCACCGTCTGTAAAAGTTTGAGCCAATGCAAGAAAAATAGCTAACATACCTATCATTCCATAGTCGCTTGGCACCAGCAGACGAGCCACCACAATTTGCACCAAAAATTGAATAATTTGCACAGAGAATCTTTCAATAGCAGACCACAACAGACCATATAGAGTCTTTTGTTTTAGATTGTTTTGTGATGTGTTAGGACTTTTATTCACTTGTTATTTGTTTTGCTTTTGAAAGCACAAAGGTAAGATAATTTTTGCATATATCCTTTTTTCTCAAAGTCAGAAAATAGTACTTTTATGATAGATAAGCGATAAAAAATTCTTAACTTTGCACTTTGAAACGTAAAATACAATAGTATTATGTCAGATACAAAATATATCTTCGTAACAGGAGGAGTTGCTTCCTCATTAGGCAAGGGTATAATATCTTCATCACTTGCTTTGCTTTTGAAACTCAGAGGCTATAATGTAACAATACAAAAACTTGACCCTTACATAAATGTTGATCCGGGAACACTTAACCCTTATGAACATGGAGAGTGTTTTGTGACAGAAGATGGTGCAGAAACAGACCTTGACCTTGGACACTATGAACGCTTTACCAATGTACGCACCTCTCAGGCCAACAACGTTACTACAGGTAGCATATACAAGACTGTGATAGAAAAGGAGAGAAGAGGCGACTATTTGGGAGGCACTGTTCAAGTCATACCTCACATAACTGACGAGATAAAACGCCGAATAAAAATTCTTGGTGAGACAAAAAAGTTTGACTTTGTTATCACAGAGATTGGCGGAACAGTTGGCGACATAGAGTCATTGCCATTTATTGAGGCTTTGCGTCAGCTTAAATGGGAATTAGAGAAAAACGTTATAGATATTCACTTAACATACATACCTTATCTTGCTGCTGCAGGAGAGCTAAAGACTAAACCAACTCAGCACAGTGTTAAGTCTATGCTTACTCAAGGAGTTCAGCCAGACATTATTGTTTGTCGTACAGAACATAAACTCACAGAGGGTATAAAAGATAAGATTGCTCTTTTCTGCAATATTGCTCGAGAGAGAGTGATTGAGTCAATGGACGCTCCAACAATTTATGAGGTGCCTATCAATATGCTCAAAGAGAAATTAGACATTCAAGTTCTCTCTGCCCTTGGTGTAAAAGCACAAGGAGAACCAAACTTGGAAAAATGGAATAGTTTTCTGTATCGTTTGAAAAATCCTAACAACGAAGTAACTATAGGTTTGGTGGGTAAATACATTGAATTGAAAGATGCTTATAAGTCTATTTGTGAGTCTTTCATTCATGCAGGTGCTGCTTTGCAATGTAAGGTTAAAGTGGTGCGTATTCACTCAGAGACTTTGGAGGAAAGTTCAGAGAAAACAGCCCAGTTGCTTGGTGGATTAGATGGAATATTGGTTGCTCCTGGCTTTGGTACCAGAGGCACACAAGGCAAGATAAATGCTGCTCAATATGCAAGAGAAAACAATGTACCTTTCTTGGGTATTTGTTTGGGTATGCAAATGGCAGTGATAGAATTTGCTCGCAATGTCTTGGGGTACAAAGATGCTCACTCTGTAGAAATGATGCCTTCAACAAAATATCCAGTCATAGATATGATGGAAGAACAAAAGAAAATCACCAATATGGGTGGTACAATGCGTCTGGGAGCTTACCCTTGCAGATTGAAAAAAGGCACAAGAGTCTATGCTGCTTATGGCAAAGAAGATATTTCAGAGCGTCATAGACATCGTTATGAATTCAATAATAAGTATCTTGATGCTTTTGAGAAAGCAGGTATGATTGCTTCTGGAATAAATCCTGATGCAAATCTTGTGGAAGCAGTAGAATTGTTAAATCACCCATTTTATGTGGGAGTACAGTTTCACCCAGAATACAAATCTACTGTGGAAGAACCTCACCCATTATTTATAGCTTTTGTGAAAGCAGCTTTGAATTCAAATCCTCAATAATTAAAAACTATTAACAAAGGCGCAAACGCCCAAAAAACTATACACAAATGCAGTTAAGTAGTATCAAATTATTACTTTCGCAAATCAAATAGTCTGAATATATATTTTGATAATCAATGTTAGTAGTAGGAAAAGCTATAGTAAGCCAGGATATAAAAGATAAATGTTTTCTGTGTGATATTGCTTCTTGCCACGGAGAGTGTTGTGTGCAAGGAGATGAAGGCGCTCCAATTGAGAAGGGTGAGGAAAAGAAAATAAAGTCTCTTTTAGACAGGATAACTCCATATATGCGTCTTGAGGGAGTGGCTCAGGTACAAAAACATGGAGTAGCTTATACAGATTCTTTTGGGGAACGTTGTATCAGCTTGGTGAATAAACAAGAGTGTGTCTTTGTTTTCTTTGAACAAGGAGTGGCTAAATGCGCAATAGAAAAAGCATTTGAAATGGGAGATAGTGATTTTCAAAAGCCAATTTCTTGTCATCTATATCCTTTGAGGATTTCAAATTATGGAGATGAATTTTACTGTGTAAATTATCATGAATGGGATATTTGTGCACCTGCCATAAAAAAGGGCAAGCAAGAGGGTGTGCCACTATATAAAATGCTCAAAGAGCCTCTGATAAGACGTTTTGGACTCAAATGGTACGAAGAATTATTGGCTCAAGTTGAGCCTTAAAACTTGTAGATTAAAACTCTTTGCGTATCTTTGCAAGAAATTAAAATACGAAGCTTATGTTAGAATATAAACTATTTAAGGGTAAGACACTTGCCATATTGTCTGGGGGTGGAGATACACCAGCAATAAATTCAAGTATAGAATCAGTAAGGAACCGTGCTTCAATGCTTGGTTTTAAAGTCTATGGAGTGTTGCAAGGTTGGAAAGGTTTGTTGGGCGAAGGTAATGTTGTTGATTTGACTAATCAGCCTTATGATGGACTTTATGGTGGCACAGCACTACGTTCATCACGTACAAACCCATTCCCTTCAAAGAAAAATCCAGAAAACCGAGTGGGACAGATAATGAGAAACCTCAAACGTTACAAGATTGATGTTTTGGTAACCATAGGAGGTGATGACACAAATGGAGCAGCCAAACGTCTTTATGAACAAGAGGGTATACCTGTGATAGGTTTTCCTAAAACAATAGACAATGACTTACGCACAATGACTTGGCACACATACAAGGACACAACTGTAGATGCAGTTGTATGTCCAGGTTTCCCAACAGCAGCAAAACGTATAGCAGAATTTGCAAGCATACTGAAAACCACAGCTGAAAGTCATAGCCGTATCATGGTTATGGAGGTTATGGGTAGAGATGCTGGGTGGCTTACAGGAGCAGGTATATTTGGTGGTGGCTCTATTTGCTTGGTGCCAGAGATTGAAATGACAAAAGAGAGAAAAGAGTTCTTCTTTGAGCTGGTCAATGAGGCTTATATGCGTAATCCAAAGAAAACACTTATTATTCCTGTTTCAGAGGGTGTAAAGTGGTATGATGAGAAAAGTGGCAAGATAGATGTTATTCATGCTTCCACAGAGCAAGACGAATATGGACACGCACGCTTGGGTGGAATTAGTGGAGTTATTTCTTCAGAGATTTCTGGAAGATTGAAAATAGATGCTCGTTCACAAATAACAGGATACTACCCAAGAGGTGGCAAATGTAGTGAATATGACCGTCGACTAACTTCTACATTATCCGACAAAGTTGTAGATTTGCTCTTAAGAGAACAATATGGACAAATGCCTACACTTAACAAAGTATGCTCTTATGAAGAATTAGAAGAATTTAACTGTTCATCAATAGATATGGGCACAATAGGCAATCGTCCTTTGCCTCAGGAGTATTTTGATGTCAATACTTTCACTTATACAGATAATTATCGTGATTTCTTAAAGCACATAATAGGTGAGCCTAAGGTAAAAGATTTCAATTATCACTTTCCCGTAGTATTGCCAGAGGAAGAATAAAAAATAGAATAAATGATGTGAGTAAAAGCTGTTGTATAAAAAATAACAGCTTTTATAAGGCTTTTTAGTATTTTCACATACCACAGAAGTCAAATATTTTTTGTATCTTTGCACTCTTAAAAAATTACTAAGATGTCAGAAGAAATAAAGAAAAATACTTATTCAGCCGATAATATTACCGTACTTGAAGGCTTGGAAGCTGTTAGAGTGCGTCCTGCCATGTATATTGGTGATGTAAATGTCAGAGGTCTACATCATTTGGTTTATGAGGTGGTTGACAATTCCATTGATGAGGCTTTAGCAGGTTACTGTAACAAGATAAATGTTTCAATACTTGAAAATAATTCCATTCGTGTAGAGGATAATGGTCGTGGTATTCCTGTGGATACAATGGCAAAAGAGGGGAAAAGTGCTTTAGAAGTTGTTATGACAGTCTTGCACGCTGGTGGAAAGTTTGACAAGGGTTCTTATAAAGTCTCTGGAGGATTGCATGGTGTGGGAGTTAGCTGTGTGAATGCGCTTTCTTCTCACATGAAAGTAACTGTTTGCAGAGACGGAAAACAATATGAACAAGAATACTCAAAGGGTATTCCTTTGTATTCTGTTAAAGAAGTTGGTTATTCAGACAAGATAGGTACAATAACAGAATTTCTACCAGATAACACTATCTTTACTGTTTCAGAATATGATTATGAGACTCTTTGCACTCGTTTGCGTGAACTTTCTTTCCTTAACAAAGGAATTGAATTGACAATAACAGACTATCGTAATAAAAATGAACAAGGAGAATACATACATAATTGTTTTCACTCTCAAAATGGATTGAAAGACTTTATTGCATATCTTGACGGCAATAGGGAAAAAATAACACCAGAGGCAATATACATTGAAGGTATAAAACAAGATATACCTATTGAGGTGGCTATGCAATATAACAATTCATTTACTGAAAATGTGCATTCTTATGTTAATGATATCAATACTCACGAAGGAGGAACACATCTATCTGGTTTTCGTAGAGGGCTGACTCGCACTCTTAAAAGCTATGCAGAAAAGAGTGGAATGTTTGACAAACTGAAGTTTGAAATAAGTGGTGATGATTTTCGTGAAGGACTGACAGCTGTTATTTCTGTTAAGGTTGCAGAGCCTCAATTTGAAGGACAGACAAAAACCAAACTTGGAAACAACGAGGTTATGGGAGCTGTTGACCAAATGATTTCTGAGGCTTTGAGTATTTACCTTGAAGAACACCCAAAAGAAGCAAAACTTATTGTGGATAAAGTTGTTTTGGCAGCTACAGCACGTCATGCAGCACGCAAGGCACGTGAATTAGTTCAGCGTCAAACAGTGCTTGGAGTAGCAGGCTTGCCTGGTAAATTGGCTGACTGCTCTAATTCCGACCCTGCATTATGTGAGCTTTTCTTGGTGGAAGGAGACTCTGCCGGTGGAACAGCCAAACAAGGAAGAAACCGTGAGTATCAAGCTATACTACCTTTGAGAGGAAAAATTCTTAATGTTGAAAAAGCAATGCCTCACCGTGTGCTTGACTCAGAGGCCATAAAAAATATATATACTGCTTTAGGTGTTTCCATAGGTACAACAGAAGACACTAAGGCACTGAATATGGAAAAGCTGCGTTACCATAAAGTAATCATAATGACCGATGCCGATGTGGACGGTAGTCATATTGATACACTTATTCTGACATTCTTCTTCCGTTATATGCGTGAGTTGATTGAGAATGGATATGTCTATATTGCCACACCACCACTTTATCAAGTAAAGAAAGGCAAACAACAAAAATACTGTTGGACAGAAGATGAGCGTTTACAGTTGCAAGCAGAAATGGGTCAAGGAGTGGCAGTACAACGTTACAAAGGTTTGGGGGAAATGAGCGAACAACAGCTTTGGGACACAACAATGAATCCAGATACTCGTATTTTAAGACAAGTGGATATTGAAAATGCTTCAGAGGCAGACCGTATATTCTCAATGCTTATGGGAGATGATGTTCCACCAAGAAGAGAATTCATAGAGACTAATGCTACTTATGCAAATATAGATGCATAAGTAATCACAGAATTATTTTCATTTAATAACGTAAAACAAAGAAAGAGCAAATTCTTTCTTCATTTTAATTTTTCAAATGACTGTTTTAGGGCGACAACATGCCATCTTGAGCGATTCTTTCTTTGTTTTAATTTTCGCAATGACTGTTTCAGAGCCACAACATGCCATCTTGTCTTTGCTCAATCAGTCAAAGAAAAAATTGTAGCTTTGTTTTGATTTTTTCTTTCTTTGTTTTGCTTTACTGAAACAAAGAAATGCAATATTTATTTGTTTAATAAGAAAATCTTTTCTATCTTTGTGGGCAAGAAAATCAAAAAAAAGTATGACACAAAAAACTATCTTCTTTCTTGGTAAAAACACTTTTATTCTATAGCCCTGCTTGCTAGAGGCAATGTTTTAACAAGTGGGGTAAAAAGCACTTTAATCTGCTTTCCAACAACATTCAAAAGTAGTTAAAGATAGTTTTACAATCAAAGAAAATATGAAACGAATATTAGTTTTTATTAGCTTGTTGCTACCAATAGTAGCTTCAGCACAATTTACGACAAATTCAACAATGGTATTACTGCAAACTAATGAATGTGTCAATATTCAAAAGATAAAGTATTTTACAGATGTAAAATCAATAGCCTTATCAAAAGATTCATTATCTGGAATATATAGTTTTTATATCTTAAAAGAAGGAGCATCTAATGTATGGAGAATAACAATAGATTATCCTATTTCAGTTATAAATGACTTTGAGATAATTGACGATATGCTATATTTCTGCGGAGCAGATAACGGATATGGTGTTATCGGACAACTTTCTTTATCAAATATCACTAATATAAATATTATTTCTCTACCTTTCTTAAAAGAAGCGTCTAAAATCAAGTTACGGAATATAAGTGGCGTTACTCATGTATTTGGAATTGGAATGTCTTATACATTACCTGTAAATTTGAATAATTATATCTTTGATGCTTTCAGCAATGGCACAAATTTCATTTGTTCAGCTTATTCTTGTTTCCCAAATGAAGATGTGGAACTATTCACAGATATAGATTTAACCAATCAATATATAGCAGTAGTTGGGTATCATAAATCTTCTACAAGACTAATGGTATGGAAACGAGGCTGCAATAATAATACTAATACTTTTGATCCTTTTAAATCTACAAGATCTTTTATAGATTATGTTGTGGACAATAAATTTCTTATCAAGCACACAACTAATGATAATGTAGCAATAACTTATTTGCAAGAAGACAATTCAAATAATTCTTTCTTACATGTAAATACAATGGATATAGACTCTTTCACACTGATTTCAAGTATTATGTTTCAAAGCAATCCTTATTCCCTAAAGGCAATAGATTACGTTGCACCATTAAATAGATTATTAGTACTTCAAAGCGACCAGCATATGTTTAATACAATTTCTTATTGCACATTATCTTCTTTGACTTATCAACCAATTCCTAGAGCAGTCATATCTGGAATTTATCTAACCGACTTAAATTTATATAGAGATTCTTCCTACACTGCAGTAGGCACAAATACAAATAATAATCTAATACTCTTTAATAAGACTCATTATGATTATTCAGAAACTTGCAACACATTTGATGAAGTTAAAAACATTTCAATCACTACCACTTTTAAGCAACATATTGATTTACATTATCATCCTTTTGTATTGTCGTCACAACATTACAATATTACTTTATATGAAGAGCCAATTAAAATACTTTGTAAATAAATAGATATATGAAAAAGATAATCACAGCAATAATAATGTCCATAATGACATTATCTGCAATAGGTCAAGAACATTTTAATAAATATCTCATTCCTACTAATTCTTGTGGAAATGTAGATTTACATCAAGACTCTATTCACCAACATTTATATGATGGTGTTGATGATGATGGTGTTAATAATTATAACTACTATTATAGTAATATAAAGGATACTGTATTTTGTTTTCTTCCATTATCTCATTATAGAAATATAGAACAACAAAGTACTTTGTTTGGTTGTCCTTCTTGCATTATACAACAATTTTACACAGATACTGCAATAACAATACAAGGCATTGCAGCATATATTGATTGTAAATACACATATAATTACAATTATCCTGGTTGTACATTTGAACTAAGAGACTCTTCTCATAATGTTATAGATTCTGTTCGTTGGGATACTATTCCTAATTTTGAAAGTTATAATACAGGTGGAGCTTGGTATGAGTTTATGTTTGCTCAAACGCACACGGTTCAAGGTATGTTTGGCACAGGTGTTTCAACTGAATTTCCAGTAATAAATTCAGGAATTCCTGGCCCTTGTACTGAATTATTAGGATGCAAAACTTCATCATACACTTCTCCTTACCCTATCTTAGCAATATGGGAAGACTCTATCTTGCCTATTTCTGTTAGTTTGGGTCCAAGAAATCTAAGGGGTGGTATTGGTGATGGAAATTTGGTTTGCTATGCAACAATATTTTTATTTCCAATACTTGCAGAAGACACAGACACTATTCCAGACAGCAGTTCATTAAAGCCAAATTTAATGGTTGAGCGCTATTCTCAGATATATCCTAATCCTGCTCAAAGCGAAGTAACCGTTGCTTGCTCTTTTGCAATGGAAAGCATTGAGCTTTACAATCCCGAAGGACAAAGAGTGCTTTCAAGACAAGCAAACAAAGCTCACACATTTACAATAGATGTTTCCTCACTTAGCAAAGGAGTTTATCTATGCAAGATACAAACAGCCAAAGGCTCGGCTACTAAGAAAGTTATTATGCAATAGAAAGCATTATTATAGCAGATACAAAGGAAACAGCCCATGGCAGTTGTTTCCTTTTTTGTTTTTAGGTGTTTTTGTAATTGCTTTGCTAAAAAAGGTAGCGATTGCTTAGAATTTTCTTATCTTTGCACCATATTTAATATGACAAGAAAAAATGAATAGCAAAAATATTTGGAAATACGGTTTTAATTGGGGCTCTGTAGTTGGTGGAGCTTATTTCTTAGGTAGAGTGATTGGCTTTTACTTAAAAATTGAAAGTTCTTTCTTTTGGGGATTATTAGTATCCTTTATCATAGTATTTGGTTTGGGATATGCTATGATAAATTACAGACGTAATGTGTCACAAACACAAGAAATTAAATTCTCTCGTTTCTTTGCCATAGGCACAGTAATGAGTTTGTTTATAAGTCTTTTCACAACTCTTTTCATGGTGCTTTACGTTACAAAGCTAAATCCTGAATACTTCTCAGACTTTATGTCTTCTTATATGAAAGTTATGCAAAGCTCCTCTTATGGCATACAAATAAAAGATTATTCTATTATAGAGAATATTGTGAAGATTGGATTTATACCTGTTGGATATGTTACAGATTTTATTGGTAATTTGTTTTATGTGCTTTTGCTCTCATGGCTTATGTCTTCAATAGCCAGAACACGTGGAAATTATACTTTACCTCACAATCTTGACAACGACTACACACCATACAAAGATGTAAATAACAACCAACAAAACAAATCTCAAGATGAAGAAACATCTCAAGAAAATCAAGAAAGCGACTTTGAGAATAAAGAATCAGAAAATCAAAACAAAGAATAAACTATGGGAATAATAAGACAATATCATTCAACAATGCATGGCAATTATTGGGCAGCAATTCTCAAATATGGATTGGTGTGTGGATTTGTTATTTCATTTATGGTGCTGTTCAGAAAATGGATTTATTTTCCACTAAGCACTCCTAATGACTATATACAAGATTTTTCTTTGCTTGTTTGTTTGTTTGTGGCTGTTTTGGTTTATAAACGTTCATTGCCTCAAAAACAGATAACTCTTAAAGAGGCTTATATTGTGGCTTTTGGTTGTGGTATTGTGGCCGCAGTGGTGTATGGAATGTTTCTTTTGCTTTATTCTAAATATATTGATGCAGATATGCCTTTTCGTTATTTTGCTATTCAAAGAGCAGTGGAGCAAAATAAAATGCAGCCAGATAGTGTTTTGAGAGAATTTACTTCCTCTCGTTATATTGCTTTAATGGGTATTATTTTTATGGCAATACTTTCAGTTATAGAGGCTTTGGTTGTCTCTGCTATTTTGAGAAATGAGAAAGCTCCAGTGTTGACAAAAAAAATGAAAAAACAAGCTAAAGAAGCTGCAAAACAAGAAAAACAACAATAAATTATGGATATATCAATAGTAGTGCCGCTGTTTAATGAACAAGAAAGCCTTAGCTCTTTGTGTCAGTGGATACAGAGGGTTATGAATGAAAATAATTTCTCTTATGAAGTGCTTTTGATTGATGACGGTAGCCATGACGGCAGTTGGGCAGAGGTGGAGAAACTCAGTAAAGAGAATAATAACATAAAAGGAGTAAAATTTAGAAGAAACTATGGCAAGAGTGCTGCACTAAATGTGGGTTTTGAAAGAGTGCAAGGTGATGTGGTAATAACCATGGACGCAGATATGCAAGACTCACCTGATGAAGTGCCAGAACTATATAGAATGATAAAAGAGGAAGGCTATGATTTGGTTTCAGGTTGGAAAAAGAAACGTTATGATTCCAAATTAGGCAAAAACTTACCTTCAAAACTATTTAATGCAACCACAAGACATTTCTCAAAAATAAAACTTCATGACTTTAATTGTGGATTAAAGGCTTATAGAAATGATGTTGTCAAATCCATAGAGGTTTATGGCGAAATGCATCGTTTTATTCCCGTTATTGCTAAGTGGGCAGGCTTTAGCCGTATTGGTGAAAAAGTGGTTCAACATCGCAAGCGTGAGTTTGGACAGAGCAAATTTGGTATGAGTCGTTTTATAAATGGTTATCTTGATTTGATAAGTATAATGTTTGTTTCAAAGTTTAGCAAAAAGCCTATGCACTTTTTTGGACTTTGGGGCAGTGTTATGTTTTTGATTGGTCTTTTGGCTGCTGTGGTTTTGGGTGTTCAGAAAATCAATGCTGTTATGAATGACCAACCAATGAGACTTATTTCCTCTTCACCATACTTTTACATAGCCTTAACAATGATGATTATTGGCTGTGCAATGTTTTTGACAGGCTTTTTGGCAGAGCTGATTGGCAGAAATTCTCCAACAAGAAACAATTACTTAATTCAAAAGACCCTAAACATTTACAACAATGAAAAAAGATAATAGAATTAAGCAGGCAATAGAGGAGAGTATAGCTCTAAAACAATCACTGCTTGCAGATAATGTGCTATTAGAACAAATAGACAAGACTATAGAAGCAATGGTTGTGGCTTTAAAAAATGGGGCTAAGGTTTATTGGTGTGGCAATGGAGGTTCAGCAGCAGATGCTCAACACTTGGCAGCAGAGTTAAGTGGTAGGTTTTATTACGATCGTCCTCCTTTGGCTTCAGAGGCTTTGCATGTAAATTCATCTTATGTGACAGCAGTAGCAAACGACTATTCTTATGATGTTATTTTCTCACGAATGATTCAAGCAATGGGCAAGGCGGGTGATGTGCTTGTGGGCATATCAACCTCTGGCAATTCAAAAAATGTTTTTTTGGCAATGCAAGAGGCAAATAAAAGAGGAATAAAAACAGTTGCTCTGACTGGTAAAGGCGGTGGAGCAATGGCAGGGGTGGCAGATTTGCTTTTGGCTGTTGGCTCAACAGATACTCCACGTGTGCAAGAAAGTCATATAATGATAGGTCATATCATTTGTGAAGGAGTAGAGCAAAGAACCTTTCCGCGAAAATAAGATAACTATTTATGCAACGAATAAGAGAATATAATACTTTGTTTTTAGATAGAGATGGAGTGATAAATGTGCGCCTTGTAGATGATTATGTAAAAACATGGAGTGATTTTTCTTTTGAGAAAGATGTCAAGGAAGCTATGCAAATTTTTGCAAAGAAATTCAAGACTATTGTTGTGGTTTCAAATCAGCAAGGAGTGGGCAAAGGACTTATGAGTCAGCAAACCTTAGATGACATTCATGACAAAATGAAACAAGAAGTTCAAAATGCTGGTGGCAGAATAGATGGCATATACACTTGTACAGCACTAAAAAATGCTCATTGTTTTGCTCGCAAACCTCAGGTGGGTATGGCTCTTAGAGCAAGAAAAGAGTTTAGTTCTATTAGATTTAAAGGTAGCGTTATGGTGGGAGACGCCTCAACAGATATGTACTTTGGCAAGCGTTTGGGAATGCAGACAATATTTCTCTCAGGGAATATTAGTCAGGCAAGACAATATTATAAATGGATAGATAAGAGGTTTTTATCGTTAATTGAATACGCAAAATATTTAGAAAATGAAGACAAGAAATAGTTTGGTAGTACCTATGGCTCTATTGTTTGTGGCGAATTTATCTCTGCAAGCACAAAACAAATACGATAGCAAAGGTCTCAGACAAGGACTTTGGTCAAAGACTGATGCTCAGGGTAAGAAAGTATATCAAGGAACTTTCAAAGATGGTTATGAAATAGGTACTTTTGAATATTATTTTGCTGATGGCAAAACCCTTAAAGCCAAGAATGAATTTTCAGACAAAGGTCATTTTGCTTGCACAACAGATTTTGATACTTTGGGAAATGTTATATCAAAAGGATTTTATATTGATAAGAAAAAAGATAGCCTTTGGACTTTTTACAACACAAAAGGTATAAAGATAGGCGAAGAACACTACATAAAAGGCAAGAAAAATGGCATTTGCAATTATTTTGACAAAGATAATGTGCTTGCAGAGAGCGTAACATACAAGGCAGACAAGAAAGATGGTGTCTATTTCAAAAATCTATATCAAAGAGGTTATTTCTACCTCACATATAAACAAGATAAGAAAGAGGGAATATACGAAGAATACTACTATTACGGCAAGATAAGAGAAAAAGGAAACTTTGCCTCTGACGGCAGAGAAGGCAAATGGCTAACATTTGACAGTGCGGGACACACAGTTAAAATTCAAACATGGGAAAAAGACAAACTTACAAAAGAAGAAGTGTTTTTGCAGCTGACAAATGGTCAAAAATATATTGAGACAAAAGATATAGCTTATTTTTATCCAGTGGCTAAACGTATGGACGTTATTTTATTCTCTGGAGAGGTCATTTCCACACTCAATAACATTGATGCATTTCTTGATGTAGTTGGATTAGATGATTTCATACAGTTGAATAAGCAAGCTAATTTCTTTGCTTCATTGCAGGCTATTAAAGGTATAGGAGACAGAGTAGGAGAGGAATACAGTATTCAATTAAAGCCAGCCTTGAAACAAAAATTACTCACAGACAAAGATAGTCGCAAAGCTTTGGAGCTGATGTTTAAACCACAAGAGGAGTTGAAAAAGAAATAAAACAAACAAATATAATGAAACGAATTATAGCCATATTCTCCCTTTTGTGTTTGTTAGTTAGTTATAACACTTATGCAGTGCCGGCAAAGCAAACTCCAATCACAATAAAACAACCTAATGGCAAGACATTGACATATATTGTGTGTGGAGACGAAAGAATAAATTGGGCTAAAACAACAGACGATTACACCCTGCTAACCAATTCCAAAGGTAATTGGGTTTATGCCATTTTGAACAAGAAAAAAGATTTAGAACCTTCTTCTGTTTTGGCATGCAATGAGAAAGAACGCTCTGCCAAAGAAAAAAAGTTTCTTAAAAGAGTGAAGAAAAATCTATTCTTTTCAGTAAAACAAGTGAATGCGAAACGAAGTAATTTTCGACTTTTAGAGTTTAATGAAAAGCCTTTGGTGGATAAACTCTCTGGCACAAGCTCTTTGATTTTTTATAATGACAAACTGCTAACAATGAATGACCACAAAGACCCTTACATATACTTTTTAAACAATGAGGGCTCAATCATAGACAGCATAAATACACATTTGCATTTTGCTGATTTAGAAGATATGGCTCAAGATGAAGACTACATTTATTTAGGTGATTTTGGCAACAATGCACACGGTAATAGGGAAGACCTTTGCATTTATAAAATCAAAAAGTCTTCGCTAAAAGATAGTGTTTTGCAAATAGATACTTTATCTTTTTCTTATTCCAATCAAAAGAGTTTGGAAAGGAGCAAGTCTAATCAAACAGATTTTGATTGTGAAGCAATGATTGCTACCCCCAAAGCTCTATATTTATTCAATAAGCAATGGCTTTCCAGAAAAACAACCTTATATCGTTTAGACAAAAACTCAAGGCAGCAAAGCACTGAGCCATTGGATACTTATGATGTTAATGGACTTGTAACTGGAGCCACTTATTTAGAAGATAAAAACGAAGTTTATTTAGTAGGTTACAATGAATTACTACAACCATTTTATGTAAGACTTTATGGTTTTAAAGGTGATGATTTTCTGTCTGGTAAGGAAGAAAAACACTCCATAAATATGCCTTTTCATCAAATAGAAGCAATAGAATACATTCGTGATGGATATTTTTATTTGACCAATGAGTCTTTTTCAAAGAAAATTATCTCAGTGGGAGCTCAAATTCATTGTATGCGTTTGGCTAAATAGATACATTGAAATCCCTTAGAGCATTATTTAAAGATGTCTTTGTGTCAGTAGAGGCTTTTCTTTTGCCAATAATTAAGGCACAATTCACATTATACTCACCAGAAGGAAATTCTTTTTTCACACTTCCTGGAATAACCACAGAGTTTTCTGGCACATAACCTTTGTATTCCACACTCTCAGAAGAGGAAACATCTATTATTCTGCTGCTTGCTGTTATTGTTGTGTTAGCTCCCAAAACAGCTCCACTACAAATTCTGGCTCCTTCAACAACAATACAACGTGAGCCAATGAAACAGTTGTCTTCAACAATTACAGGTTTAGCTCCCACAGGCTCCAAAACCCCTCCAATACCAACTCCACCAGCCAAATGCACATTCTTGCCAATCTGTGCACAAGAGCCAACGGTTGCCCAAGTATCTACCATTGTTCCGCTATCAACCCAAGCACCTATATTCACAAAAGAAGGCATCATAATCACCCCAGGGGCAACATAAGCACCATAACGAGCCACTGCCACTGGCACAGCCCTGACTCCCAAAGCACTATAGTTGTGTTTCAAAGGCACTTTGTCATAAAATTCTATGTCTCCAGCCTCTATTTTATTGTTTTGACACAAAGGGAAGTAAAGGATAACAGCTTTTTTGACCCATTCATTCACTTGCCAATCATTATCTATTTGCTGTGCAACACGTAAAAAACCTTTATCTAAGGCTTCTATGGTTTCAAGAATAGCTGTTTGAGTTTGTTTTTCTTTGAGCAGGTTATGTTCTTGCCATGCTTTTTCTATAATATCTCTGTTCATTGTGTGTAATTTTTGTGAGTGCAAAGATAATGATTATTTGTCAAATCTATTACTTTGTTTCCTAAATCTAAATCAGTCATTGCCTAACACGAAACAGTCATTTAGAAATTTAAAACAGTCATTCAGTTTGCGCAATCAGTCATTCAGAAAACCGAAACAGTCATTTATTGACAAAAAAAAAGCAACCCATTGTTTAGGTTGCTCTCATTATTACATGAAAAACTTGTTTAAAAATAAGTCATTACTTTTTAATAAGTTTTTGTGTTGTTGTATTTCCGTTATTTGTTACTTGAAGCATATAAACTCCGTTTTCAAGAGCCTTAGTTGATATTTGTTGGCTGTTAGAGTTTATTGTTTGTTGCATAACAACTCTTCCCATAATGTCTATAACCTTAACTTGTGCTCCATTAGCGTTGCTTAAAGTAACGAAATCTGTTGCAGGGTTAGGATAAACTGAGAAAGAAGCATTGCTAGCTACATTGTTCAAAGAAGAAAGTTGGATTTCAGAAGCTGGATTAAGAATCTTAACATTGTCAACTATAGCAAAAGTAGCATCTTCAGAAATTAAGTGGAAAGCAAAACGAACTGTATCTGATGCATATGCAGAAAGATCAAATGTGTAAGTTGTTTTGTCTGAACCAAGAGCTTCGATATTAGATAATGTATTAGAAAAATCAGTTGTAGCTCTACCAAGGTTTGTAGATACTAAAACATCCATTGTTTCAGGATAATTAGCACTTGCGCTTGCTCCGTAGAATTGTAAATAGTTACCTGTTGTCAAAGCAATAGGACCTGTGTATAACCAACGGTCGGCAGTATCAGGCTCGTCAAAATAAGAAGCAGCTCCTGCAACGTATCCACCATCTTGAGTTGCGATAAGTTCCCAACCGTCATTTGTTGAGAAGTAAGAAGAAAGTTGAGAGTTTAGTTCATTTCCATCAAGGTTGTAAGTTCCCCAATAAGGAGGCCATTCACCATCGTTATCATCAAAAGTATAAGTTAAAGAAGCAACAGGATAAGCATCTATAGCAACACCAACTAAAGAGTCATTAGCTGTGTTTACATCGCCAGGATAAGCGCAGAAAATAGAAATTGAATATTCACCTATAGAAGCATAGTTGATAGGGAAAGAAACACTCTTTGTTTCTCCTGTAGCTATAGAATCTATGGCTAAGTTCAAAACAGTAGGGTTGTTTGAAGGGTCTGTAACAACGCAATAAGTAGGAACATTTACTGCTGTAACTGTTGAGTTGTTTTTGAAAGATGCAATAATTGTGTCTGTTGTACCTGCAACTACGTTAGTAGAACCTGTAGCACCTTCAAAAGAAACTTCAGGATCTTCTGACATTAGCGTAACAAGGTCTCCTGTTCCAGCTGCATTCATAGCAACGCTAAATGCATAGTTCTTACCACTTACAAAAGCAAAGTTGTCTGCTCTTGCTGCTGAACCACCAGCAATCCACATTGCACTGTTAGGTGTAGGGTTTGTGATGCAATAATCATAAGTTCCAGCAGGAATGTCTAAGATTATTGTTGAATCAATAACAATGTTTGTTGTTGAAAGGTTTCCATCTGCATTTGAAGGGATTTTCCACTCAAAAGCAGCATAGATAGAATCTGGTACATCAGCAGTGTCAATAGGACCTGTTGCTGGAATAATTGTACCATAAGCTGTAGCGTTTGAGTCAATTAACATTTGATAGCCTGTACCATCATTCCAAACGTTAGCAGCCATAAATGTAACACGTGCATATCCTGCAGGGATAGGGTCTTTTGTGTTACTAATAAACTTTACATGCTTTGGGGCATGTTTCATAGCAGTTTTTGCTACTCTTTGTCCAGCTTGTTTTTGAGCTGGGGCTTTTCTTAGATTAGTAATGTTTTGCGCTCCTAAAAGCGAAACGCACATTACAAAAGTAAGAAAAAGTACTGTTTTCTTCATATTTTTTTTGTTTTATGAGGCATCCGTCAACTATTTACGACTTATTCCTCGGTTAATAAATTATTATACTCTTATTAAATAAGGTGCCACAAAGATAAGAAAAAAAATCAATACACAATATCTTCAACCACTAAAAAAGACAGAAAAGTTCAAAAAATAGCAAGATTATATCATCAGAGAATTTTTTTCTTTGTATATTTGCAACCCGAAAACAACAAATAATTAACAAATAACACGCAGAAAAAAAATGAAAAAGATTATGATCTTTGCCCTAACATTGGGCTTAACAATCGGAGCTATGGCTCAAAGACCACAAAAAGATGCTTCTGCTCTTACAACTCAAAAAGCAAGAGTACATGCAACAATGACAAAGGATGCAACAATTTATCCTGCAAGTTTTAGCGATTGTGCTACAATAGATAGTGCAACAGTTGTATCTGCAGGAAGTATTTACAAAGTTGTTTCTGGAACAAATTCTTATGGTGATAAAGGTTTTGCACAACGTTATTCTTTATCAGCACCTGTAACAGTAAAAGGTATTGCAGCAATGCTTGCTAAATATGATTTTACTACAAACGGAACAACTTTCAATGTAACATTGAACAATGCTTCAGAAGATGACGGAATAGGTACTACTTTAGAAACAGTAAATCTTAGCTCTCAAGATTTGGATGCACTTATCAATGGTAATGAATTGGGTTTTACTTTACAAACGTACACTTTACCATCAACACACTCTCTTTCTAACTTTGCAGTTGCATTCAATACACCTGTATTTTCTTATGTTGTAAATATTGATTCAACAACAACACCTGGAACAAACGATACAACTGTTACAGTTACAACAGATCTTGGATTCGTTGCAACAACACCAGCAAATTGTGCTTCAGGTTCTATGTCATACACTAATTCAATAGCTGACGCTCAAGGAAATTATGGTTGGGTAACAGTTGCTGAAAGCTGGACTAACTTAGACTTAGATATGATGATTTTCCCTATTGTTGAAGGAAGTGGATTAAACAGTGTTGATATTAATACATTATCTTACATTTTCCCTAACCCAGCAAGTGATAACGTTACAATAGCTTCTTCTTTGAAGATGAATAAAGTTGAAATCTTCAATATGGTTGGACAAAACGTTTATTCTTCAGAGGTAAGTGGTATTTCTACAAACGTAAATACTGCTAACTTAGCAAAAGGAACTTACGCTGTTAAGATTTACACAGCTAACGGAGTTGCTAACAAGAAACTTGTTGTTGAATAAGTCTTAGGACTAAATAACCAAAATATGGCAACTGCCGGGGTTTAATTACCTTGGCAGTTGTTTTTTTTATTATCTTTGCACTCTAATACACATAACAACCATACAACTCTACAAAGAAATGATAGAAGAAATATTACAACAAGCAATAAAACAAGCTCTCAAAGACCTCTATTCTTTGGAGGCAGAGGACAAACAAATATCTCTTAGTGCTACAAAGAAAGAATTTGAAGGCGATGTTACTCTTGTAGTTTTTCCTTTTGTTAAGGCAGCAAGGTGCAAACCCGAACAAGTGGCTCAAGCAATTGGCGAGAAGGTGATTTGTCTTTGTCCACAGATAGAGAGCTTTAATGTTATAAAAGGTTTCTTGAACTTTGTTATCAAACCTTCTTATTGGCTTAACTTTGTGGCAGAAAATAGGGCAAAGGCTACTTATGGTTACCATTTACCTCAAGATTCAAAAACTATTGTTATAGAATATTCTTCTCCAAATACAAACAAACCTTTACACCTTGGACACATTAGAAATAATCTTTTGGGTTGGAGCGTGGCAGAAATACTGAAAGCTAACGGTTACAAAGTTAAGAAAGTAAACCTTGTCAATGATAGAGGTATTCATATCTGTAAGTCTATGCTTGCTTGGTTAACTTTTGGCAATGGAGAAACTCCTCAAACAAGTAAAGAAAAAGGAGACCATTTAGTTGGAAAGTATTATGTTCTTTTTGACAAAGAATATAAACGTCAAGTGGCAGAGTTGGTCTCTAGTGGAATGGATCAAAAAGAGGCAGAAAAGCAAGCTCCATTTATGCTGAAAGCTCAAGAAATGCTAAGGAAATGGGAGGCAAAAGACAAAGAAATTATAGACCTGTGGAAACAAATGAATGATTGGGTTTATAAAGGCTTTGATGAGACATACACTCGTTTGGGTATAGACTTTGATAAGATTTATTATGAGTCAAACACATACCTTTTAGGCAAAGACTTGGTTGCTCAAGGATTGGACAAAGGAGTATTTTACCAGCGTGAAGACGGTTCTATTTGGTGCAATCTTACAGCTGACGGATTAGATGAAAAACTATTGCAAAGGGCTGACGGTACATCTGTATATATGACTCAAGACCTTGGTACAGCCTTATTGAGACACAAAGATTTTGATTCAGATAAATTGGTTTATGTTGTGGGTAATGAACAGAATTATCACTTCACAGTACTAAAACTGGTTTTGAAGAAACTTGGCAATTATTGGGCAGACAATATATATCACCTTTCTTATGGTATGGTTGAATTGCCAGAGGGGAAAATGAAATCACGTGAGGGAACGGTTGTAGATGCAGATGATTTGATTGATGAAATGATTGCTCAAGCCAAAACTCAAACTCAAGAACATGGCAAAAGTAATAACTTTACCCAGCAAGAGGCAGACAATCTTTATTACACTTTGGCAATGGGAGCTCTAAAATATTTCATTCTCAAAGTTGACCCTTCAAAGAATATGCTTTTCAATCCAAAAGAGAGTATTGACTTCAATGGCAATACTGGTCCTTTCATTCAATATACTTATGCTCGTATAAACTCATTGTTAAAGAAAGCAGAACAAGAAAAAGGAATAAATATCAATCAATTACACTTATCAAATAATATAACACTTAATGACAAAGAGAAAGGCTTAATTAAGATTCTACACTCTTTTTCTCAGACAGTTTCTCAGGCTGGAGTTACTCTTTCACCTGCAGTGATAGCTAATTATGTTTTTGATCTGGCAAAGTCTTTCAATGTTTTCTACCAAGATACTCCAGTACTTAAAGAAACAGATGCAGATTTATTGGCAATGCGTTTGGCTTTGTGTCAATTCTGTGGTTCTGTAATAGCAAAGGCAATGAATATGTTAGGAATAAAAGTACCACAAAGAATGTAAACACAGCTTGTTTAGTAACAAAGCAATAATAAATTATGGCAACAGAATTTGGAAACACACAAACAGAAAATGAAGTTTGCTTGACTATTGATAGTGAAGAGGGTAATGAACTCATTGTCTTTAATGATAATATTCATACTTTTGACTATGTAATAAAAGCTTTGATTGAGGTATGTGCCTTGAGCTATGAACAAGCCTCTAATTGCACAAATATCATTCATTACAAAGGACTTTGTGCTGTTAAACATGGGTCTTATGATGTGCTTTCAAAAATGTGCAAGGCCTTAGATCAAAAAGAATTAAAAGTAGAAATTAGATAATAAAACGACAACCTTATGGATTTATTTATAATCATCTTATTATTATTGGGAGGGTTAATCCTCTTGATTTTAGAACTTGTAGCCATTCCTGGCACAGGTATTGTTGGATTGGCTGGTGTGGGTATGATTGTCTATGGCATTGTAAGAGTTTATGGAGAGTATGGAGCTTTAGCCGGAAATATTGCTGTGGTGTGTGCTATCATTGTGGGTATTGGGCTTTTGATTTATTCTCTCAGGGCAAAGACTTGGCAACGTTTTGCACTCAATAAAACTATTGAAGGTAAAGCAAATGAATTAAAACACGAAGACTTTAAAGTGGGAGATGAGGGTTTAACTCTAACAAGACTTGCCTCTGGTGGCACAGCCGATATAAATGGTCAGCGAATAGAAGTGTTTGCTACCACAGCCTATGTTGACCCTAAGACACCAATAAAAATAGAAAGAATAGAGGGAACAAAGATATTTGTTACTCCTCTTAGTGAATAAGACTTAAAAAGTTTCTAAAAAAGAAAAGGATTATATGGGACAATCTCATATAACCCTTTATTATTTTGTGTTTATTTAGTCTTAAAATATATTTGCAAGATTTTTTGCCTCCCTTTGTTTCCAATCACCTTTATGATAAAGATAAGAAGCAATTAATGGAACTACTGTTGTAGCCTCTGCATAAATCATTTGCTCAAATTTGTTATCAACCTTGCCCCATGAACCTGCCTCTTTCAATGTAGAAGAAGAACAAGCTCCGTCTCTAACGTCAGCAACAGTTATCTGAATAGCATATTTGTGCATATCTACTTCGTGTCCCAAAACCTCTGCACATACAACAGTATCTTGTGCAAAATTCTTTGGAGTACCTCCACCAATCATAAACAGACCTGTTGTGCCAGCGTGAATCTTAACTTGTGTAAGTTCATAGAAGTCTTTAATAGAATCTATTGTTATGTGTTTTTCTGGGTTATGTATTTGGTGCATTACCAATCCAAAACCTGCTGAAGAGTCTGTGAAAGCAGGGCAGAAGATAGGCACATTGTTCTCGTAACATACTTGAACAAGACTATCTTTCTTTTTTGAATTGCCATTGTGTAACCATTTACCCATTTCCCAAATAAACTCTCTTGAAGAATAAGGACGAGGATCCAAACCATTAGCCACTGTTTCAATAGCGTGGTCGCAGTGTTGCAATTCTTCCTCATCAATGAAAGTATCGTAAATTCTATCTACATAATTATCTCTTAGCACTGTGTCGTCAATAAATGGCGTTCCTTTATAGTGCTTATAACCCAATGCTTCAAAAAAGTCCATATCTACTATGGAAGCTCCTGTTGAAACTACGCAGTCTATCATATGGCTTTTAACCATATCTACATATACCTGCATACAACCTGCTGCTGATGTACTACCTGCAATAGTCAGGATAATTGAACATTTTTTGTCATTAATCATTCGATCGTAAATATCAGCTGCTGTAGCTGTATCACGAGAAGAGAAAGCCATATCACGCATTGCGTTGATAAGGTCAGTTGTGTTTATTTCTTTGATGTCAATATGCTTGATGACATCCTTCAATAAATCTTTCTTTTCCATTTTTTAACGTCGGTTTTGTTTAAAAGTTTACTTTTCTCTCTTCAGAGAATGCATTTGCAAAGGTAAGATAATTATTTGAAACAGACACAAATATTTTTTCAACAGTAGCTTTTTTACAAAAAAAATAACTCAAAAAATTGTTAGTATTGAAAAAAGTACTACCTTTGCACTCGGAAAGTTGGCAGAGTGGTCGATTGCGACAGTCTTGAAAACTGCTGACTGTAACAGGTCCGGGGGTTCGAATCCCTCACTTTCCGCCAAAACCTTGTAATAAGCCATTTAAAAGTTTTTTTACAAGGTTTTTTCTTTTCGAACGGGACAAAACTATAAAATTTATAGTGAATATTAATTTAGTACTTCATTGTTACATATTTCTAATGTTTGATTTCAATCTGTGTCTATTTGACTTTGATTTGGTGTTTTCTTTGTTTTGATTTAAGAGGTATTAAGGGGTATAATTTCCTTAAAATTCATTCTATCCAAAATAAAAATAGTATCTTTGCCGTTCAAATCTGTAATAAATAATTATTCTAATTAGTAATATGAAGATGAAGAAAACAGCAATAGTATGTTTATGCGTACTTGTTTTAGGAATGATTTGTGCTTCTTGCGCTCAAAAACATTGTGATGCTTATCGTTCCTCTAACCGTTATCATGCAGAAAACCTGCACTAATAAAGAAAGTTAAACCAAAACAAGACAAGACAATTTTTGTTCTATCGCTTGCAGCAATGTAAGAGGAAAGTCCGGGCAACACAGAGCACCATACTATCTAACAGATAGGCAACACCAATTAGTGTTGACAGAATAGCGCCACAGAGAACAAACCGCCTTGAAAAAGGTAAGGGTGAAAACACAGAGGTAAGAGCCTGTGCAGAAGTGCAGTGATGTGCTTTTGGGGTAAGCCTTATGGGTTGAAAGACCAAATATATCAGTTTGTAGTTGCTCGCTGCGATAAACTGAGGGGTGGGTCGTTAGAGACTTGTCGTAAGGCAAGTAGTAGATTAATGATAGAAGTGGACTTTTTTAGTCTTTACAGAACCCGGCTTATAGAAAATTTTCTTGTCTTTTTTATTTCAAGCTAAACATTTCTGTTTTAAATGTGTCTTTATATACAAGGCATGAAGATAGAAGAAATAATAGAGGGTTGTAAAAAGAAAAAGCCCAAGGCACAAAAGGCTCTATATGATGAGTTTTCTGGGCGATTATTTGCTCTCTGTTTACGCTATACTCACACAAGAGAAGATGCAGAAGATATGTTTCAAGAAGCTTTTGTAAAAGTATTTAAAGCTATTGACAGCTATGATTATAGAGGTAGTTTTGAAGGGTGGTTGAAAAGAATTTTTATCAATTATGCCTTGAATTTCTACCGTAGTAACAAAGCGCGGCTTCAGACCAACAATTTAAATGTAATGGATAACTCTTTGACACAAGAAGAAGATGAAAACATAGAAGATAGTTTTTTTGCTTCTTTTACTGTGAAAGAGATTTTTGAGAGTTTAAAGCTCTTGCCATTTATGCAACGTATGGTTTTTAACCTTGTGGAAGTGGAAGATTACAGCTATGAAGATGTGGCAAATAAGTTTGGTTTGTCAAATGCTTGCATCAGGACTCACAATAGTAGAGCAAAACGCAATTTGAGATATATACTTTTAGATATCAAACAAAAGAAAGATAAAGAACGATAATATAATATAGCAAATATTATGGATGAGAAAATAAGAAATGCAATAAATAATTACACACAGCAGCCACCAAAGCATGCTTGGAATAATATTAATTCACAAATAGCTCAGACCAAAACTAATTGGTGGAAAGTCTTTACTATTTCAGGGGTATGTGTTTTGGTAGGAGTGGTAGCTATTGTTATTTTGGCTCCACAAAAAGAGGTTTCTAATTCTAAGTCATTAGTTACAACCTCTAAGAATGTTATTTTTCAAACACCAAAAACTCAATCTGCAGTACAAAACATTAATACTGGATCAGTAATCTCTCAAAAAGAGCAAACCATTAACTCAAAAGCAGAAAGACAATATAAATTGATCACTTCTTTTTCTGTTCCTCAGTTGCAAAATTCAATTATTGCCAATCCGATAAACAACAGTAATGCTTATAATACATTGAATTCTTTGCCAGCAAAAGAAAATGTAATTGTCATACCTCAAAAATCTATTCAAGTAGAAAATGCCGATAACATAATTGCCCTTAATCAAGACATCAAGACGAAGAGTAATCCTGTAAGTAATGAGGACACAGTTTCTTCACGCCGAGAACTTTTTGTGCCAAATGCTTTCACCCCAATAAAGAGTACAAATAATGTTTTCAAACCAAAGAAAACACAACTTTTGTCTTATGAATTGTCTATTTATAATAGAGGAGGAGTTATGATATTTCACACAACTAATATTGATGAAGGTTGGAATGGATACTACAAAGGTAATTTGTGTGCCATGGGTTCTTATGTCTATGTTATCAAGTTTGAAAATTACAGTCATTACAGCTCTACTCAAAAAGGAATGTTGAATCTTATTCGGTAGTTGTTTTTATTATTGTGTCATTTTTTTTGATTACTTTTGCTTTTTATTTTAAGGGGTTTTTAGTATATTGCTCCGTTTAACTTAATGAATAAAAGAATAATATGGCAACAATAGCAGAACTACAAGACATATCCACTCAAGTCAGAAGGGATATTGTAAGAATGGTCAATGGAGCTTCTTCTGGTCACCCAGGAGGTTCATTAGATTGTGCAGACCTTTTAACGGCACTTTATTTCCAAGTGCTTGATATAAATCCTAATACTTTCACAAAAGAAGGTAATGGCGAGGATATGTTTTTTCTTTCAAACGGACATATCTCTCCAGTTTGGTATAGTGTCTTAGCTCGTAGAGGATATTTCCCCGTTAAAGAATTATCAACATTCAGAAAATTGGGTACTCGTTTGCAAGGTCACCCTTCAGTGCATGACAACTTGCCTGGAGTGCGTATAGCTTCTGGTTCTTTGGGACAAGGATTATCTGTGGCTTTGGGAGCAGCTCAAGCGAAGAAAATGAATGAAGACAAACATTTGATTTATGTTCTTGGTGGTGATGGAGAATTAGAAGAAGGACAAGTATGGGAAGGGGTTATGTATGCAGGTGCAAAAAAAGTAGATAACCTTATTTCCATAATTGATTATAACAAAGTTCAGATTGATGGGACAACAGACCAAGTTTGCTCTTTGGGAGATTTGAAACAAAGATACCTTGCCTCTGGTTGGAGAGTTCTGGAAATGAATGGTAATGAGATGAAAGACACTCTCAGAGGTTTAGTAGAAGCTAAGGAACAAACAGGTTTTGGACAACCAGTTCTCATACTTATGCACACACAAATGGGTTATGGAGTAGATTTTATGTGTGGCAAAAATTCTTGGCACGGCAAAGCACCTTCAGACCAAGAGGCTGTAAATGCGCTTTCTCAATTAAAAGAGACACTTGGTGATTACTAAACGCCACATATTATTTTTTGCATTTTGTCTTTTAGTTTCTCTGACTTCTTTTGCTCAAAAAACAACAAAGAAAAAACAAGTAGAACCTCAAAAGACAAGAATACTCTTTATTGTTGATTGTTCCTATAGTATGTATGGCAAATGGGAAAGTGATACCAAAATAAAGATTGTTCAGAATGTCCTTTCAAACGTAATAGACTCAATTTCTGATTGTAAGAATGTTGAGATAGCTTTGCGCTCTTTTGGAGACACAAAACCATATTCAGCTCAAGATTGTCAAGATACTCGTTTGATTGTGCCATTTGCAAAAGATAATTTCCAGGATGTTAAAAACAAATTGCGCACCTTTGTACCCAAAGGCTCTTCTCCTGTAAGTTGTGCTTTAAATGAGGCTGCTGGAGATTTCCCTTTGACAACAAACAGTAGAAATATTGTGGTGCTGATAACTGATGGAGAAGATGATTGCGGACAAAATGTGTCAGCCACTTCACAAAAGCTACAAAAGGAAGGCAAATTTCTAAAACCATTCATTATTTATATTTCTCGTAAGAGTGAAAAAGAATTTGCCACAGCTGGAGTTCTACTTGAGGCTCATAATGAAATAGAATTTTCTCAGTGGCTCAATGATGTTGTGGTTCAATGCTTGAATGCAACAACATGTCAAGTAGATTTATTGGATTCTTTCAAAGGAGCAAATCTGACAGATGTGCCAATGGTGTTCTATGATGCTCAAAGCAAGGAAGAAAAATATGCTTTCTATCACACTTTCAATGAAAAAGGACTTTCAGACACATTGTCTCTTGACCCATTGGTAAATTATGATATAAAGATATACACTTTGCCACCATTGACTCTTGATAATGTAGCTCTCAAAGCAGGAAGACACACAAATATAACTGCCATTGCTTCTTGCGGAACAATGACGATAAGATACAAAGGTAAAGATGAAGGCTTGCAAAAGCCAATGAATGTGCTTATAAAGAAAAGGGGCGAGGTTCAAAGTATAAATAGTCAAGCCACAGGAACACAAGAGAAATATCTCGCTGGCAAATATGATTTAGAAGTTATGAGTTTGCCAAGACTTTACCTTAATGATATTGAAGTAAAAGAGAATTCCTCAACAACAATAGAAATACCTCAAATAGGTACAGTACAAATTGTCAAACCTGAAGCCACACTTGCAACTTTGTTTGTCAAAGATTCAAAGAAAGGATTACTAATGGTTCAAACAATAGGTGAGGGGACAAAGCAAACTATTGGTTTATTGCCTGGAGAATATCAAATTGTGGCAAGAGAAACCAATGGCAAGAAAGCTACCCAAACCATAACAAAGGAATTTAAAATAGAATCAAATCAAATAACAACAGTAACATTAGATAGAAATAATAATAGATAAGATATGAAGCATTACGAAATATTAGGTAACAAAGACACTCGTTCAGGCTTTGGTGATGGATTGGCTGAAGCTGGAAAAGGAAATAAAAATGTTGTAGCTCTGTGTGCTGACCTAACAGAAAGCGTTAAAATGACAGCTTTTAGCAAGTCTTTTCCTGAGAGATTTTTCCAAGTCGGAATAGCTGAAGCAAATATGGTTGACATGGCAGCCGGCATGGCTTTGAGTGGCAAGGTGGCTTTTTGTTCTTCATTTGCTGCTTTCTGTACAGGTAGAGTCTATGACCAAATACGTCAAAGCGTAGCTTATTCAAATACAAATGTCAAGATATGTGCCTCTCACGCAGGAGTAACTTTAGGTGAAGACGGAGCAACACATCAGATTTTGGAAGACTTAGGTCTTATGAAAATGTTGCCAAATATGGTGGTTATAAACCCTTGTGATTATAACCAAACAAAGCAAGCGACACTGGCTATTGCAAAATATGTTGGACCTTGTTATTTACGTTTTGGAAGACCTAAAGTACCAGTATTTATAAGTGAAAACACAACTTTTGAAATAGGTAAAGCACTTATGCTTAACGAAGGAAAAGATGTAACAATTCTTGCTACTGGCCATTTGGTTTGGGAAGCTATTCAAGCAGGTGAGGCTTTGGAAAAAGAAGGAATTAGTGCTGAAATTATAAATATTCACACTATTAAACCACTGGATAAAGAAGCTATCTTAAAATCAGTAAAGAAAACTGGTTGTGTGGTAACATGCGAAGAACACATGTATAATGGAGGACTTGGAGACAGTGTTGCACAGCTTTTGGCTTTGAATAATCCATTGCCAATTGAATATGTGGCTATTGATGACAAGTTTGGTCAGAGCGGAACACCAGATGAGTTAATGGCTTATTATGGTTTGAAAGCTCCAAATATTGTTTCAGCAGTAAAGAAAGTAATGAAGAAAAAATAAATCAATAGTATATAACATTGATTTTATGTTTAGAGGAAAGAGTCAAAACAAAGGCTCTTTCCTCTCTTTTTATACCCATTACTTAACATAATTATAATTATATTGATTAAAGAAAGAGAAAATTATAGCTTGAATTGGTTGCTTTTGACTTAAACAGATTGCTCAATGAATGACTGATTCAGCTTTCTGAATGACTGATTGGGTGCGCGCAATGACTGATTGGAAAATCTGAATGACTGATTTAGAAAATTATTACAAAGTTTTATTCTGATAAAACGAAGAAATAATTTAATAGAACAAAGATATATTTTTAGCTCTCTCAATAAACAATATTTATAAAAGAAAAAAGACTGTAACTAATTAAATTACAGTCTTTTGCTTTGTTATCCTACCAGGATTCGAACCTGGAATGCCTGGACCAAAACCAGATGTGTTACCATTACACCATAGGACAATCCTTTTTGTTTTTGCGAGTGCAAAAGTACTACAATTTTTGTTACTACCAAAATTTATCTCTCTTTTTTTTAAGCTTAGATATGATTTTTGCATATACTAGACCTGATTTCTGAGAAATAATATGTACTTTTGCTTTGTCTTATGGCAGAAAAAATATTAGAAATACAAGGCTTGAAAGTCTCTTTTTGCAGGGATAAAACTTGGCATGAAGTTATTCATGGCATTGATTTAACTGTAAATAGAGGCGAAATTGTGGGCTTGGTTGGTGAAAGCGGATCTGGCAAGAGTGTATCTTCACTGGCTGTTATGGGTTTGTTACCAGAAAAAAGTAGCAAAATCACCTCAGGCAAGATTCTTTTTTATGAAAAAGGCGCCTCCTCTCCCACCGATATAGCTTCAATTAGCGACAAAGAACACAGAAAAATGTGTGGCAAACGTATTGCTATGATTTTTCAAGAGCCTATGACCAGCCTTAACCCAGTAAAACGCTGTGGCGCTCAGGTGGAAGAAATGATTGCTATGCACGAAAAAGGTATTAGCAAAAAAGAACTTAAAGCTCGCGTGTTAAACTTATTTGAAGAAGTTTTGTTGCCAGAGCCTCAAAGAATTTACTCTTCATATCCTCATCAACTCTCTGGTGGTCAAAAACAAAGAGTTTTAATCTCCATGGCCATTGCCTGTAATCCTGATTTGCTCATAGCCGATGAACCCACAACTGCTTTAGATGTAACTGTGCAAAAGACCATTCTTGAACTGCTGAAACAAATTCTTCAAAAGCATAACATTGGTATTCTCTTTATAACTCATGATCTTGGAGTTATTAAACAAATAGCTAACAGAGTTGTGGTTATTTACAGGGGTAATATTGTGGAACAAGGCCTAACAAATGATGTTTTTTACAATCCACAAGCTCCTTACACAAAAGGACTTATTGCTTCAAAGCCAAAGGAAAACATAAGAGAAAAACGCTTGCTGACAATAAAAGATTTTCTCTCTAATGACAAGCCACAAGTACATATAATCACAAAAGAAGAAAGAGAAAAAAGGTTTTCATCTCTATATTCTTCTGTGCCAATACTTAGCGTGAAAAATATGAATATTACTTACGCTGTAAAGAAAAACTTTTGGGGCAAAACTATTCAAGAAACAAGAGCCGTAAACAACGTATCCTTTGACCTTTACCAGGGAGAAACACTTGGACTTGTTGGTGAGAGTGGTTGCGGAAAAACAACTCTATCCAGAGCTGTTTTGGAATTGATTGCTCACAACAGCGGCACTGTTACTTTCAATGGCACAGAGCTTTCCAATCTTAAAGAGAGAGAAATGAGGCTTTTGCGCAAAAGACTACAAATTATTTTTCAAGATCCTTATTCTTCTCTTAATCCTCGCATCACTGTAGGCAATGCAATTATGGAGGTAATGCGTCAGCACTCAATTTATTCTTCTGACACAGAGCGCAAAAGTCATATTATGGAGCTACTTGTTAAGGTTGGCTTAGACGAAGTACATTTTTCTCGGTATCCTCACGAATTTTCTGGTGGTCAAAGACAAAGAATAGGCATTGCTCGTGCTTTAGCCACAAAACCAGAGGTAGTTATATGCGATGAAAGTGTTTCAGCCCTTGATGTTTCTGTGCAAGCACAGGTGCTAAATCTGATAAACGACCTTAAAGACGAGTATGGCTTTTCGTGTATTTTTATTTCTCATGACTTGTCTGTTGTTAAATATATGTCTGACCGTATAATTGTTATGCAAAAAGGCTCTATTGTTGAACAAGGTGAGGCTGATGGCATATATTTTCATCCCAAAGAATCATACACAAAACGTTTAATAGATTCTATTTGTAAATAATACTTGATTATACTAAGTAAAGCACTACTGTTTAAAGAAAAAGTTGTATCTTTGCAGCTTTACAAAAGGTCATGCTTAAATAAAATGTGTGGCTCATGTCGAACGAAATTACAACTTTATGTTAGAAATCAATGTAGGAAGTGAAATAGGAAATCTAAATGGTGTCATTCTGCATACACCTGGTAAGGAAATAGAAATGATGACACCTCATACGTTTAAAGATTGTCTTTACAGCGACTTGTTAAACCTAAAAATAGCACAAAAAGAATATTCATTCTTTGAGGCAGTGCTTTCAAAATACACAAAAACTTTTCAAGTAGAAGATCTTCTGTGTGAGATTTTAAAGAATAAAGAAGTTAAACAATCACTTGTGAGTGAAGTTTTGGCTTTTGAAAATAAAAAGAATTTGAAAGAAAATCTTGTCACAATGGATTGCAAAGAACTTGCAAAAATTATGATTGAAGGTAAAGAAGAACTTATGGCTCCGCTGTATAATTTCTATTTCACTCGTGATGCTTCCTCTTCAATGTATAATGCTGTGGTTATTCACCCTATGCAATTTAGAGTAAGAGAAAGAGAAAGCATCATTATGAGAAATATTTTTACACACTATTTCTCTGCTCCTATATTTTTACCTAATTCCTTTGACCCAAAAGCCACAACAGAAGGTGGTGATTTGCTCATTGCAAGAGAAGATACAATTTTCTTAGGTCAAGGAATGCGCAGTAACAACAAAGGTTTAGAGTTTCTAATTGATTATTTCGCACAGCGCAAAAAGAAATTCAATATTCTTACACAAGAATTGCCTCACGAGCCAGACTCATTTATTCATTTGGATATGGTCTTTACATTTTTGGATAAAGGCTATTGCATGACTTATGAACCACTTATCGTAAAGAATGAGGATAATAGAGAAGTTTCTTTGGTAACTATTGACAATGGTAAGGTAAGTATTTCTCACCCTAAAACATTTATGGAAGGTACAAAAGCACTTGGCTTTGACTTAAAGCCTTTGAGTTGTGGAGGAGTTAATAATCTTTATCAACAAAGAGAACAATGGCACTCCGGAGCTAATTTCTTTGCTATGGGTGAAGGAAAAATAATTGGCTATGCGCGAAACACAAACACAATTGATACGTTAAATAATAACGGTTTTTCTGTTTTGAAAGCATCTGATGTTGTTTCAGGAGCAGTGGATATGAAGAACTATGAGCGTTTTGTAGTAACATTTGAAGCTGCTGAACTACCTCGTGGAGCCGGTGGAGCACGTTGTATGACAATGCCTATAAACAGAGACAAAGTCATTTGGTAGCAAATACAAATAAAGAAGATAAAACAAACATATTTTTATAAATAGGAAACAAGAAAAAGAAGAAAGAAAATGAAAAAGTATTCTTTAATCAACAACATCTTAGGTTGGGTAGTATGTATAATAGCTTCTATTGTCTATTTAATGACTGCCGAATCTAGCGCTTCTTGGTGGGATTGCGGTGAATACATTGCTACTGCCTATAAACTTCAAGTGGGTCACCCACCTGGAGCACCTACTTTTCAGTTAATTGGACGTTTATTCTCTTTACTTGCTGGCGGAGATGTAACACATGTAGCTCGCATGGTCAATTCAATGAGTGCTCTTTGTAGTGGTTTTACAATATTGTTTCTTTTCTGGACAATTACAATGTTTGCAAAGAAACTTATTGTCAAAGGTACAGAAATGACAATGGGACAAATGATTGCCATATTTGGTTCAGGTATTGTTGGAGCTTTAGCTTATACTTTCTCTGATACATTTTGGTATTCAGCTGTTGAAGGTGAAGTATATGCCATGAGTTCTTTCTTCACAGCCTTAGTATTTTGGATTATTCTCAAATGGGAGGCACAAGCAGATGATCAGCACAATTTGCGTTGGATTATTTTGATAGCTTTCTTAGTCGGAATTGCTATTGGTGTTCACCTTTTGAACTTGTTGGCTATTCCTGCAATGACTTATGTTTTCTATTACAAGAAATATCCAAAGACAACAAAAAAAGGACTCATACTTACATTTATTCTTTCAATGTTAATTGTTGGTATTGTACTTTATGTTGTTGTACCTGGCATAGTAAGTATGGCAGGTAAATTTGAAGTCTTCTTTGTAAATTCAATTCATTTGCCATTCAATTCAGGAACAATAATTTTCTTTCTTCTTTTGATTGGTTTGATTGCGTGGGGACTTATGTATACACGCAAGAAAGTTAAACCAGTTTGGAATACAGCCATACTTTCTTTGTTATTCTTGATTATTGGGTACTCAACATTCTTTATATTGGTTATAAGAGCTAATTCAAATACTCCTTTGAATGAAAATGCTCCAAAGGATTCTGTTGGATTGCTTACATATTTAAACCGTGAGCAGTATGGTTACACTCCCCTATTCTATGGTCCTTACTATGATGCTCAACCAATAGATCAAAAAGAAGGATCTCCAAAATACATAAAAGACCCTCAAAGCAAAAGCTACATAAGTGTAAAGACAATGGGCGATTTAGTTTATCAAGACGAACGCTGTACACTTTTCCCAAGAATGTACTCACGTGATGAGGGTAGAAAACACGTTACTTTCTATAAGTATTGGACAGGAATTTCTGGTGACAGACTACCAAGTTTCTCAGATAACATTACTTATTTCATTCGCTATCAATGCAACTTTATGTATTGGCGTTACTTTATGTGGAACTTTGTTGGTCGTCAAAATGATATTCAAGGTTTTGGAATAAATAATTCAGGCTTTGACCCTTCTTCTAATGGTACAAAAGACCTTTTGCATGGCAACTGGATTAGTGGTATAAAATTCCTTGATGCAATGCGTTTAGGACCACAAGACAATTTGCCAAGCGAAATGGCTAACAATAAAGGTAGAAATACTCTGTTCTTCTTGCCTTTGATTTTGGGACTTTGCGGACTTATATATCAATTCAAAAAGGATAAGAAAAATACTTTTGTAGTATTCTTGTTATTCTTTATGACAGGTTTGGCTATTGTGCTTTACCTTAATCAACCACCACAACAACCACGTGAGAGAGACTATGCTTATGCAGGTTCATTCTATGCCTTTGCTATATGGATAGGCTTGGGAGTTTATGGAATATATGATTGGTTAAAGAAACTGAAGATGAACGATAGTGCAAAAGCTGTTTGTGTCTCTGCTGTATGTTTGGTTGCTGTGCCAATTCTTATGGCTTCACAAGAGTGGGACGACCACGATCGTAGTGGAAGATATATGACACGTGATTTTGCACGCAACTACATTGAGAGTTGTGATAAAAATGCTGTTCTTATAACATTTGGAGACAATGATACCTTCCCTTTGTGGTATTGTCAAGAGGTTGAAGGCATACGCCCTGATGTCAGGATACTAAACTACACTCTTGCAGGTATGTCTTGGTATGTTGAACAACTATATAATAAGGTATATGAGGCGGACAAATGTCCTTTCACCATACCAAAGAAGTACTATGGTTTAGGAGCCGATGCTTCTACAGGTTATGTAGCTGTTGTCAGACCACAAAGTGATTCTGTTGTTGAGTTGTCTGATGCTTTGAGAGAATTTGTCACAAATCCTGCAACAACACAAATGACTCAAACAGGAGATTCTGTAAAAGTGTTACTCTATAACAATTTTAAGATAACTTCACCACAAGGAGTATTTACATTCTCAATACCTATTGATGAGCAACAAGGAGTTAAATTACTTTCAAGAAGTGAATTGATGCTTTTGGATATTTTGGCAACAAATCATTTTGCTCGTCCAATTTATACAGTTAGCCCATCATATTTCCAAGGTATAATTCCAAATATAACAGAATACATACGTCAAGAAGGTTTGTGCTACAGAATAATGCCAACAAAAGAAAATGGCAATATGCTTGCAGCAAAAACTTATAACTTGATGATGAATACTTTCACATGGCGTGGAGTTAGCGATCCAAAAACTTATCTTGAAGATGCTGTTACAATAAACAACACTCGTAATATGCGTCAACAACATATGGTAGAGGCTAAGGCTCTTATTGCTTCAAACAACAAAGCTATGGCTATAAAGATTTTGGATAAAGCTCAGCAAGTCTTCCCTGCTTCAAAAGTTTATTTTGACAAATATGATATTCCATTTGCAATGCAATATGCTGATGCAGGCGATTTGAAAAAATGTGAAAACATATTTAACCAAATCGCTGACCTTTATATTAGTGATGTTCGCTACTATAATCGTTTCACTGGAAAGAAAGCCCTAAGTGTTCAAGGTGATAAGAATGAAGCACTGCAAAGACTTGCAATGATTTATTCAAGTGCTGAGAAGTATAATATGAGTTCATTGTGTTCTAAGATTAAAGCCATATCAGAGGTTGGTCAATTCATTGCTTCTTCAGAGGCTCAGAATTCTTATAACGACCTTGTAAATAGCGTTAATGATGCTCTTGGTCAGATAAGAGCAGGAAACAAAGCTTCTGGTGAGGCTGCATTGATTGCTGTTATTGATAGACTTTCTGTTTTGGTAAATCAAGCTAAGAGCCAAGATTTCTTTAATAGCGCTTCTGAACTTGTTGTTTTTGCATACTCTCAGGCACAACGTAATGGATTGGAAAAATTAAAACAAAGAATAATGTCTAACCGTGATTTTGCTGGTGTTATTAAGGCTGCTGCTCAGCAACAACAACAGCAAGGTGCTGCTGCACAACAACAAGGTCAAGGTAATGGCACTAATGTTAATATACAAGGATTGTAAGAGAAATGAATATTCAAGTTTTAAAGTCAAAAATTCACAGAGCTGTAGTTACAAGGGCTGATCTTAACTATATTGGTAGCATAACCATTGATGAGGATTTAATGGATGCTGCAAACTTGATAGAAAATGAGAGAGTGGGTATTTTTGATATAAACAATGGGGAGAGATTTGATACTTATGTAATTAAAGGTAAACGTGGCTCTGGTGAGATAGGTATCAATGGAGCTGCGGCACGCAAGGTGCAATCCAAAGACTTAGTCATTATTGTTTCTTATGCGACAATGGACTTTGAGGAAGCTAAGCATTTTAAACCTACAATAATCTTTCCAAAGAATAACAAACTCTAAAGTATAACACTACAAAGGTGAAGAAAGCATTTAGAATTATCATCTTCTTTGCTATTGGTATAGGCTGCATTTGGTGGTTTATACATAAGCTAACAGATCAAGAGATAGCTCAAATGCTTTCTTCTTTTGCGAGTGCTAACTATGTATTTTTCTTTATTGCAATACTAATCAACATACTCTCTTCACTTTTGAGAGCTTTGCGTTGGCAACAACTCTTGAAACCCATTGGACTGAAAGCTGGGTTATTGCCTGCTTTTTTTTCTGTTATGTGTGGCTATTTGGCTAATTTAGCTGTGCCTCGTTTGGGTGAAGTTGTCCGTTGTGGTTTGGTAGCAAAGAAAGAAAAAATACCTTTTGACAAAACCATTGGCACTGTAATTATTGAGCGATGCGTTGATATGCTATTATTTTTGCTCATTTTGCTTTTTGCTATGTGTTTAGAGTTTGGATACATAAAAGACTATCTGTACAACAATTTTTCTGCCACTGTTAATTTTTCTGATTTGAAAAAGCTGTTTTTTATTGTTTTGATTGCGTTAGCTATAATAGGATTTGCTATTTTTCTTTTCAGAAAACAAATTTCTAAAACAAAGCTTTATATCAAGATCCATGATTTTCTTTTTGGAATACTTGAAGGAGTGCGCTCAGTGTTCAGACTCAAAAATCCCCTGCCCTTTATTTTCCATTCACTTGCTATATGGTTTTTGTGGATAGCTGGTACTTGGGTTGTATTCTTTTGTTTTCCAGCATCAGAAAATTTGAGTTTTAAAATAGCAGTAATCGTTACAGTTTTGGGAGCTATTGGTCCTATGGTTACTCCCGGTGGTATTGGACTTTTTCCTGCAATAATTGCAGGTACGCTTTTTATGTATGGAGTGGCTCGTCCTATAGGTTATGCAGAAGGTTGGCTGTTGTGGATTGTGGCTCAAGTAGGTTGTATAATTATTGGACTTGTTGGCTTTATGTACTTTTCATGGTCAAAAAATAAATCACAAATCACAAAACAATGAACGCAATAAATCAAATAGAAAACAAAATTTTCACTCTTGAGGCTTTGTTGCAACAAGTATCAAAGTGGAAGTCTTATAGTGAAAAAATAGTATTTACCAATGGTTGTTTTGACCTTGTACACAGAGGACACATAGACTATTTGGCAAAAAGCAGTACTTTGGGTTCAAAACTGATTATTGGATTAAACACTGATGCTTCTGTCTCAAAAATTAAAGGACCAAGCCGTCCTTTGCAAGACCAAAAGACAAGAGCTATGCTAATGGCTTCTTTGTTTTTTGTTGATGCTGTGGTGCTATTTGATGATGATACTCCATATAATCTTATAAAAGCTATTGTGCCAGATGTTTTGGTAAAAGGAGCTGATTATAAACTACAGGATATTGTGGGTTATGATATTGTTACTGCCAATGGTGGTTGTGTTAAGACAATAAAATTTTTGGAAGGCTTTTCCACAAGTGGTATTGTAAGAAAAATTCTTTCCGAAAACAAATTTAATTAACAAATAGGATTAATAAGATTTTCTTTCTTCCAATTATGCAATATCTTTTTAAGCTACAACTATTTTACTGTTATTTCGTCTAAAAATATCCAGCTTTCTTCACCAGCACTTGCATGCCATGCTGGCAAATGTTTTGTACCTGTGATTTCAAAGCGAACATAACGAAAAGCTTTATCTGTTGGAGTGAATTTGTAGTCTCTGATTATCTGTTCATCTTTCTGTATATCACCAACAAAAACAGAGCCTATCTCCTTGAAATTTTTGTTATCAGAGGAAACTAAACATTTTAATTGAGAAGGATGCAAAATCCATGACTTTGGATAATAAAGTGATGAAAGTGTAATTGTCTTATCTTTCACAAGAGTATCAAGGTCAAGAGTTAAAGTAAAATCTGTTGCATGCCAACCCAACCAATGCACTTTGTATTCGCACTCACCATTAACTCCATTTGTAAGAGTTTTCAAATCTCCATCTGAATACAAAGGTGAAGGAGCCACAGAGGCTGTAACAGTTTTGCGAAAAGCCATATTGCCTTCCACATTTATATTGATAAATCTACGAGTTGATTCATAGTATTGTTTTGGACTTAAAGCACTTTCGTTAAGACTTTTAACACCTATATGATTGCATGTTTCGTTAAACTCCTCAAGTCTTTGAAGCATGTCTTTGCGCAAATGAAATTTACCTCCTTGTTCATAGTACCAACCTCGCGAGGAAAACATATCAGCTTTTCCAATATCCATAATAGCATAAAGTACAGGCAACTTAGCCTCTCTAACTCTCCAAAAAGCCGCAGAGTCGTCTTTGACTGCAGATTGTGCTTTTTGAAGTGTTTTTTCATAAATACTAAGTTTAGCTGCTGAAAGAAAACTTTTTGAGTATTTGGTTGGAGAAGCATAAATATCTAAAAAATCACCACTTAGAGAAGCATAATTTTCTATCTTATCAATGTATTCTCTAATCTGTGGAGCTGCATTGTGGTAATAAGCTCTTAGAAATCCATTTATCAAAGAGTCTTGGTTTTGATTTATATTCCATTCCAAAGAAGAAAGCAAATACATTTTCAGCTCTGCAAACTCGTGTCCAGTGTCTGAATTAGCTTGTTGAAAATGTTGAAAAGCATTATTCTGCATAAAAAATTGCAGGTTTGGTTTAAGTGTATGAATATTAGGAAAAGGTGAAATTGAATATGCAAAATTCACCTCATAATCCCACAGTAAAATATTCTTACTTATCTTTCCCCAATCATTAATGTCATTTGCAAAAGTATGTTGTGTGGAGTCTTTTAACTGGTCTGATATTGCTTTATTTCTATCTTCTTCTATTGTGCAAAGCATTATTTGAACGTTATTTGCAGGCTTTATATGCAATGGTGCTTTACGTGAATATTGGTAAGCCAGTGTTGAAATCGTTTTGTTTGGAAAGTGCTTTGCTACCTCATTGACAAAGTATATTAAAGCTCCCGCTGCAGAACCCTCTTTATCATTCATAGCCTTGCATTCAGGACATTGGCAATAGGAATAGTTATCATTTTGACTAACACTCCAAACTTTTTTATCTGGTTGTTTTGCCATTTCATTTTTGAGGTTTGCAACCACTATATCAATTACATCAGGATTTGTCATACACAATTGATCTGTGTTTCTTTTTCCACTTACCAAAGCATAATATTCAGGGTGAGAGGCAAAGTATTCTTCTCTTGGAACAAGTATGCCCATAGTGTGAACAAAAAATCCTTTGGCAAACATATCTTCCCAAAGATGTTGTTTAAACCAATATTTCAAATCTTCGTTATTCGGTGTAAATTGATTGTAGACTTGACGATAAGTGTTCTGCGAGCAATAAGAGGTATCTATTGGTGCTATTTTTATTGTTTGCATTTTTGGATACACCTGACAGTCAGTAGTGTATTTTCTAACTCCAAGAGATTGCAAGAAATCTACAACTCCATAAATTACATAGGGGTTGTAGTCCTCATTCTCATTACCTGCATAAATAAACAGCTTATTTGCTTCAGTTTTTATTTTATAGCCTTTGAGCAGTTTAGTGTCTGAAGACTTCCTTCTATTTGTGTTGCCTATTGAAATCTCATTTTTCTGAGCTTTCTGTTTATCTGATACTATTGGCAATTTATATGAAGTTATCTGCTTAAAGTCCTTCTGTAGTAAATTAGCTGCATATATTTCTTGCTGAGTAGCTTGTTGTGGAATAACAATTGTGTATTTTGACACTCCTTTGTCAATCAAAAATATTTCTTTGTTTTGTGCTACGCAAACAAAGAAATAATTTACGCAAACAAAGAAAAAAATTACTGAAACAAAGATATTTTTTTTGTTCATACGGTTTTGATTGTGTTTTAATTTATAAACTCACTGAAAAATTTATCCATTTTACCCTCTATTATTGTGCTTTGTCCTTTTCTTGTTGGCAAGGCTCCAAAATTCAGTTTAAAATCAGGTCTTTGGCTATCTCTTATCTGTGTAAGTATTTGACGTATTGGTTTAGCTCCTTGTGCAGAGAAATTATATATACCACTTTTGCCATCTATTTTTTTTACAATCTTACTTACCCACCAAGCCAGAGTTTCACAAGATAAATACGAATAGCATTGCTCTCCCAAAGTAAAATCCATTTCCTTCTGTTCTGGGTCTTTGAGTTTGTGTTCAAAAGAAGGCAAAAGCCAGTTTTGTCCCTCTCTTTCACCTCTGACAGAGAAAACTCTTAGCCAATACCATTTCACATTATTTTGCTCTGCAAAAGTTTTGAGCATATTCATAACCTGCAATTTAGTCTTTCCATAAGCAAACTGAGGCAAACATTCTTTCTCTTCACTGACAACAGAATTCAAATAACCATACTCTGCTTGAGAGCCAAAAGCTATTATTTTTTTTGTCTTAGATACTTTTGCTATATTTAAAATACTTTGAAATAGGGAGAAATTCTTCTCTTGTAAAACCTTATTGTCTCTATCCTTAGCCTGAACACCAATCCATGCAGAATGAATTATGCACTCAGGAGTAAATTCTACAACTTCCTCTTCCCAACCCTGAATATCTGTATTTATCCACTGGACTTTGTCAACAAAAAAAGCACAATTTTTCATACTTGAACTCTGTCTTTTTGCTGCCAAAATATCATAACCAATTTTGCATAGTTCATCAGCTATATATGAACCGATAAAACCAGTAGCTCCTGTAAGAAATATCTTATTCATAAAATATTAATCAATTATTTGTTGTTCAAATACCAAGAGTACATCATTTGAACACCTTGTTCAATCTCTATTTTATGATGCCAACCCAAAGCATGAAGTTTTGAAACATCTGTTAGTTTTCTTATTGTTCCATCAGGTTTTGAAGAATTGAAATATATCTGACCATTGTAACCAATTTTATCTTTGATTAAATACACAAGATTTTTTATAGTTATTTCTTTGCCTGTACCTATATTTATATGACAGTTACGTACCTCTTTAGTATCTTTTGGCTTCAAATCATTATAATTAACTCTCTCCATAATGAATACACAAGCATCAGCCATCTCCTGACTCCACAAAAATTCTCTTATTGGTGCTCCTGTGCCCCAAATTTCTATTTGAGTTTTTCCATCTGAATGCTTTATTCCATACTTATCTAATATGTTAAGTATCTCTTGCTGGCTATTTGAGCCATTGACGCCTTCCACTGGATAACGATTTAAATCCTCCTTGACAGAAGACATATCTCCATTTTCTAAGCACTTGCCCAAATGTATTTTTCTAATCAATGCTGGTAAAACATGAGAAGTCTCTAAATCAAAGTTATCATTAGGTCCATAAAGATTTGTAGGCATCACAGCTATATAGTTAGTGCCATACTGAATATTGAAACTTTCACACATTTTTAAACCTGCAATCTTTGCCAGAGCATATGGTTCATTTGTCCATTCCAAAGGTGAAGTCAAAAGACAGTTTTCTGTCATTGGTTGAGGAGCCTCTCTTGGATAAATACAAGTAGAACCTAAGAACAAAAGTTTCTTAATTCCATTGTGATAAGAATTGTAAATAACGTTATTTTGTATTTGCAAATTTCTGTATATAAAATCTGCTCTAAACTTTGTATTTGCCATAATACCACCCACAAAAGCAGCTGCTAAGAAAACATATTCTGGTTTTTCTTGTGCAAAAAATTCCTCCACTGCCTTTTGTTCACAAAGGTCAAGTTCTGCATGGGTACGCAAAACAAAATTTGTGTAGCCTTTTTCTTTTAAATTATTTAGTATTGCAGAGCCAACCAAACCTTTATGCCCTGCAACAAAAATCTTGCTATCTTTTTCCATTATAATCTATTTATAAAATCCTCTATTACCAGCTAAGAGCGCTATTTTATGAGTTTTCTGTCGCTCTGTATCATTATCCTTATCAACTCTTCAAAAGAAGTCTTTTGTGGATTCCAGCCTAAAACAGTACGTGCTTTTGTAGGGTCTCCGAGCAGTTGCTCAACCTCGCAAGGTCGAAAATACTTAGGGTCTACCTCTATGATTACATCACCAGTTTTGCGGTTTATTCCTTTTTCATTTACTCCTTCACCTTCCCAATCCACAATAATTCCTGCCTCCTTAAATGCAAAAGTACAAAATTCTCTAACCGTATGAGTTTCTCCTGTAGCAATAACAAAATCTTCTGGTTTATCTTGTTGTAACATCAACCACATACATTCCACATAGTTTTTTGCATAGCCCCAATCTCTCTTTGCAGACAAATTGCCTAAATAGAGTTTTTTCTGCAATCCTGCCACTATACGTGTAGCCGCAAGAGTTATTTTACGCGTTACAAAGGTTTCACCTCTACGTTCACTTTCATGATTGAAAAGAATACCATTGACAGCAAACATTCCGTAACTCTCACGATAGTTCTTTACAATCCAAAAACCATAAAGTTTAGATACTCCATAAGGTGAGCGTGGATAAAAAGGTGTAGTCTCCTTTTGTGGCACCTCTTGTACAAGTCCAAAGAGTTCTGAAGTAGAGGCTTGATATATGCGTGTTGTCTTTTCTAAACCAAGTATTCTGACAGCTTCTAAAAGCCTAAGAGTACCCAAAGCATTAGCATCGGCTGTGTATTCTGGAACATCAAAAGAAGTTTTTACATGACTTTGAGCTGCTAAGTTATATATTTCGTCAGGCTGAATAAGCTGCAATATTCTTATGAGTGAAGAAGAGTCTGTCATATCACCATAGTGCAGATTGATAGCTCTTTTCTCATGTTGGTCTTTAATCCATTCTTTAAGGTATAGGTGTTCTATTCTTCCAGTGTTAAAAGTTGAGCTTCTTCTGATAATTCCATGTACTTCATAGCCTTTGTCTATCAAAAATTCCGCCAGAAAGCTACCATCTTGACCTGTGATACCTGTGATAAGTGCCTTTTTCATATATGTTTTGTTGTTATTTTACGGTTTAAAATGCAATATTAACGATAATCTGCCAAACGGCAAAATAAAATTATCAATTTCTTATACAAAAAAAGACAACAGCCATAATTTACCATTGTCTCTTGTGTATTTTGACTTCCATTTTGGAAGTTTATTTTTGAATCATTGTGTTTAGTTGTGCGCTCACCTCTTGATATTTGTCTTTCATTTCAAGTATTGAATAGATACCTTTCAAAGCTTTCAAAGCATTGAAGTGCTTTGGATTGAGTGTTCTAACTTTTTCAAGATAAGGTATTGCAAGAGCAAATTTCTCTTTACTCTCTTTCATTAATTTGTCATAACCTGCTTGGTCTTCCATAGGAAGTTTGTCTGCCTTTTCTTTTAGGTCTACTGCCCAGTTAAAATAAAGTGTTCCTATACCGAAATTAGCCTCTATTTGTTCTGACTTAGCTGTCAGTGATTGAGTATACATCTTTATAGCCTCATCTGTGTTTCCACCATCTCTGAGGACATCACCAACGATTGACATAACCTCTGGCTTACCTTGACTCATTGTTTTAAGTTGGTCTATACATTTTGTTGCCTCTTCTTTGTTGCCAGCCTCTTGGTAAGCGCCTGCTAACATACCCAAAAGTTGATAATCTTCAGGAAGATTCTTTACACCTCTTTTCAAAACATTTATAGCTTTATCATTCTCTTTGGCTTGTTTGTTTGCAAGGTAAAGATTTATGTATACTGTCTTTTCCTTTGTATTATCTTTCACAAGCTGACGATAAAGTTCATTTGCTTTTTCAGGTTGTTTTGTTGCTGTGTAAGCCATAGCTGTAATGTATTCTGATTTTTGTTCCACCTCTGTGTTGTGAGACACCTTAGCTGCTTGAATAACTTTTTCAAGCATTGGTATGGCTTGGTCATATTTTTGTGCATTGAATATATTAACAGCATTGTTTAATTGATAAACTACAATGTAGTTAAGTGTGTTTGCATTAGCAGAAGCATACTCACTTGTGCCAGCTGTTTGTTCAATCTCCATAGACTTAATAAGATTAACTCTTGCAGTCTCTGCTAGTTGGTCAATAGGAATATCTATTTTTTGTTTCTTATAGAGTTTCTCGTTGGTCTGAGAAATTTCTACTAACTTAGCATAAATCAATCCTGAATAGTGCCAAGTCTTAGGGTCTTTTGCTGTGCTCTCGTCAATGCAAGCATCATCTATGTTTTTTTTAGCATCTGCAAGACGGTTGTTTTTCATATCAGCATAAGCACTCTGTACCTTCATTGTCTGTGCATTAGCCCCTAAGCCTAAGGCCAAGAAAGCCAACATTAAAACCACTTTTTTCATCTTTTAATCTTGTGTTTGATTATTATCTGTGTTTATTGTTTCTTCATTATTCTCTTGTATATTTTCTGTTTTGTCTATATCTGTGTCTTCTTCTTGAGTGTCTATAGCGCAAACAGCTGCAATAGCATCTGTATCACTAACTTTTATTAGTTTAACACCCTGAGTTGCTCTACCCATAACTCTAAGATCTTTAACACATATACGTATTGCAATACCAGAACGGTTTATTATCATCAAGTCATTTGCATCATCTACATCTTTTATAGCCACCAAAGAGCCTGTCTTGTCAGTAATATTCATTGTCTTGACTCCCTTACCACCACGATTTGTGTGACGATACTCTTCCAATTCTGAACGCTTGCCATAACCATTTTCTGAAACGACAAGTATATTCTTTTTATTTTCTGGCTCTACACAAATCATGCCAATTACGCAATCTTTGCTATTGTCAAGACTTATTGCTTTGACACCTGAGGCCATTCTACCCATTGGTCTAACAGTGGTTTCACTGAAACGTATGCAACGACCACTTCTTATAGCCATCAGCACCTCGCTATTACCATCTGTAAGTTTAGCTTCCAAAAGCTCATCACCCTCTCTAACTGTTATGGCATTGATACCATTTGTTCTTGGACGTGAATATGCTTCCAATGTTGTCTTCTTGATAATTCCGTTACGTGTGCAAAGAACTATCATATTATTCTCTACATAGTCTTTATCTTTTAAATCTCCTGTATTAACATAAGCCTTTACTCTGTCGTCAGGCTCTATATTTATAAGATTTTGAATAGCTCTACCCTTTGAAGTCTTTGTGCCTTCTGGTATCTCAAAGACTCTCATCCAATAGCAACGACCTTTCTGAGTGAAGAAAAGTATATAGTTGTGCATTGTTGCTGGATAAATATACTCTATAAAGTCTTCATCTCTTGATGTTGCAGCCTTTGAGCCTCTGCCTCCTCGGTGTTGTACTTTATACTCTGAAAGCAATGTACGTTTAATGTATCCAAGATGTGAAATAGTTATAACCACATCACTATCAGCAATCATATCCTCTATCTTGAAGTCTGAAGAAGAATACTCAATAGTGCTTTTGCGCTCATCGCCATATTTCTCTTTAATTTCTAAAAGCTCATCTTTGATAACCTGCATAAGTATATCATGATTATCCAAAATCTCATGACAACGAGCAATGAATTTCATTAATTCATTATATTCTGCTTGCAATTTCTCTCTTTCCAAAGCTGCCAACTGACGTAAACGCATCTCCACAATGGCTGAAGCTTGAATATCATCAAAACCCCACTGTGCACACATGGCATCTTTAGCATCTTGAACAGACTGAGAAGCACGTATCAAAGCTATAATCTCATCAATTATGTCTAAAGCCTTCAATAATCCTTGCAATATATGAGCTCTCTTTTCTGCATCAGCTAACTCAAAACGTGTACGACGTTCTACAACCTCTATTCTATGGTTAACAAAACACTTGATTAAGTCATAAAGATTAAGTGTGTGTGGTCTTCCATTAACAAGGGCTACATTATTGATTGCAAAAGAAGTCTGCAATTCGCTATATTGATAGAGCTTATTGACAACAACATTAGTTATAGCATCTCTCTTTAACTTATATACTATACGTATTCCGTCTTTGTTACTCTCATCTCTTATGTCTGAAATACCTTCAATTTTCTTTTCATCAACCAACTGTGCTTGGTGGTGAATCATCTCGCTCTTGCATACTCCGTAAGGTATGGAAGTAACTATTATTTGGTCGTGTCCTTGTGGTGTTTGCTCTATGGTGCTTTCACCTCTTATGACAACAGAACCTCTACCTGTGTGATATGCAGCCTTAACACCTTCATAACCATAAATAATTCCGCCTGTTGGGAAGTCTGGGGCTTTGATATACTGCATCAATTCATCTATTGTAATATTGTTGTTATCAATGTATGCTATGGCTCCATTTATACACTCTGTAAGATTATGTGTAGCCATATTTGTTGCCATTCCCACAGCTATACCATTGCTACCATTGACTAAAAGGTTTGGTATGCGTGAAGGTAACACTGTTGGTTCTTGACGAGAGTCGTCATAGTTATTTATAAAATCAACAGTATCCTTGTCTATGTCTGCCAACATTTCACCAGCTATCTTGGCCAAATGTGCCTCTGTGTAACGCATAGCTGCTGGAGGGTCTTGATCTATGGAACCAAAGTTACCTTGTCCGTCAACTAATTTGTATCGCATTGCCCACCACTGAGCCATTCTAACCATAGCTAAATATATACTGCTGTCGCCATGTGGGTGATACTTACCCATAACCTCTCCCACAATAGTGGCACTCTTACGAGTTGGAGTGTTATAGAACATTCCCAATTTACCCATGGCAAAAAGTATTCTTCTCTGAACCGGTTTCATTCCGTCTCTGACATCAGGCAAAGCACGAGAAACAATAACACTCATCGCATAGTCTATATAGGAAGAGCGCATTTCTTTCTCTATGTCTACCTTAATAATCTTTCCGTTTGTTGATTCCATTTATAGTTATCTTAGTTTTATATTTTCATTTCTTTGTTTTGGCAAACTATTTCTTTGTTTTAGTAAATTGTATCTTTGTTTTGATAAATTGTTTCTTTGTTTCGTAACAATTCCATTAACTCTAATGGAGAAAAAGTCTGCCGAAAAGGAAATGCAAAGATACAAAAATTTTCTATCTCTGAGAAATAAAAAAATCACTACCTTTGCAACTTATTTTTAAAAACGCAAAACACAATCAAAAAGAAAAAAGATATATGAAACTAAAAGACATTATTCTGATTGTCTGCGTGGCAATAGTTGTGAGCTTATTTATCTTTGTACAACCTCTAAAAGAATGGTTTATGACGTGGAGTGGAGCCAAAGATCCTCGTGCCTTTGTGCTTGCCTTCTTCAAATTTGGTATTCTTGCAACCCTTGGCGAGTGCATTGGTTTGCGTATAAGTAAGGGTGTTTATAACGAAAAAGGCTTTGGTATTGCACCTCGTTTTGTAGTGTGGGGAGTCTTGGGGGTAATGATTTCCATTGCCATGGGACTTTTTGCTGGTGGAGTTTATGGATTTTTAGCTTACTTTAATTTGGAGCTAAGCTCTCTAACACTAAAAGCTCAGTGCTTTGGCATAAGACTTCTGTATGCTTTCTGCGTATCTTTCTTTATGAATACGTTTTTTGCACCAGTGTTTATGACTTTGCACAAGATAATGGATACTCATATTTTGCAAACCGTAGGCACTTTGAAAGGCTTTTTCACTCCTATTCCTTTTGGTAATATAATCCAAAACCTTAACTGGAAGGTGCAATGGAATTTTGTCTTTTGCAAGACTATACCATTTTTTTGGTATCCTGCACACACTATTACTTTTATGTTACCAAAAGAGTTCCAAGTACTTTTTGCAGCCTTTTTAGGTGTAGCCTTAGGAGTAATCCTTTCCATTGCTAACAGAAAGAAAACCACATAAAACATTATATTGTATGAGAATAATAAACAAATTGACTTTAGCCTTAACTTTGGCTGTAAACATAATTGCAACTTGCTCTTGTAGCTCAAATAGGCAAGGCATAACTCAGAGTATAAAATACTCACAAGCAAAGAATTATTTTGTGCTTAATACAATTGATAAGTCTTCGTTTAATGTCATAGGTTCACAGCAAGACTTTGATGCTCTTTTTGGAGAGGCTGCCACTATGGGCAAGAACGGCGAGCCAACATCCATAGACTTTGACAAACAAAGTGTGATAGCAGTTATTATGAAACCAACAGACCACCCCACAATATTTGAGACTGTGTCTTTGGTGAAAAAAGCTCAAAAAATAACTTTCAATTACAAAGCCATTGCAGAGCCAAAAGAAGTCTCTTATACTATGACACCTTGTTTGTTGATAATTGTAAGCAAAAATGATATAGAAGATTCTCAAATAGCTTTTGAGAAGAAATAAAGTACAGAAAAATGTATGTTTTTGAGCAAAAAAGCGTACTTTTGCACTTTACAATGTTAACACATATAATTTTACTCTAAATGGATATACAGTCAGAAAGCAAAAACTTTATTGAAGAGATTATTGAGAATGATCTCAATAAAGGTAAAATACAATCAATAACTACACGTTTTCCACCAGAGCCTAATGGCTATCTACACATAGGTCATGCTAAAAGTATATGTTTAAATTTTGGCTTAGCACAAAAATATGGTGGAAAAACCAATTTGCGCTTTGACGACACAAATCCTGTCAAGGAAGACACAGAATATGTTGACAGCATAAAAGAAGATATTCAATGGTTAGGTTTCCATTGGGCAAGTGTGCATTATGCTTCTGATTACTTTGACCAATTGTATGCTTGGGCTGTAGAATTGATTAAAAGAGGCTTAGCCTATGTTGATGACCAAACACCAGAGCAGATAAGGGAAAACCGTGGCACTGTTCAAACTCCTGGCAAGAACTCTCCTTTCAGAGACAGAACTCCACAAGAGAATTTGCAACTCTTTGAGCAAATGAAACAAGGTATGTATGCTGACGGAGAAAAAGTATTGCGTGCAAAAATAGATATGAGCCACGTAAATATGCAATTGCGTGACCCAATTATGTATCGTATCATTCACACAGAACATCATCGCACAGGCAACAAATGGTGCATATACCCTATGTATGACTATGCCCATGGAGAGAGTGATTCTATTGAACATATAACCCACTCTATTTGTACCCTTGAATTTGATATTCATCGTCCTTTGTATGATTGGTTTATTGAGCAGTTGGGTATATTTCCTTCTCATCAATATGAGTTTGCTCGTTTAAACCTCTCTTACACTGTTATGAGCAAAAGAAAGCTCTTGCAATTAGTCAAAGAGAATTATGTAAGCGGTTGGGACGATCCACGTATGCCTACAATTTGTGGTTTTAGACGTCGCGGATATACACCAGAAAGTATTAGAAACTTCTGTGATAGTATTGGAGTGGCAAAAAGAGATAATTTTATTGATATCTCTCGTTTGGAATACTGCCTTAGAGAAGATTTGAATAAGAAAGCTAACAGAGTTATGGCTGTGCTTGATCCTGTTAAGTTAGTTATAGACAACTATCCACAAGGACAAACTGAACAACTGGAGGCTATTAATAACCCTGAAGACTCACAGCAAGGCACAAGACAAATATCTTTCTCAAATACATTATATATAGAAAAAGAGGATTTCATGGAGCAAGCTCCAAAGAAATATTTTCGTTTGACTATTGGTGCAGAGGTGCGTTTGCGTTATGCTTATTTTGTTACTTGTCAGAGTGTAGAGAAAGACTCTGAAGGCAATGTAAGTGTAATTCATTGTACTTACGATGCTGCCTCTCGTGGTGGAAACTCACCTGACGGCAGAAAAGTCAAGGGTACTATTCACTGGGTAGATGCTGCCAGTGCAGTTGACGCACAAGTAAGAATGTTTGATAGGCTATTTGCCACAGAAATGCCCGATAAGGCTGATGAAGGCAAGTCATTTCTTGACAACTTAAATCCAAACTCTTTGAAGATTATTCCTAAAGCAAAAGTAGAGCCTTGCTTAAAAACAGCAAAGCATTTGGATAAATTCCAGTTTGAGAGAAAAGGATATTTCTGTGTGGATTACGACTCTACTGCAGAAAATCTTATATTCAATCTTGCTTGCACATTAAAAGATTCTTGGACTAAACAAAACGCATAGTATGAAAAAAATCTATTTAATATTATTATTGCTTACAGCCTTTTTCGGTTTTTCCAATCAAACAATGGCACAAGATGGTCATCGCCTTTCTAATGGTGAGCCTTATGATATTTTCTATATTGTAAAACCTTATTATGTTCACCCAATGGGTAGTGCATTGACTAAGAATTACAAAATGGGTTGGGGTGGTACTTTGGGATTGGAATTCCAGTTTCAAGAGAAAAATATAGGTATTGGAGCTGAGTTAGGCTATGCTAATTTAGCTGGCAAGAGTGCTAAGATTCAGTTTTTGCCAAGAAAGTATTTATTCAATGCAAATCAAGTACCTTTCTCATTATATATCAATTATTATTTGCATAATGAGACAACTTATTATGACTTTATTGACCACATAAAACCTTATGTGGGTATTGGTTTTGGATTTATTTGGGGTAAGTATGATTACTCTTTGAGTACTGAAGAGAATAAAAGCCCTGACAATTTCGGCTATTATCTCAGAAACTATGAGGGACAAAGTGGTATTCGTTTTGGATTTTCTCCTCGTGCAGGTATTTTGTATGCCACACGGCGTCAGTCTTTTGGTGCAGAGGTTAGTTTCCAAAATTACTATCAATGGGATAGGTTAGAGAAAGGTCAGCAACTGACTATTGGACTAACTTACATATTTGTAATAGAGTAAAAAGCAATGTTACAAGCTATGATATTGGCAGCGGGTTTGGGTACTCGTTTGCAACCCTTAACACTTTCTAAACCTAAAGCTTTAGTTCAGATTAATTCCATAACTCTTTTGGAGAGGAATATAAGGCGTTTAATGTCCTTTGACATTGATCATATTGTGATAAATATTCATCACTTTCCAGAGCATATTATTGATTTTGTGAACTCTAAACACTTTGATTGCCACATTGTTTTCTCTCGTGAGCAAGATATTTTGCTTGATACTGGTGGAGGACTTAAACACGCACAAAACTTGTTTATTAAAGACACGGATATTTTGGTGCATAACGTGGATATACTCTCTGATATTGATTTTTCTCTATTATATGAGACTCACAAAAAATCTAATGCTTTGGTCACTCTTGCCACTAGAAAAAGAGACTCTTCACGGCATTTGTTTTTTGACGCTTGCGACAAATTATGTGGTTGGGAAAACACCAAAACCAAAGAAAGAATTGATGTTCGCAATTCAAACAAAGCAACACAGAAACTTGCTTTTAGTGGTATTCAAATAATAGATTATAATTTGCTTAGCCTTATGGACAAGCAAGGAGCTTTTCCTATTATTCCAGAGTATCTTAAATTAGCCGAACGTTATACTATAAAATCTTTTGACCACTCCTTATCAAAGTGGATAGATGTTGGCAAATTGCCAGCTATAAAAGAAGCTGAAAGATTATTCTAAGAAAAGCTCAATACTACCAGCAAAGACTTCTTGAGCCTTGCCTTGCAAGAAAACATTGTTATAGTTACCTTGTGAGTCTTTATTGAAAAAGACTTTTAGATTACCTCCTTTGGCATTGATGGCAACATTGTCTATTGCTAAATTGTTTTTGTGAGCATAAGCTATTGCAGAGGCTGTGATACCTGTGCCACAAGAAAGGGTTTCATTTTCCACTCCCCTTTCATAAGTGCGAATTTTTATTGTGTATTTGTCTATCTGTTGAACAAAATTGCAGTTAGTACCCCCAATAGTCTGAAAACGTTTGTCATAACGAATTTTGGCACCTTGTGTTCTTATGTCAATAGTTTCTGTGTCAGAGACAAAACAAACAAAATGATTTGTGCCAGTATTCAAAAACACTCCCTCATTATACTCTTTTATTGTAGAGCCACTGACATTGCTCATTGATAGTTTTATATTAAAAATATTTTCATTCTCTTGTTCTATCCAAGCTTTGTGCTGTGCATCTGGAGCCATGAAAGTATAGGTGTTCCCTATTGGTTTTATACCGCATTTATAAGCAAAAGCCACTACTGCTCTACCTCCATTTCCACACATCATTCCACTTGTTCCGTCAGGATTATAAAAACACATACGGAAAGCTACGGGAGTACTGCCTGCATTTGAGGCAATACTCTCCAAAAGTATCAATCCGTCAGAACCTACTCCCAAATGTCTGTTGCAAACAAAAGCCACCTGCTTTTTACTTAAGTTATATTTACACTCTCTGTTATCAATCATAACAAAGTCATTGCCTGTGGCTTGATATTTGAAAAAAGGTATCTGCATTGTGTATTATTATTAGTGTTTTTCCTCTTCTTTATTGTCTTGATTATTCTGTGCCAATAATTTGTCTTTGCTTGCAATATCTTTCTTTAATGCACTTACCATAGAGACTAATTGAAAAGCACAGAACACACTATACGCACAAGCTCCTATTGCTATGCCAAAACATAAGCCAGCTGTAAAACCCTCAAGTGAGCTTTGCCACTGTACCAAATACATGGCAAGCATCAAAATTACAGCAATCAAAATGCGGAATACGTAACTTATTGTTTTTTTGTCTTTCATTATATTGTTATTTTTCTATTCTTATACGTGCATCAACAGCCACAACATCATCGGCGTTACCAAGTAATGGATTTATATCCATTTCCTTTATTTCTGGCATTGCCTTAACCAAAGCACTCACGCGGGCTATCTGCTGAGCATATTTGTCTTCATTGACTGGGCTTTGACCTCTAACACCTTTAATAATTTTGTAGCCTTTCAAGCTCTCAATCATGCTATGAGCCTCTTGCACTCCAATAGGCACAAGGTTGCATTGAACGTCCTTGAGAACTTCAATGAATATACCACCCAATCCACAAAGAACTTGATGACCAAACAAAGGTGTTTCAATAGCTCCAATATATACTTCTGTACCGCTCAGTTGTTGATTCATTTGAACAGCATAAGTGTCTTTTATATTCATTAAGCGTGCAAACTCATTTCTGACTGTTTGCTCGTCTTTAACATTCAATACTACTCCTCCTACATCGCTCTTATGAACTGGACCTACAACCTTCATAACAACAGGATATCCATATTTATTTGCAAAAGCTACACAATCTTCTACCTTATCGCTTGACATTTCTTGTGCATGCTTAATACCTGCTATGTCAAACAACTCATTAACCACTTTGACATCTAAGTATCCATTATCACACTTATTTATTATGTTTCTAATTTTTGCTATGTCTATATCCAATATGTCTGTAGCATATGTTTGTGGTTTGCCTGTTGCAGTGATACGTCCCACAGCGTTTCCAAACACTGTCTCATCTGGAAAGAAAGTGTGTCCCTTGCCCACAAATTCTTTAACTTCCTCTCCTGCCACCATAGTTGAAGGCAGAATTGGGAAGATAGGTTTCTTGGTTGTCTTCATCTTCTCATCTAAGACTCTGTAAGCCTCAAAGATTGGCACTAAACCAGGTGTTCCAAAGATAACACACATTGCATCAATATTGTCAAAATCATTGTTGCAAGCGTCAATAATCTCTCCTAACTGCTCAGGAGTACCTGTAGCAAGAAAATCTATTGGATTTTTGACTGAAGAACCGTCAAATAATTTACTCATAAGATTATCTGCCTTTTCTCCACTAATCAATGGCACATTTATTCCACCCTTACTCAGAGCGTCTGTAAGCATAACAGCTGGACCACCTGCATGAGTGATTATAGCTATATTATTTCCTTCAAAACATGGATAAGTGAATATTGAAGCTACTGTACAAAGCTCTTCTCTACCATAGACTCTGACAATACCAGCCTTTCTAAATAGAGCATCAACAGCTCTGTCTGGTGAAGCCAAAGCTCCAGTGTGTGAAGAAGCTGCACGAGAACCGGCCTCACTACTTCCTGCCTTAATTGCCACAATCTTACAACCTTTGTTAATCAAAGAAGAAGCGTGTTTCAAAAGCTTTTGTGGGTGCTGAATATTCTCTATGTAAAGCATTATAACTCTTGAAGAAGTCTTAGGGTCAAAAACTTGGTCGTGATACTCCAAAATATCCTCAATTCCCAAATGAGCAGAATTGCCCACAGCCCAACAATGATTGAAATGCAAACCTTGTTGCATACCTATATCCATAATGAAACAGCCTGTGGCACCAGAACCAGTAATGAAATCTACTCCATTCTTTGAACTCTGAGGGAAAGGCTTTGAAAATATACTTCTGTGATAAGGAGTAAAGATACCAGTACAGTTAGGACCAATCAAACAAGCGTGGTTTCTCTCAATAATATCAACAATTCTCTTCTCTAAGGCTTTACCTTCTGCACCCTCTTCACCAAAGCCGGCAGAAATAATAATAAAAGCCTTGACACCTTTTTCATCTGCCAATACTCTAACAGTATCTTCAGCAAATTTAGCTGCAATGGCAAGTACTGCCAAGTCTGTTTGAGGTATGTCTTTGACGTTATGATAAGCCTTAACACCTTGTATTTCGTCTTCCTTAGGATTTACGGCTATCAGAGAGCCTTTGAAAGTGCCGTCTTTGAGGTTTCTAAGAATGGCACCTCCTGGTTTTGTTGTATCTTTGCTTGCGCCCACAACTACAATGCTGCGTGGATTAATTAATTCCTTTGTAACTTTGCTACTCATGTGTATTTATGTCTTTTTTCTTGTTATTATTAGCTATAATAAACTGCAAAGATACAAAATTTATCCAAAACCAATACCTCTTTGCTCTTTTCACAGCCATAGGTCAAAAGGTGGGTTCAGACATTGAAACTCTAAAAAATGAAGTAGAAACCATAGCGACTCTACATGACCAAGGACATTCGTATGCAATGATTGCCGATGAGTTAGGTATAACAGTAAGAACTATCTACAACAAGAAGAACAAACTCAATTTTATCAATAAAAAGAATAGTAAAAATAATACACCTACCACCACAAAAAATTAAATAATAAAAAGAGGCTCAAGGGAAACTTTGTTTTAGTAAAATGAAACTTTGTTCTGATGGAAAAATACTTTGTTTCATTGGACTCTTTCTTTGTTATTTTTCAAATGTTAGGTATTCAATCCAACATAGGGGCGTATGCAATACAGCACTACAAGTCAATAATTAAATTAAAAAATACATAGAAAAACAGTATTAACATTTAAACATTCTATGCCCAGAGATTTAAGAGGCAACAATAATATCCTTTTGTACCCTCTATTCATTCTACTGACAAGGCAACACTTGCACAAGTAACTCTAGAGACAATCCGCAGAGCTGCTTGCCGCTTCTTCCTTTCAGTTAAGTTCAAAACGCAATTGGCAAAGACAAGTTTTCAATCTTGTTGACCTAACTGTTCATGGCTATCAGCCTAACAATTAGACTTAAAAAAGAAAAAGGTACAAACATAATTGTTTGTACCTTTTTTACTTTTACGCGTCTGGATTTCCTTCAATCTTTATGTGAAAAGCATCGTGTATTATTCATTTTTGATGAAGCTCATCGTAGTAGCAGTGTAAGTGCAGGCAAAATATCAGTCATAACACAGGGTATAAACAGGATCCTTACAGAAACAGTTCAAACACAATGTGTGTTTCTATCAGCAACCTTTGCAAAACGCCCAGAAAGCCTTATTACATTCATGCGACGGACAGCATTAAGTGCATTAGCAACTGAAAATACATTGGAAAAGGCACTACATAGTGGAGGCGTTCCAATGCAAGAATTCGTTGCTTCAAGTCTGGCAGCAGATACGTCGTGAACATTCCTCAGAGGGTATTCCGCTACCAGTTTATACCTATCTTGACGATGATATAGTTGTCCATGGAGAACTTTTTGATAAAGTCATGTATTTCTTTAGAGAGATAGTAAAGCTATCAACCATGGTACATGAATTAGTAAATCAAGCAAAAATGCAAGGACAACTCGCCGATTACAAGTGTTACCCAACAAGAGCTCAGCTTTTCTATATCAATAAAGTCCTTCTCCTTTCACTGAAAGCAGAGAAAGTTGCTCAGGTCGCTGTGAACGAAGTGAGACAAGGAAGGAGTGTCGTCATCGGAATGAGTGACACTCTTGAATGTATTCTCAAAGATGTAACTGTATCGGACGATGGTACGGTCCGTGGAGATATATCTGCATTATTGCTCAGATTATTATAGAAGTACAAGTGAGCAAGGTGATAGTGTGTCTCCTATATTTGATCTCGTCACAGACTCAGAAGATCCTGAGTTATTATCATTGTCTTCTATCGCTGATGAGATAAGGGATTATTACAAATATACGAAACAAGGTATAAAGGACGAAGTGTTCCATCTCCCTATGTCGCCTATTGACGTGATTAGGCAGCTTATCACACAAGAACAGTTTGTGTCGCCTGATGGTAGTTTCTTCAATATCCGTTTTGAGGAATGCACTGGGCGTGACCATCAGTTGGAATATCTATCACCAGAGGGAAATGATGACTTTGTGAATGCAAAGATTATGCCCCGAAAAAAACGTCATTCAAATCACATCTTCAATGACTTTCAAAACAACAAGTTGGATGTAATACTTATCAATGCATGTGGTGCTATTGGTGCAAGTGCTCATGCGATATCTACAACTGAAGTACCAGACGAGCAGGTACGACAGCGTAAGATGCTGATTGTTCAAAATGACCTTGATGTAAATATTGACTTACAGAAGCGTGGACGTATTAACCGAACAGGTCAGAGAATGGATCTGCCACCTTTATATGAATACATTATTACCGCTATTCCTTCGGAGAAACGTCTTAATATGATGCTCAGAGCGAAGTTGCGATCTTTGAGTGCAAATACAGCTGCATGGCAAGATCAAGACAGGGAACAAGCTGACTTTATTGATGATATTAGCAATAAATATGGTAATGAAGCAGCCTCTGAATATATCGGCGAGCATCCTGAATTGGCATTAGTTCTGGGGTTGAAAGGTACGATAACAGCAAGTAAACTCCTTGCACGTTTAGCAATGCTTAGCGTCACTGCCCAAAAGGATATTATAGATGATCTCATGGCTGCATATACAGCTCTTGAAGCTGAGTTGCGTCGTATAAATCAATGGGATCTGGAACGAGAGTTCCGTGACTTTGAAGCTGAATTTGTTCAAGAAGAGTTATTCACAACTGCAAAGGCTGAATCTAAATTGGGTGGATGTTCTTATCTTTCTATATATAAGTGTAAGCAAAAGACATTTCCATATTCATATAGAACTTTAATGGAGTATTGCGAACAAGCAAGAAAGCAATATGGAAAAACATATAAAGAGAATCCTTTGCTACAAAAGCAAGTAAGGGATTACTATACCCGTCAAAATAAAGTTATACGGGATCAGTTCAAGAAACGTCAGTCTTTATTATATGAAAGTGCTAAACGTGTTCTTGTGAACTACTGTGGCGACGAAAAGGTAGCTGAAATCTGGTTGCAAAGAGCCTATATCTCTTCTGATGACTGGGATGATTCGCTTTTTGACGATGTTGCCAAGCATAAGAAAGCCAAGCAGATTATGCGAAAACTTGTTTCCTTTTCGAATGAATATAACCATCTCGTTGAAAGGGAAAAGAAAGAACTTAAGAAAAAATCTGCAGAAAAGAAACGACTTATTGAAGTCCTTACTAAAGCAATAATCGGTAAGGGATATAACAATATCAGTAACCAATTGGGAGATGAAGATAGCCCAGGTAACGTTATGGCTGTATTACGTGATATTCATTTCGGAAAAGAAGACAAAAACAAATTTCTTCCAAGTCGGGTCGAATTTGTATTTGCCTTGACTGCCGTATATACTGAAATTCGTATTAACTTGGTACACAACAGTAAATGGAGTAATTATGAGCGTCTCATGGAAATACTAAACTCTGATTCGATGTACCTGAATGCGCAACGTTGGCAAGCAGAAATTGCAGCCAATAATAATAAAATTGTTGAACGCAAGATTATCACAGGAAATATACTTGGATCTTTTGTACATCCTGCCATTGCAGATCTTAGACCTCGTTTCATCACATTCTCGTTGAAGGCAAAAGTTGAGGGGGAAAGCATGACTCAAACAGGATTACTTCTTCCAAAGGATGAATCAAAAATCAGAGAGGCTATTAAATCAGTATCTATTCCTTTGAATGAAGGTATCAAATATGCTACCAATACGAATACCAGCTATACTATAGCGGGATTGAGTGTGAAATTCTCTCTGCTCCCTTATAGGGTTTCTGATTGTTTGATACTGACTCCAAGGCATTTGAAAGCGAAAAATGTCTTGATGGAATACGCTCATATTTTATAGGTAGTGCAATAACTTCAATCTATGATAAAGTAGAAAAGGGAACGAAGAAGCTTAAGAATCTGATGCATTATCAAACAGAGTCTTTGTGCTTTGAATCCGAATCGTTTCAAACAATAATCCAGGTCTTGTCACAGATGGATGCTGTAATAATAGTTCCTCGAGATCAGATCACTTATGTTGATGTGAAAGAGTTCGTTTCCCGTTCAGAACGAGATGGTGACGAGCCGTGGGAAGCCTTAGATTGGAAGAATGCAGATGAGATTCCAATGCCTCCAATAAAAGAAAAGCTTCTATTGAGAATATCAGCTCCACTTATACAGAAGAGCCAGAAGGGCAAACCAGTCTTCAAACATTCGGAACATTACAATCTTTCTAAGGAAACAATGGCACTTGAAGGGCTGTCACTTAACTCACGTAGTACTATGGATGCTCTTCGTCGTAACTACATGAATTGGAAAGTCTATTATTCTCGTAGTGTTTACCAAAGAAACAATTTACAGAAGGATCAACCTTCTTTAGCTGAAATTCGTGAAATATGTCATGAGCTAAGAATTGTGATTGAGAATAAGGATAAGGCAGTTTTCGTGAAGTTTAGTCAAGAGATTCAATATCAACTTCAAGCAATTCTTGATAGCGAATATCTGGAACCAAATGGCTTATATGTAACCAGGTTTGAGGATGAAATGCTGTTTTTATCCCCTGATAAGAAAGTGGCTCAGGCTTTTATTGATGAGATGCCTTATTCGCCAAGGTTGGATGGGATTCGACAGTGTATTCAAGAATATATTGATGGCAAAACAGATATTATAAACTCTCCAGATAGATGGTAATATGAGCTATATTGGTATTCGAGGAGCTGAAAGACTCGATATGAATGACTCTTCTATGGGTCTCATTAAGTGTCAGAGAAAAGCAATTGATATGTTACGTAAAGGTGTTGATATGCACTCTATCAAACAAGAAACAGGATGGGAAACCGGCATTGATGGAAAATGGTGATACGAGATTCCTGATCCTTTCCATACAACTGAAAAAATAGAGGATTATATAAAAAGACACTTTGGAGAACCAATCAATATACGATATTGTATGCATGATACAACTTTGCTCATTGCATATCCTGCATTTGAAAGATTAAGATTATTCGCAATGTACACACCAACAAGACAGTTTGCCGGATATTTTAATCCTAAAGAATATGCTATGATGGTTTGCATGGGTACTGCGAATTCGCCATTCGAGTTCCAAACAGAAGGTGTGTTATTGCATGAAGTTCAACATCTTATCCAAGAGGAGGAGAATTTCGCTCGTGGTGGTGATAACACTAAAGGTGGGCTACGTTATATGAGACTGGCTGGCGAAGTTGAAGCAAGGAATATCTGTCTAAGACATGAATTAAGTGCTGAACAACGAAGGCAAATGCTACGTTCTGATACTCAAGATATGCCAGATCATTCACAAATTATTGCTTTTTCATAAGAAAATATTATTTATCGAGACAAAAAGGCAATAAAAGCAAAGGTGTGCCGTTTTATTTCATAGGAAACATGTATATTTGCAACAAATAAATTAAATAATATGCCTGCAAACCAATTTGGAAGATATGTTTGGCTCGTAGATACGTTCCGTCACTATAAACATCTTTCTTACAAGGAAGTTAGCGAAAAGTGGCAAAAGAGCGGTTTGAGTTATGGAGATGGTGACGAGTTACCTCTTCGTACATTCCATAACCATCGTAAAGCCATTATGGACATATTCAATATTGTCATTGAACTTGATCCTGATGTAAAGGGGTATAAATATCACATTGTGAATCCTCATGAACTTGAAGGTGATGGCTTACGAAGCTGGCTTGTTGATTCGTATGCTACATTAAACCAGATACAGGCTGATAGCAAGTTACAAGAGCGAGTTGAGTTTGAAGATATTCCTTCTGGACATACTTGGTTGACCATATTCATGCAAGCAATGCGTGAAAATAAAGTTATGGAGATCACACACCAAGGATTCGGCAAGGACTATGCAAACACTTTTGAAATTGAACCTTACTGCCTTAAAGTAGTCAAGCGTCGTTGGTACATCATCGCTAACAATCCTTACTATGTTATGCTCAATAAGAAACATAAGGGAGAAGAAGGTTATTCGCCTCGAAAGGAAATACGTGCGTATGGTCTTGATCGTATCAATGAAGTTACAATTCTTGATAAGACTTTTAAGATAAAAAAGGGGTTCAACATGAAGAAGTTCTATGAAGGATGTACTGGTATTATCCCGAGTGATGATCCGATTGAACATGTAGTTCTGAGGGCATATTGGAATGCACCAGACTACTTACGCACATTGCCACTTCACGAGTCACAACAAGAGGTAGAGAGTAATGAAGAGTCAACGACATTTTCATATGATGTAAAGCTAACCTATGATTTTCTTCAGCTCATCATGCAACAAGGAGATCAGGTGGAAGTGTTGGAACCTAAGAAACTTCGAGATCAGATGCGCAACCTTGCGAATACATTAACTCATTATTATAAATAATATGGACGTTCAAGCAAAATATTACCGAGTCCTCAACGAATCTGAGGAGGTAAATGTAACATATAATAGTGTAGATACACCAACTTCTCGACAGCAGACAGTGCAGAGCTATTATCCACAGATAGAAGCTATTTGTATATTGTCTCTCCAGTGTGATATAAAGCTGGCATCTGCATTACGTATAGCAACTCAATACGGACAAGTGCTTGGCGAAGTACAGGATGCTGTAAGAAATGGCGAAACTACAATTCCCTTGGATCTCTTTCTTGTATTTAATGAATCAAAAGTATTTATTCCACTACAACCAGTTGTGGATTTTATCGTTAATTACAACCAGATATATCAAGATACTGGTCTTTATCTCGATGACGAAAGAGGTGACGGACAATATATCTGGGAAGGTGCTTGGGAATTTGTTAGACGCAAGGTATTTCCTAACAAGATTAGTCGCTTAGAATCTATATTCGCATTTGACAATATTGAAAATGCGAAGAACTTTGTCGCAGAATATCGAGAAGGCAATGCTGTTATTGCGCAGGTTGAAACAAACAATTCTGTTATTGAACGTTATGACATGCAGTGGATAACAGAGGTGCCTGAGAATTCTACAATGAAAGAAGCTGCAGAATATGCCGTAGTATATTGGGAAGGCAAGCAGACAAGCACACCTACATTTGAAATACTTATCAAAGGACAATACAAATTAAGTGAAACAGATGATTAGAGGCTTGAATTTTATTGCAATAGACTTTGAAACAGCAACAGGTAAACGTGCTTCGATCTGTGAGGCTGGTATCTGTGTGGTCAAAGATGGTAAGGTCGTTGAAACGAAGTCCTGGCTGGTACGACCAGAGGACAATGCTTATTCATATTGGAACATCCAAGTGCATGGCATCCATCCTGAAGACACTGAAGATGCACCTGAGTTTCCAGAAGTGTGGTCAGAGATAATGGAATATCTTGATGTAACTCCTGTTTTGGTTGCTCATAACGCAGCTTTTGATATTTCATGTATTCGTAAGTCTTTAGAGTTTCACGAACTTGATACTCCAGAGGTTGAATACTATTGTACACTTCGGGCAGCGCGTCATATCTATGACTTTGGAACAAACACACTTGGGTATCTGTGTGAACAGTTCGATATTCCTGAAGGCAAGCATCATCGAGCAGGGGACGATGCAGAAATATGTGCTCGTCTATTCCTTCGTGAAATAAAAGATGCAGGTTGCAATGACTTGTCAGAATTGAATTATTGTAATGGATACTTATAACAATAAGAGATATGGCCAACAAAACAGATAAATTAATAGTTAGCGATATAAACAAATCGTTATTTGTTATCCCGTTTTATCAACGTGGATATAGATGGACTGGAAAAAATGTCAGACAACTGCTTTCAGATCTTCTCTTGTTTGCAAAAAACTCTGATGAATCAGAATATTGTTTACAACCAATCGTTCTTCAGAAAATATCAAAAAGCGAATACTCTGGTTTTCTTAATGATGAAGAGTCTGTGATAAGAGTTGTTGATGGTCAGCAGCGTCTTACTACTATTGCCATTGTATTACACAAATTGGGTATTAAAACTACCTGGGATATTTATTATGATTCAGAGAAAAAACGTTTATCTGAAATACTTAATGGAACCTCTAATTTGAGATCTATTAATGATTATTTTAGAAAGGAAGTATGTGATGCTGTAGACGAATGGCTCTTGAACCATGAGAATAACGAATCAGAAGTTTCCGCCAAACACCGACTTGAAGATATATTTAAGTCTAAAGGAAAGAAAATAGAATTCCTTGAATATGATATAGAAACTCCGAAGGATAAAGAATCAGCCAAAGAGGGACACAAAGCTTTTTTAAGATTGAATGATGGTAAAACCCCTTTAACATCATCTGAACTTATTAAAGCTCTATACATGGTTCAGAGCAGTGGTCTAACTGTTCAGCAACAAATGGAAATATCAAAGGAATGGGAACTGATTGAAAATAGTCTACAGAATGAACAATTCTGGTTAATGTTTAATGCAAGAGGACTGGAAGATACTCCTACACGTATAGACTTGTTGTTTGCTTTGGTTCTAAATATAAGTCTAAAAGAAACAAAAGCTAATCCAAGAATTGTGTTCGATAAATTAGAAGAGGAAGATGAACAATTCGACCTGGAAAAAGTTTGGGAGGAGGTTTTACGTACTTTCTGGTGGATGCAATCATGCTATTCAGATGTAGAACTATGTAACTACCTCAGTTGGATCCGAGCTTATACTAATATCTCTGCTTCAACAATATATGGTTATTGGCGCAAATATCCTGCACACAAAGATTTCAAAAATCGTATAATTAAGGAGATTCAAAATACATCTTTTGGTGGAAAACGTATTTCCACCTTAGATGATGTGAACTATAACTGGGATAAAGGCGAATTGCGTAAACTATTTGTCTTGTTAAATGTTATTGACTGTAACAGGTGCCACGAACGATTCCGTTTTGATTTGTTTAATCAAAGCAAAGGCTGGGATATAGAGCATATCGATTCGCAAACACCAAATGACTTCAAGCAAGATAAGAATAAAAAAGAATGGCTTGAAATGGCATATGGTGAATTATCTAAGGATCAAAAGACTTCCTTTGCTAAAAAGTTTACAAAGGATGGTCAAGACCCTAAAGATTTTGATATTCAAAGTCTTGAACTTGATAACTTTGAAGCATATGCAGAATTTATAGTTCAATTAACAAAAGACTCTGAAGATACTATTCCTTCAGGAAATTCTGATAAATTGGGCAACTTGGCTCTGCTAAATCTTAGTATTAACAGAAGCTATAAGAATGATATTTTCCCATTGAAAAGAAAGGCTATAATAAATCATGTAAATTCAGGTTCTGAGTTTATTCCACCTTGTACGGTTAAGGCATTTACAAAGTTTTATACTAAATCTGCAAGTAGAATTACATCATGGCAAAATGCAGATTACAATGGCTATTATAATGTTATGGATTCCTGGTTTAAGGAATTTATGAATTTTGATACGAATATCGGTGATGATGTAAAAGCGCAAGATATTAATAATCTGAGAAAAGAAACTGAAAATGCTGGAGTGCCTTTGGAAGTCAACCAATCAAAAGAGGTGGTACAGAATCTGAACTCTCGCAGATTCTTTAATCCGATCAGTTTTCCTGATTTTATGGATAATTACAATGTGATTGTTCCAAAAATCCAACGTTTGTATGTTCAAGGGCGTCTTGACAAAAGAGGAGAGAAATGTCTCTCTGGTTTTGCAAGTAGTTTAGTGGGTAGCGTTTCGAATTCATCACCGTTGTTACTTGACTTTGTTTATGGCATAGATACAGTAAATAATAAAAACACTTTCTATCCTTTAGATGGACAACAGCGATTGACAACATTATTACTGTTGTCGTGGTTATGTGGCTTATCTAAACCCAACTGGAATTTTAGATATGAATCTCGTAGATCCACAGAAGAGTTTATCAAGAAATTGTTAGCAGATGCACCTCCTCAGTTGGTGAAACCTGATAACTATGAAATACTAAAAAGGAAAGCAAAGGAGAAGAATAAGGATTATCCATCATTATGTAGAGAATATATCTACAATTTATCTTGGTTTCATGAGTCTTGGTTATGTGATCCAGGCATCTCTGGAATGATTGAAATGTTGGATTCGTTGTATGATAAACTATTGAACGTATCTACAAAACAGGATCTCAACATGAATTCTATTGTTTTTCTTTTAAACTATCTTGATGTTAGTAAGAAGTCGTATGATCATATCTTCTTGAAAATGAATTCGAGAGGAAGAGAACTTACTGAATGGGATAATGTAAATGCTGTCTTAGATGAATTCTTACCTGATGACCTTAAAACCATCTGGCCAGAAAAAATACAAAGATGGTATGAATTGATGTGGTATAAAATACCATCACAGAGTGAAAAGGATACTGAAAAGATAAATAAGGTTGATGCTCAAATGTTGAGTATCGTAGAACTGGCATTGGATTGTTCTGGCTACTCTGATAAGTGTACGAATACGTATAAACTTTCAAATTGGCTTCAGGATAACAGAGTTGAAACAACTAAATTTTATCAGCTATGTAGTATCTTTTTCTCAGCATTGGAGATAGAAGGCAAAGATTCATGCTCATACTTGATTCCTAAATGGACAAAAAGCAATCTTCCAAGAATTCCGTATTTTGCAAGCGGAAATAATGAGATAATACAAAGATTCTATCAGCCATTGCTTGTTTATTATGCTGCGCAATCATCTACAAATGAAGACTGGATACGTGTTATCTGGAATCTGGTAGAAAATATTAGCGTTGACCGTTCTTCATTTAAGCAGGCAATCAAGTTGATAGATGGATTGGCTAAAGGCAAAGATTCCATCTTATCATTCTTAAGCATATTGGATTTAGCGGACTGTAGTTACAGTTATCAAAATGCTAATTCTCAGTTGCAGGAGGAGATTGATAAAGCTCAACAAATATTAAATCCAAATGATATTTGTCCAGCAGATTGGAACGAATCTATTGGCGGTCAATGGAGTTGTTGGTATGACGTTATTGTTACTGCAGAAAGCAAGCGATGCTTTGCTGGAGCCATAAGGTTTTTATTCCATGATCGTAACAATAATATCAAATGGAGTACATTCTGCACCAAGTGGTTTAATGCTAATTTATATTTTGGCGATGATGGAATTAAGGAAATTTATTCAGCCAATTTAGTTTCGGCATTATTAAAGCGTTGTAATAGGTGGGATCAAATTCACGATCGTTTTATTTTCGATAAGAACGATTGGAAACTTCCTGTTCTTCTAAATACATTGTATGCTGAACCTTTGGATTATATTCTTGAAGCACAATCACTTGATGTTGAGATTGCGGATTTTGAGGAAGGACAAATTTGTGAGCGTATTATTCGAGACAGATTATTTGAGAATAAATTTATTAAAATCATTACTTCAAGATATTCAAATTATCGTGTAAGTTCAGGAAGATATTTCTATGGATGGAGGAAACATGATGGCATTCTTCTTGATTGGAAAACAGACAATGAAGTACCTGAACAATGGGAACGTAGAAGAAATTCTCAAATTCAAAATATGATTTCTGTTTCTGATGAAGTTTGTGTTTCAAATACTCACATAACAGATGAAATATATTTTGGTTACTCTATTCGTTTTAGATACAATCAAATGTCATTTGAATGGTCGAATGATAATGTCATATATTTAATTGAAAAAGATCAGAAAAAACATTTTCTTGAGGTTTCACCTGATATGGATGGTTTGACAATCCTAAATAGGCTAAAGCAAGAAATCAATACTGACAGCAATTAATAATATCATTAATAGCTGATGAATCGAGAAATAGATTTGGCACTTTAAGCATACTGATTACGAAACGTCAGTGCTATTATGTGAAGAGCAGCAAGCATATCTGCAAGAAAAACTTGCCGATATGCTTGTATGTATTTCAGCGAACTTATATTCACTTCCTTAGATGACATCTGTACGGTCAGAACATTGAGTCCCTCTCGATAAACGACAGGCAGAACCATATCACCGAATGAGAACGCCATAGTACCATGCTTGAGGTACTCCTGCATTTCCTGTTTGAAGTTACTCATCGCCACGTCCCTCCAGATATGTGATCATCTTACCTTGCCCCTTGGCATATTCAATCTCACGTTTGGTGCTTTCACCGATATAACCACCGACATTGATGACATAGACCTCATCTGCCATATCAATCTTTCTGAGGTGCATATCATCAAGCATATCCTTGATGCCTGGGTTCCAAACTTCTTCATCGCCTGAATGACCGAAGAGACCAACACTGATGACAATGTTGCCATTCAAGGTCAGACGTTTCTGAGCTTCCATGAACTCATCCTTGAACTTTGTGCTACCACAAAGTGTAATGACTTTATATTTGCCTTGCATATATGTTTTTTCTTAGTGGGTGCAAAGATACCCATTTTTCTTGAGGATAACGAAGAAATGGATTTGGCAATCCGGAAAGTACTGCATTTTCTTGAAAATATATGAGTTTTATCAACCAGGACCATGCTGATTCACGGGAATGGCAGAAGCGTCATCAGCCTTATTTGTTCTTGAAATTCAGATACTCTGTACGTCTCTTGTTCCAAGGCTTATTGGCTGCTTTCATCTTTTCCCATTCTGGTACTCGAACGTAATAGCAATAGCCTTTGGTATAGTATTCTGCCGTATGCTTCTCTGTAATTCCCTGACGCAAAGACTGCTCAATCAGAACTGGCTCAGCATTGTCTGCGGAGATTCTGACTATCTGAGGGATCATGTCATTCACGCTACCATCCATAGGCAGATAGTCAAAGAGTGCATCACTACAATTCCATGGTCCGGAATAGACTTCTTCAGGAACATTTACATTCTGCATGGCACGGATCAAGATACCGCCATAGCAGTCTGCCGTAGTGCTTGGAAACGTAATATCCACTCCACTTGGATGAAGGAACCAATATCCTTCACTCTTCTGTCTTGGATATACACTCTCATCAGGATGTTTTGGAGAATGCCAGTAGAACTCAATCTCAAGGAAGCGATACTGCTTGTTATTCTTTCTGACTTGATAGTTTGTCATCAGCTCATGAGCAATCTCTCCAAAGATGCGTTCTGCGTCTGCATCATTGGCAATGTTGTTGACAAGGCTAAGTATATTACGAAGTTCCTTCATAGTCTCTATATTTTGTTGCAAAGTTACTAAAAATAATGGTTTTTTGTTCTATTATCTCTTGATGTTCCACGTAATACAATGAAGTGCGCCTCCTTTTGAGGCAATATCACGCATACGGAAGCCATGGACAACACAATCAGGATTCTCCTCTTGAATGATCCTCAAAGCCTGCTTGTCCTCTGATATTCCAAAGGTCGGAACAATGATCTTCCTTCCAACCTGCAGATAGTTGATATATGCCCAGTTGAAATCTCTGTTTAACTGAGGAACATCAAACTGCATTTCACGAACGACGAAGCCTCTATGCTCTAAACGCCGGACAATCTCGGCAGCCTCTACAAGATCTGCATCTCGATGGTTAGTCATCAGGATTCTGTTTCCTCCTGTCCAACGAATCAGCCCATCAGCATGTCCATATACATCTGAGTCTGGATCATCAGGATATTCACAATGCCAGGGTATGACAAGAATATCTGAGCACAACACATCCTCCAGATGATGGATAAAGTCATCGTCATACGCTTCTCTCCCATTCTCCCTAAATATCTTATCGGTTAAAACCAAACAATCTCCACAGAAGACGACATTACCACCATCAAGCTTTATACCAGTGTCCTTCCATTGACTTGACTTTGGGAGAACATCTTTGAAAATGGAACGTGAGTCGGTACGGTATTCTTCAGCATCAACTAAATAGTCTGGTGAGTAATCATAAACAAGGAAGCGTTTATCAGCTATCTGAATCGGCATATAATCACGGATCCAAATATCCTTTGTACCATAGACCTCTCCCCAGTCAATATCCATCTCATTGAAGAGAGCTGTGAGTCTCCTGAATGTATCTGGATAGAATTCCTTCAGCAGATCTGATAGAAAGACAAAGTCGGTCTCTTCATCATTGACATATGTGACGCAAACATCTTTTTCCATACGATTGGTTGTTTTGAAATGTTGCGCAAAGATAGAGCAAAGAGCACTGAAAACCAAATTTTCAAGCAATAAAACAACACTTTGATAAGCATATTTAACACGCTGATATTTAATTATTTATATTGTATTTATTATATAAAATATACAGGGGTTTACCCCTGTTAGATTTATAATTAAATATAAGTCAAAAATGCCGTTTCACATTTATTAAGTCTCAAGTATGTCATTCGTGTGGTTGCTGGCATAGGAACTACAATAACCAAGAAAGCCAGAGCATGAACTCTGGCTGACTATGATGGGCTTCCGTTATTTTTTCTTTTTTCCTCGAGACACAAACCAAGTCATCTCGTCTATCCAGCCGTGCTTTATCCTTTCCTTTGATACCTTTGTCATTAACTAACCAAGATGTTCGAATAAACGAACTCTGGCGGTTATGAACCACACGGATGTAGACGATGTACATCCCAGTCTTGAGTTTTGACTTAACTGTCGCTTTAAGTGTTGCCATAATATGATAATTAGTGAATTTGTTTAATATTTGAATAATGCTGTTTAACAATTGTAGCTTGTCGAATCAAATTTCAAATCTGGTCAACATGCCCCAAAAATCTGGCCAACATATAGGGGTATTTTTGCTCTTTTTCTATATATCCTCATTTTCGCTTGGTCAACACCCCCTGAAAATTTGGTCAACAAATCGAGGTTTTTCCCCAACACGCTCTGCATGCGTAACGTGCAGAATATGAGCAAAAAGAAGCGAGGCAAGTACCTGTTTTCCAAGTACTTGCCTCGTATTTCACTAATTATCAGCATTCCGTCGATTATTCTTCAATGGCTGCTTGTGCTGCTGCAAGGCGTGCAACTGGTACACGGAAAGGTGAGCAAGACACATAGTCCATTCCTGTCTTGAAGAAGAAATTGACACTCTTAGCGTCTCCACCATGTTCACCACAAACTCCAATATGAAGGTTTTTATTAACACTTCTACCACTCTCAACGCCTTTCTTTACCAACTGACCTACACCCTCTTGGTCAAGTGTTTGGAATGGGTCGTCTTTCAAAATCTTTTGGTCTTTGTAGTCAGAGATAATTAAATTAACATCATCTCTAGAGAAGCCCAAAGTCATCTGTGTTAAGTCATTTGTTCCAAAAGAGAAGAAGTCTGTTATAGAGGCAATCTTGTCTGCAACCAATGTAGCTCTTGGCACCTCAATCATTGTACCATACTTGTAACTAATCTTGCAACCAGTCTCTTTTTCAACTGCTGCATGAACTCTGTCACAGATAGCTTTTTGGTTTTTCAACTCCTCAATATTTATTGTCAAAGGTATCATTATTTCAAGTTCTGGTTTGAAACCACATTTTCTAACTTCTACCTCTGATTCAAATAATGCTCTAAATTGAGTCTCAGAAATCTCTGGATAGATAACTCCCAAACGAACACCACGCAAGCCCATCATAGGGTTTACTTCATTCAAAGCGTTAATTCTCTCAACAACCTCTTCAAAAGAAATACCCAACTCCTTAGCCAAAACTCTTTGTTTGTCTTCTGTGTGAGGGACAAATTCATGCAATGGTGGGTCCATTAAACGGAAAGTAACAGGTTTGCCGTCCATAACTCTCATTGTGTTATTTACAGCGTCTTTGATGTATGGAAGCAATTCTTTTAGGTGACGTTTTCTTTCTTGAGTATCACCTGCAAGAATCATTTTTCTCAAAACAGCCAATGGCTTTTCAGAGTTCTTGCCATAAAACATGTGTTCAATACGGAAAAGTCCAATGCCCTCAGCTCCGAAAGCAATAGCTTGTGCAGCATCTTCAGGTGTGTCAGCATTTGTTCTAACACCCATTGTGCGATACTTATCAACAATAGCCATAAACTTCTTGAAAAGTGGGTTTTCTGTGGCATCAATCATTTTGATGGCTTCACCATAAACCAATCCCTTAGAACCGTTCAATGAAAGTGTATCACCTTCTTTGTAAGTCTTGTCTTTTATAGTAACGATTTTCTTGTAAAAGTCAATAGAAAGGTCATCACAACCAACAATACAGCATTTACCCCAACCTCTGGCAACAAGAGCTGCGTGAGAAGTCATACCTCCACGAGCTGTAAGAATACCATTAGCTGCTCTCATACCCTCAACGTCTTCAGGATTTGTTTCTTCTCTTACAAGAATATTCTCAATACCTTTTTTTTGCAAACGCATAGCCTCTTGGCTTGTCAAAGCAATCACGCCTGTGCAACCACCAGGACCTGCTGGCAATCCTTTTGCAATAACAGAGTGTTTTTTCTCATCATCTTCAGAAAGTACTGGGTGTAAAAGTTCATCAAGTTGTGCAGGAGAAACTCTTCTAATGGCTTCTTTCTCATCAATAAGTTTTTCTTCAAGCATATCCATAGCCATTGTCATGGCAGCTACACCTGTTCTCTTACCTACACGGCATTGAAGCATATAGAGTTTTTCATCTTGAATAGTAAATTCAATGTCAAGCATATCGTGATAAGAAGTCTCAAGTATGTCTCTTATCTCGCAAAGCTCTGCATATATCTTAGGCATACTCTCTTGCATAGAAGCAAGGTGTTTGTTATGCTCGTTCTTAGTCTCGTTATTCAAAGGGTTTGGTGTGCGGATACCAGCCACAACGTCTTCTCCTTGAGCGTTAATCAACCACTCACCATAGAAAAGATTTTCTCCTGTTGCAGGGTTACGAGTGAAAGCAACACCTGTTGCAGATTTCTCACCCATGTTTCCAAATACCATTGCTTGAACATTTACTGCTGTTCCCCAATCGTCTGGCAAACCTTCAATTCTTCTGTATGAAATGGCTTTCTTTCCGTTCCAAGATTTAAATACTGCCTTTATACCACCTATCAACTGCTCTTTAGCATCGTCAGGAAATTCTGCTCCAAGTTCTTTCTTAATAACAGCTTTAAAATCCTCTGCTAATTGTTTAAGGTCTTGTTCATTTAATTCTGTGTCTGATTTATAACCCTTGTTATGCTTATATTCGTCAAGCATATCGTCAAGAATCTTTCTAATACCAACGCCCTTTGCAGCTTCTTTGCCTTCTGCCTTTTCCATAACAACATCGGCATACATCATAATCAAACGGCGATAAGAGTCATAAACAAAACGAGGATTGTTAGTCTTAGCTATCAATCCTGGAATAGTATAAGAAGAAAGTCCAATATTCAAAACAGTATCCATCATTCCAGGCATAGACTGTCTTGCACCTGAACGGCAAGAGATTAAAAGTGGGTTATCTTTGTCGTTGTACTTCATGCCCATAAGGTTTTCAATGTTCTTTAAACCTTTTTCAACCTGTGGCATTAAATTCTCAGGGAGCTCGCACTTGTTTGCGTAGTAATCAATGCAGCATTCTGTAGTGATAGTCAATCCTGCTGGAACAGGTAACTTCAAAAGACACATTTCTGCTAAGTTTGCTCCTTTTCCTCCAAGTAAATTCTTCATCTTTGCACTACCTTCAGCAATCTTTCCGCCAAAGGTGTAAACGTACTTCTTTTCGTTTAACATTTTCTTTGTGTGTTTAATCTATTATTTTTACCTATCTAATTTCAAGGTGCAAAGATACAAATTTTTTACGGTTTAGATTATGTTTCTGACTCTATAATTGCAAGCCTTTTATTTTAGATGCTTCTTTATCTAATGAAGAAAAACGCATTTGAGCCAACACACTTCTAAATTCTTTGTCAGGTTTAAAGACTATTTTTGTAGCTTTCACTTTGTCGGCTGTAATATCTTTGGACTCAGGATAGCCTTGACTACTAAGCGCTATGCTAAAAGTTCCAATATCATCAAGTCTGACAGTGTTGCCTCTTTTCAATTCATTTTTCACATTTTGAGACAAAGCCATCAAGCATGCCTTAACATCAGGAGCTGTAAGGGTTGTGCTTTCTGTTATTATACTTGCTAACTCATTAAAGCCCACTACTTGTCCTCTTTTTGAACAAGCGTAATACAATTCTTTTTGTACTCCAGAGGCATCTTTAAATTTTTTCTTCCAAGTGCTGTAATACTTTGACATATCTTTATTTTGTTTTATTGTTTCTTTGTTCTGTGATTAACATAATGGCATTATTGAAAAGCAATAATGCCATTATTTAACGACAATAACCGTATTATTGAGCTCCAATAATGGCATTATTACAACCATGGAACAAAGATACAATTTTTTCTTGAACTAAGAAAAAATAATCATACAAAAAAGCATATAATCTGTTGCTTTAAGCACTAAGATATTTTCTCAAAAACCATTCGGCAGAAAAACACAGCAATATTACCAACAAATACCACCAAGAATCCAAAAGACGTTTATCTTCTATACTTTGGTGCAACAGAGGTTTTATATTTTTGTTTTGAGTAATTAGTTTTTTTAATTGAGCAATATTGTTGTCAGAAACCATTTTTGCACCAGTATGTTCAGAAAGTGTGAAAAGCAAATTGTGGTCAGCCACCAAATTCTCACCCTCAAGGCTCTCAGAAGAAACAAAAAACACTCCTTTGTCTGTAAGAGTTCTACCATTATATACTGTTTGAGCCACAAAAGAATACTCTCCTTGGGCAAATACTCCTCCATTGAAAGTATAAGCATTCATTGTCTTAGAGAAAGAGTATTGATTTTTTTTGCCTTTTGAGTCTGTAATGGTTAGCGACACATCAGGTGTATTAGTCAGACTTTGGCTTTGGTCATAAAGCTCTGCACTCATTGAAACATTAGCTGTGGCAGCAAAGACATTATCACAAATAACACGAAAGTTTTTATCTTCATCTTTTGAACATACATATTGAATAGTCTTCAAAAACAACTCATCTACTTGAGCAAAGGTGTTGTTGATTAAATAATTCTGCAATCTCCAACGCCAAAAACCCTCTCCACTAATAACAGCCGAACGCCCAGAAGAAACATTTGAATTAAAGGCTATGAGAGGATAGTTAGTATTGGTTGCACCCACCCTTTGATTTACAAGAGTTTGTGCAGAAGGAGATAAATCAAAAGAAACATAAGGCACGTTCAGAGGTGGCAGTTGTCCAAGCACATTCTCAATATCATCAGAAATAGAAAACAAAGCAAAGTTTTTATTTAAATAGCCAGTGGCTTGCACAAGGGTATTACTCTTTTTGTTAGAGAGTTGCACACCTGTATTTAAAGAATTGAAGTAAGTGGGTTGGGTTTTGTCTCCCAAGATGTAAAGTATTGGTTTTTTGTCTTTCAAAGAAGCCAAAAACTGCATTTGAGCACTGTTTGCTGGCATATTATGAACTATCAAAGCATCATAATCCTTTATAGCACCACTCACAGAAGGCAATTCATTAAACATAATGCTTTTAATGCTATAGTTTTCGTTTGTCTGAATAGATTGTTTCATTGCTGCCACATCAGCATCGGGTGCAGAGGCAATGATGAGCAAGCGTTTTTTAGAGTCCAAGACCTTTACAAAAATATCTTTCACATTATTTGCCAGGGTTTGTTCACCTTTCAAAACAGCAAGATTTATTCTCCAATGTTCAACACCTGCTTTTTGTGCAAGTAGTGTTGTATTAAACTCTTGTGAGTAATTGTCTGAAGTGATATTAAAAGTCTGAGAAAACACGCTCTTGCCATTCTTAGTTATGGTGCAAATGGATTTATCACCACCAGCCTTTTTTGCCAAAGCTGTTATATGAATAGGAAACTGGCTATTCATATATGCAGTGTGATTACATCTGACATCACCAAGCAAGAGGTCTTTTTTTACAGTAGTGTCTCCCATTGCCACAGTGTAGATTGGATAAGTGAAATCATCTATTTGGTTTAGCGGGCTTTGTCCCTTATTGGCTATGCCGTCAGTGGCCAAAATAACTGCCGCAAGATTGTTATCAGCATAACTATCTTTGATTTGTAACAATGTTGAAGAAATATCTGTTGCATAGTCATTGAACAGAAAATGCACATCGTTTGTCTGTACTTCTTTTGCTTTTGAACCAAAGGACACCAAACGAACATCATAGTCATCTTTTAGGTCATCAATAAGTTCTTGCAGGGCTTTCTGATAGTCATTGCGATAAAAGGCAGTGCGTTTTGTCATTACAAGAGATTGAGAATTGTCTTGTGCAATAACAATAAGAGGTTTTTGTGTGCTTACCTTCTTATAAGAAATTATAGGACTAAGCAACAAGAATAATATAAGGAAGAGACCAAAGAACCTAAGCGAAGCCAACACATAGCGTTGAGGAGAAGTAAAATCATTCTTTGGCTTATAAAAATATAGCATATAAGAAGCTGCTGCCGCAAGCAAGATAATAGGAATAATCCAAAAAAGAGAGTATTCGGTAAACATAACTAACTAATTCCTCTTTCCTTTTTCACTCTTTCGTAAGCGTTATTTATATCTTGAAATTTTTCTTTTGCCAACTTTTGAGCGTCTTGACTAAGCTCTGAAACCTTATCTGGGTGATATTTCACAGCAAGACGTCTGTATGCTTTTTTCACTTGCTCATCTGTTGCGCTCTTATCTATTTGCAAGATAGTGTAAGCCGAATCAGATGGTGAGAAATAAATGGCTTCAATGGTTTTGTAATCAGCCTCAGAGAGTCCTAACATTGAAGCAATTTGGGTTATGGTGTCTATTTCCATTTGAGAAATGTTGCCATCTGCATTTGCAAGTCCAAAAAGATAGTGAAGCAAATTCAATCTTTCTGAATATTCAAGAGCAAATCTAATATTTCTGCATGTGAGTGGTAAATTGATTTCTTTATCTAATAAGGAGCGAAGAATTTTCAAACGATTAAGGGTTTCTTCCTCTCCTACTTGTTGTGAAAAGAAAGTTTTGACATAACTCAATTCGCTTTTCATTACCTTGCCGTCTGCTCTCATTACAGCAGAAGTGAGAATTAACAGCGAAACAACAAAATCAGCTTGTGGTTTTGGAGTATTATCATATTCTTTTCTAACCAAACCTTCAAGTAATGAACCAGCAGCATAACCAATCACACCACCCAAAATACCACCTCCAAAGATTGCACCCAATCCTGCAGTTACCCAACGAATCATTCCCATAATTAACCGAAGATTACCACTTTAATTTGTTTGTGAATAAGTCAATATAATATGACAGAGTTAAAGAAACAACATATTGACAAGGAGAAGATGGTTTTTCTACTCCCAAGTATTGAAAAGAATTGCTGTACTTAGAAGTATGATATTTTGATAAATAACGTTCTGTGTAGTCATAGTTGTAATTATATAAAGGCATTAAAGAATACTCAAAGCCAATAGAAAGTTGAAAATTACGCCACTCAAAACCTAAACCCATTTGCAATCCAGCGTCAATTTTGTTAGTTCCGTCAGTTTCAAAAGTTTCATCTTCATCTTTATTATATGCTGTTCCCAATCCATGCACTGTTTGGTCATAAGCAATATATCCATTTGTTGCGCTTGGCTTGTCTGGTCCCTCTGCATAGGTTGGCACGTGTCCTTGACCTGTTTGAGAAAATTCTCCATAATGATCATGAAACTTTGTTTCACCTCCAACTCCTATAGCAAAAAATCCACCAGCAGAGGCTACAAACCGAAAATCTTCATTAAAACTATATTTCCAAACCACATCTATTGGCAGTTGTGCGTAATAGGCTTGAGCTGTTATCTCTACATTTTGAAATTGGTTATCCTTGTTTTGAGTGTTGAGTTTATAGCCTTTTGTTGTGAAAATTAATGATGGCTGAATATACCAAGAAGGAGCAAATTTTATCTGTGAAGTAAAACCAAGATTAAAACCTGTCTCAAAAGGTTTTGTATCTGTAAATCCCACATATTGTCCTTTTGCATTGTAGAAAGCCAAGCCATTGAAAGCATCTAATCCTTTGGCTGAAGTCAAATCACTCATATTGTAGCCAAATCTTATTCCAAAACGAGCCTCAGGAGCACGATTTGTCCTTTGTGCATTAAGGTTTGTGGTAAGTAAAACCACAAATAAAATAACTATAAAGGCTGAGAGTATATTTCTTCTCATAGTATTATATTTTCTGTGTTTTAAATTCTTCTCTTATACTTTCGATATTGGGTGCAAAGATACTATTTTTTTTGTGATAAATAAGAATGAATGGCTTTTGCAGCTTTTTTGCCTGCTCCCATTGCCAAAATAACAGTAGCTGCACCAATGGCTGCATCGCCTCCAGCAAAGACTCCCTGTCGTGTGGTTGCAAGGTCTTGATCAGTAATTATACAACCTCTTTTGTCTGCACTAAGATTTGCTGTGGTATTGACAAGCAAAGGATTTGGAGAAGTACCCAAAGCCATAACCACACAATCTGTTTGTATCTCAAACTCACTACCCTCTATTTCTATTGGTTTTCTTCTGCCACTGCTATCAGGTTCACCTAACTCCATTCTCACACATTTAATAGCCTTTACCCAACCTTTATCATTAGAAAGTATTTGAACAGGATTAGTCATTGTATTGAAATGTATGCCTTCTTCCTTAGCATGATGCACTTCTTCGGCTCTGGCTGGCATTTCTTTCTCACTACGACGATAGACAATATAAACATCTGAACCAAGTCTTTTTGCCACACGTGCTGCGTCCATTGTCACATTTCCTCCTCCCACAACAACAGTCTTTTTGCCAACAAAGATTGGTGTTGCATAGCCTTTTTGATAGGCTTGCATAAGATTGGCTCTTGTCAAAAGCTCATTGGCAGAAAGTACTCCATTAAGGTTTTCGCCTTTAATACCCATAAACTTTGGTAGTCCTGCTCCTGAAGCTATATAAACAGCAGAAAAACCCTCTTGTTCAAAGAGTGAATCAATGCTGATACTCTTTCCTACAATTACATCATTTATGAATTTTACTCCAAGTCTTTTAACGTTATTTACCTCATAGGCTACAACTTCTTGTTTTGGCAAACGAAATTCAGGAATACCATACACAAGTACTCCTCCATTCTTATGCAAAGACTCAAACACAGTAACTTCATAGCCAAGCATAGCTAAGTCTTTTGCAGCTGTCAGCCCACTTGGACCAGAACCTACAATAGCTACTTTCTTGTCATTTTGTGAAGCTTTATTATCTGAATGAATGTCATTTTTTCTTGCCCAATCTGCTACAAAGCGTTCAAGTTTGCCAATTGAAATAGCCTCAAATTTCTTTCCTAACACACATGTTCCCTCACATTGAGTTTCTTGTGGGCAAACTCTACCACACACAGCAGGCAGAGCAGTATCTTGAGAAAGTATTTCAAAGGCTTTTGAAAAATCACCCTTCTTTACTTCTTGTATAAATTGAGGTATTTTTATGCCTACAGGACAAGAGCCTACACATTGTGGATTTTTGCAATTCAAACAACGTGAAGCCTCTGCCATAGCTTCCTTTTCATTGTATCCAAAACAAACCTCATTAAAATTTTTGTTTCTTTGCTCTGGAGCTTGCTCTCTGACAGGCACACGCTTTTTGCTCTCTATTGATTGAATAAGACTTTGGCTTTGCTGTACCAAAGGAGTCAAATTGCATTTGTGGTTATCTGTATCACGAGCTATCTCTTGAATGCGATACATACTTTGACGTTGAATAGCTTCATTGAAATCAACTTTGTGAGCATCAAACTCTGGTCCATCTACACAAGTGAATTTGGTTTTACCATCTATTGTTACTCTGCATGCTCCACACATTCCACTACCATCAACCATAAGTGAGTTAAGGCTTACTATTGTTGGAATATTATATTCTTTTGTAAGCATTGAGACAAACTTCATCATAATCATTGGTCCTATGGCTACCACAGTGTCATAGTGCTTTCCTTTTTGAGTGATAAGTTGTTTTATTTTATCTGTCACCAATCCCTTTGTGCCATAAGAACCATCGTCAGTACATATATATAAATTAGAGGCTACACTCTTAAATTCTTCTTCCATAATTACAGCTTCTTTGGTTTTTGCTCCCAAAATAACATCTGCCATATAACCTTTCTGTTTAAAATACTTTACTTGCGGATAAACAGGAGCTGTACCCAAACCACCACCAACAAAAAGATAATGCTTATCTTTCATTTTACTATCGTCTATGTTGTAAAAATCACACTCTCTACCCAAAGGTCCTACAATATCTGTAAAACTATCCCCCACTTTCATTTTTGACATTTGTTCTGTGGAATAACCTATCACTTGGAAAACTATTGTTATAGTTTGCTCTTCCAAAGACATGTCGCATATTGTTAGAGGCACTCTTTCACCCTTTACATTATCTATCACAATCACAAACTGTCCCGCCTTGGCTGATCTTGTTATCCATGGAGCAAACACACACATTGAAATAGTATTTGAATTAAGTTGTTTCTTTTCTTTTATCTCAAACATTATTTTTCTTATTTATGGGTTCAAATATTTTGTTTAATTCTTCGTCTTTCAAATTAAGTTCAAAGCGCAATCGTGACTTGTTAGGTATATTCAAAACTATCAAAGCTATGGACAAAATAGAAAATAACAAATACAAAGGCTGATAAGACACAATGTAACAAACAGAGGACGTAATTGTCATAATTGTGAAATACAATAATTGTTTTTTGGTAGCAGCATCATACTCATTAAGCTTTTCGCCCAAAGAATTTTGTTTGATTTTCAAAATAGAGCGTTGATACTTCTTTCTGCCCATAATGAAAGAAAGTAATATGAAAATCATTGCCAAAAATGCTAAAATCATATTTGCTTTTGGACTAATTAATGGTTTTTTAGTAGCCAAGCAGATTAAAAAAGAGGCCAATGCTATGACAAAATTTTTGATTATACTCTTGATAAACAGTCCTTTTAAGTTGTTGATATAACTTTTCATTGATATAAAATATTTGTGTTTATAAAGGGCAAAAGTATGATTTTTTTGTTTTTTTTCTCCTTATTTGCATAAATATTTTTACTTTTGCAGCTCAGTAATACGATAATAGACTTGCCTAAAGGTCTGTTTTCTCTATTAAGAATAAACAATCTCAAAGATATTTATCATACAAAATTTTTTATGTACAGTAAAACACAATTGGAAGAAAAATCCTTAGAAGAGTTACAAGCACTTGCCAAAGGATTTAAATTAAAAGGTATTAGAAGAGCAGAAAAAGAAGACATTATTTATAAATTGTTAGACTATTTGGCTCAAAATCCAACACCAGAAGAACAACAACAAGAACAACAGCCAAAACCTCAAAAAACCATTACTCAAGCAAGCCCAGTGCAAGCTCGTCAACAAAAAAGAACTCGCATCAAAGCAAAACCAATAGCAGCCTCAAAAGTCCTAAATTTATCAATTCCTGATGTTTCAAGTGTAGAAATACCAGATGCTACTTCAATAAAAACTCTTGCAAAAGAGCCAATGGACATTAAAGAAAAAGCAAAAAAAGAACTTGAACGCATAAGATTGGAAAAAGCCATAAACTCAGGACAAATCATACCTTCATCAACTACAGAACAAATGATTGAAAAATCAATTCAAAACGAAACAAAACAACAAAGTGAACAAACAAAATCTCAGACAGAAGAAACAAAGCAAGAGTGCCCAGCTATTCAAAAAGAACAAAAACCTTCTAACAATAAAACAATAAACAAGGCAAATCTAAATAATCCAAATAATCCGCTATACAATCAAAATCATAACCAAGAAAAACAATTTATTGCGGGAAAACCTATTTTTCTCTTTGAAAAAGAGGGTTTGATAGATGCCGAAGGAGTTTTGGAGATAATGCCTGATGGTTATGGTTTCTTGCGTTCTTCAGATTATAACTACTTAAATTCTCCTGATGATATTTATGTCTCACAAAGTCAAATAAAACTTTTTGGACTTAAGACTGGAGACACTGTTCAAGGCTCTGTTCGCCCTCCAAAAGATGGCGAAAAATATTTTCCTATTGTGAAAGTAGATTTAATCAATGGTCGTTCTCCTGAGCAAATTAGAGATCGTGTGCCTTTTGATTATCTGACACCACTTTTCCCTGACGAGAAATTTACTCTCACAGGTCATGCTAAAGAAAGTATTTCCACAAGAATAATAGACCTTTTTGCCCCAATAGGCAAAGGACAAAGAGCACTGATTGTAGCCCCTCCAAAGACTGGTAAAACAACTCTTTTGAAGGAAATAGCTAATGCCATTACAGCCAATCACCCCAACGTATATTTAATAGTACTATTGATTGATGAGCGTCCAGAAGAGGTTACAGATATGCAAAGAACTGTAAATGCCGAAGTAATTGCTTCCACATTTGATGAGCCTGCAGAAAGACACGTAAAAATAGCTAATCTTGTCCTTGACAAAGCACGCAGAATGACAGAGTGTGGTCATGATGTAGTGATTGTTTTAGACTCAATAACTCGTTTAGCAAGAGCATACAATACTGTTGCTCCTTCATCTGGAAAAGTTCTTTCAGGAGGTGTTGAGGCTAACGCTCTGCAAAAGCCTAAAAGATTCTTTGGTGCAGCAAGAAATATTGAAAACGGAGGCTCATTGACAATTATAGCAACAGCTTTGATAGACACAGGTTCTAAAATGGATGAAGTTATTTTTGAAGAGTTCAAAGGAACAGGTAATATGGAATTGCAGCTTGACCGCAAGCTTTCTAATAAGAGAATTTATCCAGCTATTGACCTTATTTTGTCTTCAACAAGACGTGAAGACTTGCTCTTAGAAGAAGGCGTTGTAGCACGTATGGCTGTGTTAAGAAATATCATTGCAGATATGACACCTATTGAAGCAATGGAATTTGTAAAGAAAAATATGGAAAGAACTCGCAACAATGCAGAATTTCTTATCAATATGAACAGCTAATAGAACAATGGCTTTTAATATAGTATTGAAATGAAAAATATTATTGCTTTCATTTTTGAATTTATATTCACACATAAAAAAATAGTAAAACGAGTCTCAATCATAGTCATTACTGTATTTGTAGGGGTTTTACTTTTCAAGTATTTGACATGTACCCCACAAACTAATTTCTCATTTGCAAATAATGGCACAGTGGTAATGTTTGCTCACAGAGGAGTTTGTGATTCTTTGCCAGAGAACACTTACCAAAGTGTTGCAGAGGCTCAAAGAAAAGGTTTTAATGGAGTTGAAATAGATCTCCGGGATACAAAAGATGGAAACATTGTGCTTTTCCAAAATCAAAACATGCAAAAAATGTATCATCAAGATGGTGATTTGTCAGATTACACACTTGAGCAGTTGCAACAGAAATATATGTATTGGAATGGTGCTTTAACTCCTTGTAAAATAACAACTCTTGACACAGTGTTCAAAGACTTCCCTTATCTTTATTATTACCTTGATGTCAAAACTCCAACCAATAAAAACATTGACAAGATTGTAAAACTCATACGCAAATATCATCTTGAAAATCGTGTAATTATAGCAAATGCACACATATTTAAACAGATAAGATTCAAATTCAAATATCCAGAATTGACAAACTGCCTTGAAGGTTTTAATTCTGGCAAAGAAGATTGGATAAAGTTTTTGCCTAAGAGATTTAGACCTACTTTCTATTCGTCTTTCATTTATAAAATGGATCAAGATCAAGCAAATAATATGTCTTCACAGCACTTGCTTTCACGCAAAATAGTCTATGATGTGACGGAGTCTAATCTTTCGCGTGCAATGAACCAATATCATTTGCGTTATTTCATAATAGACATAAAGAAAATACCCTACAACATAGTTTTAAGTTCAATACAGTAAATCCAAAAGAACAATGGCAACACAAGAAGATAGTTTAAAAAAGATAGTTTCTCACGCTAAGGAATACGGTTTTGTATTTCCTTCAAGCGAAATATATGATGGTTTAGCAGCTGTTTATGACTATGGCACAAATGGTGTGGAATTGAAAAACAATATCAAACAATATTGGTGGAAATCAATGACACAGATGCATGATAACATTGTTGGAATTGACTCAGCAATCTTTATGCATCCAAAGATTTGGAAAGCTTCTGGACACGTTGATGCTTTCAATGACCCTTTGATAGACAACAAGGATTCAAAAAAACGCTATCGTGCTGATGTGTTGATTGAAGACTACATTGCTAAATTAGAAGAAAAAGTGGAAAAAGAATGCCAGAAAGCTCAAAAACGTTTTGGAGATGCTTTTGACAGAGAACAATTTGTTTCCACTAATCCAAGAGTAATAGAACACCAAAAGAAAATTGATGATATAAGAGAGCGTTTTGCCTCTCTAATGAATGCTAACGACTTAAAAGGGGTCAGAGACTTAATAATTGAATTGGATATTGCCTGCCCTATTTCTGGAACAAGGAATTGGACAGATGTACGTCAATTTAACCTTATGTTCTCTACTCAAATGGGTTCTACCTCTGAGGACACAGCCAACATATATCTGCGTCCAGAGACTGCTCAAGGTATATTTGTCAATTATCTTAACGTTCAAAAGACAAGCCGAATGAAAATTCCTTTTGGAATTGCACAGATTGGCAAAGCTTTTCGTAATGAGATTGTGGCTCGTCAGTTCATTTTTCGTATGAGAGAGTTTGAACAAATGGAAATGGAGTTCTTTGTTCGTCCTGGTCAAGAAATGCAATGGTTTGACTACTGGAAAAAAGAAAGAATACAATGGCATTACTCACTTGGTTTGGGTCAGGAGAATTATCGTTTCCATGACCATGAAAAATTGGCTCACTATGCCAATGCAGCTACAGATATTGAATTTAAGTTTCCTTTTGGTTTCAAAGAATTAGAAGGAATACACTCACGTACAGACTTCGACCTTAAACAACACGAGAAGTTCTGTGGAAAAAAACTTCAATACTTTGACCCTGCTGACGGCACAAGCTACACTCCTTACGTTATAGAGACTTCTATTGGTTTGGATAGAATGTTTCTTGCCATACTTTCTCACGCTTACAAAGAAGAAAACCTTTCTGACGGCTCTGTACGTACGATGTTATCATTACCAAAAGCACTTGCTCCAATAAAAGTAGCTGTTTTGCCTTTGGTTAAAAAAGACGGTATGGACACAAAAGCCAAAGAGATATTAGATACACTTCGTCCTTTGTTCAAATGTCAGTATGATGACAAAGACGCTATTGGAAAGCGTTACCGCCGTCAAGATGCCATTGGTACTCCTTACTGTGTAACAATAGACACTCAAACTTTGGAAGATGGAACAGTTACACTTCGCCATCGTGATTCAATGGCTCAAGACAGAGTATTAATAGATACTTTAGCTTCACAGATAAAACTCTAAAACCTCATAGATATGTCTTTGTCCGAAGTACTCAATCAACAATCTTTCACCAAAGAAGACTTTGTCTATTTGCTTTCACTCAAAGGCGATGATGCTCAAAAGCTTTTTAACCGTGCTTTAGAGGTTAAGCTTGCAAACGTTGGCAACAGCGTTCATTTGCGTGGACTAATTGAATACTCAAACCTCTGTAGAAAGGATTGTATGTATTGCGGAATAAGAAGAGATGTGCAAAACATAAATCGTTACACACTTACCGACAGGGAAGTTTTTGAATGCTCTGACTTAGCCATGGAGTTAAATTATGCCTCGCTTGCTATTCAATGCGGTGAGAGACAAGATGCTCCTTTCATTGACAAGATTGCATACTTACTTAAAGAAATAAAGACTCGTCATAATGGAGCCTTAGGAGTAACTCTCTCTTGTGGAGAGCAAACCAAAGAGACTTACAAGCTATGGCAGCAGGCAGGAGCTCATCGTTATTTGCTACGTATTGAGGCTTCCAATCCAGAGTTATACTACAAGATTCACCCAAAAGACTCCACACACTCTTTTGAACAGAGAATACAGGCTTTGCAGACTCTTGTCTCTCTTGGTTACCAAACTGGCACAGGAGTAATGATTGGTCTTCCCTTCCAAACAACAGAAAACTTGGCAGAGGACTTAATGTTTTTTAAACAGATTGGTGCTGTCATGATTGGCATGGGACCTTTTATACCCTCTTCTTGTACTCCTTTATATAAATACAGAGATGCAATACCTTCAGAACAGGAGCGTATGTTTATGACTCTGAAAATGATTGCAACGCTCCGTCTTTTCATGCCTCGTTGCAATATGGTTGCTGCCACAGCAGACCAGACAATAGAAGAAGACGGCAGAGAAAAAGCAGTTCTTGCAGGAGCTAACATTATAATGCCAAACCTGACACCAAACGAATATAGGGAAGATTACATGATTTACCCTAACAAAGCTTGCACACAAGACAGTGCAAAGCAATGCAGAGGTTGTCTTGCCATGAGAATGAAATCAATAAACCACACTATAGGTTACAACGAGTGGGGTGATTCACTCTTGGCTAAAAAGCAAGAATAATAGGCTTGCACTCCCAATTTTTATGTAAATAGAAAAAAACTCCTCAACAAGAAGCACTTCTTAACGAAAACAATCTTCGTCAATATCAACCTGATGAGGAATTATCTAACGGCAAAGATATAAAAATATTGTCTTAAAGGACAAAAATTAGGCTGATTTTGCATAAAAAAGTAACTAAAGTACAAAATAGTTTAGATGTAGATGTAAATGATATTCGTAGTTTATATCCAAAGGATAAAATAGGAGGAATAGCTGAGTGGATAAACAAAGGATTACTTAAATATGTTGATAAAAGAAAGGCTACTAAATTTATTACCAAATCGACCAATTTGATTGGAGGCGATAAACTCAGTAGCTTTTCAGTTGTAAAGATAATACAAGAATTCAAAAATCCACCATTAAAGAGTGTTAAAAATTCCCAAAAAATAAAAACTAAAGAGGGAGTAATATATGGTTTAGCTTATAATAGACAAATATATCTTAACAAAGAGAGAATAAACCCTAATACTTCAATACACGAATATACTCACTTGTGGGATTTGTCTTGTCAGAAGAATAATTCTACACTATGGAAACAAGGTGTGGAGCTTATGCAACAGACTTCTGTATGGAAAGAAGTAGAGAACGACCCTAATTATTCAGACATAAAAGGAGATAAAAATAAAATTGCAAGTGAGGTACATTCAAGACTCACTGGTACAGACGGAGCAAAACTATTAGATGAGTTATATAATAAGGCAAAGAATGAGAAAGACCCAGTAAAGAAATTAAATGCACATAGCCTTATTGCAGACTTAAAAGAGTGGATAAATAAGTTTTGGTATTGGGTAAAGAACACACAGACTAATTGGAGCAAGGAAGAAGCTGACAAAGTAAGTGTAAAAGACTTTGTGAATATGCCTATTGCTGACCTTGTAAAAGGTACTCAATTAGATATAAGTAATAATGTTACACCTATTAAAGAAAACTCTTTATTTGAAGAAGGAGATTTTGACAGCAAAGGGAATGTAACAGAGAAAGCCAAAGCAGAGATACAAGCAGAGAGAGATAATATTTATCAAGAGGCAAAGAAGAACGGACAGATAAAGACAATAGACGGCAAAGAAGTAGCTTTTGCACCTAATGGAAATAAAAGTAATCTTACTGTTAGCAATGGATAACAACAAGAACAAAAAGGTTTAAGGATTGGTTTGGAGATTGGGAGAAAATAGCAAAAAAGAAAGTACAGGTTGAAAAACTAAGAAATAGTAAACTGCAAAAAAATAAAGCCACCCTCTAAACAGCAGTACAATTCCACTGACGTTAGAGAGTGACTTTATTATCTCTAAAAACAATATACTTAACAATACGATGGACACTGTTAAGACCATTAAAGGCAATGAGAATGACACAGCTACTCTCAAAAACATTGTTTTCAAGTGCAAAGATACAATATTTTTAAAAGTAAGCATAATTGCAAGGCTTGCAAAGTTAAATCAAACTTTGTCTTTTCAGAATAAAACAAAGAAATAATTTGATAAAACAAAGTTTGAGTGAAATAAAACAAAGAAATATTTTCACCAAACGAAGAGTTTTGTATCAAAAAGCAATTTATTTCTCTTGATATACTCTCTATCTTTAACATGGTGAATGTAGTGAAATGTATATAGGGTGTTTCACTTCCTTCACTGTTAATAAACCTTAAACAACAATATATTTATTTGATTGATTGATATCGTTTGAATAATTATAATTTGTGCTATTATAATATAGGTACATGGCGTATGCAATACGCCACTACAAAACAACAATAAATTGATATCCCAAATGTATTGGTGTAATTCTTACGTCCAATAATATAATTACTTTATGCCCATATAAGATGTGTTGACTTGATGTAAAATATTTACTTTAAAATCAATAAAAATAGTCTTTTTGACGTTTTATACAAAACAAAAAAGCAAAGCCTATGAAAAGAACATTTTATTTATTAATCCTAATACCAATTATTATGTCATCATGCAGTCAGAAATTACATTTTGAAAGCCAAGCAGTCAAAGACTTTGACATTAACCGTTATACTGGTACTTGGTACGAATTAGCACGTTTTGACCATAGTTTTGAACGTGGCTTAGTGGCTGGCTCTGCCAACTATTTATTACAACCAAATGGAATGGTCAAAGTAACCAACAAGGGTTTTAAAGGCTCAATCAATGGACAGGAGAAAACAGCTCTTGGCAAGGCTAAATTTGCCGGAAATAAAAATTTAGGACATTTAAAAGTGAGCTTTTTCCTTTGGTTTTATTCAGATTACTATGTTGTTGCTTTAGATAAGGAGAATTATAATTATGCTTTGGTATGTTCAAACTCCAATAAGTATTTGTGGATTCTTGCTCGTCAAAAGAGTTTACCACAACAGACAATGAACTCTTTACTCCAAAGAGCCAAAGAATTGGGCTTTGACACTTCTAAACTCCTCTATCCTTTTGAGAGTGTGAAATAAGAGAGTATAGAGTTTCTTTGTCTAAATTAGAGTCAAACGAAGAATTATTATTATCTTTGCACTCCAAAATAAAATACATCAAAAATGACAAACATAGCTCCAAAGTACAATCAAACAGAAATTGAAGACAAGTGGTATGATCAATGGATGAAAGATAACCTTTTTCATTCCCAGCCAGATGAAAGAGAAGCATATAGTATTGTTATCCCACCTCCAAACGTTACTGGAATACTTCACATGGGACACATGCTTAACGAGACTATTCAAGATGTATTGGTGCGCCGTGCAAGAATGTTAGGAAAGAACGCTTGTTGGGTACCGGGAACAGACCACGCCTCTATTGCAACAGAAGCTAAGGTTGTGGGTATGTTAAAAGAAAAAGGCATTGAGAAAAAAGACCTCACAAGAGAACAATTTCTACAATACGCATGGCAATGGAAAGAGAAACACGGAGGAATAATTCTTGAACAGCTCAAAAAACTTGGTTGTTCTTGTGATTGGCAAAGAGTGCGTTTCACAATGGAAGATGCTCTGTATGAAAGTGTAATAGATACCTTTGTAGACTTGTATAACAAGGGGTTGATTTATCGTGGTGTCAGAATGGTTAATTGGGACCCTAAGGCTCAAACAGCTTTGAGTGATGAAGAAGTGATATTTAAAGACCAACACTCAAAACTCTACTACCTTAAATATATGATTGAAGGCAGTGACAAAGGAGAATACTTGACTGTTGCCACAACAAGACCAGAGACAATATTTGGAGACACAGCACTTTGTGTTAATCCTGAAGATGAAAGATACTCCTCTTTGAAGGGGAAAAAAGTTATTGTTCCTATTGTTAATAGAGTAATCCCTGTTATCTTTGATACTTATGTTGATATGCAGTTTGGCACTGGAGCTTTGAAGATAACTCCTTCTCACGACATAAACGACTACAATATTGGAATAAAACATAAACTTGACTCCATAAATATATTCAATGATGATGCTACACTCAATAAAAACGGTTTGGCTTACAAAGGTATGGATCGTTTTGATTGTCGTAAGAAGATAGCAAAGGATTTGGAAGAAGCCTCTTTAATGGTGAAGGTTGAAGACTACAATAACAGCATAGGTACTTCTGAAAGAACCGGAGTTGCTATTGAGCCAAAACTTTCTTTGCAATGGTTTGTCAAAATGAAAGACTTGGCTGCTCCTGCCCTTGAAGTGGTGGAGAATGACACTATTAAGTTTCACCCTGCAAAGTTTAAGAATACTTATCGTCATTGGATGGAGACAGTAAAAGACTGGTGTATTTCTCGTCAGTTGTGGTGGGGGCAGCAAATACCTGCTTACTATCTTCCAAACCGTGAGGTTGTGGTAGCAAAAACAAAAGAACAAGCCTTACAAATAGCTCAAAGCAAATTTCCACAAGAAAACTACACTGCCAAAGACTTGGTGCAAGATGAAGATGTGCTTGATACTTGGTTTTCTTCTTGGCTCTGGCCAATATCCGTTTTTGACGGAATAAGAAATCCTGAAAATAAAGACATAAAATATTATTATCCAACAAATGACCTTATCACTGCTCCAGAGATTCTTTTCTTCTGGGTTGCAAGAATGATTATGGCTGGTTTGGAATACAAGCATCAGATACCTTTTAAAAATGTTTATCTGACAGGAATAGTTAGAGACAAATTAGGCAGAAAAATGTCAAAGAGTCTTGGCAACAGCCCCGACCCTATTATGCTTATACAAAAATATGGAGCTGATGGAGTCAGAGTTGGAATGTTGATGGCTTCTCCTGCTGGCAATGACCTGCTGTTTGATGAGAGCTATTGCGAGCAAGGTAGAAACTTTGCTGGCAAGATATGGAACGCTCTAAGACTTATAAAAGGCTTTGAAGTAAGTGATAAAATATCTCAACCACAAAGTTCAAAAGTAGCGATAGAGTGGTTTAAGCAAAAGATGAGTAAAACTCTCTTAGAACTTGAAGATTACTTTAATAAATATCGTTTAAGTGAGTCTTTGATGAGGGTCTATAAGTTTATTTGGGACGACTTTTGCTCTTGGTATTTGGAGATAATAAAACCAGAATATGGCAAGCCAATAGACAGCAAAACTTTTACTGAGACAGAAGATATTTTTGAGTCTTTGATGAAGGTTTTACACCCTTATATGCCTTTTATCACAGAAGAGATTTATCATATTCTCAAACCAAGAAAAGAAGGTGATTACATAATGACTGCATGCATGCCAAAAGCACAGACTATAGATGAAAAACTATTAGATTCTTTTGCTTTTATGCAAGAAAAGATTGTGGCTATTCGTGGCATAAGAAATACAAAGAACATAGCTCAAAAGATAGCTTTAGAACTTTTTGTTGTAGACAAACAGAACAAAGAAACACGATATGATTCTTTGATTTCAAAACTTTGTAACCTCACTTCAATAGAATACATTAACGATAAGAAAGAGGGGGCTTTGTCTGCCATGGTGCGCACAACAGAGCTATTCATACCTATTGGTGATGCAATAAATAAAGACGAAGAAAGAGAAAAACTGGAAAAAGATCTTGCATATTACCAAGGCTTTGAAAAGAGTATAAGAGCTAAACTATCTAACGAGAAATTTGTTGGCAATGCTCCTCAAAAGGTTGTAGATATTGAGAAAAAGAAACTCTCTGACACGCAAACAAAAATTCAAGCTATAAATGAACAAATTCAAGCGCTGGGATAAAACCACATTTATCCAGAACTTATTACTGTTTCTAATTTATATAATAGCCTTATATCCACTTACAAAAGTTGGATTTGCTGCCGAAGATGATATAGATTTATATTGCAACTGCTTTACTGGGCGTTGGGCAAATCTTTCAGATGTTTCGCAAGGACGTTTCTACCTTACCTTTATGCGATATATTTTTGCTGTGCCTTATTTGTTTGAATCAAAACTGTGGTTAGATTTTTGTCGCATCACCCCTATTGCTATTTCTTTTTTGCTCTTTGTTCTGCTGGTTAAAAGAGTATTTCACTCTGAAGCTATTAGTCTTTTTTGTGCTGTGTTCATAGCTTGTTTTCTGCAAATCATGGGTTCTCACTCCATAACAACTGCTTATCCATTTTACTTTACCACAGGTTTTGTGCTGTTGTTGTTTTCTTTACATTTATTTCTCTTTTACTATGAGAAAGAAAAGAAAAAGAAATATTTGTTTTTTTCTTGTAGCGTAATGTTCTTGTGTTCGTTGTTTTATGAAAGCTTTGTAATGTATTATGTTATCTTTGCAGCCATTGCTGCATGGAAAAACAATCTATGCATTCTAAGAACAAAAGAAAACCTAACAAAAACTCTCAAAGACCTTGTACCTTTTATAGTGGGAGCTTGTATATATGTGATTGCTTACTTGGTTTTTCGTCATTTTCATACCCCTATTTATAATGGGCTTTTGTTCCCAAAGAAATTTACTCTTTTGGGTTGGTTTAAGAGTGCTACTAATATGACCTTAGGGGCTTTCCCTTTGCAGACATATTTACAAAATCATCACTTACTAAACGTTGAATCACTTGCAAACGATGGAACATTTTCTTTATTTCACACAGATTTAGTTTTTTACATTGAAGCTTTGATGGCTGTTTTTCTTTTGTGCTTTGCCTCACGTAAGTACCAAAACAAAATACAATATTCTTGGCTTATAGCTATGTTTGTTTGTGGAATTTTGTTTGTTTATCTGCCTGTAATCCCAGTGAGTATTGGAGAGAAATATTATACTATGCAAATATATAACTATGTGCCTACATTCTTTTCTTTCTTTGGCTTTGTTCTTATGTTTTGTGCGGTATATTTTTCTTTTGTAAATCTATTAGGATTCAATAAATGGATTTTAAATATATTCAATACTCTTTTCTTTTCTTTATTTTTCATTTCAGCAATCTGTGTTCAAATGATAAACAAAGCCTCAACTAATGATTTGAGATTATCTCAGATAAGAATAGATATAGCAAGTGATTTGCTCAAGTATAAAATTATTCCAAACTTTGACACCACAACTGCTGTTTGTTTAGAACAAATTCATCACACAAGTTCTATTCAAGGAGAAAATATGACTTGGCAAGCAACATTTTGGTGGCAGTTTTTTCAAAAAAAGACGGGCAAACATTATAATCTATTTGATAAATACTCTGATTTTTATCTTGCAAATAAGGATAATAATAATAATAATACTGTATGGACTGCCTTTTTTAAACAATCAACCAAAAATGAAGATGCTTTGCTCTACTTAGCCCCTAAGACTGGCTCTCTTTTACCTCAAAAGCAAGAAGATATGATTTGTGATACTCTCATTGGACTTTATCATTCTCCATACAAAACTTTCAATGTCACAATTATCACTCAGAGTGTTCAAGATAGTGTTTTTATAAATGGTATGTTAATGCAAAGTGTTGGTAACTGGCATAATCTTGATATTTCTTTCCCTGCACAAAAAAAACAAGACTACTCTCTCTTTACTATTTATGGCAAAAGGTTAATAGCTTCTTCTCTTACAGTTAGCAATATTTTACAAAATAACCTTACACAAGAGAGCAAGGAGATAAATCAAATAATTGAAACGATACTGTCTTCACCTGGTTGGCTTGAAATTGTCAAAAAACAAGCTAAAGATGAAAATATTTCCCTTGGTCAAGCTCTTGAAAACAACGCTCGTTGGGTTTTAGACCAAAAAAGACAAGAAGTTCAAAAAAGCAAAAAACAGAATGCAAAATAAAATAGGCATAGCTAAATATTTATCATTTGAGAACTTGCTCTTATTTATTCTTTATGTGATTGCTCTTTGGCCTTTGAGAAACATAGGTCTTGCTATTGGCGATGATGTTACATTGTATGCTCATTGTTTTTCTGGTCATTGGCATTTGTTGGTAGATAATTTCATACTGAGCAATGGTAGATTTTATCTTACTTTTATGCGCTATGTTTTTGCTTTGCCCTATTTGTTTGATAGTCGTTTATGGTTTATGTTTTGGTATATAACTCCTTTTGCTTTATGTTTTTGGTTATTTGTGCTTTTAGTCAAGAGATTATTTCACTCAGAGGCTTTAACTCTTTTTTGTGCTTTATTCTTTGCTTGCTATTTTCAAGTGATTGGTTGGCATTCAATCACAACTTGCTATCCTTTTTATTTCACTTTTGCTTTTGCCTTGTTGTTATGGGCTATGCATTTATTCTTATCTTATTATGAAAAGAAGAAAAAGAAATATTTGATTTTCTCTAGTGTAATAATGTTTTTGACTACTCTATTTTATGAGAGTTTTCTGATGTACTACCTGCTCTTTGCTGCTATTGCTTTTTGGAAGAATAGGAAATTTCCTCTCAGAACAAAAAAGAAAATAATTCAAACCACAAAAGACTTATTGCCCTTTGTTTTTGGTGGAATAATATACTTGATAGCTTATTTCGTTTTTCAACATTTCTATCCTCCCACTTATTTTGGTGTTGATATGCAAAAACATTTAACAATATGGGGATTGATAGTTTCAATGTTCAATATGGCTCGTGAGTCTTTCCCTTTGCAAGTCTATACTTTGCACAAGGGTATGCTCAATATATACTCTACTTTTAATGATAGTTATTACTATATTTGGAGGGCAGACTTACTTTCATATATTAAAGGCTCTATTGCTGTTGTTTTGTTTTATTATTTGACAAATAAGTATAATCAAAAAATAAAATATAGCTCTTTGTTATGGATATTTGCCTTAGGAATTGCTTTTGTGGTTTTGCCTTTGATTTTAGTTTGTCTTTCTAAGAAATATTACCTTTCATGGAATAATAGTTATGTGCCTACATTCTATACTTTCTTTGGGTTTGCTCTTTGTTTTTCAGCAATTGTGTTCGCTTTTATAAACTTAATGACAATTAAAAAATGGACTTTAAATGTTGCCAAAGTATTGATTGCCTTTGTCATCTTTATCATTACTATCATCACTCAAATGACTAACACAAGCACAAGCCAAGATCTTGCTTGTTCTCAAATAAGAATGGATATGGCTAAAGAAGTTTTTTCTCAACGCTCTATTCCAAACATAACCACACAAACTCCAATTTGTCTTGAGCAGTTGCATCACACAACATCATCTATGGGTGAAAACATTACTATGCCATTGCATTGGAGTGAGTTTTTTCAAAAAGAAACTGGTTCATTATTTAATTTGTATGACAAATACTTTGATTTCTATGATGCAAACAAAACCAATAGCTCTGTTGTATGGACTGGATTTTTCTGGCAAGCAGCCAAAGATAATGATGCACTCTTATGGTTTGCTCCCACACAAGGCATATCTTTGCCAATGATGCAAAAAAATATTATTTGTGATTCTTTGGTGGGATTTTATCATTCACCTTTTAAAACTTATAATGTTTCCATTGTATCAACACAACCTCAAGATAGTGTTTGGGCAAATGACACATTGATGAATAGCAATGGCAACTATCACAATTTAAATATATCTTTTCCTATCAAAAGAGGTAAAGAAAATACGGTTTTTTCAATTAGAGGCAAAGGATTAATTCCTTCTTCCCTTTCAGTAAGTAATATTCTTATGCAATAGATATAAGAGGTACAAAAGCAAAAGGCAGTTACAAACCAATGCAACTGCCTTTTATATTTGAGTATCTTGTTGAGACTTACTTTTTCATAGATTTCAATCTCTCTGTCAAGGCTGGAACAATCTTGCGAGCATCACCTACAATACCCAAATCAGCCACCTGCATAATTGGTGCATAGCGGTCTTTGTTTATTGCAAGAATATAATCACTCTCTTCCATACCTGCCAAATGTTGAATAGCTCCAGAAATACCACAAGCAACATAAAGATTTGGACGAACTGTCTTCCCTGTCTGTCCAACTTGTCTGTCATGGTCAATCAATCCTGAATCTACAACAGCACGAGAAGCTGATACTTCTGCATTTTTAAACTGCTTTGCTAAGTCGTTCAAAAATGCAAAACCATCTTTATTACCTACTCCTCTACCTCCAGAAACCAAAATCTTAGCATCTTGAATATCTATAAGGTCTTTCTTCTCCTTTACTGTCTCTACAATTCTCACTTTGAACTTGCTGTGATCAAAATCAACTTTTACTTCCTCTACAGAGCCTTTGCGTAGGGAGTCTTTCTCCATTTGACGCATTACTCCAGGACGCACTGTTGACATTTGAGGACGATGCTCTGGTGAAACAATTGTTGCCATTAGGTTTCCTCCAAAAGCAGGACGTGTCATAAGTAACTCTCCTTCTTCTGAAATCTCCAAACGTGTGCAATCAGCTGTTAAACCTGTTGCCAAGCGAGCTGCCAATCTAGGACCAAGATCTCTACCAATAGTTGTAGCACCATAAAGAACGATTGAAGGCTTGTAATCCATAATTATCTTATGAATAGCTTGTGCATAGCTTTCTGTTGTGTAGTCTTTCAAATCTTCAGAATCCACAACCAAAACTCTGTCAGCTCCGTAAGCTATCAAATCCTTTGCTTTCTCCTTTATTCCACAACCCAAAAGCATAGCATAAACTTCTTGGTGTAAAACATCAGCCAAAACTCTTGCTTTACCCAATAACTCTAAGGCAACATTTTGAATATTTCCTTCTCTCTGTTCTGCAAATACAAAAACATTTTTATATTGTGTCTTATCCATTTTATGTCCTCCTTAGATTATGAATTTTTCTTGTAACTTACTGATGATAATTCCAACAGCCTCTTCTGTATCTGCTTCAAAGACTTCCCCCTTAGCTTTCATTGGCTTTGCAAAAGCTTTTTTCACTTTTGTTGGAGAACCTTTTAAACCGAGTTTTGCCTCATCAACATCAATGTTTGCAACACTCCAGATTTCTACTTCTTTCTCATAAGCTTCCATTATACCCTTTACAGTCATATAACGTGGCTTATTAGCAGTAGCAAGCACTGTTACCAAACAAGGAGAAGAAACTTCAACCATTTGATAACCATCTTCAAGCTGTTTCTTTATTGTGAAAGTGTTTTTGCCATCAAAATCCAAATTCTCAACATAAGTAACCTGTGGCAAGTCTAAGTGTTCTGCTATCTCTGGACCTACTTGTGCTGTGTCGCCATCAATAGCTTGACGTCCTGTAATGATTAAATCATATTCCATTGTGCGAAGTGCTCCAGCCAAAGCATTAGATGTAGCCAAAGTATCAGCACCTGCAAATTTCCTATCAGTTAAAAGAATGGCACGATCAACTCCCATTGCGAAAGCCTCTCTAAGAATGGCATCAGCTTGTGGAGGTCCCATTGTGATTACAGTAACATGAGCTCCATAGGCATCTTTTAATCTGAGTGCAAATTCCAAACCACCCTTGTCGTCAGGGTTCATAATGCTTGGAACGCCTTCTCTTATCAATGTTCCTGTCTTTGGATCAAGTTTCACTTCTGTTGTGTCAGGAACTTGTTTTATACAAACTACTATTTTCATATTGTCATTCTTCTATTTTAATAAGTGAGCAGATATAACCATTCTTTGAACTTCTGATGTGCCCTCATAAATCTCTGTTATCTTGGCATCTCTCATCATTCTTTCTACTGGATACTCTCTTGTGTAACCATAACCTCCGTGCAACTGAACAGCTTTTGTTGTAACATTCATTGCTGTGTTGGCTGCAAATAGTTTTGCCATTGCTGCGTCTTTTGAATAAGGCAATCCCATATCCTTTTTATATGCAGCAGAGCGAACAAGAAAACGAGCAGCATTTATGTCTGTCTCCAAGTCTGCTAATTGAAACTGTGTATTTTGGAATTGTGCAATAGAGCGACCAAACTGTTTTCTTTCCTTTGTGTACTTTACTGTTTCGTCAATAGCTCCTTGTGCTATTCCTAGAGCTTGTGAAGCTATTCCAATACGACCTCCGTCAAGAGTTTTCATTGCTATACCAAAGCCTTTTCCCATTTGACCTAAAAGGTTTCCTTTGGGCACTTCACAGTTTTCAAAAATAAGCTCACAAGTAGCAGAACCACGAATACCCATCTTCATTTCTTTCTTACCAACAGAAAATCCCTTCATACCATCTTCTACTATGAAAGCAGAAATACCCTTTGTACCAAGTGATTTATCTGTCATTGCAAAAATGATATAAACATGTGCATATCCAGAGTTAGTGATAAAAATCTTGCTACCATTAAGTATCCATTTATCACCAGCATCTACTGCCATTGTTTGTTGCATTGCTGCATCTGTTCCTGCATTAGGTTCTGTTAAACCAAAAGCACCAATCCACTCTCCTGAAGAGAGTTTTGGCAAATATTTTTGTTTCTGCTCCTCTGTGCCATTTTCCATAATTGGAGCTATGCACAATGATGTGTGAGCTGAGACAATAACACCTGTTGTTGCACATACGCGTGAAAGTTCCTCAACAGCCATTGTGTACATTTGGTTTGTACCTCCCTGACCACCATATTGAACAGGGACAGGAATACCCATAATTCCCATTTTGCCCATTTTTTCAACGTTTTCCATTGGAAAACGTTCCTGCTCATCAACTTCGGCAGCAAGAGGCTTCACTTCTTCCTGTGCAAACTCTCTAATCATTTGTAAGAAGAGTGTCTCTTGTTTCGTTAAGCTAAAATCCATTAAATTATCTATTTGTTTTAGTTTGTTTTTTACTTATTAAACTGTCATTCCTCCGTCAACAGAGAATGTAGCTCCATTGCAATAAGAAGCCTCATCTGAAGCCAAGAATAAAAACATTGAAGCAATGTCTTCTGGTTTTCCAAGTCTTCCTACTGGCACTTTTGCAATCATTCCCTTCAATACTTCCTCTGGCATCTTAGCAACCATTTCTGTTGCAATAAATCCAGGAGCTACTGCATTTACAGTAATACCTTTCTTACCCAATTCACGAGCCAAAGTCTTTGTCATACCAATGATACCTGCTTTTGTTGCAACATAGTTTGTTTGTCCAAAGTTTCCATAAAGACCAACAACAGAAGATACATTTACTATTCTTCCATAACCAGCCTCTGTCATATAAGGAGAAATAGCTTTAACACAATAGAATGTTCCTGTAAGGTTAATATCTATTACTTGTTGCCATTGCTCTATTGTCATTTTCTTCAATGAAGAGTCATTAGTAATACCAGCATCATTGATAAGAATATCTATTCTGCCAGCAGCGTCAATAACTTTCTTTGCTGAAGCCTCAACATTTGCATAGTTGCTAACATCAACTGCATCAAAAGTAATATTTAAACCCTCTGCTTTGCAAGCCTCTTCAAAAGCTTTACCTTTTTGAGCATTTCTTGCCCATACAAAAACCTTTGCACCTTCTTGTGCAAATTTCTTTGCTGCTGCTGCACCTATTCCGGCTGTTCCTCCGGTTACGACTGCAATCTTATTTTCTAAACGTTTCATTTCTATTTTCTGTTTTTTTTGCTCTTTTTTTGAGCTGATTTATTATTCTGTTTCTTTGTTTTAATTTATTGTTTCTTTGTTTGGTTAGAATATTTCTTTGTTTTATTTTCTCGAAACAAAGACTTGATTACTCAAACTAAATACCTACATATATTTCTATGTTTAGAAACGATTTGTGTTTTGCAACTTTGCTTGTCCAATGATAACTTCTTTACCATCTGGGTCAATGAGAAGACATTTGATTACTCCACGATGTTTCTCTTTATTAACCTCTATGGCTTCAAAATGAGCTGTATAGTCTTTGTCAACAAAAACAGGAGCTCTAAAAGCCATTTCTTGATACATATATATAGTACCTTCACCAGGCCAAAGCATTCCAAAAACTTTTGAAAATACACTACCAGCATAAAAACCATGAACTATACATCTGCCAAAAGGAGTCTTGGCTGCATACTGTGCATCTACATGTATTGGATTGCAGTCTCCAGTTATTTTAGCAAAAGTATCAACATTGTCTTGTGTGAAACGTACTTTGTGTTCAAAGCTATCATCTACTTTTATCTTTTCCATAAGAAAACAAATGTTTATTGTTGCATTGAGATAAGATGATCAGAGATAATAAGTGTTGCCTCTGTTGCTTGCTGAACTTGTTCTACTGTGAATTCTGGGTGCAACTCTGTTAAAACTATACCTTTTGGAGTTATTTCCATAACACCCATTTCAGTAATTATAAGATTTACTTGTTCTTTTGCTGTCAGTGGCAAAGTACAACTTTTAAGAATCTTTGGTTTGCCTTTAGCTGTATGTTCCATTGCAAGAATTACTTTCTTTGCACCAACAACTAAATCCATAGCACCACCCATTCCTGGGACTTTTTTGCCTGGAATCATCCAGTTTGCAAGATTTCCTTTTTCATCAACTTCCATAGCTCCAAGAATAGAAGCATCAACGTGTCCTCCACGTATAATTCCAAAAGATGTTGCACTATCAAAAGTGGCTCCACCTTCTTGAACAGAACAGAAAGAACCACCTGCATTGATAAGTTCTTTATCTTCCTTACCCTCTTCAGGATCTTTGCCCATACAAATCAAACCATTCTCTGATTGCAGAATAACCTTTACTCCCGGTTTAAGGTAGTTAGGTATCATTGTAGGAAGTCCAATTCCTAAATTAACAACGTCTCCGTCCTTTAATTCAAGAGCAGCACGGCGTGCAATTGTTTCTCTTATTTGATTCTTATCCATAATACTATATACTTTAAATGTTATATCGTTTATTTACTATTATTCTTTCTTCTGACAACCTCCTGAGCCACGTAAGAGGCAACATCATCAGCATAACTATTCATACCAAAACCAGCATCATAACCCAATTCCTTTGCAAGTTCATGAGAAATACGAGGACCACCACAAACTAAGATAACTTTATCTCTTATGCCTTCGGCTTCAAGAATTTCAACCAAGTTTGTCATGTTTTTAATATGAACATCTTTCTGTGTAACGGTTTGAGAAACCAAAAGAGCATCAGCATGCAACTCTATTGCTTTAGCAACAAAGTCCTCATTCTCCACTTGTGCTCCCATATTCAAGGCTTCAAACATATCATAACGCTCCAAACCATAGTGTCCAGCATAACCCTTCATATTCATTATGGCATCAATACCTACGGTGTGAGCATCTGTACCTGTTGAGGCTCCAACAACAACTATCTTTCGGTCAAGGTTCTCTTTGATATATTCATCTGTCTCTTTCATACCCATAACTGTACTTTCAACCTTTGGGACATGAATAGTTGTGTAATCAATAGTATGAACACAAGAGCCATAACAATTAAAGAATGTGAAACCCTTTGTAAGCTCTTTGTAATACACTACCAATGGGTTTTCAAATCCCATTTTCTTCATCAATTGTTTTGCTGCCTCAATGGCTTCATCACCACAAGGAACAGGCAATGTAAAACTAACTTGTGTCTTTCCGTCATTCATTGTGTCACCATAAGGCTTCACTTCTTTGAGATTTAACTCTGTTGAGAAATCTCTTTTTTCCATTGAATATAATCCACCACTCATTACTTGTTTTCTCCTTTCATCAATTTAATAAATGGATTGTAATAATGTTCATCTTTCAAGAATACACCTTGCAATCCTTTCCCTCCATTCATTGGTCTCTTAATGTCAGCAAAAATTCCTTTTTCCAAAGCATGAAATAAACCTTCTTTGTTTATGTTCTCCAACAACTCTGTGGCATCATGCAACACCTTTTGAGCTCTTTGCTGAATAATTCCATCTTGTTTGAATTCTACTTCATCACCAATGCTCTTCATATTATTAAATATGTACTTAGCGTTCTCAATAGAAATATATCTATCACTCATAAAAGGAGTGTGAATAGCCTCTGTCATCATACCCAATAGCTGTATGCCTTGGTTTGTCCAAATACTTATTTCATTGAATAAAGCATCTTGAACCTGACCACGGAAAATATTTCCTGTCATAAACTTTGTTGGTGGCATATATTTAAGGCAAGCATTAGGGAATATTTCTCTTATCATTTGAGCTTGTGCAAGCTCATAAAGGAAACCATTTGTAAGCTCTGGTGCCATTTCAAAAGCATGACCCAAACCCATTTGCTCGCTTGGCAATCCTGCTGCAAAAGCAAGTTGTTCGTTAATAAAGTCTGAAGCCAAAACTGTGTGAGCTTCGTCAAAAGCATCTGCTGTTGTCAAATAGTTATCCTCACCAGTGTTGATTATAACGCCTGCAAAACTATTGATTACTCTTGAGAAATATTGGTCAACAAGAGTTCTTTGCATATTGATATCTCTAAACAGAATACCATACAAGGCATCGTTAAGCATAACGTCTAATCCCTCAAAGGCACCCATAACAGCTATCTCTGGCATACAAAGTCCTGAGCAATAATTGCAAAGTCTTATGTAACGTCCAACCTCTTCACCTACTTCATCAAGAGCTTTACGCATTATACGGAAGTTTTCCTGAGTGGCAAAAGTTCCTCCAAAGCCCTCTGTTGTTGCTCCGTAAGGCACATAATCTAACAAAGATTGTCCTGTAGTACGAATAACAGCAATAATATCTGCTCCTTGTCTTGCTCCGGCTTGTGCCTGAATGACGTCTTCATAGATATTTCCTGTTGCAACTATTATATAAAGGTATGGCTTTGTACCCTCACCTATTGTATTGAGGTAATCATTACGGCGTTCTCTACGCTTAATGATTTTATCCATACTTGCGTTGATGTATGGTTTAAGAGCCTCCCTTATTTTTTGCTCATCGTTTATTTTTAGAGTTGTAATATCCAACTCACCTTTGTTTATTTTTTCAGCTATTTGTTGTGGAGTAAGTCCGGTCTCTATAATGGCATTACCTATAAAATAAAGAATACCATGTTTGAGCATTCCTTTGTCCTTTACAAAATCAACTAATACATTTGGCAAAGGAACTTCATTGCTATCTATGCCATCAATTCCCATAAGACGGCACAAAGTTCTCTCAACTGTCACAGTTGAGTAACCGTCTGCAAAGTTTTGAACATCATTAGCAATATTTTTTGCTAAGAGCTTTGCATGAGCTACTTCATTAAAATCTAATCCTAATTTGCTTGTCATCTTTATATGTAATTTAAGCGACAAAGGTACAAATAAAGTAGCAATTCACCCAATTATTTCAAATAATTCTTTTCTTCTGGACTAACAAACTCAAAACTCTTTCTTTGTTTGCGTTGGCGCAATGACTGATTGGGAGCACAAAAGCAGTCATTTAAAATTCCAAATGACTGTTTCCATATAGCCTTAATGTATTGTAATAATCAATACATTAAAACAATATTTACTTTACTTTATTTCAGAAAAGTGTTACTCACTAAATATATGAGTTTATTGTCTTTAATTTGGGAAAAATAAAAGACGAGGTCATTTTTATAGACAAATTTATTATCATATCTCCCTATAATTCCGTATTTTTGCAACTTTAAAAACATAAAATATAATAAGCTATGGAAACAACAGAAAAGAAAAACCGCTATTTGCCTTTGTGGCTGATGTTAATTTTTGTTATAGTGATGCTTTATCCACTTTGCTTAAGAATAATTTCACCAATGATTTACGATGATGATAAAAACTCATGGTTAAGACTATTTTCAATAATTGCACCTTTGTTTATTGGAGGTGCTTTCATTTGGTTTGGACACCGCATTAAACATGTATTTTTGGGTTTAATTACAGCCTTAATATGTACTTTAAGCAATGGAGTTTCAACATTTCATATTAATGTGCAGGGAGACTATGAGGCTTGTTTAGTGCTCTTTGTGGTGCTTTATCTTGTTAGTTATATGATTATGTTTTATATAAATGAAGGTGCAAAAAAAGAAAAGAAACCTTGGGAATTTTATCTTTGTATTTTCTTTGTTTCACTTGCTTTGGGTATTATAGCCAAAAGTTGGCAAGCTCTTTTACCTTTGTTATTCCTTCTTATATGGACAATAATTAAAAGCTACAAAAAAGACCTTCCTGCATACAAAACAGTAACTACAATCTTTACAACGCCATTCACTTACATTGGTATTGTAATTTGTCTGTTGCTTATTGGAGTGTATAACTTTGCTTTAATTGGTACTTACATTTCTAGTCCTGAGAGTATTGCTACTATTCCAGTTACAGATAGCTTTAACTTTCGTTACTTTATATTTTTCTTCCCAGTGGCTTTGATTTACAACTTCTTCATTAAAGACGAGAAAATCAGAAATCTGTTTTTATTCTCACTTTGTGGAGGTATATTTTACTTGTTGGTGATTTACCTTATTATTCCTAAGGCTGGGTATTCTTCTTCACTTGCAATACCTTTCTTTGCTTTGATTGAAGGCATTTGTTTAGAAGATGTTTTCAAACGTATTTATGCAAAAGAGGGTGGCTTTTTCAAAGCTTTGCCTTTTATTTTAGGAGTTATATTTTTCATTTACCCTTATTCTTCAGTTATTTCAAAGAACAAAAATACTTTTGACCTTGCTCCTATGTATGAAACAACAGATTATGACAACCAAAATCAGTTAACAGACCAGTATAACAAAGAACCTAACCAATTTGAAAAAGGTGTAAAAGACCGCACAAAAGAATTAGCAAATAAAGCCTTAGATAATGACTCTTCAAATAATATAATTGATGATATTCACTCTATGAGAGAAAAAGAAAAGCAAATGAATGAAGACAGAAAACAAATTCAAGAAGGCATAAGCTCTGCTAACAAGACACTGGATAAATTAAGAGAAAAATTTGACCTTTCTACTTTCTTTGAGAACTTGAAAAACATTGTTCTTGACTTCCTTGGCATAGACAATGGTCAGGTTCCAACAAAAGAAAATATAGAAAAGATATATAAAGAAAATGCAGTGCGCCACCATAGAAGACACCCTGCTGCACCACAGCCTCAGGCTGTTGAACAACAAGAAGCTCCTAAGGAAGAGCCATCTGTACCACAGGCAGATAAACCAGCCCAGAGCACTTCAGAACAACCAACAACAGAAAACAAATAAAAACACATAATACAATGACTTATACAGAGAGAAACAAAAAATTCAAACGCTACACGGTAACAACCGCTTTACCTTATGCAAATGGAGGTTTACACATTGGGCACCTTGCAGGAGTTTATGTTCCTGCTGACATTTATGTTCGTTATCTGCGCATGATGGGAGAAGATGTTGTGTTTATTGGAGGAAGTGATGAACATGGAGTCCCAATTACAATAAAGGCTAAGAAAGAATGTGTCAATCCTCAAGTTGTTGTAGACAGATATCATTCTCTTATAAAGAAATCTTTTGAGAACTTTGGTACTTCATTTGACATTTATTCACGTACTTCTTCTAAAATTCACCAGGAAACCGCCTCTGCTTTCTTTACTAAGTTATATAACGAAGGAAAATTTATTGAGAAAGAAACACAGCAATATTTTGATGTAGAGGCTAATTGCTTTCTTGCTGATAGGTATATCACTGGCACTTGTCCAATATGTGGAAACGAAAAGGCTTATGGAGACCAATGCGAAAAGTGTGGTTCATCTTTAAATGCCACAGATTTAATTGACCCTAAAAGTGCTCTAAGTGGTTCAAAACCTATTTTAAAGAAAACAAAACATTGGTTTTTACCTCTAAACGATTACGAGAATTTTATGCGCCAGTGGATTTTGGAAGGGCATAAAGATTGGAAACCTAATGTATATGGACAGTGTAAGAGCTGGATTGATGCAGGACTGCAACCACGTGCTGTTACTCGTGATTTGGATTGGGGTGTAAAAGTACCTCTTGAAAACGCAGAAGGAAAAGTGCTGTATGTGTGGTTTGATGCTCCAATAGGTTATATTTCTAACACCAAAGAGCTTTATCCTAATGATTGGGAAAAGTGGTGGAAAGACCCTGATACTAAGCTTGTACATTTCATTGGTAAGGATAATATTGTCTTTCACTGCATAATCTTCCCTGCAATGTTAAAAGCTGATGGCTCATACTTATTGCCAGAGAATGTGCCTGCTAATGAATTTCTCAATCTTGAGGGAGACAAAATTTCTACTTCAAGAAACTGGGCAGTTTGGCTTGATGAATACTTGGTAGATTTTCCAGGGAAACAAGATGTATTGAAATATGTGCTTTGTGCTTGTATGCCTGAAACAAAAGACAATGACTTTACTTGGAAAGAGTTTCAAACACGTAACAACAGCGAGCTTGTAGCTATCTTTGGTAACTTTGTCAATCGTACAATGGTGCTTGTTCACAAGTACTTTGAAGGTAAAGTGCCAGAGCGTAAAAATATAAATGAAACAGACCAAAAGACACTCGATGAGATAAAGACTTTCCCTGAAAGAATAGGTAAAGCCATAGAGACTTATCACTTCCGTGAAGCTCTGAGTGAGATGATGAGTCTGGCAAGACTTGGCAACAAATACCTCACAGAGTGTGAGCCTTGGAAAACTGCTAAGACAGATATTGACACCACAGCCACTGCAATAAATATTTCACTACAAATATGTGCTTCTTTGGCTGTGCTATGTGAGCCTTTTTTACCTTTCACAGCCAAAAAATTGCAAGCAATGCTCAACTTTGCTCCTATTCCTTTCTATGATGGTGGAAAAGATAATCTTTTGAAAGCAGGACACATTCTTAACAAACCAGAATTGCTTTTTGAACGCATAGAAGACCCTGAGATTGAAAAACAACTTCAAAAACTCGCTGATAGCAAAAAAGCTAATGAAAAAACAGCTTTTGCAGCTAAGCCTCAAAAGGAGAACATTCAATATGACACATTTGCATCTTTAGACATACGGACAGGAACAATTATTGAAGCAAAGAAAGTTGAAAAGACAAAGAAACTCCTTCAGCTAACAGTAGATACCGGAATAGATACTCGCACTATTGTAAGTGGAATAGCTGAGTATTTTGAGCCAAAAGATATCATTGGTAAGCAAGTGAGTGTTTTGGTTAATCTTGCACCAAAGATGCTTAAGGGTATTGAAAGCAAAGGAATGATTCTTATGGCAGAAGATGCTGATGGCAAACTTGTGTTTGTTTCTCCAAGTGACAAGACAGCCAACGGAGCAGAGATTTGCTAAAACTCAATGAGATTATTTATATACCTTATTATAACACTATTATTCTGGCACCATTGACACAGGGTAAGAGTATGCAAACTTTTCAAAACTTGAAAAAGTCTAATACATTGCACTATGCTAGTATAGCAAGCTATGAGAGCCACACAAATGATAGAGCCCAAATTATACAGACACAAAGATTGAGGATATCCTTCCTTTACTAAAAGACTCTAAAGTGCAAGTTAGGATAAGACAAATACAATAAATGCATACGCCCCACACTATCATCAAAAAAAATTAAACAATAAATAGAGTAACCCCCACAATATATACCATAAGGTATATTGTGGGTTACCTCCTATGTTTAACACAAGACGACAGTGACAATATATAGGTAAATGTCCGTCCGTCCGATATGTTAATAACCTTTAAATGACAAATAGTGTAAATTTCATTTTTGACACAAAAAGAAACGATATTTTCTCTGAACTAAACAAAGAAATAACTTACTAAAACAAAGATCCGATTTGCTAAAACAAAGAAATAATTTCACCAAACAAAGAAAAAGTTTTCTGAATAGCAGAAAAGATATTCTGAACAAATAAAATTGTTTTATGAATATAATATTTTTAAATCGCTTCCGGTGAAAATTTATTCTCCTTCGTCTTCGTAATATTCTGGAAGGGCTAAATCATCTTGTGAAAGCACTGGGAAATTTACATAGTCCTTTACTATTGCAGCACGAGAATATATAGATTTCAGTTGCACATAAAGACCATAGGCATCTAAACGGGATGTATAGTCTCCACACATAACAGTAAAATTTGGCTCATCAAAAAATACGTAAATCCTTACTTGTGGAAAACGCTTTATGAAATCATTTTTAATGTCAAAGGCTTGCTTTTTTGAACCCGTACCAGTGAATTGTCCCAGTTTTATTCTATACCCAGGCACAACACGTGAGAGTTCGTTAAATGTTACATGCTGTTCAAGCAATGTTTGCAATCTGCCGTCTGCTATCACTTCCACTTGAGCAAAGCAAAAAGAGCTTGCAAATATTGCCACAGCAAGCAAAAATATTTTTTTCATTTGTCTATTTAACTCTTACCTTGAACCGTTGTTTATCTGTGTAGGAGGCACTGTCAAAACAGGGAATGGTGAAATATTTATCATTTGTTGAGCATAAGGTCCTAAGAAAAGCATATTGGCTATTGTCTTTTCTTGCTCTGTCATTATGACAATCAAATCTGCATTTATCTTTTTAGCATACTCTATTGTTGAGACAGTTACATTCTCTGCATCTGCAAACTCACTTGTGTAAGGTAAATTATTCTTTTTAAGGAAATCTTCCACACTGGCAACATATTTCTCAACTTCTGTTCTTACAGTCTTTATTGATGTTGTGAAAATACCTAATACACAAATAGTTGTTTGAGGAAACATTTTTGCAAATTCTATTGTCCAAGGCACTTTTTGACGAGTGTCTTGAGAAGAATCTATCGGTAAAATGATTTTTTCCAATGGTTTATTGAAATTAAAATTCTCTCTGACTATCAATGTAGGACAACCACTCTCTTGAACAATTTTAAAAGTGTTGTGTCCTGCATAACTTTCGTCAAACCCTCCCTTTCCATGAGCACCAATAACGATTAAATCAGGCGTTTCCGTTTTCACAAGTGAAGCCATCACCTTGTGAATCTTACCCTCACAGATTTGATACCTTATTTCTTGATTGTGTAATTTTGGTCCATATTCTGCAGAAAGACGATATAACTCATCTTTTGCATCCTCTGAATCCATTTCCTTTGTTGCAATCCAAACCATAAGGATATTTGCACCTGTACGATTAGATATATCCACAGCCAGCCTTAGAGCTACTAATGAGGTTGAAGAAAAATCTATTCCAACAATAATTTCTGACATCATAAAGCGTTCAATTTTTAAATTTATACTCAAAAACCATTTTGTTATTTGGAAAATACTTACTTTTGCAGTGAGATTTCGACCAAATTTTTGTGCAAATATAAGTCGAAATAGTTTAGAAGGCAAATTTTTGCTGATTTTTTTAATTTATGAATGAAAATTTAGACCCCAATAACGAACGCTTAAACGCTACAGACAAAGAAATTGAAAGGGCTTTGCGCCCTGAAGGCTTTTCAAACTTTGCAGGACAAAATCAAGTGATAGAAAACCTCAAAATCTTCGTTTTGGCAGCCAAAGAAAGAGGAGAAAGCCTTGACCATGTGCTTTTCCATGGACCTCCGGGACTGGGAAAAACTACCTTATCTCATATTATTGCCAATGAACTTGGAGTAAATATGCGTACAACATCTGGACCCGTGCTTGACAAACCTGGAGAATTAGCAGGTATTCTCACTTCTCTCGAAGAAAATGAAGTACTTTTTATTGACGAAATACATCGTCTATCTCCTGTTGTGGAAGAATATCTTTATTCTGCAATGGAAGACTTTAAAATAGACATAGTTATAGAGTCTGGTCCTAATGCTCGCAGTGTGCAAATAGCTCTAAAACCTTTTACTCTAATTGGTGCAACAACCCGAAGTGGACTTTTGACAGCTCCATTGCGTTCTCGTTTTGGTATCACAGCACGTCTGCAATACTATAATCACGAAACATTAAAACATATCATTCAAAGAAGTGCCGGAATACTCAAAACGCCAATAAATGATAATGCAGCCTTGGAAATAGCTCGCCGTTCGCGTGGCACTCCTCGTATTGCTAATCTTTTGCTAAGAAGAGTCAGAGACTTTGCACAAGTGAAAGGAGACGGAACCATAACCATTGAAATTGCAAAAATGGCTCTTGAGGCTTTGAATGTAGATAAGAATGGCTTAGATGAAATGGATAACAGAATACTCTCCTCTATTATAGACAAATTCAAAGGAGGTCCTGTGGGTCTTACAACTATTGCCACAGCCGTTGGAGAAGACGCTGGCACAATAGAGGAAGTATATGAGCCTTTCCTGATACAAGAGGGTTTTTTAATGCGCACTCAACGCGGAAGGGAAGCCACTCAAATGGCTTATCAACACTTGGGCAGGGCATACACAAAGATTGGCAGTGCAGACCTGTTCTCACAAACAGAATTATGAAACAAACAACAAGAATAAAACACAAAAACAAATAAATATGACAACGCATAAAATAAGTGCAAAAGAATTAACACTCAAGGAAGTCAATGACATACTTCTTTCAGGTACTAAATTAGAGCTTAGTGAAGACGCTAAAAAACGTATAAACAAGTGTAGAGATTACTTGAACAAGAAAATGGAAACACAAAAAGAGCCTATCTATGGTGTAACAACAGGTTTTGGCTCTCTGTGTAATATTTCCATAAGCAAAGAAGAACTTTCACAATTACAAAAGAACCTTGTGATGAGTCATGCTTGCGGAATGGGTGAAGAAGTGCCTCAAGAGGTTGTTCGCCTTATGCTTTTGAACAAAATTCAGTCTCTTTCTTATGGTAACTCTGGTGCTCAAGAGCAAACAATACAGCGTTTGATTGATTTTTATAACAATGAAATTTATCCAGTAGTTTATCAACAAGGCTCTATGGGAGCAAGTGGAGACTTAGCTCCTTTGGCTCACATGTGCTTACCTTTATTAGATAAAGGAGAAGTAAATTACAAAGGAAAGCGTTACCCAGCCTCTGAAATAAATAAGAAGTTTGGTTTTGAGCCAATAGAATTACAATCAAAAGAAGGTTTAGCTTTACTTAACGGAACACAATTTATGTCTGCTTATGCAGTATGGTGTATTCTGAAAGCAAAGAAACTCTCTTATATGGCTGACCTTATTATGAGTCTTTCTTTGGAAGCCTTTGACGGAAGAGAAGAACCATTCTTTGCTCCTATTCACGAAGTTCGCCCTCACCAAGGACAACAAGAGACAGCAGCAAATATTCGTCATTTTACACAAGGAAGTCAAATCATAAAACGCCATAAAGAACACGTACAAGACCCTTATTCTTTCCGTTGTGTCCCTCAGGTTCACGGAGCAGCAAAAGACGCTATTCGTTGGGTTAGTTCCATAATTACAACAGAAATAAACTCTGCAACAGACAACCCTACTGTTTTCCCAGACCTTGACATGGTTATTTCAGCAGGAAACTTTCATGGAGAGCCATTGGCAATCAACCTTGACTATCTTGCAATAGCTGTGGCAGAAATTGGTTCTATTTCAGAAAGAAGAACTTATCAGCTCATAGGAGGAAAACGTGGCTTACCTTCATTCTTAGTTGCCAAACCAGGACTAAACTCTGGATTTATGATTCCACAATACTGCGCGGCCTCTATTGTTTCTCAATCAAAAGGACTTTGTATGCCAGCCTCAGTAGACACTATTGATTCTTCACAGGGACAAGAAGATCATGTATCTTTTGGTTCTAATGCAGCCACAAAACTTTATCGTGTAATCAAGAATACAGAAAGCGTGCTATCTATTGAGCTTTTAAATGCAGCACAAGCTTTTGACTTCCGTAAAAAAGAGTCTGGCTTACAGTCTTCAGCAATTATAGAAAAATTCTTTGCTGACTACCGTAAGGAAGTAAACTTTGTAGAGGTAGATGAGGTTTCTTATAAGTTAATGCATGCTTCACTTGCTTTCTTGCAAAGAAAGGAAGAAGATGTTGAGCTTTCATAGACTCATAAAAGTGAATAATAACTAAAAAATAAAGGAAGATGTTTCTTCCCATAACAAAAGAAGAAGTACAAAAGCGTGGGTGGGATTATGTAGATGTTGTCCTGGTTAGTGGAGATGCTTACATAGACCACCCAAGTTTTGGTACTGCTGTCATAGCTCGCTCTTTGGAAGCGACAGGACTAAGAGTTGCAATACTGGCTCAACCTAATTGGCAAGACGACCTGAGAGATTTCCGCAAATTTGGCTCTCCTCGTTTGTTTTTTGCCATAACTTCGGGAGTAATGGACTCTATGGTCAATCATTATACTGCTTTCAAACGCCGTAGAAGTGATGATGCTTATACTCCGGGAGGCAAAGCGGGTTTCCGTCCTGACTATGCAACAACAGTTTATAGCAAAATAATAAGAAAACTTTACCCTCAAAGCACCATAATCCTTGGTGGCATTGAAGCCTCTATGAGACGAGTGGCTCATTACGACTATTGGTCTGATAAATTAAAACCCTCAATCCTCATAGACTCTGGGGCAGATATGATAGTGTATGGAATGGGCGAAAAAATTATAGTTAGCTTGGCTCAAAGACTTGAAAAAGGAGAGAAAATTAAAGACATAAAAGATTGCTTTCAAACAGCTTTCATAACAGATAGCCTGCCTCCTGCTCCACAATGGCAAACTATTACATTACCTTCTTGGGAGCAAGTTCAAAAAGACAAACACAAGCAAGCCCAAAGCATAATTCAGGTAGAGAAAACCTCTAACAAAGTCATTGGCGAAAGGCTCGCACAACCTTATGACAATAAATATGTTGTCATAAACCCTTTTGACTACACATTTTCTTCAAAAGATCTAGATAAGACCTTTGCCCTGCCTTACGAAAGAGAACCTCACCCAAAATATAAAAAGCGTGGAGCTATCCCTGCTTTTGAAATGATTAAATTCTCAGTAAATATACATCGTGGTTGCTTTGGAGGCTGTAGCTTTTGCACTATTGCAGCTCATCAAGGCAAAAGAATTATCTCTCGTAGCACCGAAAGTATATTGAAAGAAGTAAATATCATTACCCAGCAACCTGATTTCAAGGGTTATCTTTCTGACCTTGGAGGTCCAAGTGCTAATATGTATCGTATGGGTGGCAAAGACGAGACTCTGTGTCTTAATTGTGCCAGAGCTTCTTGTTTGTTTCCTGCACGTTGCAAGAATTTAAATTTCAATCATAAGCCACTTTTGGACTTGTATGCTAAGGTTGATAGCTTAAAGGGAATAAAAAAATCTTTCATTGGTAGTGGATTGCGTTACGACCTATTCCTTTCTTGCACAAAAGAGGAAGAAAAACTCTATCATACCACAGAATATTTTGAGCAGGTATTTTTAAATCACGTTTCAGGCAGACTTAAAGTAGCTCCTGAGCACACAGAAGATAAGATTTTGCAAATGATGCGCAAGCCTTCTTTTGATTTGTTCATTGAATTAAAGAGAATTTTTGACCAATTAAATCAACGTTACTCTCTTTTCCAACAGCTAATCCCCTACTTTATTTCTTCTCACCCTGGTTGCACCATGAAAGATATGCAAGCTCTAAATTCAAAGACTCAAAAGTTAAATTACCACCTTGAACAAGTGCAAGACTTCACACCAACACCAATGACTATCTCCACAGAGAGTTTTTACACCGGCATAAATCTCAATAATCCAAAGGAGAATATCTTTGTTGAACATAACATTGAAAACAAGAGAAAACAAAAAGACTTGTTTTTTCAATCAAACCAAACACACCATAATCGGCATAGATAATAGCCAAATTCTTTAATCCAGATATTGTGGTACAAATGACTGTTTCAAGAAAATGAATGACTGTTTCAGTCTACGGAATCAGTCATTGCGCAGCACGAATCAGTCATTTAGAAATCTAAAACAGTCATTCGTGGCACTCAATCAGTCATTGGTAAAATCAAAGTACAGAACGTAAAGCCACAAGTTTAGTCAGCAAAGACTCAACCTTATCAAGTGGCAACATATTGGCTCCATCACTCTTAGCATTAGCACAATCTGGGTGAGTTTCCATAAATATACCGTCTGCACCCACAGCCACAGCCGCTTTGGCAATAATTTCTATCATTTGAGGATTGCCACCACTGACACCACTGGCTTGGTTAGGCTGTTGAAGTGAATGAGTTACGTCCATGACAACAGGTACATTGTTTTCTTGCATAATAGGAATGGAACGAAAATCCACAATCAAATCTTGATAACCAAACATTGTGCCTCTGTCAGTGAGAATAACTTTCTCATTACCTGTGCTTTTAACCTTATCCACAGCATAACGCATACTTTGAGCAGATAGAAATTGTCCTTTCTTTATATTTACAATCTTGCCACTCTGACCTGCAGCCAACAGCAATTCGGTTTGACGAGACAAAAAGGCTGGTATCTGCAAAACATCTACATACTCAGCAGCCATTTGTGCATCTTGTGGGCTATGAATATCTGTAACCACAGGCACATTATAGTTTTCTCTTATCTGTTTGAGTATTTCCAATGCTTTTTGGTCACCAATACCAGTAAAAGAATCAAGTTTTGAACGATTGGCTTTGCGATATGAAGCCTTGAAAATAAAAGGGATATTTAATCTGTAAGTTATATCTATCAGTTTTTCAGCTATTTGAAATGGCATTTGTGTATTTTCTATCACACAAGGACCTGCCATAAGGAAAAAATTGCCACTCTTGTTTGTCAAAAGTGAATATAAATTTGTATCATTTGAAACCATAATTGTCAGAAATTTAACATAATTATTTTTTTATTAACGTAAAAATGCTTACTTTTGTATTTCAATTATCTAAAATAAAGCGATGAAGCAACGAAACAACACTACTCATACCATAAAGTTAAATAAAGAAACCCAAAGGCTTCTTGAACGTTACTGCGCCATAAATAACGTTGGTCAGAAAGTAGCAATAAAACATATTATCAACCTTTACCTCACGGACTTATTGCCTCCTATTGAAGAGGCTGCAGAAAACCAATTAGGACTTTTTGACCCTATTCAAACACAATTGTTTTAATCTTATATTATTGTTTATTTCACTCTGCAAGAAAGAATTTTCTCTCCTTCCAAAAATCCTTCTAATGTATCTCCAATTTGCACTCTGCCAACTCCCTTAGGAGTTCCTGTAAATATTATATCACCTATTTTTAGAGTTATGAATTTTGAGAGATAAGAAATAATATTATCCACGTCAAAAATCATTTCTGAGCTATTAGCTTGTTGAACTTTCTGTCCATTTTTCAAGAGGTAGAAATCCAAATTGTCAATAGTCTTTTGCAATGTATTTAGTGAAACAAACCTTCCCAAAGGTGCAGAGTAATCAAAAGCCTTTGAAATGCTCCATGGCAAACCCTTGGCTATTTCTTCTTTCTGCACATCGCGTAAAGTCATATCTAAGCCCAAAGATATCTCGTTATAATAGTTGTGAGCATAAGAAACTGGAATGGATTTCCCCAAACGATTTATTCTAACTACTATCTCGCATTCATATTGCACATTTTGTGAGAAATCTGGCAAATAAAACGGTGCTCCTTTCTCTAAAAGACAAGAGTCTGTCTTGAAAAAAAAGACAGGCTCTTGAGGTTTTTGGTTTTGCAACTCTGCTATATGCTCACAGTAGTTGCGCCCAATACAGATTATTTTCATATATTTCGGAATGTTCTGTTCCTTATTTCAATGATAACACGTTTTGTGCTTTGTGGAAAATCAGCATTCATCATCCAAGCAAAGTATGAAGGGTCTGTTTTAAAGATATCTTCAACAGGTCTATTCTTGTATTTGCCAAAATTTATACATTCTTGTCCTTTATCATTGTAAGCAACGTGTCCAACCAAATCCACCCAGTTATCATTCTTCGAAAATGTAGCCAACGTTGGTATATTGTTTTCAATAGGCTGAGTTTTTCTGTGGTCTTTTTCTTCATAATATGCACCTTTATACTTGTCTAATTGTGCAAGAAGAATTTCGTAAGTTGCCATTGTATCAGCTGTGGCAGTGTGAGCATTTTCCAAATTTTTGCCACAATAGAATTTGTATGCAGCTTTTAGATTACGCTGTTCCATTTTATGAAAAATATTCATTACATCAACACAATGTCTGTTTGCTATTGAGAAAACAACACCTGCATTGAAGAATTCCTCCACAAGCATTGGCACATCAAACTTATTAGAGTTATATCCAGCCAAATCACTCTCACCAATAAAAGTATATATCTCACGAGCCACATCTTTAAACAAAGGCGATGTCTTGACATCGCTATCTTTTATTCCATGTATTGCTGTGGAAGCCTCTGGTATGTGGCAACCCGGATTTATCAAATACTGTTTTTCTTGAGTTGTTTGGTCAGGATTGACTTTGAAAAAACATATCTCAATAATCTTGTCCTTTCCCACAACTACTCCTGTACTTTCTATATCAAAAAATACTATTGGTTTTGTTAAATTTAATTGCATTGCTTTAAGTGTTATTTTGTTTTCTTTGTTTGTTTTTTTGTTGCTGTTTGTTGTTTGAATTGTATATTCTTGTTTGCTTGAATAGCTGCTTTAGGAGCCTTTTGAATATCAACTACTTCTATGTCAAACATTATAGGAGTGCAAGGAGCTATGTCTCCAGCACCTCTGTCAGCATAAGCCATTTTTGAAGGTAAAAGAATTTTTGCTCTTTCGCCTTTTTTTAACATTTTCACTCCCTCTTCAAAACCACGAATCATTTGACCTCTACCAACTGTAAATTCAATAGGTTCATACTTTCTTCCTTCTTGATTAAGATTGTTTGCTTTAGCTGTATCTTCCACAGAAGTGTCAAACAATTTTCCGTTTGTCATACGACCAATATAATTCACCTTTACTTTATCTCCATCTTCTGTTGCCACAGCTTGCTTTACGCTTTTAGTTTTTTTGAAGTATATGCCGTTAGTTAGTTTGTCTGAAAAACCATAATCTTTTATAGCTTTGCTTATAATACCAGGTTCAAAGGCTGCCAAAGAATCTGCAAGATGTTTTGTTTGAGCTTGTTTTTTCTCTTGTTCTTCTTTCATTTTGGCTTGTTCTTGCTCTTGTTGCTCCTTAGTTTTTATCTCTGCAATATCTATTGTCCAATAAGCATAATCTCCTGATTTGAAATAAGGAGGTAAGTTATTATTGAATACTTTTAATATACTATCTCTTTCCATTGCAAAGGTGCATTGCTCCCCTTGTCTCATCATAAGCAAACCATCAATCAAGTCTCCACGGAAAAGATGACTTGTACTATCTGCTCTGACAATTGGTTGTGGTTTCATTTTAGAAGCATCATTTATAATTGAATCACCAAACTTTATTGTAAATCTGCCAATAATAAGATCTCCCTCTTGAACCTTTTGTCCTTGTGGATTTTGTTTTAAATACTTATATTTAACTCCATTTGGTGCTATTTGAAAGCCCTCTAAAAGATTTTTTTGTGCAAAAGATGTTGTTGCTAACAGCAATCCTGCAACTAATAATATTGTCCTTTTCATTTGTGTGTTTGTTTTATTTTTCGTTATTATTTATCCGCAATATCTACAAGTATGATATCAAAAACCAAAGGCATAAAAGGTTTTATTGGTCCATAACTTTTGTCACCATAAGCAAGGGAAGAAGGAATAATAAGTTTGGCTCTACCACCTTTTTTCATCAATAAAACTCCCTCTGTCCAACCTGCAATGACTCCATCATCACCTAAAACAAAAGAAAATGGCTCATAGCTTCTGTCTGTCTTAAGCATACCATTTTTGTGTGCAATTCCTTTGACGTTAGTGTCTATTAACTTGCCTTCAAGTGAATAAACAGCATAATTAACCCTGACAACATCTCCAAATTTTGGATTTAAGCCAGTGCCTTCCTTTACATTGATAAAATACAAACCACTCTCTTCTTTTTGTGTTTTGAGTTGCTTGTCTTCTATGTAGTTTTGAATATCCATACTCTCTTGTTGTTCTTGTTGGCTTTGCTCACGGTGTTGCTCATCTATTTCTTTCTTAGAAATAATCTGACTTATTGTTATATAGAAATAAATCTTGTCCCCCTTTGCACAGTTTATTCCAGCAACATACTGGGCAACACTATCAGCAGGAGCAACAATTATGGCACTATCTCCAATATGCAGATTTAGCAAAAACTCATCTATTGAACCTTTTTTATCATCTAAAATTTTGAAAAGCCTTTCTGGTGCTCCATAATTTGAATAAAGAACAACTGAATCATTAAGCTTTATTTTCATTTGTCCATACAGAATATCTCCTTCTTTAGCCTTTGGAGCTGTGTCGTTAAAAGTACAACGCTTGAAAGCGTATCCAAGTTCTGAAACCGTAAAATCATTAGTTTTGTCTCTCTTACAAGAACAAAATAACGCTATTGCAATCAATAAAAATACTAAAATTGTTCCTTTTCTCATCACTTTTACTTAATACTATTTAATGTCCTTTACTTCCAATAAATAAACCAATGTAGCTCTGCGAGGTATTTTGTCTCCATCTCCATTTATACCATAAGCCATAAAGTAAGGCAAGACTATCCTTAGCTTAGAGCCTTGTTTCTTACCCATAAGTACATATAACAAACCCACAACTTGTTCTTGTTTGTTCATAACTATGGTTTGTGTCTTAGGCTTTGAAGATGGGATAATACTCTGACCACTAATCAAATCCAAAGAATAAGAAATTATTACATGACTATCTTTCTTTATTTCTTTGCCACTGCCTTTTGTTAGTTCTGAAAGATATATGCCATTTTGTAATTGCTTCATTTGCCAACCCCTTCGGTCAATATATCCTTTTATTTGCTCTTGCTCTTTGCGTGCAAGAATTTGGTTAGTCTTTATGAGCTGATCTTCCACCTTTTGACTATCTGTCTTTTGTTTTGCCATCTGTCTTTGCTCTCTTGCAACTCGTGCATAGTGGTTATTATATTTTCTACCACATGCAAAAGCTGTAGCTGACAGAGCAACTACACCCATAATATATATATATATTCTTAGTCTATATCTTCTAAAATGCATTACTAATCTCTTCTAAAATCTTCTATATGCTCAATTTGAGCTTTTAATTTTTCAATCACACTCTCCAAAGGCTCAAAAGATGTGCCCCCAGAGGCTTTTTTATGACCACCACCATTCCAATATGTTTGTGCAAACACATTTACATCAATATTATACTTAGCTCTAAATGACATTCTCACCCTATCACTTCTCTCTGTGAGCAAAGCCCCAAACTCAATATCTTCCATACTGAGGGTATAATTTACTATACCTTCACAATCTCCTGTTTGATAATGAAATTTAGCCATATCCTCTTTTGACAAATAAATAAAGGCTGAGTGTCTTTGAGCTATGACAACCATTCTTTCAAGCAAACAAAAGCCTAATAGTTTAAGTCTTTTCTCACTATAAGTATCATAAACCTGCTGATGAATAAACTCAACATCTATTTTATGATTTACAAGCTCTGCAATAACATTGTATGTATGCGAATCATTGCAAGAATAACTGAACGAACCAGTATCAGTACATATTCCAACATAAAGAGCTTGTGCAATGACTGAAGAAATTGATTTTGTTCCACTAAGACCCATCAAAACCTCGTAAAGCAATTCACAAGTGGAAGAAGCTCCCGGTACAGAAAAAGCAATATCAAAAGTATTTACCTCTAAATCTTGGTGATGATCTACAACAATTTTGCATTGTTTAGCTTCTCTTAGTTTAGAAGACAAATCGTCTCCTACCCTTTTTGCTGCATTGAAATCAAGACAAATAAGCAAATCTGCTTGGCTAATAATTTGCACAGCCTTTGACTGTTGCTCTGTTGCAACAATAAAAGAAATGTCATTCATTATAAAAGATAAGAAATGTGGGTATTCGTTTGGTATGATAACATCTACTCTCTTACTCAAAGAAGTCAAATAATGATACATTGCAACCACTGCTCCTATTGTGTCTCCGTCAGGATTGAAATGTGCAAATAATGTTATTGAATTGGCAGAGTTGAGTTTTGCTTTTAATTGTGCAACTAAATCATTGGAAAATACCATATTACTATCTTTTTGCTTTAGTATCTATTGCTTTATATTGATTTGCAAAGATACTGGAAAAAGACTTATATGTAAGGTATAAAAGAGAATTATTTTTTACTTTTGCTCCAATTCTTCAAAAGTTGAGTCTGAATAGAAAATAATTATCTTTGTAATGTGCTTATTTTCTTTTGGTTTAGCCTCTTGTTGAGAAATCAAAACGCTTTGTGGTTTCTCTTGCCTTACCTCTGGCTCTTGAACAGGCATTTGGGGCTTTGTCTCCTCTACTGTCTGAGCAATATAAAGTGTTTGAGGCTTTGGCTCTGGAGCAACTTTGGGAACTGAATTGATATTTTGAATATTCTCTATCTTTTTTTCTAAACTCTCTGTGGAAAGAGAATTTGCTGAAGAATTTTTCTTGCTCTCAATTTTTGAATTCTCCAAAGGAATCTCATCAAAGAGTGAGGGTGATTGTGTTTTGTCTTTTTTACTGAACATAGCTCCTTTACCTAATACTAACCAATTTGAATCTACTTCCCCAAAACGGCGAAGTATTTTTGTAATAATATCTAAACTTGGATTGTTTCTTCCAGAGAGAATATGCGATATACTCGAACGCTGCACACCTATCTCATCGGCAAACTGCGTTGGATTTAATCCAAGTGCTTTCATCAATAAAAGAATTCTTTCTTGTAACATATTCGTTTTACTTTTGTAACCATATTTACATTTGTATTTTTGTATACACTTTCCAAAAGTGAAATTGACAAAATTACATTTGTATTATTTTAATACGTTTGGCATAAAATAAAGTTACATTTCAATACTCTATATTTATAATTCTATACTTCAACAGTTTGATTACTTAAAAAATAATTGACTTACTTTTGTAACAAAAGCCTTTATTTGTTTAGTATTTAGATAAATCAAATGCTCTAATTTGCTGATTTATAATTTTTATATCTGCAATAGTAATCTTGTATCACAACTCAAATTCGTGGACATCTGTAACAATATGAAATGTTACTCTTGTACTAATTACATTTGTATTATTATATACTTGGACATTTGTATTTGTAGTAATAATGTTACCAATGTAACACAAATTTTGTCCCCTTTTGACTTTGATTTTTGCTTTTCTTCCCTACTAAAAACAGCCTCTTTTTATGGCAAAAATGAATGACTGTTTTAGAATTCTGAATGACTGATTCCGCGCGCGCAATGACTGATTTAGAAAATTAAAACAGTCATTCGTCAGAGCGAAACAGTCATTTTATTTTCTTCTTACAGGGATAAAGAAATCGCAAGTAAAATAAATATTGTATCTTTGCACAACATACATAGATAATAATAAACGATGAGTATCGCAGAAAAAATAAAAGCTATCAGTTCTGAAATTCCTGGCGGAGTCAGACTAATTGCTGTTTCAAAAACCAAACCTATTGAAATGATTCAAGAGGCTTATGCTGCTGGTCAAAGAGATTTTGGAGAAAACTATCCTCAAGAGCTAAAAGAGAAATACCCTCTCCTACCCAAAGATATTCGCTGGCATCAAATAGGACATTTGCAAACAAACAAGGTAAAGTATATTGCCCCTTTAGTTTATATGATTCACAGTGTTGATAGTCTAAAACTTTTAGAGGAAATAAACAAACAGGCTCAAAAGACAGGCAAAGTAATAGACTGCCTCTTTGAAATAAAAATAGGCTCTGAGAATTCAAAAAATGGAATAGACCTTGAGGGTTGCCGACAAATATTGAATTCTCAGGCTTTTGAGCAAATGAAAAATGTACGTCTTTGTGGGGTAATGGGCATTGGCTCTGTTACTGAGGACAAAGAACAAACAAAAAAAGAATTTGCACTGCTTAAAGAGATTTTTACAACACTTAAGAGAGAATTTTTCGCTGACAACCAATTTTTTAAAGAGATTTCAATGGGTATGAGCTCTGATTACAAATTGGCTATTGAACAAGGTAGCACCATGATTAGAGTTGGTAGCAATATTTTTGGAACAAGAAACTACGCAAAGTAAGCTCAATCAGACAAAAAGCACCCTTTTGGCAAAGAAAATCCTTTTTTTATATGTTATATATTGAGGAAAATGGCTATCTTTGCTTTTTAAAACTACAGATAAATAACAGATTTTATTATGGATTCAATAAGAGAGAGAGACGAAGTATTTTCAAGAGCAATGAAGGCAGGAAAGAGAACTTATTTCTTTGATGTTAAAGAAACTAAAGCCGGTGAAAGATACTTAGTTATTACAGAAAGTAAAAAGAAATTCAATCCTGATGATGCTTCTTTTTCATACGAGAAGCACAAAATCTTCTTATATAAGGAAGATCAGCAAAGATTTATAAACACTTTGCAAAGAATGATAGATTTTGTTGAATCAGGCATAGAGCCTTCTTTTGCAGATGAAGACGCTGCAGAAGAAAAGTCATCTATAGATAGTTTTGATGATTTGAGTTTTGACACAAAAGAATAAGTGAATCCTAATAGAGATTCACCACTTTTATTTTCACAGAATATATGGGTAAAATTATTGCAATAGCAAATCAAAAAGGAGGCGTTGGAAAGACTACTACTGCCATAAATCTCAGTGCTGCACTATCAATATTGGAGAAGAAAACTCTCCTTGTTGATGCAGATCCTCAGGCAAATGCTTCTTCTGGTTTGGGAATAGAGCCATCAGATGTAAAAAGTAGTATATATGAATGTATGATTAACGCAGAAAGTACACAGAGTGCAATATGCGAGAGTGATACTCCTCATCTTGATGTTCTGCCTGCAAGAATTGACTTAGTTGGAGCTGAAGTTGAATTGACTAAAATGGAAAACAGAGAGTTTAAAATGAAAGATGTAACTGACCAAATAAAAGATAGTTACGACTACATTATTATAGACTGCTCCCCTTCTCTTGGTTTGGTTACATTGAATGCTCTCACTTGTGCAGATAGCGTAATTATTCCTGTGCAATGTCAGTATTTTGCCCTTGAAGGTTTAGGCAAGCTGCTCAATACCATTCGTATTGTGCAATCAAGACTAAATCCTTCACTTGACATTGAAGGCATATTGCTAACAATGTTTGATTCTCGTTTGCGTTTGGCTCGTCAAGTGGTTGAAGATGTTAGAGGTCATTTCAAGCAAATGGTGTTTGATACACTTATATATAATAATACTAAACTTGCTGAAGCACCAAGCTATGGACAAAGCGTAATTATGTATGATGCTTCAAGCACAGGCAGCGTTAATTACTTGAATTTAGCTCAAGAAATAGTGCAAAAACAAAAGCAAGAAAAGCAACAACAAGAGACAAAATAAACTTATGGTAGCAAAGAAAAAAGTATTAGGTAGAGGCTTAGGTGCTCTTTTGCAGGATATGGATACTGCAAAAAATGATATAGACTATAACAATACAATAACTACCTCTATAGATATGATAGATGTCAGTGCAATTCAAGTAAACCCTAATCAACCTCGTACAGAATTTAATGCTGAGGCTATAGATGAGTTAAGCGAAAGCATAAAAAGACAAGGCATTATTGTACCTATTACAGTTACTCGTGACAAAAAAACTCATCAGTACATACTTATTGCTGGTGAAAGACGTCTTAGAGCTGCCAAACAAGCTGGACTAACACAAATACCTGCTTACATAAGAACAGTTACTCCAAACGAAATGATGGAAATGGCCTTAGTGGAAAACATTCAACGGGAAAACCTTGATGCCATAGAGATTGCCATTGCCATTCAGAATTTAATAGACACATACAAATTCTCTCAAGAAGATCTAAGTATCAAATTGGGCAAAAATCGCTCAACTATTTCAAACTACTTACGTTTATTAAAACTCCCTGCCTCTATTCAATTAGCTATAAAAGACAACACCTTGTCTATGGGACATGCAAGAGCTATAATAAATATTGAAAGCGAAGAACAACAACTTTACATTATGCAACAGATCATTGACAAAGGACTTTCTGTGCGTGATGTAGAAAAAATGGTTGCCTCAATCAAAGAAGAGGAAAAAACAGATAAACCCTTGAAAACAAAGAGTGAGAAAAAGCCATTGCCTTTTGAACACTCTGCACTCAAAAAATTACTTAGCACACGTTTTGGTTCACAAGTGGAGATTTCTCGTTCAAAAAGAGGTAAAGGTAATATTGTTATTCCTTTCTCTAATGATAAAGAATTTATGCGCATTGCTTCTATTATAGAAGGAAAACAAATCTAAGATGAATCATTGTAAGGGTTTAATTTTATCCCTATTACTAATTGTTTCTTTTCTCTCCTTTTCTCAAACGAAGGATTCTGTAAAGGTAGCTTATCACTCACCTAGCAGAGCTTTGTTGCTTTCAACTCTATGTCCTGGACTTGGACAAATATATAATAAACAAGTTTGGAAAGTCCCAGTAATTTATGTTGGTATGGGAGTAGCTATTTACTATGGCACATATAATTACAATCGTGCTAACAAATTCAAAAAAGAATATCAGCTTCGCAACTCAGGCACCCTTGAAGGCAGAAGAGCTGAATATGCTAACTACCCTGACGAAAGCATATATAATCTTTACAATGCTTATGACAAAAATTTTCAACTCTGTATCATTGCAGCCTCAGCTGTATATATAATGAATATGATTGATGCTTTAGTATATGCACATTTATTCAGTTATGATATATCTGACAATTTAAGTATGACTATTGTCCCCTACTCATTCCCAACAATAAATGCTTACAATGGACTAAGTACAAATTTTGGAGTATCTATGTCTTTGAGATTTTAGTATTATAGGTCATCATCAAATCTCTCCATAAAAACTTTATACACATAGTAAGCAACAAAGATTTCAACCATATCAAAAATCACACTCATAAAGTTTGACATCATCAATATATTTTTGGTTTGTAAAAGCCTTACTTCTATCGCTTTCCCCAAAAATAACATCACCCATAATACTAAACCTTGAATTAAAAAAACTAAGCCCAACTTTTTTATAGGGATATCTTTATAACGCATCAATATAATACCAAGATAAATAGATATCAGTATTTGCAGAACAGACAAAACACAAGCAATAACACCTTTAATATTTAGCAATACATCTGTAGATATCTCATCTGTAACAGAAATAAGCAAAACAGTTACAATTTGTATCAAAGACATTAGCAAAAAGATATTTGTTACTTTGGAAGTATCTTCTTGTCCCTTGACATAGAAATGCAAAGACAAAAAAACACTAATCCACAATATATTGGCAATAAGCATAAATATATCTGCAACCCATATTTTGCCAAATATTATTCTTGTAATTGCATGAGCAATGTATGCCAGAATAATAATCAAAACCATTATACGTGAGAGCTTATCATTTATCATTATACCAAAGATTTTGATTGTTAGACTTGTTTGTAAAAATTCTCTGTATGAAAAACAGAAGGTACAATTCTGCAAAAGAAGAAATAGCGACCATCAATATAACTCCCCATGAAGGAATTCTAAATCTTGAACCAATAAAGAAATTGAAAAACATCAATGCTGTATTGACTATTGCATAATTAATAAAAGCCCAGCCCATTTGTGCAATTGCGTGCCTGTTATTTTCTTTTAGTCTAAGACCTATAATAAAATCAAAGATTGATTCTAAGAAAACCAAAATTGCAAATATATAGAATGCATAAGCATAAGTTTGAAAATGACAATACATAAAACTAACCAAGATATCTAAGAACTGAATAACAGCCACAAATAACATTAGAGGTCTTTTGATATGAATAGTTCTCAGGTATCCATCTAAAAAGATATAAATATTCATGAGCAATAATTCAACAAATACTTGAAAAGAAGTTTCAATCCACGCAGGCTTCCATGAGAAGCCACGAATGCTAAGCCTGATACATTCAATGCACATACAGGCTATAACCATCTTTCTTATTACACTGTTCCAATTAGTTGCCATAATCTTGTTGTATTAATATCTCTTGGTCATCATAATCGTTTTTATCTAAATAAGCAAGATATTTATATATGTAGAAAATGAAATATGCTTCCACAAGATAAGATAACATCATTATGTATTCATAAGGAATAAATTGAATAATGAACACCATAAATATTATCTCCAAGAAAAAAGTTACCATGTTAAGTATAGAATAAACAATAAAAGCTCTACCCATTTGTCTTGTGCTTTGTCTATAATCAGGTTTTCTCAAATGCAAACCAATAATAAAGGTCAAAACAACATCCACAAAAACAGCAAAAGAGACAACAAATAACAATACAATCTTATAATCATGTGAAGTATAATCATTGAGAAATGGAACAATAAAAGCAAACAATTGAATAAAAGCCAAAAGAGTGAATGGTGTTCCCTTTATACCTTGTTTTTTAGTAATTAGACTCAGAAACAAAAAAAGATTGAACATAAATACACAATCAAGCAAATGGAATACACCATCTATCCATTCAATGTTAGCAAGGAATGGAGCAGTAACAAATCTAATTAAAACCACTATAAAAAAAATGAGGGTAATGTTTTTAGCTATAAGATTATTTTGTTGCATTGTGTGTTTGTTTTTTTAGGGTTATTCATCATCCTCTTCTGTATTGTCCTTTGGCTTAACAAAAGCTTTTTGTACGAAAAACAAGAAATATATTTCAATAGTGCAAGATAGCATCAATAGCCCAGTCTGTACAATATCATGAGAATATGCTCTGTATAAAATAGACATAAGTAACAAGAAAAGTACAAGTAAAGCTATTGTAAAAATAGAAAGTCCAATAAATGCATTGCCTAAAGCCACAATGTTTGCTTGTTTGCTAAATTTTTTGATTTTAAAGCCTATGGCAAAGTAAAAAATAGTTGATACTAAAGACAAAACAATTATACATGCACCTATAATATGATAATAACCTTCAAATACATATTTTGAGATAAAGGAAATTATAAAAGCTGCTATTTGACACATAACAACTGGAATAATAGGCACACTGTGACCAAATAATTTCTTCAGATAATTATTTAGCAAAAACATAATAGTTGAAAAAGCTATTATATCTAATAATTGAAAACACATTTCCACTCCAATAATATGTTTCACAAACGGTTCTGCAATAATCCTTATTACCAAGAAAAATGTAAAAGCTATTACAAATTTTCTTGCTCTTTGTTTGTTCATATTTTTGTTATTCTTCATATCTTTCATCAAAGACTCTATAGATATATATCAATACAAATATTTCAAGGGCATCTATAGAAACATAATAAAAATTGATAATCAAAACAATTGTATTTACTCTATTCAATGAGTGAAATAACAATTGATTCCAGAACAAAAGCACAAAGTATAACACACTTTGTATAATAAATACTTTACCTAATGTTCTAATAGGTTTGTCTTTGTAATTTTTTAACGTAAGCCCAGCAATAAAAGTTACAACCACTTGAATAAAAGCTATTAGATAAACTGCTAATGTTTTTACTTTATAAAAGTCCTGACATGTGGGACAATCTGATAAAAATACAAGCAATGCATTACAGAAATAAACAATAAGCAAAAGCAAAATAACATAAACACTCTTTGCTCTGTTTTCATAACGGTTAATTGCACTATACAAAGACAAAAGAATTGTTACCCATAACGATAAACTAACAAGATTGAATAAATTGGTTACCCATATATCCCCAAAAACAATTCTGGTCAATGAATGCAAAACTTCTATTGCAATAACTATCAACACCAATATTCTTGAAAACGTATCTTTTACCATAAAATCATATATTTATCACATATCAAAATCTTCCAACATAATATCATCATAGATTGCTTTTGGCTTTTCTTTTTTCTTCTTAGTAGTAATATTAGTAAGAGTAAAAACTTTTTGAATATAGAAAAGCCAATAAAGCTCTGTAGCATAAGAATAAATAAGCAAAACAACCTTTACCAAACTATGAGTAGAATTCTTATATAAAAAGCTTGACAAAACAAGATCTATTATTATTATCAAAGTATTAACACAAGCATATATCATAAAAGCAATTCCTAACTTAGTAATAGATATATTTGCTGTGGAAGATTTTAATTTCAATCCACAAATAAAATCAAAGACAGCCTCAATAAAGACTACTCCCAAAACAGCTAAATAAAGGAAGTATTTATATGGATCTTGCACAAAAGTTGCAGCATAAGAAAACATTAAAATTATAATCTGAATTATTGCTAAGACTATCAACGGAACACCTTTTATATTACGTTTATGAATAAAAGCAGTCAATAGTAATAGGATATTAAATAAAAACAAAGCATCAATTAACTGAAAAGAACGCTCTAACCAATGCAGTTCTGCAATAAAAGGTGTCAAACCTCCATTAATGACAATTATTGTCATAAATATAAAAACTATTACTCTTGCAAGAGTATTGTCGCTTATTACACAATTTTTGGGGGACTGAGTTTCTTGTTTATTTGATTTGAAGACATTATACACGTAGTACAATAAGTATATCTTGATTATACTTGATAGAATCAAAGATGTAGTATTAACTAAAGGATTATTGCTATTTGAGAAAAATGTAGCTTGAATGAAAAGCTCTAACACATACACACAAGCATTCATTATTGCATAACTTTTAAACGCATAGCCCAAAGAATTTATTTCTTTGCTACTATATTCCAGTCTTATTTTCAATCCAACAACAAAACACAAAATAGCCTCACAGGAATGTAAAGCTGGTATTGCAATAACAGATATATCATTAAAAGAACTTTTGTAAGGTATGCTCAGTTGCACAGCAATTATAGCTAATTGCACTCCAATCAATCCAGCGAACAAGCGTCTAACAACTTTAGACTCATAAAGCAGATTGCTTAGGATTAAAAGCAAGATAATCACCATAACAGAGTTTATATAATTAAAAATCTTACTTACTGCCATAAAATTTATCAAGAAAGGCTCAGCAACAATCCTAATCATAAGATATACCACAAAGGCTATTATAAAATATCTTGCAATCTTATTTTTATTCATCTTATTGTCCTCCATCTATTTTGTCAAAAAGTTCTGGTTGATATGACTCATAATTTTCTTCAAAAACTCTAAACATATATATCAAAACAAATATCTCTGTATTATCCAGCAAAACAGAAAACAAATTAGCCATCATTGCCATAGTTGAAGCCTTCCTTAATAAAATAATAAATAAACGATTTGCAACAAATATAAGTGCTATAGCTACACCTTGCGTAATCAAAGCATAGCTCAAATATCTTAGCACAGTTTTAGGATTATTTATACTAAGTCCAATACCAACAACTAATAAAGCAACTATTTGTATGCCTGACAAGAAAAATGAACTATAGATTACACATAAATATAACCAATGAATTTTAAACTGCTCTAAATAAATAATGATGACTGTCAGAATTTGAACTAAAAGTAACACCAACAAACCTTGCTTTACACAAGGTTTAGGACATAATAATGGCAAATAGCTATATAGAGACAAATACACTGTGATCCATAATATATTAGCAACCAACAGCACAATATTATCTAAACCTGTATGTCCTAAAATAACTCTTGTGAGCGCATGCAAAAAATCTATCAGTATTAAAATACATATAAGCCATTTTGTCAACTTATTCCCTATCATAATTCTTGTTTCTTTGTTCTATTAAAATAAATCAGTCATTTAGATTTCTGAATCAGTCATTGCGCGCACGGAATCAGTCATTGGAGATTCTGAATCAGTCATTCGTTTAACCAAGTAAATATTCTATTATGCTTTTCCATAATCATTAGATCTATATTACTAATATCATCTTCAGATACTGGCTTTCTAAATAATTTCCGTATACATAAGAGCAAATATATTTCAAACACATTAGATATAACAAAAAGACCATTAACCATTAGCACTCTATTTGCATACAGATATATGTATCTTGCGAATATACTCCTCACAATCATTGTCATTACATAAGCAGCAACAAAGGAAAGAAATATTATAAGCATTTCAATCATAGTTTACATTTATTTCAATCGTAATATTCTTTACGTTAATTGAATTTGCAATGTTTCTTATCTGTTGTTTTATTTCATCTTCTTTATTATCTGAATATCTGACTAACAAAATAACACTCATAATGTTTTGCCTGCCATTCAAAGACCATACATTTAATTTTTCAATTTTCTGGACTCCTTCAATAGATAGTATTTGTTTTCTCAACAAAGGCATATCTATTTCCTTTGGTACTGCTTGCAAAAATACTTTTGTACTTTCTCTTAACTGTTTTTGCACATTGAGCAATACCCAGAGACTAACCAATATGCTAAGCATAGTATCAGCAAGTGGAACATTATAGAACATCATTAAACAACTAACAATTCCAACTCCTATCCACGAAAGCAAGTCTTTCATTATATGAATGAAGACCACTTTTTCATTAAGGCTTTTACCTTTATTGAGTTTTAGAGCGACAAACAAATTTATGAATACTCCAACAATTGAGAGCCATAACATACCCTCAGGTTTCACTGTAGCAAAGACAAAAAAACGTCTTACAGCTTCAATGATTATGATAACAGAAGAAATTATCAATATCAAGGCTAACACAACAGAAGAGAGTAAAGAAAACCTTGCATAACCAAAAGAGTATTTGTCATCTTGTGGCTTTGTACTTTTTTTCTCTAAAAAATAAGCTAAAGCCAGCGATAGACAATCTCCTCCATCGTGAAAAGCATTACTAAGCACAGCCATACTGTTTGTAAAGAAAAAGCCAACTATTTCCGCAAAAACAAACACTACTTTCAAATAGAAAGCAAAACCTATATTCCAAGAAGATGCATTTGTTGAACCATGTTTTATCATAAAGCTTTCTTGTAATTATTCTTTAAGACCTATCTTATATCCAACAGCACCATAGAATATCAAATAGATATAAGAGAACAAAGGCACAATAAAGGATATGGATATATTGCCAGTACAATCAGCAATAGCTCCTTGTAAAGGTGGCAAAATAGCTCCTCCCAATATCATCATAACAAGTATTGAAGAAGCTTGAGCTGTTCTTTCCTCTAATTTAGCAATAGCCAGAGTAAATACATTTGACCACATAATAGAATTAAATAAACCTATTGCCAACAAAGCCCATATAGACAATGAACCCAAATGACAGAAAGCGCCCAAAGATACTAAACAAACATTTATTAGTGCAAAGATAGCTAAAGTTGTATGAGGCTTTCCCCTACCAATGAAAAAACAAATATAGTTCAAAGCCATAAAAGCAAAGAAATAAATTATATCCTTAAACCCTATTGAATGCAAGTAATAATTGACAGTATAAATAACCACAAAAGCAGCCCCAGCAAGCAAAGCCATATACAATGCTTTGCTTGAGAGTTTCATTTTACTCAATGATACTGAACCCAAGAAACGTCCAATCATTGCACCACCCCAATAGTATGACAAATATCCACCTGCAAGAGTTGCTGAAATTCTGCCTTTAGTTGTCTCTGTGATATAAGAAACCATATTGCTACCAACACTAACCTCTGCACCTACATAAAAGAAAATACCTAAAGCTCCCAAAATTACATAAGGATGAGCAAAGATTGAGTCTTTCTTTTCAAAGTTTTGCTCATTTGAAGGCTCTGTTATCTTCACATTATGAATAAATATTGCCAGAAATAATAGCAATAAACCCAATACCAAGTAAGGCACCTGAACAGCAGAGGCTCCAGTTGCATCTTTCAAAAAGACTCCAAAAATCAAATAAGACCCCAAAGCTGGTCCAAGTGTTGTACCCAATGAGTTAAAAGCCTGTGAAAGGTTAAGACGTGAAGATGCTGTGTCAGAACTACCCAACACACTCACAAAAGGATTGGCTGCCACTTGTAAAAAAGTAAGACCTATACCCAACAAAAACAAAGCACCCAAGAAGAACGGAAAACCTAAACCTGCACTTGCAATAGTAGAAAAAATAACACAAGCACTTGCTGCAATAATAAGTCCAATCTCCAAAGTTTTTCTATATCCATAACGATGTATAGGGTCATTATTTGTTTTAGAAAGTAAAAGAAAAGTAGCTGCACCAACAAAATAAGCAATAAAGAAAGCTAACTGAACAATATTTGCCTGAAAATGTGTTAGATTATATACTACTTTAAAGTAAGGAATAAGAATATCATTAAGTGAGGTAATAAAACCCCACATAAAGAATAATACTGTTATAGACAGCATTGGAATTAAGTTTGTCTTCTTTGCCATAAAGCGTTTTATTATTTTAATGTGCAAAGATACACATTTTATCCCAACTTCCGATGAAAGCGACTACACGCATAGCGGTGCCACAATGTAGTGGCGTATTACATACGCACTCATATAACAATATAACACAACACTTTTTTAGGAAGGCGCGTAAAACGCCAAACAAAGCTTTAGAAAATTGTTTGTTTGATATGCAAAAATATATCTTTGTTTTAGCAAAGACAACATGCCATCTTGGCTGATTAAAACAGTCATTTAGAAAACTGAAACAAAGAAATAATCGCTCAACATGGCATGTTGCGCCACCGAAACAAAGATTCAAGAAAATGCTTTCTGAATATATTTTTTTCTTTTCTGAATATCTTTTGCGTTATTAATAATCTTTTGGGGTGTAATACCATTGTGCTTATAAAATCTAATAAAGTAGATTAACAGTTCCTTTTTTCATATGATCCTCATTAGAAGTATTAAGCATATAAAACTGTATATAATAAACGTATGTTCCCTCAGGGCATAGCTTTCCTTGAAAACGTCCGTCCCAGCCTTGTTTCAGGTCGTTTGTTTCAAAGACACATTTACCCCAACGGTCATATATTTTAAAGAATTTCAATCGCATATCTTCCTCATCAGTAACAATGCAAAATACATTATTATATTTTTGAACAGGAGTAAAGGCATTAGGAACAAATAAATGGACTTTATCCCTAACTCTTAAATTCAAAACTATTATACTATCACAACCATACATTGATTGATAACTATGTGTATATATCCCAGGTTGAGTTTCTTCGAATTGGTCATCACGATAGATTTCTCCGTCTCTAACCCAAGCCTTAATTGTGTCATTGTATTCGGAGTGAACTGTTAAATGAAGATAAACTGTACTATCGCAACCATACATATCTTGTGCAATCAATGAATAATCACCACTCGTATCAGCATAAAAGCCATTTTCATTATATCTCTCACCTTCACAAATCGTAGCATCAATATTCTTTGTCTGCAAAGGATTAACCTGCAAACTTAAAACCACAGTACTATCACAGCCATAAGAAGATTGAAGATATTGAAAATAGTATCCTGAATGAGTTTCATTAAATCCATATTGATTAAAAGTTTCTCCTTGACATATCTGTTCATAAATAGTATCATTATAACGTGGATTTGTATTTAGAACCAAAGTAATTATACTATCACAGCCAGCAATTGTTTGAAGAGTATCTCTATATACTCCAGCCACCCCCTCATTAAATCCATTCAAGGTATATATTTCACCCTCACAAATACTTGCATTGATTAATTTTTTTGGAGACGGATTAACTTTCAGATCAAGTACAAGCAAACTATCACAATATCCAACCGTCTGCAAAAGCCTTGAATAATACCCCTGTTCTGTTTCATGAAAACCATAACCCTCATAAGTCTCTCCTTGACAAATTGTAGCCCTTATAGTATCAGTGTATGGCTGATTTACACTCAAGTGCAAAGTAATTATACTATCACAACCGGTAAGAGAACTTATAAGAGTATCAACATAAGTACCTGCATTTGTTATTGTCATTCCAGCAAAATCATACGTTCCTCCCTGACAAATTGAAGTTATTATTGTTCGATTATAAACCACAACAATCAAATCTAAATGAACAACACTATCACAACCATATATTGACTGGAGACTATCAGTATAGTAGCCAGTTCTATTTTGATTAAAACCATTGTCTGTATAAGTTTGTCCATAACATATATGAGTAGTTATTGTTGTATCATACGTTGGATACACTACCAAATGTAATGTCTGAATACTATCACAACCAAAATGCTCTGTATGTAATGTGTTTCTATACTCTCCACTTGTATCTGCTATAAAGTCAAAACTATGTTCTGTATAATGTTCTCCTCTACATATTGAATCATACAGAGTCATCTCATATCTTGGCTCTACTATCAAATGCAAATGCTGTACGCTATCACAACCATGTATCGTTTGCAATGTATCTGTATATATCCTTGCTCCTACTACATTGTTACTATCTATCTGGAAACTGTGCTGACTATATACTCCTCCTTGAC